>Ga0065721_10049259_pt1 | contig 39887 bp, 27 predicted proteins | sample Mesricmetagenome_FD_59108 | JGI IMG/M metagenome (GOLD analysis project Ga0065721, IMG submission 59108) | Mesophilic microbial community from rice straw/compost enrichment Sample: eDNA_1 v2 (version 2) | ecosystem: Engineered > Solid waste > Grass > Composting > Bioreactor | place: USA: Davis... | reverse complement strand
GGCGGGCGAGATTCGGAAGCTGCCCGCGGCCAATTCCATGCCGCTCGTCCTTCTGACTTCGATGGGCGTTCGCGCCGATTCGCCGGATTTCGCCAATGCCGCCTTCGCGAGCTGCCTGACGAAACCGATCAAGCCTGCGCAGTTGCATGAAGTTCTATTGCGCGTAATCTCCGGGGCGAAGCCGGTCGCAAAAAAGAATCCCGTGCCATCAAAACTCGACCCCACCCTCTCTCAGCGTCTGCCGCTGCGCATGCTCCTGTGCGACGACAACGCCATCAATCAGAAGGTCGCCGCCCGACTTTTGCAGCAGATGGGTTACAAACCGGACATCGTGGGGAACGGTGTCGAGGCGCTCGCCGCAATCGACAAGCAGGAATACGACCTGATTTTCATGGACATCCAGATGCCCGAAATGGACGGCATGGAGGCCACGCGCATAATCCGCGAACGCCAGAAGGACCGCGCCAAGCATCCCAATTACAAGTCGTCGATCGTCATCGTCGCCATGACCGCCAATGCGATGACCGGCGACCGCGAAAAATGCATCGCAGCGGGAATGGATGATTATCTTTCCAAGCCGGTGCGTCCTGAAGACGTCCGAAAAGTCATCGAACGCTGGGCTTCGACAGCCACGGTGCCTGAACCCGCGCCACAGCCAGCGCAGACGGCCACCGCGACCGCTGCGACTGCTCAATCCTCGGAGCCCGCTTCGCCTGAACAACCTCCTGTGGACATGGAACGGCTGCTTGATTTCACAAACGGCAATCCGGATGATCTGCGCGAGCTCGTGACGCTCTATCTGAAACAGACGGGCGAACAGATCGACCAGCTCACCGCCGCAGTCCGGGCAGACGCGGCCGCCGAAGTTCGACGCCTGGCCCACAGCTGCGCCGGCGCCAGCGCGACATGCGGCATGGGCAGGATTGTTCCTTTGTTGCGCGAACTTGAAAAGCAGGGCAATGAAGGGAAGCTGCTGAACGCGACGGAACTTGCCAGCCGGATTGGGGACGAGTTCAAGCGCATCAGAACCTATCTCGACAATTATCTGAAGAACCAAACGACCGTTGCGGCGAACAGTTCGGAATGAAGAAGATTCTCCTAATCGAAAACGACCACGTCTTTGCAAACGTTTATCGAAACAAACTGATTCTCGAAGGATACGAGGTGGATGCCGCGCCAGATGGCGACCGCGGCCTGGATTTGATCCGCAGCTTTCAGCCGGACGCTGTCCTTCTGGATCTGGCGCTGCCAAAGACATCCGGGATCGAAGTCATCCGACAGGTTCGTGCCACGCCTGAGACCGAGAAACTGCCGCTGATCGTTTTCACGAACACCTATCTCACCAGCGCGATTCAGGAAGCGTGGAAAGCAGGGGCAACCAAATGTCTGGCCAAGGCAAACTGCACGCCGAACCTGGTGATCAGCGTGCTGCGATCCATTTCAGCTCCATCCGCAACCCCGGACGCCTCTTCAACCAGCGCAGCCGCTCTCTCGGAACCCGAAGTTCCGGACGAGCCGATGTCGGACAGCGACGTTCAGGAAGAATTGAAGCAAAGTTTTGCCGCTGATTTTCCCGCGCTCGTCACAGCGCTTCGCACCCAGCTGCAGAGCATCATCAAAGTCGAAAACGAGGCCGCTCGCATTCAGCAGCTCAAGCAGATGTACAGCCGCATTCACGGACTGACCGGCAATGCAGGCATCGTCGGAATGTCTCAAATCGCCCGGCTTTCTGACGCATTGGAAGCTCTGATCAAGGAACTTTACGAGAAGCCCAGCACGATCAATGCATCGACGCTGCGCACCGTGGCGTCAGCCCTCGACTGTCTGGCCGTCCTGTTCGAAAACCGGGACGCGAAGATCAAGGAGGTTTCCGCGGCGAAAATTCTTGTCGTGGACGATGAAGCCATTTCGCGCCGCGCCGTCACTCACGCCCTGGATAAAGCAAAGCTTTCCTCCGTGGCTGTCGAGGATCCAATCCGTGCCATGGACCTCGTGGCTTTGAGCCGATACGACCTCGTATTCCTCGACGTCGATATGCCGAACATGAACGGTTACGAACTTTGCACGAAGATCCGCGCCTTGCCGGCTTACAAAAAAATCCCCGTCGTGTTCGTCACCAGCCTCAATGATTTCGAAGCCCGGGCGAATTCGACGATGAGCGGCGGAAACGATTTCATCGCCAAGCCGTTTCTCTTCATCGAACTCGCCGTGAAGGCCCTCGTTTACGTCCTTCGCAGCCAGATTCCTCCGAAGCGTTGACGAAGTAAAACGCCGGGACGCGACGGACTCATTCAAAACCGTTCGCCACGTCACCGTCATCCGCCAGCCCGGGTGTTTTGACTTTCGCGGAACCGCTCACTAGCTTGTGGCCATGGAACCGTTGCACGCCCCGTGGCGCATCGAATATATCCTTTCGCCAAAACCGCCGCTGGAACAAAGCGTCTTTGCCACCATCGCTCAATCGAGTGACGACGAGGCAAATTACGTCATCGCCCGCGATCGCACCTGCTTTGCCCTGCTGAACAGATACCCCTACACCGGCGGACATCTGATGGTGGTTCCCTACAAGCAGACGCACGATCTCAACGGTTTGACCGAAGAGGAAATGAGCGACCTGATGAAACTTGCCCGACGCTGTCAGAACGCGCTCACCCAGGTGATGCGCCCGGATGGGTTCAACATCGGCATCAATCTCGGCAAGTGCGCCGGGGCCGGCATCCTCGAACACCTGCACATCCACATCGTTCCGCGCTGGAACGGCGACACTAACTTCATGCCCGTTCTCGCTTCGACAACGGTTGTGCCGGAAGCGCTTCGGGACGTCGCCGCCCGGCTTCGCGCGGCGCTCGCCGCCTGATCTCACGCACTCGCACCGACTCACACCATGGCTTCTGAAACACTTCATTTTGAAAACGCTCGCGTCGCCCAGCAGCTTTACAACAACGATCCGCGCAACCTGCAGGCGCTCGAAACACAGCTTGGCGTCAAGGCGACTTCGCGCGAAGGCTGGATCCGGCTCGAAGGTGAAGAAAGCGCGATTGAACGCGCCAAACATCTGTTCCTGTCGCTCGAAAGCTCTCTCAAGGCTGGCACTCACGTCCGTTCGCGCGAATTCACACACGCGCTTAACATCGTAAAGAACGAAGGCGTCTCCACACTCAAGGACATCATGGGCGATCGCATCATGACGTCCGAAAAAAAAGCCGGCGTGACTGCCAAGACGGTCGGCCAGAAAAAATATCTCGATGCCATCCGCACGCACGACGTGACGTTTGGAATCGGCCCGGCCGGCACAGGAAAGACTTACCTTGCTGTCGCAACCGCCATCGCAGCGCTTCGCGAAGGCAAGGTTTCACGAATCATTCTCACCCGGCCGGCGGTTGAAGCCGGTGAAGCGCTCGGTTTTTTGCCGGGCGATCTTTACGAGAAGATCATGCCCTACCTGCGACCGTTGCACGACGCGTTGCACGACATGCTTCCGGCGGAGGAAATCCAGAAGCACATGGAACGAAGCGTGATCGAGATCGCTCCCCTCGCCTACATGCGCGGCCGGACATTGAACAACGCGTTCATCATCCTCGACGAGGCGCAGAACTCCACCATGGAACAGATGTTCATGTTCCTGACACGGTTGGGCGCCAATTCGAAGGCGGTGATCACCGGTGACGAAACCCAGGTCGATCTGCCGCATCACAAGCAATCCGGCCTGGTCGAAGCGCATCGCGTGCTCCGCCATGTTGACGGCATCGCTGTGATTGAATTTTCCCGAAAGGATGTCGTCCGGCATCCGCTGGTCCAAAGAATCATCGCCGCCTACGAGGAACATCGCGGCAAACACAAGCCTGCGGCCTCGAAACATCAGGAAGATTGAAGCCAAGCCTTCTCATCCAGAATCGTCAGCGCACCCGAAGGATCGACACCGCCCGGCTTCGCACGATGACGCAGGCGTTGCTTGAAGAGGAGCTTGGGTTCAACAACTACGATCTCGCGGTTTATCTCGTTGGCGCAGCCAGGATGGCGGACGTCAACGAAACGCACCTTCAGCATGACGGGCCGACCGATGTCATCACTTTTGACTATTCCGACAAGCCGGCAAAACCGATCTTGTCTTCCAAAAAAACTCCCGCGGCCGAAGTGTCAGGCTGTGGCATTCATGGCGAACTGTTCATTTGCATCGACGTCGCGATCAGTCAGGCCAGGGAGTTCCGCACCACCTGGCAAAGCGAACTCATCCGATATGTCATTCACGGCATTCTGCATCTCTGCGGTTATGACGACCTGACGTCCGCCGCGCGCAAGGTGATGAAGAACGCGGAGAATAATCTGGTGAAAACGATCACAAGAAAGTTTCCCGTTGGAAAACTCGGCGGTTCGACACGACGGGCAAAAAGTTAAACGCTGTGCATGATCGAGCGCACCCAGGGCATCATTCTCCGCACACGGCCGTTCACTGAGACGAGCCTGATTGTGGAATGGCTTTCGCCTGATCTCGGACGAATCAGCACCGTTGCCAAAGGCGCGCGCCGTCAAAAATCACCGTTTCGTGGCAAGCTCGATCTCTTCTACGAATGCGACTTCAGCTTCACCCGAAGCAAACGTTCCGAGCTTCACACATTGAGCGAAGTCACGTTGCGCGAGATTCATTCGGGCCTGCGTCGAGACATCGCTTACGTGCAGCAGGCAGGTTACGGCTCGCTGTTGATTCAGCAGACCACGGAAAAGGAAACGCCCCTGCCGGAAATTCACGAACTCTTCCACGGTTTCCTGAGTATGCTTCCAAATCGCCCGCCGCAGCCGCGAAATGTATTCGCGTTCGAACTCAAACTCCTTTCGGAACTTGGGCTTCAGCCGGACGCGGATCAGACAAGGCTCAGTTCCGAAACGCGTTCACTCATGGAAAACCTCACAAACCGAAGCTGGGAAGCCATCGCCGAACTCAAAGCCACAAGCGCGCAGGCCGCGGAATTGCGCCGGTTTCTGCACGGTTTCCTGATCTTTCATCTCGGCAAGATTCCCAATGGCCGGGCCGATGCCATCGCCTGAAGGGTCGTGAGAGAAGTGCATTCCTGACGGGGTTCGCTGCACATTTGCGGAAGAAATTCTTCTCGCGCCCCCTGCCCTGTTTTGTAACCGTTAGCCTCCGTGAGCAATCAGCTCACCTGAAAACGAAATATCCACATGGAACCCAAAGCTGATATTGCAGTGATTGGACTGGCCGTCATGGGCCAAAACCTGATTTTGAACATGAACGATCACGGCTTCACCGTGGTCGCCTACAACCGAACCGTCGAAAAGGTTGATCACTTTCTCGCGAACGAAGCCAAAGGCACCAACATCATCGGCGCTCATTCGATCGAAGAAATGGCTGGCCTGTTGAAACGCCCGCGCCGCGTCATGCTCATGGTCAAGGCCGGGAAGCCTGTGGACGAATTCATCGATCTGCTCCTGCCGCACCTTGAGGCCGGCGACATCATCATCGATGGCGGCAACTCGCTTTTTCAGGACACCGATCGCCGTGTCAAATATGTCGAGAGCAAGGGGCTTCTCTACATCGGCACCGGAGTTTCCGGCGGTGAAGAAGGCGCGCGCCGCGGCCCCAGTATCATGCCTGGCGGATCGAAAGCCGCGTGGCCGCATGTGAAGGATATTTTCCAGGGGATCGCCGCAAAGGTTCAGGACACGACCGGCGCCGAAGCCGCATGTTGCGATTGGGTTGGCGAAGGTGGCGCAGGCCATTACGTCAAGATGGTCCACAACGGCATCGAATACGGCGACATGCAGCTCATCTGCGAAGCCTACAACATCATGAAGAACGGCCTCGGAATGAGCGCCGACGAAATGCACCAGGTGTTTGCCGAATGGAATCAGGGCGACCTCGACAGCTATCTCATCGAAATCACCCGCGACATTCTCGGGAAGAAGGATGAAGACGGCTCTCCGCTCGTGGACAAGATTCTCGACACTGCCGGCCAAAAAGGCACGGGCAAGTGGACGGTGATCAATTCACAGGACCTTGGCATCCCGATCACGTTGATGGCCGAGGCCGTTTATTCGCGCTGCGTTTCGGCGCTCAAGGAGGAACGCGTCAAAGCTGCGCGCAAACTGAAAGGCCCCCGCCCTGCCCTGACCAGCATCGCGGCGAATCCGGAGAAAAAGAAAGCGTTTATCAATGACATCCGCGATGCGCTCTATGCGTCGAAGATCGTCAGCTACGCGCAGGGTTACATGTTGATGCGTGCCGCTGCGAAGGAATACGGCTGGAATCTCAACTACGGCGGCATCGCACTCATGTGGCGCGGCGGCTGCATCATCCGCTCGCGTTTCCTCGGCAAGATCAAGGAAGCGTTCGACAAGAACGCGAGGCTCTCGAACCTGATGCTGGACGATTATTTCCGCGGCGAAATCAAGCGCTGTCAGAAAGGCTGGCGCAACATTGTTGCCACGGCAGCGAAGAAAGGTGTTCCGGTTCCGGCCTTCAGCACGGCTTTGGGCTTTTACGATCAGTATCGCGCCGCCGTTCTTCCGGCAAATCTGCTCCAGGCCCAGCGCGATTACTTCGGCGCCCACACCTACGAACGTGTGGACAAACCGCGCGGAGAGTTTTTTCACACGAACTGGACCGGCCGCGGCGGCACAACGTCGTCCAGCACCTACAGCGTGTAGTTTTCAGTACTAATCCAACAACTACTCAAGGGACGGCAGCAATGCCGTCCCTTTTTTCATGCATTCAATCGCGGACCAACCGGACGGGGTTCGGCGGCGGCGAGCGGCTGGAATTCGTTGTCCGGACGAAAGATCAATTCCGAATCATCAAGCTTCTGTTCCACTGCAAATGTCAGTGCCGTGACAGGACTTGGAAATCCTTCAGCCTCGTGCCGCATTTTCGTCCACGTTCCATCCGACTTCAGATAAAGCCGTGTCCGTTGATGCTGGATGATGATTTTCATTTCATCGCTCCGCCTGTTCGAACAGGTAGTTTCCAATCTCGACAGGAATGGAATCCAGAATCGATTCCGCCATGCGTTCTTCATCCTCGATAATGCTGCGGCAGACCTCCACCACCTGCGTCAGCCCGGCCCGTTCTGCTGCCGCGGCGAGCGCCGTGTAACAAACGATCTCGAAATGCTCCATCGAGTAGGCGTCCAGCAGATCCTTGATCCGCTCATCCTTCGCGAACATGGTGGCGGCCCCTTTCATGGATTGTCCCATGACTCCCATTCCTGTCTTGAGCGCGGAGGTATCGGTGCCGAGCGACTGCAGAAGATCACGCACCTTTTCCGCATGCCGTCGGGTTTCCTCCAAATGTGTCGCCGCACCCTGACGCAATTCAGCGCTGAGTTCGTCGTTCTTCGATTGTTTCTCCAACGCGCCTTCGAGTCCCCGTTCCATGGCGTAGGCGTCACGCAGCCAGTCGATGATTTCTTCCCTGATTTGATTTTCGTCCCGGCTCAAGCGGGATCGTGCGGTTGATGTTTCCTGATGCCTCGGTTTCATGTGTTTGCCCTGGGTTAATGGTTTTGACCCGCTTCGTTCCGACAGGTCCGGGCAAACTATCAGGCAATCAAGCGGTCAACCAATGGGGTGCACTCCTATTCAACACAAAAAAGCCGGTGATCCGGCTGAATACATTCCGCTGCAAGCTGACTGCTTCAGCTGTTCTGTTGCAGCTCGGAAAGTTCTCTGAAGTAATTCGTCCGGTGAAGCCGTTTCAGGTGCGGCTCGGGATTTTTCTGAAATGTTTCGAGGCACAATGGACAGCAAAGTTCCAGCATGCTGTTTCCATTTCGAACCCGGGCGAAGCCGCCGCCATTCGCGACGTTCTTTCCGCAGACAACACAGGTAATTGCGTTGTTCCGGTAACCGATTGTGTCCTCAATGCTCATCTCATTCGTCTGATATATTAGACTTCCGAGTGACCATCAAAACCTCCCATGAATTGTTTAACTTGACCCCTTTTTTGATTATGGACGGAGCCGGTGCCGTGGCATATTGCGGTCGCTCGTTGAACAGAAGCGGGCTCAAGAACCCACTTCTCCGCTTCGAGTGTTATGAACGCCGCACTTGCTCCCAGCGTCACCCGTCATCAGAACCTGTCCTCGTGGGTCGCTTCGATGGCCCGGCTCTGCACGCCAGACTCCGTCGTCTGGTGCAACGGTTCGCAGGAGGAATACGATTCTCTCTGCGAAATGATGGTTGAGAATGGATCCCTCATCCGCCTCAACCCTCAGAAACGTCCTCGCTCCTTTCTCGCACGATCGCACGCCAGCGACGTCGCCCGCGTCGAAGACCGCACCTTCATCTGCTCCAAAACTCCCAATCAGGCTGGACCTACCAATCGCTGGGAGGAACCCGCTGCGATGAAGCGGCGGCTGCACGAATTGTTTTCGGGCTGCATGCGCGGAAGAACCATGTACGTGCTTCCGTTTGCGATGGGCCCTCTCGATTCGCCCTTCTGCAAAATCGGCATCCAGGTGACCGATTCGCCTTACGTCGTCATAAACACGCACATTATGGCGCGGACTGGAAACGCCGTTCTGGAAAAGCTTGGAACCGACGGCGACTTCGTTCCGTGCGTGCATTCTGTCGGCGCGCCGCTGCAGCCGGGTCAGGCCGACGTTCCCTGGCCGTGTGAGCCGGATCCGCAGAAGAAATACATCGTGCACTTCCCGGACGATCCGTCCATCTGGTCCTACGGTTCCGGTTACGGCGGCAATGCGCTGCTTGGAAAGAAGTGCCTTGCGCTTCGCATCGCATCGACCATCGCACGCAAGGAAGGCTGGCTGGCGGAACACATGTTGATTCTTGCCATCACTTCGCCCGAAGGCCGCAAGCATTATATCGCCGCCGCTTTTCCCAGCGCCTGCGGCAAAACCAACCTCGCGATGATGCAGCCCACATTGCCGGGATGGAAAATCACGACGCTCGGCGATGACATTGCGTGGATTCGCGTCGGCAAGGATGGCCGTCTCTACGCGGTGAATCCTGAGACCGGATTTTTTGGCGTGGCACCCGGCACTTCGCTTCGCTCAAATCCGAACGCTCTAGCGGCATGCTCGCGCAACACGATCTTCACCAACGTGCTTCTCACTCCGGACGGAGATGTCTGGTGGGAAGACATGGGCGTGCCGCCCCCCGCGCACGGCATTGACTGGGAAGGCAAGGAATGGACGCCGGATTGCGGACGAAAAGGCGCTCATCCCAATTCCCGTTTCACCGCACCGACGGAACAATGTCCTGTCATCGATCCAGACTGGGACAATCCCGAAGGCGTTCCGCTTTCCGCCATTCTCTTTGGCGGACGCCGGCCCCGAACCATTCCGCTTGTGAATGAAGCGTTCGACTGGGAAGCCGGTGTTTTCATGGGATCGACCTGCGCCTCGGAAACAACCGCTGCCGCGCTTGGCCAGACCGGTGTGCTGCGCCGCGATCCATTCGCCATGCTCCCGTTCTGCGGTTATCACATCGCCGATTACTTCGCGCACTGGCTTTCCTTCGCGAAACGAACACCGCAGTACAAGTTGCCGCGCATCTACTTCGTCAACTGGTTCCTAAGATCGGCTGATGGCAAGTGGCTCTGGCCGGGTTTTGGCGAAAACAGCCGCGTGTTGAAATGGATTTGCGAACGTCTGGAAGGTTCCGGACGCGCTCGAAAAACTCCGATCGGCTGGCTTCCAGAATTGGATGCCTTGGATTGTTCCGGACTCGATATTTCGGCGGAATCCATTCAGGAACTCCTGGACGTGGATACCGAAGGCTGGCTGCGTGAAGTGGCGGACATCGAGGAATATTACAACCGTTTCGGCCCGCATCTGCCGGCAGAACTTCGGAATCAATTGCAGGCGCTCAAGGAGCGGCTCACAGCTTCGGGGCGTTGAGTTGAGCAATTGTTGAATGGGAAAAGGCGGAGCAGCAGCTCCGCCCTATCCCAAATCAACGTAGGGCTCGCGCTGCTGCGCAACCCTGTGTGCCGCACCGAAGGCCCGTTCCGTAACCCTTCAAATTTCCCTTACGCTGAACTCAACGACTCCAGGAGTTCTGCAAAACCCAAACTTCAACTGAACCATCCCGCCTACCGTTCCTCCTCACGTTCAGATTTCAAATCAATGTAAGCCGGTTCAAAAGCGTCCGCCGTCAACTCGCCATCCACGACATTCAACTCAGCGACATAAATCGCCGTGCGTTTCTGCCTCGGCGGTTCATGCGGTCCTGCGAAATAAAACCACCACGCCCGAGCGCCGCTGACGACCACGTCGCCATGATTTCCGAACAGCATTTTCTCCTGCATCTTCCAGTTCAAACAATCGTCTGAACTCCACACGCGCATGCCGTTTGCCCAGCAGTCCGCAATCAGCCAGTAGCGGTCCTTCCAGCGAAACACCTTCGGACCTTCTCCGTTGTAATCAGTTACGGCATTTCCCTTCGGAACCCAGTTGTGCAGATCCACACTGTCCGCGTAACAAAGTGCTTTCGGTTTGCGTTCGTCCTTGTACCACATCCGCCAGCTTCCATCCGGCAACTGAATGACGCCGGCATCGATCACCTTGTCCGATCGCAGATCCACTTTGCCAATCGTCCGCCAGCGAATGCCATCCGTGCTCGTCAGGTGGACGATGTCCCGTGGATGCGACCAATCCGAAAAAATACCGGGCACAAAAGACAGGAACATGTGATACGCATTCGTTACCCAGATCACCTCCGGCGCCCAATAGGTGTAGTTCGTGGGGTGCGTATCCTTCCCGTAATCGATGTCCGCGACACCGCGATATCTCCACGTCGCGCCGCCATCGCTTGATTCCGCGATTCCGATCTCAGTTCCATGAACCCACGTCACGCCCGGCGCATTCGTCGCTGTGGCGCGCCGTTGCGTGTAATACATCAACCACTTCTTTTCCGATTCATTGAAGCAAAGCACCGGATCGGTCGGCGCATCGAAAACCGGATCGCGAAAAAGCGGAACCGGCGCGCGTTTTCCCGCCTTCACGGCCTGAACCGCTCCGTTCATCTGCGCTTTCGAAACAGCGCCTGTTCCCGGCTGAGCAAGAACCGGAAATGAGGAAGTACAAATTGAAACCAATGCGATGAACGGGATAAGTATTTTCATGAGTGCAAATGGACGAAGTGCTCCGAATGAACACACGAATCAGAATTGACCGTAACGCTCCCCTCTTCCTAACCCTCTTCCCGCGCTTCGCTGCGGGGAGAGGGAACATTTCATGGTGCGGGAGCCTGGTTGCGTCCATGGGTAAAGCCGGTTTTCTGGAGTTCAAAACGGGCCACGTTCATTGTTTCTCCAACACGATCAATGACACGCCCTGGCGCGGCAGTTCGAAACGCAGCCTTGCGCGCCCCGACGCAACACGCACCGTTTCGGGCGCAGTCAACTCCGCCAGCTTCCCGGCTTTCACCATCGCGTCATACTGCCGTTCGTTCGGTGCGGTCGGCGATCCATACGATTTCCAAAGCGTGTAGGCATTGCTGAATTTTTCGTCGATCCGGTAGTGCGTCATCCTCACCTCGCCATCCGGAATCGAAAGCCGCTCAATTTCCACGTCGATTGCAGCAACCGGCCCACTGACGTCGTCGTCGTGATAATGCCAGACCATGACGGCCGCTCTATTGCCATCCACGGTCGCCAAACCCGTGATGTCCGGCTGCTGGCGAACACCGGCGCGCATGATGTCGTCGAGCGGAACTTCGGCTGTGCTTTTCACCTCGACGCGCTGGCCGCTCATCCGGCTGAACATGCGAAAGACATTCAATACAGGAAGATCGATTCCATTGCTCGCCAGCACGCGCTGGCCGGCGAAGTAAGGCTGGTCCTCGAATTCGAACGCCCACGTGAGCGCACCTTCCAGATTCACGCCGTGACGGTCCATGAGTTCATACTTCCGCGCAAAGCTGGCCGCGGTGTAGCTCGAATACATCGTTGTGTTTCGATAACCGAGTTGCGGTCCCTGACACGCCGCGCATCCGTCCGGATCCGATTCGCCAATCACAATCGGCTTCGATTTCAGTTCCGCAACCTTTGCGATCATTCCAAAACCGCGATTGATCTCCACCAGCTGCTCGCGAATTCCAAGCCGCACATGTCCGTCCACAAACCGCGGCGCGCCCTTGGCGTGAAACGAAAGGAAATCCGTCGGCGTTCCAATGTTGCCCGTGGCGTAATTCGTTCCCCGGGCAACATGCGTCATGAAATCCTCCATGAACTTCCCGCCGGCTCCGGCCACATCAGGCCCGCCGACTCGCGCGGTGGGAAGCGCCCGCCGGACGGCGTCGATGGCATGGTCGTGGAGCTTGTGAAATTCCTGAGGCGTTCCCTTCCAATAATCGCGCAGGTTCGGTTCATTCCACACCTGCCAATACCAGTTCTCCACCTCTTCACGACCGTAGCGTTCGACACAATGTTTCACCCATTGATAAACCAGCTCAGCCCATTTGCTGTAATCGCTTGGCGGATACGACCAGCCGGTTCCAATCCTGTTGTAAGGAAGGCCCGGACGCCATTCGTGCTGATACGGCTCGGGCTGGATGGACAATGCCTTGGGCATGAACCCAATCTGCGCATAAGGCCGCACGCCACGCTGGAGATACGTGTCGAAAATCAAATCCAGCACGCTCCAGTCGTAAACAGGATTCCCATTGGCGTCCTCCGTGTAGGCATTGCTGCTGCCCCATTTCAACGCCGGTGACTTGTCCCCGGAACTCAGCAGATTGTGCGCTCTGAAATAAACGTTCTTCGGACTGAGTTCACCCAGTTCCTTGATGAGTTTCCGCCCGTCCTTCATGTAGGCGTAATTCGGCTCATCCGCACCGAAGAATCGCCAGATCGGTTTCATCGGACCGCGCACGCTGCCGGCATCGATCCGGATTGTCACCGGAATCTTTCCGGATGCATCCGTTGCAATGGGAGCATTCGTCGAATCGGCGGCGGACAGTTTCAAGGTGACCGCGAGCACCGGCAGTAATGCGAACAAAAGATTTCGTTTCATTCAGTGGTTGTCTGGTTGTCAGGGCAATTCAGCGGACGCTTTCAAAAGAAGCGCGGTTTCGTTCATTCAATATTCCTTCAGCCAAAGCCGGAAGAAATTGACGCCGTTGGTTACCGGCCCGGTCAGAAGCTGCGGTCCGAACGCTCCGTTCCAGCCGGAATTCCCCGGCACGTCCCACAACACCCAGTCGAATAGATTCGTTGAAACGAGAACCTGGCCCATGGCGTTGACGGAGGGTGCGAACCCGACTTGAACCACGTTTTCCGGCGTCACCTGAATCGACAGATCGATGTTGGTATTCAGCGAGAGCGGCAATGTGCCGAGCAGGTACTCCGTGTAGTTGTTGCGTCCGTCTTCGTCAGGATCATCTTCTGCAAGTCCATTCGGGGCGTTGGTCGATCCGAAGTTTGCGACCTGCCAGTCGCTGAACGAAATCCGGTTTGCGTCGAACTCTGTGATCCATCTTGAGAGCAGCTCGATCGCCGCTTCGTCCAGTTCCCGCGTCGCAATCGGCGGCATGCGGGTGAATCCATTGGTCGCCGCAACGCGATTTAAAATAATCGAATGCAGCGTGTCGCCCGGAACAATCAATTTGTTCGCCGAATCACCGCCGTTGTTGATCGCATCGCCATTGATCATCCGCGTGTCGAAGAGCGGCGTGGACGCGCGTCCATCCCAGCTGTCTCCGCCGGTCCCGCCCGGTCGATGGCAGTTGGCGCAGTTGACGTCGAGATACGACCGCGCGCGTAATTCAAGCGAAACACTTTCATCGTCCGGCGTGAAATGTTTCGGCAAAACGTTCGAAGGCTCGGGTTCGTTTGCGAAGTAACCCGCGGCATGGAGAAGCTCAAGCTGGTTGCCATGAAACCCGTTGATCGTGTTCGTCCGGTTCAACTGGCGCGTCGTGAATGACAGCGCATAACCAGCCTGCGGCGTGTGGCACGCCAGGCATTCAGCGCGGCTCGGAATGCGCCAGAGCTGGGTAACCGTCTGGCTGGCGTTCGTGATGACAAACGGAATGTCCACGCCTGCGTCCGGCGCGAGAGTCGCATCGGTCTGGTTCTCGTTCCATTGATAACTGACGCCGTAAACTCCAGCGGCATTGCGGACGAGCAGCCGCGTTTCGACCCGCCGTTTCGTCTCCGGATTGCCGCGCTCCATTTCGAGATCGAAATGCTTCACCCAGATTTGATTTGTCGGGAAGTTCCAGAGTCCCTCGCGTGACCACGTCATCTGGCTGACGGCATCAGGAATGGTGAACCACCGCCGTTTCAGCGCATGATCGCTCCAGAACGAAAGGTTCGGCTCATACGGCAGCACGCCGGGCGCTGGAGAAAGGTCCGTTAAGTCTGCGAACAATCCGGTCTCGCTCAGGTTTAATGGATAACTTCCCGCCGGAGTTCCCACCACCAGTCGAAAAATGCGTCCGCCCCCGATGTCCGCCATCAACACGTCGCCATTCGAAGGGTCTGGTGCGAAACCCACGATGTTTGCCTGTCCGGCAATGCGCGTGACGGAAACCGAGGAATTGGTCTGGCGCAGCGCCCAGATGTTGCCACTGACGTAATCCGCAAAAACATACGCGCCGGACAGGTCCGGAATCCGGCTTCCACGATAGACGAATCCGCCGGTGATCGAATTTCCCTCATTGGGACCGCTGCCGTGTCCGTAAACATAAATCGGCGGGCTGTGATAGAGCGTATTGAAGTTCGCCGGTGCAGAGCCTGAACGCGGACCAATTCCCGTTCCTTCCCGAAAAGCCCAGCCGTAATTGCCGCCGTTGGTCACGATGTTTACCTCTTCCCAAAGGCCCTGCCCCACATCGCCGCACCAGAGATTGCTCGTCACCATGTCGAAGGAGAATCGCCATGGATTGCGGAAACCCACGGCATAGAGTTCGGTTCGGACAGTGTTCGGATTGACAGTTGTGCCCAGAAAATTCGTCGCGCCGACATACGGATTGTCCGTCGGCACTTTATACGCCGCGAAACCGGAATAAAGCGGCACGCCGGAAAATGGGTTCGGTTCGAGATTCTCAGGACGACGATCCACATCGATGCGTGCGATCGCCGCGAAGAAACCGTCGTTGATCTTTTGCGCGTGTCCTTGCGAATCGTTCTGATCCCCACCATCGCCAAGCGAAATGTAGAGATAGCCATCCGGCCCGAAGTGCAGATCGCCGCCATTGTGATTCCCGGCGGTATCCGCCTGCTGGAAAAGAATCACTTCCGAACTCGTGTCGGCGAGATTCGGATTGTCTTCCCGCGTCATGAAGCGCGACAGACGTTCGTAGGTGACGCCAGAGGAGTTGACCGAATAGTAGATGAAGAAGAACCGGTTTGTCGCATAACCCGGATGGAACGCGAGCCCGAGCAATCCCTGTTCGCTGGAGGTGCTCAGCGCCTCGCCGCGGCCATTCAGAAGCGTCGGCAGATTCAAAAACGTGCTGGCTGAACTGGCGTTGGCGAGGTTCGTGATCACGCGCAATAAACCGCCCTTCTGGCAGATGAACAACCGGTTCGTTTCACCCGGCGGCGTGCGCAGGCAAAGCGGTTGATTGAAGCTGATCGACGGGAACGCCTCTTGAAGTTCATAAACCGTCGGGGGCGGCGCGGATGGAACATTCAGTGAACCGTTCGCAATCCGTAACGCATTGGTAAACTGGACGGTCACCGTGGCCGGACCGGAAGTTCCTCCAACACCGCCAACCTGATAAGTGAACGAGTCGGATTCAGGCGCACCATCTGTGTGCGTGTAAAGAATTTGTCCCGACGCATCTGCCGTCGCCATTCCAAAACTCGGCGGTGTCAGAATCGAAACCGTGTTCGCCAGCGTCTGGCCGGAATCGTTCGCAAGAACCGGAATGAGCGCCTTTTGATTGTGATGCATTACGATCGAATCATTCTGCGTCACGGGTGCCGATGGATCGGATCCGACGGTTCTGCTGCTCGCAATTTCCGCCGGGGTCATCGCGTGATCGTAAATCCGGAATTCGTCACAGATCAGATTGGCCTGACTGTCTCCGGTGAATTGAGAACGCCCGATCCAGTTGTTGACGTCGCGAATGTTCTGCAGCTTGAAGTTCAGATTCAACGTCTGCACCAGCGTGCCATTGAGATACCAGCGCACCTGCGCCCCGGAAGTTCCAAAACTTCCCGCGCCATCCTCCACCACGATGGCGAAATGATATTGAACGCCGTTGTTGATCGTCGCTCCGCTGTCCACAAGCAATTCCGAGGCGCCGTTGGCACGGCCGGAAAGACGCTGGGTGTTGGCGCTTGTACCGCGATTGACGGCCAGCATCAGGTTGTCCGTGGACGAAGTCCCGCCCGGCGCGCTTCCCGCGTCCGGACGAATCTCCCCGGCGACGGCGCCGGTTCCCATTCCTGAGGCAAGATTCATCCGACCGAAATCGAAAAGCCGCTGCCAGTTTTTGGCGGAACCCAGCGTCGCCCAGATTTCGATCGTGAGATTCGTCTTCGACGAGATCAATCCATTGGGAAGATCCACGTAAGCCGAAATGGAAGTCGGCGCCAGATTTCCGCTCGTCATGCCTGGGAGGGTGAGCGCAGAACCATTGAACGTCGCTCCGGTTCCAACGACCACTCCATTGGAACCGGAGATGGAATCGACGATGACCGTTCCCGCAGGCGCTGCTCCGGCGGGATCGTTGAATGACCAGCGATGAACGAGACCTGCATGACTGAACGCGGCGAACAGTGTGACCGGCAGGACAATGCAAAGAATAGACTTCATGCGACGGAAGTGTCAGTTACGGGAGTGGCGGCGGGTCCACTTTTCCTGAAGTCGGAAAACAATGCCAGCTCGAAAACGGGCCATTCGTCTTTTTGAAAGCAACCGATCGAAAAATAAAAAAGCCGTTCCGCATCTCACGGAACGGCGTTTTTTAGCCCAAACGATACCGCGTGTTCAGGCCTGAAAGGATTTTCCACATCCGCAACTCTGGCGGGCGTTCGGATTGTTGATCTTGAAGCCGCCGCCAGTGAGCGCGTCGCTGAAATCGATCTGTGTCCCCTTCAGATATTTCGCGCTGAAAGGATCCACCACCACCGAAACTCCAAACATCTCGACCAGAAAATCGTCAGGACGTTTCTCATCGAACACCATCGAATACTGCATCCCGGAGCAACCGCCCTGCTCCACAAAAACGCGCATGATCTTGCCGTTGTTTTCCGGCCGATTGAGCATCGCCTTCACTTCCTCAGCGGCGGTCGGCGTCAGTGATATGACTGGGTCGGTGACAGAGTCTGTTTGCATTTGAACCACGGTTGACACTAGTCGCGGGGCGGATGGCTGTCAAACCACCCGTCAAGGCTTTGCCGAGGCCGTCTGTTCCCGCACTTTCAAGAGCCGGCGATTGATGGTCGTTTGAACCGCGGTTGACAGATTGGGAATTTTCAGCAGCGTTCTGTAAACCTCCGCCGCCTGCGCATTCTCGCCGAGGCGCTCGGCCAGTTGGGCGGTTTCCATTCCTGCCTTCTGATACCAGAAAAGATCGTCCGCCTGATTCCGCCGGAGAGTCTCGCCAAAGAACGCGTCGCTGTACTGGCGCAAAGCTTCCTTGAGAAGTTCCTGCTGCTCAGCGCCCTGTCGCTTCTCCGCACGCGCCTCGGCCACGACGCCGAGCGCGACCTTGGCCTGACGCCAGGTGCCGGTCGAGGCATTGGTCGCAGTTAAAACCTTGTTGTAAGCCTCGATTGCCCGCTCGTAATTCTTCGGATTCGCGGAAGCCATCTCCTTGAAACAGTCTCCCAACCGTCCCCAGGCATGCGGAACCTCCGGTCGTCCCGGATATGTTTTGATGACAAACCGGAAACACTCCGCGGCTTCCTCAAGATCGGACAATCGATTCGTGGAACCCGGTTCGTTGCGCGCCATGTAGGCGTCACCGGCCGCAAGGGCCCCTTTGATCCGCAATTCCTCCGTGCAGCGCGGATCGGTGCTCTTCATCAACGCTGTGAAGTAGGAAATGGCGTCCTTGTAACTGATGCGCGCCATCGCCGCCATTCCCGCCCGCAGATGCGCCGGGAAATACAACTCGGAGTTCGCGTAATTCGTCGTCCACGGATAGTTCTCCTCCGCCTTGGGATTGTTGCCCTGTCGAAAATAGTAATCGCCGATCCACCATTTCGCCCGTGGCGCCAGCTCGTGCTCAGGGAAATCGGAAACGAAACTCGTGAACGCGGCCAGCGCATTGGTATCCGCGCCGGACATCGCAAGATCCCAGGCCCGTGCGAACTTTGCCTCGGCCAGTTGCGGGTGATCCGGGAACGTTGTGATCCAGGCATTGTAGTTTGAAATCGCCGCCGACCAGTTTTCTTCGCGTTCGTATGTCCGGGAAATCGCCAGCCGCACCTGCGGCAGCAAGGCGTTCGTCGGTCCGAAATAATTTTCGAACCGCTCAAAAAGTTCACGTGCTGCGGCGGGTCTGCTGTGCCTTGCGTAACCTTCCGCGACCAGGAACAGAACGCGATCGCCCATGAGCCCGTTCGGATACCAGTCGAGCAGCTTTTCCATCGCTTCGGCTGCACCCGTCAGATTCGTCACAGCCAGCGCGGCGCGAGTGGCCTGATACAGCGCCTGCTCCAGCAACGCTGGACGGATGTCGGGAGTCGTCTCGTAAGTCGCGACCAGTTCGCGATACGACTCAAATGCGCGGTCGAAATCTTTGGCATTGAAATACGAGTCACCCAATTTGAAGCGTGCCACCGCCTGACTCTCCGATACCGGCAACTTTCCGATCGCCGCGCCGAAAGCCGCTTCAGCGGCAACCATGTCCCCGGCGTACCACAGGCACCATCCCCTGCCGAGCAGCGCCTTGCCGGCGAGAGAACTGTTCGGATGATCCCGCAGCAGCGCATCGAATTGCGCCAGCGCCATGGAGAGCTGATTGGTTGCAATTTCCAGCGATGTGACAGCCTGTTTCAAATGAAGTTCGCCCAGTGTGAGGAGGACCGTGTCGCCGGCCGGCGAATTGGGATAGTCGCGCTGATACCGCTCCAGCCGACGGACGGCATCTGCTGCCTGGTTCTGCGATGCGCCGGGAGCCTGCGAACTCATCTGGGACAGACTCAGTTCCGCGATCTTCAAAAGAGCGAGTCGTTGTTGCTCGACCGGAACGCTGTTGGTCAGGTTCTGTTCGTACCAGCCGATAGCACGATCGAAGCTCTTCGTGCGCTCAAAGATGCTTCCAATCAAAGAATAGGTTTCCCCGCGCAACCGGCCGTTTCCAGATGCCTCCGCTGCAGCGAGAAGATTCGTGGCCGCGGCGCGAGCGTCATCAATTTTGTTTTCCGCCAGTTTAATCCGTGTCTGCAGATGCCAGCGCTGCCACAGGAAATCGTTTTTCAGCTTGCTCAGATCGAGACCTGCAATCGCCTCTTCAGCTTCGCGCGGCTTTCCCTCCAGCAACTGGGCCTCTCCCAAAAGCAGAAAACCGCGGGGAACCCAGTCGCTCGTGTTCGTCGCGGCCATCGAACGAAACAGCGAATTCGTCGCACCGAGCAACTCCGTTACTTTTGACCATCGCTCCTGCCGCGCGAAAGCCGATGCCCGGGCCACGATCGCTTCCATCCGGTTTGTCGATTCGGGAAACTGCTCCAGCAAGGTGGCGAAAGTTTGCGCCGCGGCCTCGTAGTTCGTCTGGCCGAGATGTCCCTGCGCAATCCAGTAGAGATACAGATCGCCGAGTTCTCCGGCGCGATGCCGGTTTGCTGACAGCAGATTGATGCCTTCCTCAAAATTCCTGTTTTTGATCAAGGCCTCCGCCTGAAACAGGATCGCCTCCGGAACACGGAACGACGTCGGAAAATTCGTCACGAACGCGCCGAAATCCTGCGCGGCAAATTCCCACATGCCGTGAGTGAACTTCGCTGCCGCCTTGTCGAACGCGCGCGACTCGGCCGTTGCCGCCGAACACTCGTTCGCGGAAGCCGTCAGCATCAACGCAAGAAGCAGAACTCTCAGCCAGTAAAACATCGTCACGACTCTACCCGAGCGCGAAACGGAACGGAAAGACTGAAATGTCGTCCGCAACGGACCTACTGCAGGTCGGGCTTGCAGGCTGGCCTGCATTCACACGAAACAATTCTTCAAACGAGAATCCGATTTCAGAATGGCTTCGATCTCCGGCAAACAATCGCGTTCGGAAAGGATCGTGTGAAAGTCTGCCTTGATCGAAGGTGCCATACGCACCGCCTCAATCCACTCAGCTCGCGAAAACGGCGCGGACTCAATCGATCGCCAGAAACCGGTCGCATCGAACAGTCGGCCGATCAGATCGGTGTGCTTCCCCTGCAGGATGCTCATGATGTAAGTCGCCACGCCCACCTGAAGACCGTGCAACGCCGGACGGGCGCTCAGGCTGTCCAACGCATGTGAAATCAAATGCTCGCTTCCGCTTGCCGGCCGCGATGAACCGCAGATCGCCATCGCAATTCCGTTCAGCATCAATGCCGTTCCGAGCAATTGAACGCCTTCGAGATCGCGAACCGGATGTGCCATGAACTGAAACACGCTGGCATCCGAAAGGAGCGCTGCGAAATCATCGACCGGCGTGCCGCATGCATGAAACGCCAGCTTCCAGTCGGTTACCGCTGTGAACTTCGCCACAAGGTCCCCCACGCCCGAATGCCAGAGCACCTCCGGCGCGTTCAGGCAGACTTCACTGTCGAGCACCACGCCAAATGGCATTGCCGACGGAAGCGATCGACGTTTTCCGCCGATCGTCAAACTCGATTGCGGACTGCAGAAACCGTCGTTGGAAAGCGACGTCGGAACTGCGATGTAAGGCAGGCGCGCCAGGAATGAAACGTACTTTGCAACATCCAGCGCCTTGCCGCCGCCGAAACCGATGATGGCATCGACCGGGCCGGCAATGCCCCTGAACAACATCTCCGCCTGCTCAAAGCTCGCGCTCGCGACAGGCGACGTCTGAATCGTTTGAATATTTTCGGCTTCCAAACCTGCACGCAGCCGTTGCAGCAAAATCGGATTCAGGTCCTGGCTGTGGAACAGGACGATGCGTTTGAATTCATTCCGTCGCGCATAGATGCCGATGCGATCCAACGCGCCGCGTTTGAGTCGAACCAGCGAAGGAATGGAAACCTGTTTGTGCGTCAGCATGTGTGCGATTGAAAAATTCGATCTGCAATTTCCGACCAGCGATGAAAGGGATGGAAAGCTTCTCCCCTGCGCTTCAACTCCTCAGCAAGCCAGCCGCGCGCGAATCGAAACTCCGGTCGCACCGTGAGCGCCGAAGCGAGATCCGGACGTCCGTCGCCGGCAAACGCAACGCACCTGGCACGGTTCATCGCATCTTTCACAACCGCCAGTTTATCGATGCCGTTCTGACGACTGAAGAATCTGGATTCCGTTGGAAGCGACATCTTCAAGCCGCGGGATGGCGAGAACTTTCCGGGATTGGCGTGAACCGGAACATCGACACCTGCACCCGAGAGCAGGTGCTGGATGTACCAGTTGCATCCGGCGGACGCGATGACGACCTCCCATCCAGCAGCTCGCAATTTCTTGATCGCCGGCCCCAGCTGCGGATCGATCTGCATGCGTCCGACAACCCGGAGCAGCGTGGCTTCGTCGGTTCGAATCCGTGCGAAGATTGCCGCGAGTGCTTCGAAGTGCGTCAGCTTTCCCGCCACATACTGTTCCCACGGATCGTCATCGGGTGGCACCGGCCATTCCTGCCGAACGAGGTCATAGAAATCGAGAAGTGAAATCGTCCCGTCAAAATCGGTGACGAGAATGTTGTTCGCTGGCCGAGCGGTATCCGGTTTTTCCATTTTCAAACTGGAGCCAGTGTAAGGGGAATTTGGAAGAAAACAAACGGTTGTAGGGCAGGCTTTCCGGACTGCCCTATCTATCACACCGGCGCCGCTTCATTCGGTTGCGGAGCAGTTTTTGCGACGGGAATTCGCAGCGTGAACGTCGCGCCGAACCCGACGCCCGCACTGAAAGCGGTGATTGTGCCGCCGAGTTCTTTTGTGGCGAGCGCCGCGCTATGGAGACCGAAGCCATGTCCGTCCCTGCGCGTCGTAAAGCCATGCGAGAACAGAAGTTTAATGTTCTCTTCGGATATCCCGATGCCCGTGTCGCTCACTTCGAACACAACCGATTCACCGTCCCATCCGATTCGAGCCACGACCGTGTGATTACCCCTGCCCTTCGCCTTGCAGGCGTCCTTCGCATTTTTAAACAGATTCACGAGTATTTGCAGAACCTTGTGACGGTCGGTTGTGATTTCCGGCGACTCGGAGAACCGGCGCTCGAGACGGATTCCATGCCTTTCGTAGCTGCGTGCGTTGATCTTGAACGCGCTCTCCATCAGTTCGGACGGATGCACAACTTCCGACACGCCGGAAACCTTCGCGTAGTTCTGCTGCATCACGACGATCTTCTTGATGTGATCCACGTTCTGGGTGAGATCCGTGACTTCCTTGATCAATGCCGCCCGTGTTGAATCGGAATGAGCGGCAAGCTTCTCCAGGTAATCCGGCAGCAGGCGAACCGAATCGTCCTTTGGCAGCGACTCAAAAATCGTGCTGCGGCTACGGAGCAGATCCGCCGCTTTGATGAGATTGACTGTTTTCCAGTTATGAAGTCCCGAGGCGACCACGGATGCCGACACGTTCACGCTGTTCAGAACGTTGCCAACGTTGTGAAGAACGCTTGAAGCCACCTCCGCCTGACCCGCGAGTCGCGATGCATGAACAAGCTGCTGATTCACCTTCTCAACCTCCTGTTCGATGCGACGCCGTTCCTCAATCTCGTTCTCCAACCGTGCTTTTTTCTCCTCGAGATCCTGCTGTGTGCGAGTGCGCACCTCGATCTCCTCGCGCAGTTCCCGCGTGCGCAATTCCACCCGGCGACGCAGCGTGCCGATCCACACGGCCGAAAGCACGAGCACGAGCGTCATCAGACCGAGCAGCGACAAAACTCTCTGAACGTTCCACCACGACGGCGTCTCCACGACCGTCAGGTCGTCGGGCGAATTGAGCAATAATTCGAATGTTCGAACCTGGTTCGTTCGATTCGGCGCGTTCAGGCCCGTCGTGTAAAGGCCCGCGATCCGAACCTTGCTGCCGACGGGCACAATTCCGAGCGAACCGCGACGCGAATCCAGCCGCGCCAGAAAAGTCTGTCGTCCGGCCTGCAGTTCGATCAGGTAATCCGATTCGTTGGTTCGCACGTTGACCAAAACGGCCTGCAGCTGCACCAGGCTCGACTCGTAGTTTTCGTTGAAAATGTCATCTTCAGAAACGATCCGCGGCGCTGGCAGCGGCACATGCCCGGTCACTCGAACCAATGCCTGTCTCATCGACAACACAAAGTTTTCCATCTGCGGGAACCCGACAACTTCGACCAGGTCACCCGGCGTCAACTGCATGGCCGACCTCGCAAACACCTGCAAGGCGTTGGTTCCGTCGAAGAGGTAGGCGACGTCATCACGCACGTGAACGACCTGCCCCCGGCAGCGCACCCGTCGCAAGGCCGCGGCATTCGCATCGAACTCATGCAGCTCGGCAAATGATCTTTCTGGAATTGAAAATGGATCCTCGGGAGCGGGATCGAGCACGGTGATCTGCGCTGGCGACGTGACTTGAAGCAAAACGCGATTCGGCACACCTCGCGCATTTGCAAAGCCGCGAACGGTGCCACGAATCCGGACCACCGAGTCCTGAAGCGATTTCAGTTCGGCGGGATCGCCGTCAAACACACGTGCAGGAAGTTCGCCTCCCGGCAGTCCGAGGGCCAGATCGCGTCCGTTCACCGACAAGACCAGCGCTTCGACTTCGATCCATTGTGAATCGAGGCTGCCGTTCGCGAGTTGATTCCACTCCGGACGGGTCGGTTCAGGAACATGACCGCGACCCAGCAGATGACGCACCCGATAAGTCACCACCGGCGAGAACGCTCCCTTCGAGGAAATGCCTTCAAACTCGCACAGGTCGCCAACATTCACCGGCTGTGGCGCGTTTCGGACGCAGGCAACGTAAATTCCTTCCCGCTCGCCCTGCACGTGTGCGCGCAGCCCACCGTCGAACACAAACGTAACCACGCCCTGAAACTTCACCGGATATGACCGCGTGACCTCTTCCGGCCGCAAGCGGCGAATCTGCTCGATGGTGGTGAGAACGGGAAGAATCTCCTGCTGCAATCCTGGCTGCGTTTCGGATCGATGCGACACAAAGTGGAGACGATTGCTTTCGGAATAGCAGCCGAGCAGATCGATTGCGGAGTTTTGCATCGACCGGTCCGCGCGTGGCGTCATCGCCTCCACATGCCCCGTGTCATCGCGAACGACAAGCTTACGACCGGGAACCACTTCAACCACGGTTCCGCGGATGCGAACGATCCGGTTCGCCCCGGGCGCGCCAAGGTCTGAAACTTTCGTGGCGGCATATCCCATCCAGATGGTTTCCGGCGGATTCAGAATCACGAGATTGTCGATCCCCGGAACGATCATGGCGCCGGCGACTTTCGGCTGTCCGGGCGGAAGCGTCCCGTAAACAAGCCCGGTGAGCCGGACACGACTGTTCACCAGCAACGCCGCAGGCACTGGGTTTGCACCGGCGATGGTCACCTGTATGCGGCCGACTTCGGCGGCGAGTTCGAGGTGAAGATTGCTGCCGTGTGATCCCGCCTGTTTCACATATCCCTCCACCTCGGCCCAGCACGGATCGTTTGTCGGCGGGTAGCGCTGGCCGGGGACCAATTGCAGGGGTTGAGGAAGCGATTCTCTTTCGTGAAGATCAACTGAAAACGTCGTGTCCGACGGAAAAGCAAAGCTCGCCGCATCATCCGCCTGCAGCTGGATTTCATGATACCCGGTTTCAACGATCTTCAATTCTCCTTTGAACTGAATCGCGAAATGATTGCTCTGACGGGCGATGGCGAGATCGATACTGGATGCAACTCCGTCGATGACGTTTGTCACCGAGCCATTCCTGTCCGCGACTTCCGTGTAACGGTAGGTGACACCCGGTTTGCGCCGGCCATCCACGGGATCAACAAAACTGAGAACGTTGGTTAAATTCAGTCGCTTTTGAGTCGGGCTGACGATCCTCAGTTCAAGAGCGCTCGGGCCGTCGTTCTGGGAAAACGACAGTTCGAATGGATGATTCCCGGCTGAAAGTGGAATTCGGGCGGAATCGAAGGCGCTGCCTGAAGCGTAATTGATGTCAATCAATCGGGAGAAGCCAAACTGAGCCGATCCCTTTCCGACCAATGCGCCTCCACGCAGAGAAATTCGAACACCCGGCTGGATTCCCGGCTGCAACGATTCAAGATTCACCCACGCGCTGCCCGAATTGTCCTGGAGCGCAATGCCCGCGTGAACCGGATCGATTCCGAGCACGAGACCGGAAAGCGACACCTGGACCACCTCCCGGGCCGGCAAAACGATCAACGGCTGCAAGGCGCGGACGGTGACGATCGCTCCATTTGTTTCCTCGGCGGCACGAGTTCCTGTTGCAAAAAGAATCAGAATCCCGAGTGCGAGCAGGCATCCGAAGAGCCGTCGCCGGAACACTGCTCCAGCTGAGAACACATGCCCGGAACACGACCGGAAAAAACAGCCGGCCCAGGCTGAAAGCGAAGGCGAACTGGGGATGAACTTGCCGATGCGCACGCCCTCCTCTATCGGCTTCTCAATGCCAAACTTAACCGAACGATTTTCATTCCTTTTGACTTCCCCAGACCCCGGATGGTCCGCCGGAAGATAACCGGTCCTCACCCCATTTTTGGCACCGCTCCTCCTCGGTAGGTTGGGGTCGAGGTACCTGTGAGACTTTTGATTCTTTTGATCGGAATTGCGATCGGTGCAGCGGCGGTCTGGCTCTATCGCGCGAACCCGGACGGCACTCGCGCACGCGAAACCGGCGACCGAGCCGAAACCGCCGCGAGCAACGCGGGGAGCCAAATCGAGCAGAAGCTGAAATCGTGGGATCTGGACCGCGACAAAATCCGTGAGGAACTCAATCGCACGGGCCAGGTGATCCGTCGCAATGCCACCAATGCAACCACAGCCATTGCCGACGCCACGGCCGACGCGCGAATCACCGGCGCGATCAAGGCAAAGCTCGTGGCTGATCGTGACTTGTCCGCATGGAACATCTCGGTGAACACGACCGAAGGAATCGTGACGCTGTCGGGCTCGGTGGATGACGCGGACGACATCGGCAAAGCAATGGCGCTCGCCATGGAAGCAGACGGAGTCAGGGAGGTCATTTCCACACTGCAATTGAAAGCGGCAAAATAACTACAGAGACAGCGAACCATGTCCGAGCCCGCCGTTCCAAATCCATCCAACCTGGCTTTCATCGAGAGCCTTTACGAAGGCTATCTCAAGGACGAACAGTCTGTTTCCGAGGATTGGCGGGCTTACTTTCGCGAGGTCGCTCGCGGCGAACTCCGCTTCCCCCGTCCACACTTCGGTCCCACCTTTCCACGCTTCAGCGTCTTCGATCCGCCGCGTTCTCATCAGAACGGCGACGGACGTTCCGCCGATCGACAGACCGCCGCGTTGCAGGACCGCATTTATCTTCTCATTCGATTGTATCGGGTCCGCGGACATCGAATCGCCCACGTGGACCCGCTCGGTCAGCCGGTGCCGATGCCGCCCGAACTGAAACCGGAATTCTTTGGATTCACCGACGCGGACATGAATCTGCCGGTGCACAGCGAGACGTTTCAATATGAAGGCGATCTCACGCTCGGCCAGTTGCTGGAACGGTTGCGAAACACCTACTGCCGCTCCATCGGCGTGCAGTACATGCATATCGACGACCTGAACGTTCGCCGCTGGTTGCAACGCCGGATGGAAGCCACGGAGAACCGGCTTCAATTGAGCCGCGACGAACAGATCCGGATTCTGACGCGTCTGACGGACGCTGTGACATTCGAGGAGTTCATCCGGAAAAAATTCGTCGGTGCCAAAAGCTTTTCACTCGAAGGTTCGGAAAGCCTCATTCCCCTCCTCGATCTCGCGCTCGAAAAAGCAGGCGATCAGGGCATCGAAGAAATCGTTCTGGGCATGGCACATCGCGGACGCCTCAATGTCCTCGCGAATGTGATGGGAAAAAATCCGCGGCAAATCTTCCGCGAATTTGCCGACACCGACTGGAGATCGACTCCGCACCGCGGCGATGTGAAATACCATCTTGGTTACGATTCCGAATGGGTTACGACTGCCGGTCGCAAGATTCATCTCTCGGTCTGCTTCAATCCCAGTCATCTCGAATTCGTGAATCCCGTTGCCCTGGGCCGCACGCGCGCACGACAGGACTGCCGCGGCGATTCGGATCGCACGCGCGCGCTCACAATACTCATTCATGGCGACGCCGCTTTTGTCGGCGAAGGAATCGTTCAGGAGACGTTGAACCTCAGCCTTCTTCCCGGTTATCGCACCGGCGGAACGTTGCATGTGATCGTCAACAACCAGATCGGCTTCACTGCAGGACCGGATCAGGCCCGCTCATGCCAGTACGCGAGTGACGTTGCCAAGATGCTTCAGATTCCGATCTTCCATGTGAACGGAGAAGATCCCGAAGCGGTCGCGCAAGTCATCCGGCTCGGAATGGATTTTCGCCGTGAATTTCAGAGGGACGTCGTGATCAACATGTTCGGGTATCGTCGGCTGGGTCACAACGAAGGCGACGAACCGACATTCACACAACCTGTGCTTTACCGCGCGATCGCGAAACGCAAGCCCGTCCGCGAAGGTTATCTCGAACATCTGTTGAAGCTCGGCGGTGTCACACGTGAAGAAGCGGATGAGATCGCAGCGAAACGGCGCGAACTGCTCGAAAAGGAATTGTCACACTCGCAGAAGGAGGCGACCGAGCCAAAACCCGTTGTCACGAAGTGGAAAGGTGGACCGGAACCGACCGACGATGAGCCTGACACCTCCGTGCCACGCGAGAAACTTTCCGAACTGTTGTTGGCGCTGAATCGACTCCCAGAAGGCTTCAATCTCCACCCGAAACTGAAGAAGCTGTTTGAAGCGCGTGAGCAGATGGCGCGCGGTGAGGCGCCGCTGGACTGGGCGGCGGCCGAAGCGCTTGCGTTCGCAACCCTCGCTGTCGAAGGGGAGCGCGTTCGTTTGACGGGACAGGACAGCGAACGCGGCACGTTCAGCCATCGACATGCGGTGCTTCACGATTATCAGGATGGGCGCCCTCACATGCCGCTTAGGCATCTCGCGCCCGAACAGGCTGCGGTTGAGATCTACAACAGCCCGCTTTCCGAAACCGGCGTGCTCGGTTTTGAATACGGCTACAGTCTCGACTGCGACAACGGACTCGTGCTTTGGGAGGCGCAATTCGGCGATTTCTGGAATGTCGCCCAGCCGATCGTCGATCAATTCATCGCCAGCGGCGAAGACAAGTGGGGCCAGTTGAGCGGCGTGACGCTGTTGCTGCCGCATGGATTTGAAGGTCAGGGACCGGAACATTCCAGCGCGCGTTTGGAACGCTTTCTCGCCTTGTCCGTCGAGGACAACATCCAGGTGATCTATCCCACCACGCCGGCGCAATACTTCCATGCCTTGCGACGTCAGGCGCTCCGTTCCTGGCGCAAACCGCTGATTGTAATGACACCGAAAAGTCTGTTGCGTCATCCCAAGGTGGTTTCTTCCATGGGCGATCTCAGCCAGGGTTGCTTCGAGCGAATTCTCGCGGACTCAAAATTGAACGATCCGTCCAACATCACGCGAATCCTTCTTTGCACGGGAAAGATTTACTTCGAACTGGAGGATCATCGGGCTGAAGCCGGTCGCGAGGATGTCGCGATTCTTCGACTGGAACAGTTGTATCCACTCCGGCGCGAGGCGCTTCAAGCCGCATTGAACCCGTATCAGCCCGGCACACCACTGTTCTGGATTCAGGAAGAGCCGGGAAACATGGGTGCGGCGAACTTCCTGCGGATTCACTTTGGTGAAAACCTTCTTGGACATCCGCTCCGAATCATCTCGCGCGCTCCGTCATCGACGCCGGCCTCCGGCTCCGCCAAACGCCACAAACACGAACAAGCAGAAATCATCAAGCGCGCCTTCGTCGAAACTTAAATCACGCATCACGCATCACGTTTCACGCATCACTTTATGTCCATCGAACTGAAAGTCCCGGAGCTGGGTGAATCGATCACCGAAGTTGAAATCGGCGATTGGTTTCGGAAGGAGGGCGAGAGCGTTCAGAAGGATGATCCGATCGTCTCTCTTGAGAGCGACAAGGCCACCGTTGAACTTTCTTCGCCCGAAGCAGGAACCCTCAGCCAGATGCTCAAGAAAAAAGGCGACATCGCAAAGATCGGCGAAGTCATCGGCTACCTGGAAAACGGGAAAACGGAAACAGCACCTTCGAAATCCGCAGCACGTGCGCCTGAGCTGAAACCCTCCGCCAAGACGCCACCAGCGAAAACTGAAGAACCTGCTGCCGCGAAGCCACCGGCAGAGAATCGCGAGGAGTCCGGAACTCCAGCGAAAGCCCCACCAGAATCTCAACCACAGGAGAAACCCGCTTCCCGCGAACCGAAGGAGCCTGCCCAGGAAAAACCGCGAAGCCAGCGTCAGACTGAAGAGGAGGAAATGCCGGTTTCCCGAACCTTCAACGCAGAAAAGAAGTCTTCATCAGAACCACCTGCTTCACCGTCGCCCAAATCCACGACGAAACAGCCTTCCGGCGATCGCGAACAGGAAGTTGTTCCCATGAGCCGCTTGCGTCGAACTGTGGCCGAACGCCTGGTACAGGCGCAGCGCAATGCGGCTTTGCTGACGACCTTCAACGAGATTGACATGTCCAGCGTGATGCAGCTGCGCAAGGAATACGGAGAAAAGTTCCTCAAACGCTACAACGTGAAACTTGGATTCATGTCGTTCTTTGTGAAGGCCGCGATCGATGCGCTGAAGGAATATCCGGCCGTGAATGCCGAAGTGCGCGGAACCGACATCATTTACCACAACTACTTCGACATCGGCGTGGCAATTGGCGGCGGCAAGGGTCTCGTCGTTCCAGTCTTGCGCAACGCGGAGCGGATGAGCTTTGCGCAGATTGAACTGGCCATCGGCGACTTCGCAAAGCGCGTGAAGGAAAACAAGCTTCGGCCCGACGAACTCGAAGGCGGCACTTTCACAATCAGCAACGGCGGCGTTTACGGTTCCCTGCTCTCAACGCCCATCGTCAATCCGCCCCAAAGCGGCGTGCTTGGAATGCATTCGATCCAGGAACGCCCCATCGCTCTCAATGGCGCGGTTGTGATTCGTCCGATGATGTATGTGGCTCTGAGCTACGACCATCGGATCGTCGATGGTCGTGAAGCCGTTTCGTGCCTTCGCCGCATCAAGGAGGGAATCGAAAATCCCGCCCGGATGCTCATGGAAGTCTGACTTCCGAACGAAGCGTTTGTGATACCAAGGCTGTAGCTGCGGTCTTGAACCGCGGTCATCTCACCGCCCCTTCATTCGGAACAGCGTGAATGAATACGGCGGCAGTTCGCATTCGAAACGTCCGCCAGCCGAGATCGTTGCAGTCGTCGGCACAACCTGATCCGGCTTTTCGAACGTGTTGTTCGATCGCAACTCCGCGGCAATGACCGTTCGCACCGCTTCCTTCGGCCTGACTCCAATCGCCTCGAGATTCACGTTTGCGGCGATGGCCTTCGACGAAACGTTCACAAGCTTTAGAATGTAATCGCCGCTGATTGAATCGCGCACGCACGACGCGGCGATGTTGGTTGTGCCACTGTTGACCGGGAAGAACGTATCGCCCTGGTTCGCGCCGAAAATCTTTTGCACGTGGTAATTCGCCGAAAGCAGAATGCGGGTGTTGTCGAAATAAATCATGTCCGGCCGCCATTGCGTATGCCCCTGCTTCGCCAGCAGCGGCGCGTAGGAAGCCAGTGAGACGATGTCGCCATTCCTCTCCAGCTGCGTCATATAGGCCGCTTCGGCCAGTGCCGAGCGCCATGTGTTCACGCGGCCGTTGTCATGCGCGGCGTATTCGCCGACATAAACCTTCGCCTTGTTCCGATCGTAGCTGTCGTAGCGATTCAGATGGTTGAAGAACCATTCCGGCGTCTCGTAGTAGTGTTCATCGACCATTGGCACCTGCAGTTCGTTTACGATCTGCCAGCCTTTTTCAAAATCCTCGCCGCGCCAGAACGGGCCTGCCGTTCCAATCACGGTGATTTCCGGATGCTTCGCCTTCACTGCGTCGTAGATCATCTTGAACCGTTCGCGAAACACCGGCGTGATGTGATCCTCATTTCCAACACCGAGGAACTCGAGGTTGAACGGTTCGGGATGCCCGGCCGCAGCACGTTTGGCGCCCCAGGTGGAGGTCACCGGACCATTGGCCCATTCGATGAGATCGAGAACGTCCTGAATGTAGGCGGGCATTTCTTCCATTGAAAAGCCGCGTTGACCGGTTCCGCCTTGATCGTCAGCGTTCTGACAACAGACACCCGCCGCAACGACCGGCAGCGGCTTCGCCCCGATGTCTTCGCAGAACTGGAAGTATTCGAAATAGCCGAGCCCGACGCTTTGATGATAGCCCCAGATGTTGGGCTGCTGACGGCGTTGTTCGATCGGGCCAATGGTATCCTTCCAGTTGTAAATGTTCCCGAGTCCGTAACCGTGCACGAGGCAGCCGCCGGGGAAACGAACAAACTTCGGTTTGAGATCCGCAATCACCTGCGCGAGATCGGAACGCAAACCATTCTTCCGTCCTTTGAAAGTGGCACGAGGAAACAGCGAGATGTCATCCAGAGCCACTGCACCGCGTGTGTGGGAAATAACCACGAGCTTCGCCGACGTGTCGCTGTTCGTCGCGGTCAATTCCACGGAATGACGGTTCCAATCACGGCCGGAAATTTCGAAATTCGCCGCCGCGAGGAGCGTGCGATCCTTCGATTCAAGGCGCACTTCCATCTTCGCGCTTTCACCGAGTGCGCCCGAACCGCCCCAGCGTCCGCCTGTGTAAAGCTGGCGTCCGAACAATGAGAAATCGTATTTCTCACCCGCGCGCACGACGATGCCGTCGAAGCCAGGATTTGCGATTCCAACATCTCCGCGCTCGTGCGTTTCGAGCACGACGTAGTGAGGATTTTTCGGATGAACCGGATGGGCGTCCGTAACCTTCATCGCCCCCCGCCCACCGTTGGATGTCACGAGTTCCCAGAAAGACAGCGCAGTCCAGGAGGGTTGTTCGGTTGGCTGATACTCGAACGAACGATTCTGAACCAGTTCGGCGTAAAGACCGCCGTCCGCGGCGTAATTCAGGTCTTCAAAGAAAATTCCAAAAAGATTCGAACTGATCTGCTTTGGCTGATTTTCGACACGGATGGCAATTCGTTCCGCACCGTCCGCAGCACCAGAACCCAGCGGTGCAACCAGCATCGGCATGAGCAATGCACCGAAACAAAAGCGTGAAGCTATCTTCATCATTGAAAAGGAAGTTATGCAGCGCTGACACCTATGATCAAGTGCCCGAACGGGGGATTCTCTGGTGTGGAATCTTTTCATTCCCGGTGAACCAGATCATAAGGAAAAACTTCGTTGTTCCGCCTCTTTGACAGAATTTTTTCACAGAAGATAACGAAGAAAACAAAGAGCGTCCGTTCGATGCCAAAAGCGCGTCGCCGATGTTCAGAGCGGCGACTGTTTGCAAGCCGGGCTAACACGGACCTCCTCTCCCGCCCATCTCCTCCGGCGTTCGCTCGGAAGAGAGGGAGATGCGAGCGTAAAGCTTCCGCCGAACGCTTCATCATCTTGCGTGTTCAATTCCCCCAACGCGAACATCACGCGCTACAAATTCCCCGCGAAATTTCCATGGGACCATCCGCGTCAGCCGGATATAACCCTGCCAGTTCATGGCCAAGCTCATCATCAATCCTGACACCGCGTCGGCGTGGGAAACTGAATTGCGTCCCGGAACGAATCTTCTCGGAAGCAGCCCGGCCAGTGACTTTCAAATCGATCACCCGTCCATTGAAGGCATCCACTGCCAGCTCGTCGTGACCGATTCCGGGATTCAGCTCAAGGACGTCAGCTCCGGCAAACAGACCTTCATCAACAACATCGCAGTCAATCAATCGATTCTGCGCTCGGGAGACATCCTGCAACTCGGCGAAGTGCAAGCCCGCTGCGAAACCAACGGCGCTCACCCCGCGAACGCCGAACAACGTTTCTGTCTCAATCACCTCAAATCCCCTGCCCGCCACCATTGCCCGACCTGCAACACCGACTTTTGTGACCTGTGCGTCGATCGACTGGGAAATCGTCGCGGCGTCGCAAAGCTCTGCAGAAAGTGCCGAACCGAATGCGATCGGCTCATCAGGGAAATTCCATCGGAGTCGAAGCCTGTTTTTGCAAAATCGGTTGGGTCAGCGTTCGTGTATCCATTCAAGTCGGATGGAATCGTTCTGTTGATTGCCGGGGCTGTGTTCTTTTGTGTGGTTTCGTTTCTCGCGCGTTACTCGGCCATTGTCGGACTTTTGTTGATGGTCTTTGCCACAGGGTATCTGCTCGCGTATTACCAGCGCATTCTGCTTTCGACGAGTATCGGCGAAGACCGCATGCCCGACTGGCCGGAATTCACAGACTGGAGCGATCTGCTTTCGCCCATCCTTCAGTTTATCGGAACCCTTCTGTTCTCCTTCGGCCCTGCCCTGCTGATCCAGTTGTTTGTTCCCGAAGAACTGGCGGTCAAACCCTGGCTTTACTGGAGCGGAATTTTATTCGGCTGTTTCTATTTTCCGATGGCGTTTCTGGCCGTGACGATGGCCGATTCGTTCTCCGCACTGAATCCGCTCGCAATTGTTCCTTCCGTTCTCAATTGTGGCTGGACCTACGTTCAGGCGATGGTCGTCCTCGCTGGGATCTTCGGCGTGAACTGGTTTGCGAATGGAATCATTTCAAAGGCATTGCCCGTTCCGATCGTGACAGATGTGGCAGCGCAATGGCTTTCTCTCTATCTCGCCGTCGTCGAGATGCGAATCCTCGGGCTTGTTTATCTGGCAAAGAAGCACGAACTCGGCTGGTTTGAAGCCTGACCCGTTGGTTCGGAACACTTACGAAAAGCCATCGCTGAAGTTGTTGACGAAATACGTCCGCCCTGAGAGCGTTGCGCCCATCCCCACTCATCCACTCATAACGAAAGGGCACAGTCATGAAGACACGAGGAGTGATCGGTTTGAGCCGGGTGGCAGGAGCAGTTTCAATTCTATTCAGCGTAACAGGCGCCAACCTTGTCCACAGCGCCACGCTGGTGGTCAACAATACCAACGACAGCGGCGACGGTTCGCTGCGACAGGCGATTCTCTCGGCGAATTCCACGGCGAACGTTCCCGACGTGATCCAGTTCAACATCGCGGGCACCGGACCATTCACGATCAGCCCGACAACTCCGCTGCCGACAATTACAGATCCCGTGGTGATCGATGGCTATTCCCAACCCGGCGCAGGCGCCAACAGCCTGACCAACGGCGACAACGCGGTCCTGCAAATCGTCGTGCTGGAAAGCCTGGTCATCGATACCACGAACAGCACCGTGCGCGGACTGGTCATTCCACAAATTCAGATCGGCGCGGTGCCGGCTCCGAACGGCAGCAATGTCGTTGAAGGCTGCTTCATCGGACTCGATGCCACCGGCACGAATTCGCTCGCATCACCCGGCTTTGGAGTGTTCGTGCAAACACCGGGCAATCGCATCGGCGGGACGACACCGGCGGCACGCAACATCATTTCGGGCAAAGGCGCTGTCGGCATCGAAATCTTTGAGAGCTTCGCCTCGAACAATGTGGTTCAGGGCAATTTCATCGGCACCGATCGCACCGGCACGAAGGCAATCGGCAACGGCGACCGTGCAGTGGTCGTGAATATGAATGCCTCCACCGCAACCATCGGCGGCGGCGTGCCGGGTGCGGGCAATGTCATCTCCGGCAATCTCGATCGCGGAATCACGTTGGATGGCTCAAACAATTCCGTTTTTGGAAATCGCATCGGAACCACTGTCACCGGTCAACCGCTCGGAAACGCGCGCACAGGCATTGAGATTGGTGGATCGCTCAACACCGTCGGCACCATTCAAAACGGCTTTGGCAACATCATCGCCTTCAATGGCATCAACGGCGGCGGAATCTTCACGACAAACGGCGTCGATGTGAAACCCGGCGCGACGTTCTATGCGATTCTCGGAAATTCCATTTTCGACAACGCCGGGCTCGGAATCGATGTGAACGCGGACAAACTCGTCACGGCCGGTTATCCAGTGATCACACTCGCCAGCAACACGACCACAACAACCTTGATCCAGGGCACGCACATGCCGAATGCCAGTGTCTTTTTGGAAGTGTTCCTGAATTCGGCTCCCGATCCATCCGGATACGGCGAAGGCAAGACCCGGCTGACGAGCACCGCGGTGAGCACCGACGGCGCCGGCAATTTCACTCTCAACTGGCCTGCCCCGATCGCGCCGGGTCTCTATCTCACAGCGACCGCAAACGGAAACACGGAGTTTTCCCAGGCACGCATGATTGTCGCCGCCGGACGCACCAATAGCTGGACCAACAACATCGGCGGCAATTGGGAGAATGGAACCAACTGGTCTTTGAATGTTCCTCCTTACATCGGCCACGCGCTGGTGTTGATCACCAACGCGGGATCGAAAACCGTTCTTAACGACGCCATCACCGCCACCGAATTTCCCAGCACACTGACGATCAGCAACCTTGTCATCGGCGCACCCGCTGGGGCGACCAACACTTTGCTTCTGGCGCATGGAAATACCGCCACCCCTTTGCGAATCACTCGCGCGCTTACCCTGACCAACGGCGGCGCACTCGTCGTCAGCAACGCAGCCCTCGCGCTCGACGGACCGTTCTCCAGCCCCAGTCAAATCAATGGCGAGCTCACAGTTAAGGAGGGATCGGTCACGGCCACGAACGGTCAGATTTACTTCGGCAGCGGCGATTCCGGGACGCTGACCGTTTCGAACGGAACATTCGAAGCCTATTATCCGATCTTCGGTCTCAACCCCGGCGGAAATGGCACGTGGCACATTGCCGGAGGCACAAACATCATCAACGCCACTTGTGACCTCGGAGATCATCTGACCGCCACGGGAAGAGTCGTAATGACCGGCGGCGAACTGATCACGCCGAGCATATACGTCGGGCTTTTCGGGCAGGGACACTTCACGATATCCAACGGAAATTTCCAATGCTTCGGCCAGGTGCTCGTGGGATCGCAGCCGGATTCAGCGGGCCACTTCACCGCGTCTGGTGGAACGGCCTATTGCGGCAGCGTGGTCGTGAGTGAGGGCTTTCAATCGACCGGTTTCGTGCGACTCACCGACGCCGGCAACCTGTCCACTTCTTTCCTGGAAGCGCGCACGGGCGGCACTGTCACAATGGATGGTGGCAGCTTAGGCGCCTTGCATCTGGCGCTGACAGGAACGAGCCAATTCATTTTCAATCAGGGAACCCTCGCAGCGCGCTCAACTGTTGTTTCGAACAACACGACCTTCGTCGTTGGCGATGGAACTCACGCTGCCATATACACTCTTCTTCCGAACGGAACGAATGCATACCCGCGGGGATTGAGAATTGCGCAGAACGCCGTCCTTGAGGGCGCGGGAGTCATTCCGGGCATGGTGACCAATTCCGGCGTAATCGCCCCCGGTTTCACCAACTTCGGCATCGCAATGGGAATCCTCGAAATCAAGGGCGGCCTCGTCCTGTCCAACAGTTCCGACCTGCAGTTTGCGATCAGCGGACACGGAGATTTTCCGTGTGATTTTCTTGGAACGACCGGCAACGTCGTGTTGGACGGCAAACTTTCGGCCAGCCTGGTCCTCAACTATCAGAGCGTCATGACGAATGGAGCCAGCTTCACCGTGATGACCAACAACACTCCGTTCACCGGTTCGTTCGCCAATGTGGCGAGCGGGGGTGTTCTGACCACGACGGATGGATACGCCCGGTTCACGGTGCTTTATGCCGGTGCGAATTCCGTGCGCCTGACGAATCTCGAGATCGTCGATAGCGACGGCGACGGACTGCCCGACTGGTGGGAGGATCAATATGGCCTCGACAAGGCCAACGCTCTGGATGCGGTTCTTGATCTGGACAACGACGGCGCTTCGAATCTCGCTGAGTTCCTCGCAGGCACGGACCCGGACAGTTCCAATTCCGTTTTCCGAATTCTAGCGATTCAACCGGAATCCGGTGACTTGCGCATCACCTGGACCACTGTCGGCGGCAAAAGCTATCGCGTTCAAACCAACTCGCCCTCGGAGACCGGCGGTCTCACAACGAATTTCGCCGACCTGAGCCCGCTCATCACCGTGACCAATTTCGGTGAATCGACGACAAACTTCCTTCACCCCGGAGGATTCGGCACCAACGTTCCAGCCCGTTATTATCGCATCCGCCTTGAACCGTGATTTCCAACGCGCGGCAGCAGACGTGAGTTTCGATTAAATCAAATGAAGTCATCCGATCAATTCAACGAACGATCACGTTCTGCGAACTGAAGAACGAAAACGCAATGCGTTCGCCAAAGTATGCTTCTACGTCATCGACAACGCCCGGAAGGAGGGATTGGTGGTGCGTTCTCGAAAACGGAAATTTTGCGGCGCAGTTGTTCCGGGTTATCCAAGCCTGCATCCGCTGGAACGAGATTTTTGGGAAACGTTCTGGAAACTTTATTCAGCGGCAATCGATCCGAGCGCAGGAAACATCACGAAGCCACCTTTCTGACCTGTAGCAGTGGACGTAAGTCCGCTCAATATTTACGGTCGCACGGCAGAACAGCTCAAAGTGAGCCGACTCACATCGGCTGCTACTGTGAATCGCTGGACATAAGCTCTGAGCAATTGCCTGGTTCGCTATCGCTCATCATGTCAACGGATCGTAGATCGTCGATGCGCCCCCCCCCTGAAGCTCCCCAACTTGAGAAGACACCTGGACTCGGTTTCGCCCTTTTCAACAAGCGAGAAGACCGAAAATTATGGCAATCACGTGACGCATCGTATGTTCATCGCTGCGCGGCGATGGGGACCTGGTGGTGAGAGCACGATGAAAATGTCCGGGATGAAACACTCCGTTGAAGAATCAGATCGATGCCTGGGGCAAAATGGAGGCATCTGGAATCGAACGTCGCTCAAACGGGGATGGAGATTTTCCTTTTCTCCCGGATGGATTGACCGGGCGCAAACACAAGCGCCAATAGCGCAATGACCAGTCAGCCTCGAACCTTCTGAACCTTCTCCCGGACTTGCCCCGTGGACCGCAGGTCTTTACAGGGCTTGTTCAACCAATGGCGTGTTTGCCCGCTCCGCTCCGTGGCAACACACCCTTTATTGTTGGGCTTTTCTTCATCGAAGCTCGAAAACAGAACAGCCGTAACGTGTCTTCGTAAGATCGGCGACGACGTAGCGACCAAATTGGGCGAATTCCGCTCCCGCTCCGAGCTTCGACAGATGACTATCTCGGCCAAACACGCAAAGAAACGCTCTTGCGCCGGCCGTATGCGCTTTGAACGCAACGAGCTTCTCGCGATCCTTGGAAATATCGCAACGAATCGCGCGCGCCCACTTCATCTCAACTGCGAAATGGTGGCCGTGACCTTCGGCGACAAAATCGAGCTTCTTCTGATCACCTCGGCCTGCTCGCACTAATCCCGGACAGGCAACTTCGCATCGCACGGTAAATCCACGAGCGGTAAAGATCCGAAGCGCTGGTTCGTAGAGAACATACTCGCTGAACGCGGGGTTCATCTCGCAGGCCGCAAGATAGCTGATGTAGCCTGCGAGACCGCGTTGGATGCGAAAGAAGACGTCTTCAGGTGAACTCATTCTTTGCCCAACGTTCCAGATCAGTGACCCGGCGCCACTGATGTTCCATCGCAAGCCAGAGCGCGATCGCCGGGTTCACTACATCTGGTTTGTGTGCGCCTGACATGGGCGTGAACTGATGGGGTGAAAGTCCCCTATGTGTGAACACGGTCATCAGGCTCCTCATAACGAGGAGCAGGATGATCCAAACATTAGACCGAAGCAACTGCGGAACTGCGAAGTTCCGTGGGAAGGAAGCCACCGGTCAAAGCTGATGAGCCGACGAACAGAAAGATCATATAAAGCTGACGGAATGGACAAGCTGGCACAACACAGCGAAGTCCCGTGCTTGGTTCCGGAGGTAAATGATCCGGTTTCGCAGCAAGAGTTCACGTTCTTACTCAGGGAGATCTGCACCCCGGGCACTCCGGCAACGGAGGGCGCGGCGGACCGAGAGGATCGCCGTGTGGGTGCAGAAGTCAGCAGCGGTCGTAGTACCGGGAGCAACGAGCCGGGGAACACCCCGGATGGGTCTCACACCCCGGGAAGGACCAAACTGGACAGGAGTCGCTCGACCCCGCAGTCCCAACCGTTGGCGATGAAGCCGATTGGCCGAGCCGATGCGTTTGGGTCCACGGATGGGAAGCATGGAGCGGCTACAGACGGTCTATTGGAACAAATCCTCTGCCCACGGAACATGCTTCGCGCATGGAAACGGGTGAAGGCAAACGGCGGGGCTCCGGGCGTGGATGGGATGACCATTCAAGCCTATCCCGAGTTCGTGGGCCAACAGTGGGAGAGGATTCACAGCAGCCTGCAGGCAGGCACGTATCACCCGGCGCCCGTGCTCCGGGTGTTCATTCCCAAACCCAACGGGGACTTGCGCCCTCTGGGTATTGGCTCCGGCGCGCCCGCGCCTGCGGGGCTTCGCCCTTGTGAACAACGACAATTAGAATTCCCCAGTGGCGACAATTAAAATTCACCAGTGAGCCGGTAGCATTTGGCAGCGGCAGAAGCGGGCTGGCCT
>Ga0065721_10004145_pt1 | contig 39902 bp, 34 predicted proteins | sample Mesricmetagenome_FD_59108 | JGI IMG/M metagenome (GOLD analysis project Ga0065721, IMG submission 59108) | Mesophilic microbial community from rice straw/compost enrichment Sample: eDNA_1 v2 (version 2) | ecosystem: Engineered > Solid waste > Grass > Composting > Bioreactor | place: USA: Davis... | reverse complement strand
AATCCTCCGTCATTGTACAGAAGGCATTAGGCTATTGTCGGTGAGAATGATCGATTTCCTCTGCCAGATGAAGTGACGAAAATCCAGGATTTCTCCGCCAACCAATGTGGCAGTAAACAGCTGGCGGACATTTACCAATTTGAACTTGACACATTAAGGAGCAAAACGTCGGAATTGTCGGAGGAAAATGTAGAAACCGTTGAAGCGCACTTATCCCAAGTGTTTGGCCCGGAAGAAACCGAATTATTGTTGGACGGCTTTTACGAGTATGACCAGGCCAATCAAAAGTACTACGTGCCCGACGGCGATTGGTTCACTTATAGCGGCGAGTGGCCTTCAAGCGCCATCTCCCTTACCGACCGTACGGAGCAATCCGCAACGCTAGTGCTGAAAGGGACGGATCTGACCGAGAGCGAGCGGAACATCCAATTTGACTTTTCGATTGCCGATGGGAAGCTGCGGCTGGAACGAAGGACGATTCTGGCCTAAGCCGTTGCCCGCCGCCGCTGCAACGCCAAGCCGGGCATAGCGGCTTCGGATCCGGGATAGAGCATACGCTTAACTTTGAAGCGGCTTCTGACACGGTTCCCGGAAAAGCTCACCTTAAGTTTTAAGGTGGGCTTTTTTCGTTCAGGCAAGGACTATCGCCCTTCGCCGTTCCGATGTATAATCATGGAATAACTAGAATCGGCCGAAAGCGGGTGAAAAACTTGTTTGCACATCGCATCAACGACCAATTGGAGCTGCGGTTGGTGGACTATTATGACGCAGAAGCCGTGTTTCAAACGATCGATCGCAACCGGGACTATCTCTCGAAGTGGTTTCCTTGGGCGGCGAATACGCTGAATGCAGAACATACGAAGGCGTTTATCGAACATGAGCTCCGTCGATTTGCAAGCAACAACGGTTTCACGACAGGTATCTTTTACGAGGGGCATTACATCGGGAGCATCAGCATTCATGAGATCAATTGGGACGTTCGGGCGACATCCATCGGCTATTGGATCGGCGAGGACTATCAGGGACGCGGCATTGTGACGGCCTGCTGTCAGGCTCTGTTGAACCATGGATTCGGCACGCTGAAGTTGAACCGCATCGAAATCCGGGCGAGAACGGATAATGACAAAAGCCGGGCGATCCCGGTCAGGCTGGGTTTCCGGGAGGAAGGCATTCTGCGGAACGTCGATTATCACAACGACCGGTATTACGATCACGTTGTTTATGGCTTGTTGCGTGACGAATGGGAGAAGCTTTCTTGGGTTGTACGGCGTTAGAATCCGTCCATAACCCCAGTAAGCTGGTGAATGCGACTGGACGAGCCTGAATCGTCGGAAATTTCTGTGTACGGCTAATCTATTGAAAGCGGGTAGAGTCGATGGGAGCGATTGAAGAACGAGACAATCGGCCGATTGTCGCAGATTCGATTTGCGAAGTGGAGGAGTAAGGTGAATCGTATCCGAGGCATTATTTTTGACATGGATAATACGCTGCTTAAGTCGGCCATCGACTTCGAAGGGATGAAGCGGGAGACCTTCAGGTTCCTCGTTTCCCGGGGCGTGCTTTCCGCTTCGTTTCCGTTCTCTGACCATACTTCATCGACCATCATCGAGGCGGCGGTCAAGACCGGGCGGATGACGGAAGAGCTGCTTGCGGAAATGTGGGCCATTCCCCAAAAGTTCGAGCTGGCTGGTATGGAGGGCGCTGCTCTGGAGCCCGGCGTTGCGGAGTTTCTTGAAGAGCTGTACGGAAGCTGCCGGTTGACGATCGTCACGAACAACTCGTACCACGCCGCCGTAGAAGCGCTGACAGCCAATCGCATCTACGATTATTTTGATCTCGTGGCGGGCCGGGAGCAGATGCGGTCGTTAAAGCCGTCGCCCGACGGCTTCCGGTATGTGCTCGATCAATTCGCAGAGATGGCGGCTTCGGATTGGATTTCGGTAGGCGACGCCTGGATCGACGGCAAAGCGTCGATGGAAGCGGGCGTTCCATTCGTTTCCTATCGGGGGGATGCCGATAAAATGAAACGAATGGGCGTCCAACCGATCGCGTTTATCCGCGACATTCGAGAGCTGAGAAACTATTTATAACGAGACAAGAGGTGAACCGCGATTCTTTCAGAAAAAGGTACTCCAGTACTAAGCTTTGCGGGAATCGGTTTATTTGCGATCACGCTGGCGATAAATGCAGCATTCCGGGCGGTATCCGAACCGGGGATGAAAATGCTGCTCTCCTCTTTCGGCGCCATTTTTCTTGTTTTTACTTCTCTTTGGGTAATTCCGGCTATCCTGGAGTGGACGACGTTGATCAAACAACGACATCGGTTGAGAACGGCCTATCGGGACGGGCGAATCGACACGGAGACGTACCGCAAACGCGGTAAACGACTCAACCAAGGGCTGGCTGTGAACGTCACATATCTCGTTATCGTTGTACTTCAGATCGGATATGTCGTCATGAATTGGGATTCGGTTAATGTGTGAGATTCCGACATAACTAGGAGGGCTCGAACGTTGAAAAATAAAGCCGTTTTCTTCGACCTGTTCGAAACGTTGATTACCGAATTTGCCGACAGGCAGCGAATCTCGAAGCGCCATTACGATTACGACAAGCTGCTGGGGCTGACGAACGAAGAGTTTAAGTCCGAATGGAACAAACGGTTCGAGCGGAGAATGAGCGGGCATTTTGAACATTTTGCCGAAGTGATTCGGGACATCACCGCGAGCCGAGGTCTGCCGTGCGACGAATCGGCGGTCCGCTATTTGTACGAACAAAGAACGGCGGAGAAAAAGCTGCCGTTTCGCGAGATCAACCCGGACATTGCGGATATGCTGCAGCGGCTCCGGTCGATGGGCTTGCGCATCGGGCTCATCAGCAATTGTACGGAGGAAGAGGTGCAAGGCTGGGAGGACAGCGGGCTGGCGGAATATTTCGACGATCGAATCTTTTCGTATGAAGCGAAATGCTGCAAGCCCGACGCGAAAATTTACGAGCTGGCCTGCAGCCGGCTGGGCGTCGCGCCGCATGAAAGCGTCTTTGTCGGGGACGGCGGCTCCAGGGAATTGGAAGGGGCGGATCGGGCGGGCTTTGCGAAGGTATACCATGCCGTATGGTTTAACGGTTACATCGAAAGCGACTTTAAACGGCTGTTGAGGCCGACGGATCTGGTGAACGAATTGGAGGAAGGCCATTGAAGACCGTACGGAGGACGAAGATGAAAACGACGCTCCCGCTGAAAAAGTTTAACGTGAAACGCCCCGGCGCCCTTGTCGGCACCATTACGGAAGCGATGGATGAGCTCAAGCGGCTTTATGCAACGATCGGCTTGCTCAGGGCCGAAGGCGGTAATGGCCCAATAGAGCCGTTGTCAGAGATTCGTCCTTACGGAGCTTGCCCTGCCTGTGAAGGAAAGGTTAACAACGACATTGACCCCGCACGCATGATTGCGCCAGAGCTGTCGCTGAGAAACGGCGCGGTGCTGCTGTGGGCCGGTACGTATTGCGGACCGGTGGAAATGATCAAACAATTGGCGAAGATGCTCGGGATAGACGAGAAGAAGCCGCTGGCCGGGCAGGATCCGGGTTGAACCGCGAAAGCTTGACGGTTGCCATAAACGGGATGTCCGTTGCAGAAGCCTTAAGTTTGCCGGTGCCGGCATTATTGTCTTTTGTACAAAGGCTTTCGGATGCCCTCTGCCGGGAAGAACGGGAAGGTGTCGAGCAGGTAATAGAAGAGCTGGAATCGCGGCTGCATTATTTGAAGAAAATCGGCCTGACATCGTTGTGATGGCAGGATGCGAAGTGACGAGGGAGGGAGCACAGTGGAACAAAATGTTTTTGAACAATTTAGGAGCATAGCATTATCGTTGCCCGGCATGGTCGAGAGCATCACTCACGGAACGCCGTCGTTTAAGCTGAAGGACAAGCTGTTGGCCCGCTTTCATCAAGACGGGAAGTCGCTGGCGCTGAAGACGGACTTCGACACGAGAGACTTTTTGCTGCAGGCTCATCCGGATGTCTATTACATTACGGATCATTACAAAGATTATCCGTACATATTAGTCCGCATGAGCGTTGCCGATATGGAAGAGCTGAAGGGCCTTGTCCACCGGACATGGAAATCGCTCGCGCCCAAAAAGCTTCTGTTGGAATACGAAAAGTTGAACCCGCTCTCCTAGCAGGAGGCGGGATATTTTTTGCGAATTGAACCTTCAAGACGTGCAACAAAGATGCGGCCATTCCGAAATAGATTCTGATATCGGAAAATCAGGTAAAGCGCGGGTAAAAAAGCAAAAATTTGAGTCTTGCGCTTCGAAATCGATGTTCGGATAATGAAAGATACGAGAAAGGCAGCCGAACGGAGGGATTTTTCGTTGCGGGGTTCGCATATTCAGAAGGTTAAGCTCGTCGTCGTGACCGTATTGTCGATGCAGCTGTTGTCCGCTTGTCAAGACGATGCCTCTAACCGTACGGTTGAGCCGGATCTGTATCCGGGTACAACCTTGTACGACCATCCCGGCTTGAGCAAATACGAGAAGCCCATCGACGTCTCCTTCGTCAGGCAGACGAGCGCCGATTTTGAAGCGTTGCTGGCGGAGCTTCCGGGACAAACGCTGGAGGACAACGTATGGACCCGGTTGTACGAGCAGGTGCTGGGCGTTCGGGTTCGGTACGATTGGACGGCCAAGGGCGACAGCTACGGGCAAAAGCTGAACGTATCGATCGCTTCCGGCGAATTGCCGGATATCGTCAAAGTGAATGCGGAGCAGCTGCGGCAGCTGACCAACGCTGGGCTGATCCACGATCTGTCGGACGTCTATGAGCAATACGCCACTCTTTTTACAAAGGAAATTTTGAGCCAGGAAGGGAGCGGGCCGTTCGATGCGGCGACGATCGACGGCAAGCTGATGGCGATTCCGGAAACGGGCTCCTCGATCGAAAGCGCCATGGTCATCTGGATTAGGACCGATTGGCTGGAAAACCTTCGTCTGGATCCTCCGCGAACGATGGGCGATTTGTTGAATTTGTCGAAAGCGTTTACAGAGGGCGATCCGGACCGCAACGGAGAAGACGATACGTACGGCCTGGCCATTACGAATCATATTTGGGATCCGGTCATGGGAGTGACGGGATTTATGGCCGGTTTCGGCGCGTATCCGAATCTATGGCTGGAGGACAAGTCCGGGAAGCTCGTATACGGCGGCATTCAGCCGGAGGTGAAGACGGCCTTGGCGGAGCTGCGGCGCTTATATGCCGAAGGCCAGCTGGATCCTGAGTTTGCTTTAAAAAAGGGCGACAAAGTGAAGCGGCAAATTGCCGACGGAAGGATCGGCATCGTGTATGGCGAGCAATGGGGATCGTTTCTGGTGCAAGACAGCCGCTTGTCCGACGCTCGCGCAAATTGGCAGGCGTTTCCGATCGTTTCGATTTCCGGCGAGGCGCCCAAGGTGCCTCTGAAATTCAACACGGGAAATTTCTTTGCGGTAAGCAAACGGTTCGAGCATCCGGAAGCGGTGGTGAAGCTGTTTAATCTGCATTTGGAGAAAAACTGGGGCGAAACGGCGGAATTCGAAACGTATTACAGCAATCCGCAGCCGGTCTGGCAGCTTTCGCCGGTCACTCCGTTTCCGGCCAAAAAAAATTTGGAGGCTTTCCGGCAGCTTGACGAGGCGCGCCGCACCGGCGGCGCATCGACGCTGCACGATGAAGCGAAAGCGATTCAGAAGCATATCGACACGTATTTGGCCGGCGGCGAGAACAAAGACGAGGGCTGGGGGTGGGAGCGAACGTACGGCCCTGACGGCGCCTTGGCCATTATCGACCGGTACGAGCGGAACGGACAGCTGCTTTACGATCTCTATACGGGAGCGCCGAGCGTAACGATGTCCGAAAGGCGGTCGATTTTGTACGACCTTCAGCTGGAGGCTTACATCAACATTATACTCGGCAACCCGGTCGACGAGTTTGAGCAATTCGCGGAGGAATGGGGGCTGCTCGGCGGAGACAGGATTACGGCGGAGATTAACGAATGGTACGCCGGCAAAAAAAACGGTTAACCCGATGCGTCATGTCTGCTTCAAGAACATACACAATCATTATACGGAGGCGTTATGTTGTTTAAATTTCCCGCGGCGTCGTTTCGCAAGACCATCTTCTTCCGCATGGTGCTGACGTATCTGATCGTGATTCTTCCGATTATTTTGCTCGGCATTTATTTGTACAACTGGAGCTACAACAATGCAAGTCAGGATATCTCGCGGGCGACGGCCACGCAGCTGGCTTACTACCTGGAGGATTTAAACCGCGAAGTCGAGTGGATGGAGCTGCAGCAGTTCGACGTGCTCGAGGACGGAGAGCTGAACAAGCTGGCGATCACATGGGATACGATGACGAACGTCGAGCGGAAAACGGGAATAAACTACTTGCTGCACCGGCTCACCTCCTTCAAAAACAGCAGCGCTTATATAAAAGATATTTATTTGCATATACGGTCTATCGGCAAATCGGTATCGGCTCTTCAGGCGGTATACGAATTCGACGAGGACCGCTTTGACCGGCTGACGGCGAGCACGGCCGGCGATCATCAGCGTTTCGTGAACGCGCAGGGCACGCTTCATCTGATCGCTTCCAAGCACAGCGGGCGCAAGGGAGAGGAGCCGCTTTATATCGTTCAAATCGAGCTCGATGCCGCCAAGCTGCAAGAGACGCTCCGCCAGCTCAATTTGTATGAGGAGAGCGGTTCTCTGCTCCTGTCGGAAGCGACGGGCTTCGCCGTCGGCAGCCGGGGCGATGCCGATCCGATCTTGCAAACGATGGCCGGCATGCCGAGGGAAGAACGGGATGGCCTAATGCGTCTAAAGATCGATGACACGCATTACCATGTGGATCAAGCGTATTCGGATAAGCTGGAGTTTACCGTTGCGGCTTATTTGCCGGAAGAGACGGTGAAGCGTCCGCTCAACAAATTTTATCATTGGGCATGGCTGTTCGCTTTGGCTTCTTCCGCCGCAATCGTCGCCTTTTCATATTCAACCTATAAGTTCATCCACAAACCTCTGCTGCTGCTGGTGCAAAGCTTCAGGCAAATGGAGGGAGGCACTCTCGATATTCGAATCGAGCACGGGCCCGAAGACGAGTTCGGTTATTTGTACCATCGCTTCAACCATATGCTTCGCAAGCTGCAAGCGCTGATCGATCAGGACTTCAAGCAAAAGATGATGATGCAGAAGGCCGAGCTGAAGCAGCTGCAATCGCAAATTAATCCTCATTTTTTGTACAACAGCTTTTTTATATTGAATTCGCTTGCGAAGACGGGAGATTTGGACCGGATCGAACGGTTTACGAATATGCTGGGCGAATATTTCCGCTTTATTACGCGAAACGGGGAGGACCACGTCTCGTTGGCGGAGGAAGTGAAGCATTCGCGCATGTATACGGAAATTCAGATGCTGCGCTTTTCCAGGCGCATACGGGTGCAGTTCGACGATTTGCCGGAGGTATTGGAGCGGATCCAAGTGCCGAGGTTGATCGTTCAGCCGCTGATCGAAAATGCATACGAGCACAGCCTGGAGAAAATGCCGGAGGAAGGGTTCCTTCGAATTACGTTCGAAACGGAGCCGCAGGAGGTCCGCATTGTCATCGAGGATAACGGCGACACGTTGAGCGACAGCGAACTGGCCGAGCTGCAGGACAGGCTGAACCGGTCGTCGGATGCAGGTTATGAGATGACCGGCATGACGAATATTCACCGGCGGCTTGGGCTGACGTTCGGGGAAGGCAGCGGGTTGCTGCTGTCGCGGAGCGGTCTGAACGGGTTGAAGGCGGTCATACGGATTCGGCTGAAGGGAGAGCAAGCGCATGTACAGAATGCTGATCGTGGATGACGAAGACATTATTACGGACGGTTTATATGAAACGTTCAGCCAATGGAGGCCGGACCAGCTTGACATTTGCAAAGCCTATTCCGCTGCGGAAGCGCTGGGCTGGATGGCGCGCACCCGCATCGATATCGTCCTGACCGACATTCGCATGCCCGGCATGAGCGGGATGGAATTGACGGAGCGTATTCGAGCCCATTGGCCGAGATGCCGAGTCGTCTTTCTTACCGGCTACAGCGAATTCGATTATGCCTATAAGGCGATTCAGATGCCCCATGTGCGGTATTTGCTGAAGACGGAAGGGTATGCGAAAGTGATGGAAACCGTCGGCGAGGTGATGCAAGAGCTGGATCACGGCAAGCAGATGGCGCAAATGCTGGAGCAATCGCGGGAGCAGAGCGCCGCGTTGGAGCTTGTGGCGCAAGCGGATTATTTGCGGCGGCTTATTCAGCCGGCCGATGTGGCAGTTTTCGGGCAGGAGCGGCTGTCCCGAAGCTTCGGGAAGCTGAATATCCGTCTGGACGCCGGTTCCCCCGTCGTCCTTGTGCTTAGCCGCATCGAAAGTCCGAAAGGTTCGTACGACTCGGAGGAAGCCGGCGAAACGATTCGAGCGGTCCGTTGGATCTGGGATTCTTTTATGGGCGCGAAGCTCCGCAGCCTGGGCGTAACGGACAGGCAAGGCGACCCGGTATGGTTCGTGCAGCCCGCGCCCGGACCGCAGCCATCGTTCGACCGGCAGCTGATTTTATTTCTGGAAGGGACGCTCGAGCTCATTCAGGAAGCGTGCCTCGAATCGCTTGGAGCAAGCGTTTCGTTTACGTTAAGCGGGAGCTCTTGCGACTGGTCCGGGCTGCCGGACCGGTACGCAAGGCTCCGCCGTTTGCAGCAAATGAAGATCGGCGGCGGTTTGTCGGTCATTTTGAAGGATGGCGAAGGTCATGCGGATGGCTGTGCCGGAAAGGACGGCATGGCGCTCGGCGTGAAGACGGATCATTTGAAAGCGCATTTGGAGGCGGGCAGAGAAGAAGATTTTATGATGGAACTGGACCGTCTTTCCTATTTCTTGGTGCACAGTGAAGGAAATCAAGTATGGACGGCGACCGAAGGGTATTATTCCGTCGCGCTTGTATTGCTGTCTTATATGAACCGGCTGGGGCTGCACGGCAAGACCGGCGATGCCGCCAAGCTGATGCGGCTGGACGATCACGCGACGATGAAGGACGCATTCGGCTATTTGAAGCAAACGGCGGCAACCGTGTTTCAATTCAAGCGCATGGACGAGCGGGACCGGACGGCGAATGCGATCGACCGGATCTGCCAATTTATTGAAGACCATTTGCACGAGGATTTGTCCCTCGTCCGGCTTGCGGAGGCCCATTATTTCAATCCTTCCTACTTGTCGCGTCTATTCAAGCAGGAACGGGGCATCAACCTGTCCGAATATATCGATCAATGCCGCATGCGAAGAGCGAAGGAGCTGCTGAAGGACGGGGACTTGAAGGTGCGCGACGTCGCCGTGATGGTCGGCTATGAAGCGGCCCATTCGTTTACCCGTTTTTTCAAAAAGGTGACAGGCATGACGCCGCAGGAGTACCGGGACAGTTTGGCGGGATGACGCCGATTCACGTTCACTCCCCCTATAATTTCAAGGGTCATTCCGCATCGATCGGCAGGTTGTTGACGCGAAATGTAAGCGGTACACTTTTACGGTGTACAGGGCACTTATGCGTCAGCAAATAGAAAGAAAGAGGGGGAGTCATGGTATTCGCAAAAAAGCCCTACTTATTGGCAACCGCAATGATCATCCTGATCGGTACCGCGTTGATTTTGCTGTTCCGGTTTGCACAATCCGGCCAGGAAGCTTCCGAGCTGCCGCAGTTGACTGAGCCTCCGTATGCGCCGGCGGCCTATCTGAAGGAGAGCGACGCGGCGCTGAGCGGCGAAGCGGGATCGGAATTCGAGCTCCGATTGCTGATGGATGAGCTGCCGGGAGAAGGGGCTGCGGCGCGGATCGAAGCGTCGGTCCGGTTTCCGGAAATGTTCGCGATAACGGGAGTCGTTCCGAATACAGCTAATCTGAAGGCCGACGACATTACTTTTACCGCGGGCGACGGAGGCGCCGAGCTGGTCATCCGGAATGCCGACGGTTCCGCCATCGCCTTAAACAACCAAGATTCAAGCAAGGAATTGCTTACGATGAAACTAAAGCTGAACAGGGAGTTGACAACCAGCGTGAATGAAAAAGTGAACGTGGACAAAATGAATATCGTTTCGCAGGACGATCGGACGATAGCCGTCGATGTCAGCGGAGCCGAGGCCAAGGTGAGCTACGCGCCGCCGGCGCGCGCGGTCGGCAAGCTGCCGGGGAACGGCAACCCGCTCGTTTCGCATAAATTCGGCGCCGATCCTTACGCTCTCGTGTACGATGGACGCGTATACTTGTATATGACCAACGACGTGTTCGAATATGACGCCGAAGGCAACGTCAAAGAGAATACGTACGGGAAGGTTAATAAGATCGCGGTCATTTCCTCCGACGACCTGGTGAACTGGACGGATCACGGCGTCATTCATGCCGCCGGTCCGGAAGGCGCGGCCAAATGGGCGACCCAATCGTGGGCTCCGGCCGCCGTTCATCGAGAAATTGACGGGGAAGACCGGTTTTTCCTCTACTTTGCCAACAATGCAAGCGGCGTAGGCGTGCTGACGAGCGACAGCCCGACCGGTCCGTGGACCGATCCGATCGGCAAACCGCTCATTGCCAGATCGACGCCCGGCGTAGAAGACGTGACGTGGATATTCGATCCCGCCGTGCTTGTGGACGACGACGGCAAAGCCTATATTTACTTCGGCGGAGGCATCCCGGAAGGCCGGCATGAAATGCCGAATACGGCGCGCGTCATGCAACTGGGCGACGATATGGTGAGCGTCGTCGATCGGGCCGTTCCGATACCGGCGCCTTACATGTTCGAGAATTCCGGCATCAATAAGGTGAACGGACGGTATTACTACACGTACTGTTCCAACTTTATCGAAGGAGACCGTCCCAACGGACCGCTGCCGGGACAGATCGCTTATATGGTCAGCGACAGTCCGATGGGCCCCTGGACGTATATGGATACGATTTTGAAAAATCCGGGTCACTTCTTCCAGGTAGGCGGCAACAATCATCATGCGATTTTCCAGTTCCATGACAGCTGGTATATCGCTTATCATGCGCAAACGCTGTCGAAAGCGATGGGCCACCCGAAGGGCTATCGTTCGACGCATCTGAACCAGGTGTTCTTCAAAGAAGACGGAACGATCCAGGAGATTGAGGCCGATTACAAAGGCGTCGCTCAGGTGAAGACGTTTAATCCTTACGAGCGTGTTGCAGCGGCTGCGTTCGGCTGGAATGCAGGAGTGAATACGGAGGCTGTCGATGGAAATGCAGGCCAACTGGGTTTGCCAACCCAAATGGCGGTTACAGGTATCGAGAACGGGGACTGGATCGCATTGTCTCAAGTCGATTTCGGCAGCAAGGGCGCCTCGTCCTTCACCGCATCGGTGCTTGGCGGAAGCTCTCCGAGCGCGATTGAGCTGCGTCTGGACGGTCCCGACGGCGAACGGATCGGCACGCTGCCCGTTCCTGCTGCCGACGGCAACGGGGCGTATGCGGAACGGTCGACGGAAGTGGCAGGGGCAACGGGCGTTCACGATCTTTATATGGTGTTTAGAGGCAATTCCGGTGAAAGCCTGATGACATTAAAGGAGTGGCAGTTCGCCGAATAAACCGCGTCGTTGTCGACGCCGTGTTGGTGAACCGGCATGCATCCGAATTTGTCGTTGCTGCGGCGTCGGCGAACCGGCAAGCATCGATGTTGCCGTTGCTGCCGTGTCGGCGAACCCGTATATGCATCGAATTTGCCGTAATGCCGAGTCGGCGAATCCGCCCCCGTCTAAGCCGCCGTCGATGCGGGGGTTATGGGGGTTCATCCCGCAAGCTGCTTTATCCATGCCGAAGCGCCAAAAGCCTGCATCCTTGCAGGCTCTTGGCGCTTTGGGTCGTTATCTTGCCTCGCATGTTGTGCTTCGCGATCAACCGCCAATCGCGGCTGCGTCTACCGCTAGCCGGGCGATTTTTTCGCTTGCGACGGCGTTATGCCTTTCATTTTTTTGTAGAGACGGGTGAAGTAGTTTAAGTTGCCGCAGCCGACGTTCTCGGCCACCTCCGTGACAGACAGCGCACCTTCCCGCAGCAGCCGTTCGGCGGCATCCATCCGGTGCCGGTTGACAAAATCGACGAACGTACAGCCCGCGGCCGCTTTAAACACCTTGCAAAAGTGATGCGGCGTCATATGCATCATGCGGGCGGCATCCTCCAGCGTCAGCTTGCTTGCATAGTTCGATTGGATATGCAGAATGAGCGATTTGAACCGCTCCATTCGCCGGTCCGATGCGGCGTCGGCGTCGAGATCCCGTTTCGGCAAATATTGGCGCGACAGCAAGGCGAACAACAAATAGAGACGGGCTTTGACAATGAGCTCGTAGCCTCTCTCCTTATCGTCGTACTCATTCACGATCGAGCGCATCAGCTCGCGGATCGGCTCATGCTCCGCTTCCTCACCCGCCAGCCGGACCGGAAACCGGAGCCGGCCGTCCAGATAAGGCGCCACAAATTGCTCATGCGGCGCATCGCCGGCGATGCCGGCAAGAAGCGACCGGTTGAAGACGAGCGACCAATATTGCACGGTTTCCTCGGATGCCGCATAGCCGACATGCAGGCCGCCGCTCGGTACGATCAGCACATCGCCCGGCCGGGCGTCGTAGGGCTGGGAATCGATCAGAAACGTCGCCTGTCCCGAGCCTGCGAATATCATTTCAAAGTGATCGTGCCAATGCAAATATAGGACGTTGCGGCCGACCGGGCCGGAGGGGCTCACGTTGCGGAACAGATTGACCGGATAACGTCCGTCGCGAAGATTCGTATCTTCCCTTAAATCGATCGGATAAGTCATGACGACTCCCCCTCTTGGAAGCTCCTGTTCGTTCTCGAAAATAACTTGGATTACATTCTCGCATTCTGCCGCAATCATCGCAATATAAGGCTAATATGCATCAAGATTGTATAGAGATTGTGCGGATATGATGCGATTATAATGGGTTCAGAACGACTATACAAGCTAAAAATCGGAGTGATGAACAATGACGGAACGTCATACGGGAATTCGCATCGGAACGCTGGTGGGCGGAGGCGACGCGGTTCGCGTCATCCCGCAAATTACGGAATACGGCTTTGAATCGTATACGCTTACATTTTGGCAGACGACGGGGGGCCTCGACCTGGCCGAAACCGCGAAGCGGGTGCAGGAGCTGCTCGACGGCAAAGATGTCGTCATCTCCGCCGTGAGCATCTTCGGCAACCCGCTGACGGGCGCGAACGGCAGCGAGGATACGCTGGCGAGCTGGGAGCGGCTGATCGATCATGCCCATCTGTTCGGCACCGATCTCGTGACGGGGTTTACGGGCCGATTGACCGGCCGGCCGATCGACGAATCGCTGCCGAAATTTGCGGAAGTGTTCGGCGAGCTGGCCAGACGGGCGGCGGACCGCGGCGTCCGGCTGGCTTTTGAAAACTGCGACATGGGCGGGACGTGGCAAACGGGCGACTGGAATATCGCGCACAATCCGACCGCTTGGGAAATGATGTTCAACAGCGTGCCGGCCGACAATATCGGATTGGAATGGGAGCCTTGCCATCAGATGGTCAGCTTGATCGACCCGATCCCGCAGCTGCGGAAATGGACGGACAAAATTTTTCACGTACACGGGAAAGACGCCACCATCGCCTGGGATATTGTGAAGGAATACGGCGTCCACGGGCCGAAGCCGTTCGTTTGGCATCGGACGCCGGGGTTCGGCGATACGAACTGGAGCGACGTCATTACGATTTTGCGGCAAGCGGGCTACAAAGGGACGATCGATATCGAAGGATGGCACGACCCCGTCTATTGCGGGGAGCTGGAAATGACGGGGCAAGTTCATGCCTTGAACTACTTGAAGCAATGCCGCGGCGGCTATTATGTGCCGAATCCGAGCTAGCGGGGAAGGGGAACGAACACGAACATGAGCAAACATCGAATCGTCGTGGCCGGCTGCGGGGCCATGGCCAATGTATGGGTCAGAGAAGCGCTGGCGCGGGAGAACGCAGCCATTGTCGGGCTGGTCGATATTAAGCCGGATAACGCCCGCGCCATGGCGGAGCGGCACGGACTGGAATGCGGCCTGTATACGGACGTGAAGGAAGCGATCGAGGCGGAGGGAGCGAATCTCGTATTTGATGCAACGATTCCAGCGAGCCATTACGCCATATGTTCCGCGTCGTTGGAAGCCGGCGCCGATGTCTTTAGCGAGAAGCCGATGGCGGAGTCGATGGAGGAAGCGCGCAAGCTGGTCGATCTCGCGGACCGGACCGGCCGATCTTACGCCGTAATGCAAAATCGGCGGTACAATGCGAATATACGGGCTTTGCAGCAAATGGTTCAAGGCGGCCGCATCGGCCGAGTCGGCTATATCGGCGCGGACTTTTTTATCGGCGCTCATTTCGGCGGCTTCCGGGACGCCATGGACAGCCCGCTCATTCTCGACATGGCGATTCATACGTTCGATCAGGCGCGTATGATTACGGGCGCCGACCCGGTATCGGTCTATTGCCACGAATACAATCCGCCGGGCTCCTGGTATGCCGGGAACGCCGCCGCGATATGCCTGTTCGAAATGTCGGACGGCTCCGTCTTCTCTTATCGCGGCTCCTGGTGCGCGGAAGGGATGCCGACGTCTTGGGAAGCGTATTGGCGGGTCACGGGCGACAAGGGAACGGCGGTCTGGGACGGCCACGGGGCGCCGTTCGCCGAAATCGTGGCGCCGGGCGATCAAACCGGGAAGTTCATTCGCGATTATGAGCGCGTGGAAGCATCGCTAGACTGGCAAGGCCGCTCGGGACATGAAGGCTGCCTGGACGAAATGTTCGCCGCGCTCGAAGCGGGCCGCCCAGCCGAAACCGACTGCCGCGACAACATCAAGAGCATGGCAATGGTGCACGGGGCGATCGACAGCGCGAAGGCAGGCCGGAAGCTCGATTTGCGCGAGTATTACGAGAGGCAATCGTAATCGCAATCGTAAGCGGAACCGAAACTGGAACCGGAACTTTTAAGCGTAGAAGATGGGCAGGTAAAATTAGGTCCTATGCAAGCGGCGGGAGCTGAGGCGCGCAAGCGTCTCGTTTCCGCCGCATTGTATATTTTCGGGTAAATAAGCACTGCAACCCCGCTGCCGTATCACAGGAACCGCTCTAAGTAACAAAATCAGCATTGCAGCGCCGCCGTAGTGCTCTGCTTTACTCCAACGGGTAAAAAGCTGAAAGGAGACAGGTTAAAATTGTAAGCGCTAACATTTAAAATGCGAGTAAATAGATATACGGAGAGAATGATAGAGAAACGGAGTTGGTGCCCCATACGCGGATGAGGCTGCATCGGGAGTTGGTGCCCTGTACGCGGAAGAGGTTGCATCGTCCGGCTGGCCGGAAACGGCGATTCGGGCGTGTAGCATATAACAAACAAAGGAGTTGAAAGTAATGAGAAAAGCAAAAAGACACCTCAAGCTGCTCGTGCTGCTGGCCGTCATGCTGGCACTGGCGGTGCCGGCGAATGCGCCGGCGTTCGCCTGGACGGGCATGCCCATGACCAAGCTTCACGTCAGCGGCAATCAGCTCGTCAACAGCAGCGGCGAGCCGGTATTGCTCAGCGGATGGCATCAGCCCGGCGGATCGTATTGGACGTATCAAAGCAGCAGCTATTATTTGAACCGGAACGGGGGGAACCGGCACGCGGCGATTTTGGAATATTTGAAGGACATCTCGAACACCTTTACGGACACTTCGCCCAAATACGGCAACAGCCACGGCTGGTATATGAACCAGGTTCGGCTCTTCATCGACCGGGAAGATATGGGCGACGTTGCGGCGGGCACGTATAATTTTGCCGGCGTACAAGCCTTTACGCAAAATGTCCTCATTCCCTATATCGAATATGCCAGAACGAAAGGGCTTTACGTCACGATCGGCCTCGACTTTACGTTTCAGAACGATCAGGCGACGACGCAGTCCAATCTCGACAAGTTCAATCAAATTTGGGGTTACCTCGCTTCCCAGCCCGGCATCAAGAGCGCGGACAACGTCATGTTCGAGCTGGTCAACGAGCCGGTATTATCGTACGCCAACGGGCGCTGGGGAGGACATCCGTCCGATCCCGAATTCGTCGCCTTCTGGAACGCGCTTCGAAACTTCCAGAACTCGATGATTTCCACAATCCGCAATCAAGGCGCAGACAACGTCATCTGGGCTTCCGGCCTCGGCTGGGGACAATATTATCAGCTGTGCGCGACGCATCCGCTGACGGATCCGCTGAACAATCTCGGTTATTCCGTCCACTGGTATCCTGGGTACGGCGCCCACGACAACGCCGCAATATTGCAGCAGCAATGGGATACGAACATTAAACCGTGCGCCGACCATTACCCGATCAACATTACGGAAACGACGTGGTTCAAGCGGCTTCCGGGCGACTCCGAATATTGGCAGCTCTTCAACGGCTCGAATGAAGGCTTCGGCAAAAATACGAAAGCGATCTTCACGTCGGCGGGCAACGTCAGCATCGCCGTCCATATGAACGGCTTTCTGCTGCAGCCAGGACCGAGAAGCTCGTTCGCCGATCCGACCGCCGGCTTGCTGTTCGACGGGGACGCTTCCCGCGACGGCATGGCTCGCTTCATCTTCGAATGGTATTATGAACGGGCCCAGATGAACCCTTGGAACGGTATATGGAACGGCATCCTGTCCGGATCGACCTATAAACTCGTCAACCGCAACTCGGGCAAGAACATCGACGTGCCGGGCGGTCAAAATACGAACGCTCTGCAGCTGCAGCAATGGACCGACAACAATGCGACGGCGCAGCGATGGGTCGTCCAGGATATGGGAACTTCCACAAATGTGTACCGGCTGCGCAGCGTCAGTTCGTCGGACGGCAAAGTGATGGACGTGCGCAACGGCACCAAAAACAACGGAGAAGCGATTCAGCTGATGCAGGATTTCGCCAACTCCGCGCAGCGGTTCCGCCTGATCAAGCTGAGCAACGGCTATTGGAGCATCATAAACCTCAACAGCAACAAAGCCGTAGAAGTAGCCGGTTCCTCGACATCAGACGGCGCGCTGATCCGGCAAAATCCGTATCGTGGAGATCTGAATCAGCAATGGCAGCTCATTAAGATCGATTGACGAAAGCACCGGCCTCGAAGCGCTGACCGTCAACGGCAGCATCGCGGAAGGCTTGGCCCGCGATGCTGCTTTAAGTTGAACGCGCATAGGAAATGGACGCCCTTATTAAACGGTTACCCCGCGACCTCAAGCCGAATGGAAGGCTTGCTTGCGATATTCGTTGGCGCTGGCTCCCGTATACTCCTTAAACTTCTTGTAAAACCAGTCGATCTCCGTATACCCTACTTCGTTCGCGATTTCGTAGATCCGCAAATCCGTTTGCGCCAGCAGCTGCTTGGCGCGTTCCATGCGTTGCTGAAGCAAATATTCGTTAAACGTCATGTTTTCGTGCGACTTGAATTTCTGGCCCAAATACGCGCTGTTGAAATGGAGCAGGCTCGATATTTTCTTCAAGGTCACCTGTTCATGCAGCTGCTGTTCGACGTACCGTTTGACGACATCAATGACCGCATCCGATGACCTGGTTTCGGCTGCCGCCATCCGTTCCGGATACCGCGACGCCGCAGGAGCAGCGGATTGTCGGGCGTCGAGCTCTTGTTTAACCGCTTTCAAGCTTCCCGCCAGCTCGGCGGCCCGCACCGGATCGGGCAAATAATCGCTGACGTGATAGGTCAGCGCTTTTCTGGCCAGCCGAAAATCGCCGCTGCCGCCCAATAAAATAATCGGGACTCGGCTGAATTGCCGGATTTGCCGGCAGAGCAGCATGCCGGCGGACGGAAATCCCTTCATGCCGATCAGAACGAGAGAGACCGGGTGCTGCTTCAAATAAGACGCTGCTTGAGCGAAATCGTCGACGACCGCTTCCAGCACAAATCCGTGGCGTTCCCAATCCGGCATGGTATGACAGCCCGAATGGCGATTTTGATCGGCGATTAACACTTTATACATCATTCGGCCCCCGCTTTCATGGCATTTCGCAAAAAATGAATACGCTTTAATTATGAAGAAGGGTCACGTCACCAAACAATGTGCAATTCTTTAGACTTGCTGCAATTGTTTACTCCATTGTTCCGAACGGCGGCAACCGCAGCATGGCGGAATGCGGCCGTTTACAGCGTCCGCTCCTCGCATAATGTGCAAGTGTTGACATTGCCAACCGATCTTTACCCCATTGCTGCCTGCGGCGCGGGAGAAAGGCCGGCCGAGCCTGCAGCCTATAGTTTGGCGGGTGAAACATCTGCATGGCGTCAGGTTGTTGGCTTCCCGATGTAAGCGCTACACTTCAACATGTAATCCAATCCAAGGGGGATCGAAACAAGGATGAAAAAGACTTTGTTAATCGCGTTAAGCCTGGTCATGATGGTTGTGATGGCCGCCTGCAGCGGCGGCAACGGAGGAAGCGGCGGCAATGGAGGCACCGCCACCGTCGCGCCGACGGAAACGGCCGGTTCGGGCAATGAAGGAACGAATGCGGAGGAAGATACCGGAACGCCTGAAATGGATTTCAATATGGGCGGACGAACGATCAAGGTCGTTTCGTGGTTCGACATGACGATCCAGGAGGACAATCCGGACAACATTCAACGCAAGGCGAATTTGGAAGCGCTCATGGAAAAACACAACTTCAAGATCGAGTATATTACGATCGACTTCGGCGAATATCGGGACAAGGTCGTCTCGTCGCTGATGGCGGGCGAGCCGATCGGCGATATCGTACGCATGGGCAAGAAGTATGCGATTCCGGCCTTGGTTAAGCAGGATCTGTTGTGGCCGCTGGATGACTATACGACGAATGATAAAGTTTTCAACCAGAAGGTTAGCGAGTTTATGCAGTATGAAGGCAAAGTTTACGGCTTTACCGAGGATAAAGCGAATCTGATTAGCGGCGTATTTTACAACCGGACTCTGATGAACCAATTGGGCATAAACCCGCTTCAGGACTATGTCGACGGAGACGCCTGGAACTGGGATACCTTCATTCAGGTTGCGAAAGAAGCGAACAAGGATACGAACAACGACGGCAAGCTCGATACGTGGGGGCTGGCGCAAAGCGGACTGATGTCGCATGCGCTGTATTCCAACGAAACGTCTCTAACCGTGGCCGATCAACAAAACCTCGATAACCCGAAAACGGTAGAAGCGCTGAATTTTGTAAACCGCATTGTGAACGAGCAGGTCGCCAGGCCGACGGAAGGCGGCGATTGGCAGGAGCCGGCCCAGTTTTTCCGTCAAGGCAATACGCTCATGTACGCAGGATATATGTATGAGATTGGCGGCATCAAGACGGATATGGCGGACTACGACATCGGCTTCCTGCCGTTCCCGAAAGGGCCGAGCGCAACGGCGTATCATTCCGGAGAAGGAGATTTCCAGGCGCTGACTATTCCGAAAGCGGTCGAAAATCCGGAGCAGCTGTTGTACATCTGGGAAAAAATTAACGAGTTCGATTCGATCTACGACTTCCCGGGCCAATCGTCGCTGGAGAGCCACTTCACGGACGACAGCGATATCAACAACGCGCGTATGGCGGGAGACGGCATGCTGGTGCTGGATCACCAGGATTCCTTCCCATCCTTCCCTTATTGGGATTTCAACGGCGAGGTAGTCGGCGGCATTTCGGTCTCGACCATCATTGAGAAATATAAGCCGGTGCTTCAGGCGGCGCTTGACGAAGTGTACAAGTAACAGCCCTTCATAGTTGAACGACAGTCCCCATTTGGAGCAGTCTGGAATGGGGACTGTTACTGAAATCGGAACTTTTGCGGCAGGAGGGGAGAAAAGGTGAACTTCATAAGAAAAAACGCGGTCATAGTGTTGCTGGCGATGGCCGTATTATGCCTTTCCATATGGGCTTTCTACCCTTCGAAATCGGCCGACCGCGGACGGGTTCAGGCGATGAGCGATTTTATCGCCGTCACCGACGACGAGAAAGAAGGCGGCTATGCGGATTATTTGAAACAACATCGGGCCGCGGGGCGTCCGGAGCAGGTCATTCGGATAGAAGGGGAGCACTATGCGTCCGCGGACGGCGGAACGTTCGAGATCGCCGATCATCTGCCGGGCTTGGACGGCGAGGCGGTTGTCACGCCGGAGACGGGTACCGTCAGCTGGGAGGTTCCGGTTGCCCAATCGGGTCTGTACAACATTCGAATCCGCTATTTGCCGATCGAAGGAAAAAGTTCCGCCATTGAAAGAGCGCTGGCCATCAACGGCCAAATTCCGTTCGAAGGGGCGGACATCCTGTTGTTCGACCGGGTGTGGGCCAACCGCCATGAAGAGATCCAGAGGGACGACAGAGGCAACGATCTGCGCCCGCGGCAAATCGAGAGGCCGATCTGGCAGACGGCTTCGCTCATAGACAGCGACGGTTATTACGATGAACCGTATTTGTTTTATTTGGATGCCGGCATTCAAACGATAGCCTTAACGGCGCTGCGGGAGCCGATGGCCATTGATTACATCGAGCTGTACCGGGAACCGGATCTGCAGACTTATGAGGAAGCGAGGGCCGGATACGAATCGGCCGGCATCGCTCCGGCCCAACAGCAGCTCATTATTGTTCAGGCGGAGGATGCCGCTTACAAATCTTCTCCGACCTTGTATCCGATATCCGACAAATCGAGTCCTTCGGTTATGCCCTATCATGTATCCAAGCTGCGGATCAACACGATCGGCGGATTGAATTGGAAGCTGCCCGGCCAATGGATCGAATGGGAATTCGAGGTCGAGGAAGACGGCTTGTACCAGATCGCGCTAAAGCGGAAACAGGATCAGCTTCGCGGCGTCTATGCCACAAGAAGCTTGATGATCGACGGACAATATCCGTTTCAGGAAATGAAGCGCCTCCGTTTCGACTTCGATATGGATTGGCGGATGGACGTGCTGGGCGGCGAGGAGCCGTATTTGTTTCATTTGACCAAAGGAACGCATCGCATTCGGATGGAAGTGGCGCTGGGCGAGCTTGCGCCGCTTATTCAGACCATCGAGTCGAGCGTGCTGCAGCTGAACGAAATGTATCGCAAAATATTGATGATTACGTCCAATACGCCGGATCCTTACCGGGATTATCAGCTGGAAAAGCGGATTCCGGACATGGTGGACGTATTCCGCGAGCAAGCCGAAACGATTCAAAGCGTCGCCGATTATTTGGAAAAATCGACCGGCGAACGCAGCGACAAGGTTGCCGTGCTCCATACGATGGTCCGGCAGCTGGAGGAGATGATTGCCGAGCCGGAAACCGTGGCGAGACGTTTGGACGCGTTCAAGATTAATGTCGGCGGTCTCGGCACCTGGATATTGACCGTGCGCGAACAGCCGCTAGCGCTCGACTATCTGGTCGTCGCTTCGCCCGACAGCAAGCTGCCGCGAGCGGACGCGACTTTTTTGGAACAAGTCAAGCACGAGCTGGGCTCCTATCTCGCTTCCTATACGGAAGACTACGACAGTATCGGCAACACGGAGGAGAAGCAGAAATCGGTGACCGTCTGGGTAACGACCGGCCGGGATCAGGCGCAAGTGCTGAAGGCGCTCATTGACGATTCCTTTACGCCCGAGACGGACATTTCCGTTCAGCTGAGACTTGTCCCGGGCAATATACTGCTTCCGGCTACGCTGGCCGGCGAAGGTCCGGATATCGCGCTGCAGATCGGCGAAGACGTGCCGGTCAACTATGCGATGCGCAGCGCCGCCGCCGATTTGACGCAGTTTGCCGACTTCGAGGATGTGGCCTCGCGGTTTCGCGACAGCGCCTTGGAGCCGTACAGATTCGACGGCGGGACGTATGCTCTTCCCGAGCAGCAGACGTTCCCGATGTTGTTCTACCGCAAGGACATTCTGGAGGAATTGGGGTTGACTCCTCCCAAGACATGGCAGGACGTCTACAACATGATTTCCGTGCTGCAGAAGCATAATATGCAGTTTTATTTGCCGCTGGAGGATACGCTCAACAATGCTACTCTGACGCCGAATGCCGCCTTCGCCATGCTCCTCTACCAGAAGGGCGGGGAATTTTACCGGGATAACGGCAAGAAGAGCGGACTCGACTCGGAAACCTCGATGCAGGTTTTCAAGCAATGGACGCAGTTTTATACCAATTACAAGTTTCCGATCAAGGCCGATTTCCCGAACCGGTTCCGGACGGGCGAAATGCCGATCGGCATTGCGGATTATACCACTTACAACATGCTGACTGTTCTTGCGCCGGAGATTAAAGGATTGTGGGACTTTACGATCGTTCCAGGCACGGTATCGGAGGACGGCAGCCTGAATCATGAAGTCGCCAGCCATACAACCGCCGTTATGATGCTGGAAAACGCCAAGGACAAGGAGTCTGCCTGGGCCTTCATGAAATGGTGGACCGGCAAGGAGACGCAAATCCAGTTCGGACGCGAGATGGAAGGGCTGATGGGCGAAGCCGCCCGTTATCCGACGGCCAACATCGAAGCGCTGGAGGAGCTGCCATGGCCGGTGAAGGACTACAACAATCTGGAGAGCCAATGGCAATGGGTAAGAGGCATTCCGCAAGTGCCGGGAGGATATTTCACGGGCCGGCATCTGGACAATGCCTTCCGCAAGGTTGTGAACGGTAACGAAAATCCTCGCGAGGCGTTATCGGATTACATTTTGTACATCAACGACGAGATCGAGATTAAACGGCAGGAGTTTCATTTGCCGTATTAGCGTGGGGGTGGAAGCCGATGCAAGCGACAAACACCAGTCAACCCGTACGGGGCTCCATCCATCCGGTGAAAATTTCCCGATGGGCCAACTTGGCGGCTGAGCTGAAAAAGAACAAACATTATTATTTGCTCATGAGCCCGTACATGATTATTTTCTTTTTGTTTACGGTCATTCCGGTCGTCTTCTCGCTGCTGCTCAGCTTCTTTTACTTCAATATGCTGGAGTTTCCGCGATTTGTCGGCTGGCAAAATTATGCGAGGCTGTTTCTGAACGACGACGTGTTTATGATCGCCTTAAAAAATACGTTCTTGTTTGCGGTCATTACCGGTCCGGTCAGCTATATCGCCTGTTTCGTGTTCGCCTGGATCATCAACGAGCTTTCGCCGAAAGTACGCGCGTTCATGACGCTTGTGTTTTATGCGCCTTCTATTTCCGGGAACGTATTTTTTATTTGGCTCATTATGTTTTCCGGGGACAGCTACGGTTACTTGAACGGCTTTCTGATGAGAATCGGGATCATACTGGAGCCGATCCAATGGCTGCAGGATGAAAAGTATATTTTGACCATCATTGTCATTGTCCAGCTGTGGTTAAGCTTGGGCACCAGCTTCCTGGCCTTTATTGCGGGGCTTCAATCCATCGACAAAACGTTGGTCGAGGCGGGAGCGGTGGACGGCATCAAAAACCGGTGGCAGGAGCTCTGGTTTATTACTTTGCCTTCCATGAGGCCCCAGCTGATGTTCGGCGCCGTCATGCAAATTACCGCTTCGTTTGCGGTGGCGGAAATATCGATCGCGTTGGCGGGCTTTCCAAGCGTCAATTATGCGGGACATACGGTCGTGACGCATTTGATGGACTACGGCACGATCCGCTTTGAGATGGGCTACGCATCGGCGATCGCGACGGTTTTGTTCGGCATTATGATCGGGACCAACAAGCTGACGCAAAAATTGCTGCGAAAGGTGGGCGAATAAGATGGTCATCAAAGCGTTGTCGGCCTTTCGAACGCCGCGAAGACTCAATCGTTCCTTTGCCGTCAGTTTTATGCTGTTTGCGCTGTTGGCTCTGTTCGGCGCTTTCATGGCGCTGCCGTTAATCTTTGCCATCAATAATGCGTTCAAGCCGCTGGACGAATTGTTCGTGTTTCCGCCGCGAATATTCGTTCATAACCCGACCTTGGACAATTTCTTCGATCTGGTCGCCCTAATGGGCAACTCCTGGGTGCCGCTCTCGCGTTATTTAGCCAATACGCTGGTCATTACGCTGGCCGGGACGGCCGGACATATTTTGCTGGCATCCGCCGCGGCCTATCCGCTGGCGAAATACAGGTTTCTCGGCTCCAAATCGCTCTTTTCGATCGTCGTGCTTGCGCTTATGTTTTCTCCGCATGTTACGGCGACGCCGAACTATATGGTCATGTCGTGGCTCGGCTGGATCAATACGCATGCGTCGATTATCGTGCCGGCATTGGCTTTTCCTTTGGGCCTGTTTCTCATGAAGCAATTTATGGAGCAAATTCCGGACGCCTTGCTGGAAGCGGCCAAGATCGACGGGGCCAGCGAATACCGCATTTATTGGAGCATCGTCATGCCCAACGTGAAGCCCGCATGGCTGACGCTGTTGATCCTGCAATTTCCCGCGCTGTGGGGAACGAACGGCGGCAGCTTCATATACAGCGAAAATTTAAAAACGCTGAATTACGCCCTGGAGCAAATTTCGCTCGGCGGCATCGCCCGGGCAGGCGTCGGGGCGGCCGTCGCGCTCATTCTGATGATCGTTCCGATCACGCTCTTCATCATTTCCCAAAGCAGCGTCATGCAGACGATGGCGACTTCCGGGATGAAAGATTAGAAGGGAGCTTCGCACCATGTCGACAAGGATACAAAAATGGAAAATCGGCTTTCTCGCGGCGCTTTGCTGCCTGTTGAGCCTTAACATGGGAGCGGCCTCCGTCTATGCCGCCGACGGCGAATCCTCTTACAATTATTCGTTCTGGGGGGAGACCGTTTCCGCCCCGGCGGCCTATAAGGCGACGAAATTGATTAACGGGTCCGGTCTCGGAACAGGCTCCTTCAGCGAGCCGTCCGATCTGCATGTCACTTCCGACGGGCATGTCTATATTGCGGATTCGGGGAATAACCGGATCGTCATCCTGAACCGCCGGCTAGAGACGGCCGCAACGATCGATTCGTTTGTCCGGGACGGGGGAGAGGACACGTTTCTGAAGCCGCAAGGCCTGTTCGTAACGGAGGAGAAGCACGTTTATATTGCGGATACCGGTCATAACCGCGTCGTCCATCTGGATGAACGGTTTAATCTCGTGAAGGTGGTCGAAGCGCCGGAATCCGAATTGCTGCCGTCAAATTTCTCGTTTCAGCCGGTCAGGCTTGTCGTGGACAAGGCCAATCGAATCTATGTCATGGCGACCGGCGTATTCGACGGATTTATGGAATTCAGCGCCGAAGGCGCGTTCACGTCATTCATCGGCGCCAACCGGGTGCGCGTCGATCCGGTCGAATATTTCTGGAAGATGCTGTCCACCCGGGCGCAGAGAAGTCAAATGGTCATGTTTACGCCAACCGAATTTACGAATCTGGACATCAACGACGAAGGATTCATCTATGCGACGAACGGAGACGAGTGGGGCGACAGCATCAAAAAGCTGAATGCGCAGGGCAACGATATTTTAAGAAGAGAAGGGTATTCCAGTCCGGGGGGCGATGTTCGTTACCGTTCTGCCGAAGGTCCGTCGAGACTGATCGACATCGATGTGGCGGACAGCGAAATCTATTCCGTGCTGGACAGCAAACGGGGACGGATCTTTACCTACAACGGCGACGGTCATTTAATGTACATTTTCGGCGGTCTGGGCAATCAGCTGGGCAAATTCAACACGCCGACGGCCATTGAACGGATCGGCGACGATTTTCTTGTTCTGGATAAGGCGCTTGGCGAAATTACGGTGTTCGAGACGACCGAATACGGACGGACGCTCAATGAAGCCGTCAGAAGCTATTACCGGGGCGAAGAGGCAAAGGCGAACGAGCTGTACAAGCAGACGATCAACATGAATGCAAATCTGGAATTCGCCTACGCCGGCATTGGGAAGGCGCTGCTCCGTCAAGGCGAGTATAAGGAAGCCATGCGTCATTTCAAACAGAGCTGGGATTTGAAAAACTATTCGAAAGCGTTTCTGCTCTTCCGCAAAGAATCGCTCCGGGACCATTTCTCGACCGTCATGACGGTGCTGCTGGTGCTGACGGCCTGCGCAATAGCATGGAACAAACTCCGGAAAATGAAGAAGGGAAAGAGGGTCGTGCCATTTGAACAGAGAGCTGATTAAATACCCTTTTTATCTCATCGTCCATCCGTTTAACGGCTACTGGGATTTGAAATACGAACGCAGCAAAAAGGTCAACCTGGCGCTGGCTTTCATCATTTTGTTTCTGCTTTCGTTAACGAATATTTTGAGCAGTCAATACAGCGGGTTTCTGGTCAATGTCGTCTATCCCGGCAACCTGAACAGCCTCATGGAAGTGGTGTACGTCGTGGTGCCGGTGCTGTTCTGGTGCGTGGCGAACTGGTCGCTCACCACGCTGATGGACGGCGAAGGGAAGTTTGTCGAAATCTTCACCTCGACTTGTTTTGCGCTTATACCGCTTATCCTGATCAACTTCCCGTGGATATGGCTCAGCAACCTGATCTCGCTGCAAGAGACGGCCTTTTATTATTTCTCGAACAGTCTGGCCTTCGCATGGTTTCTGTTTCTGTTGTTTATCGGAAATATGACCGTTCATCAATATTCGCCGTCCAAAACGATTGCGACGATTGTGCTGACGGTTGCGGCAATGGGGTTTATGGCCTTTATTTGCCTGTTGTTCTTTAGTTTGGTTCAGCAGCTAATCGCATTCGTATCGGTCATTTATCAAGAAATCGCGTTGAGGAATTAGGGAAGGAGCAACGGCATGAACAAGACCAGAAAAGCGCTGCTGACGGTACTTTTGGCAACCGGAATGATGGCTGCGGGCTGCTCCGAATCCGTCCGCCCGGACGAGACTGGCGGGCAAGCGGCAGCGGCTTTCGAGCAAGGGGCGCCGCTTCAAGCGTCCTTCTCCGATTCCCGCGTTGCCGGCATGAAAGGAGTTGCCGAAAGCGACCAGCTGCGATTGTTTGTCGATGACGGGACGGGAGCCATCGCCATTGTGCACAAGCCAAGCGGTGAAATATGGCACAGCAATCCGCCGGAGAGGGAGGACGATCCGATTGCGTCCGGAGTGAACAAGGATTTGCTTTCCTCTCAATTAAAAATCGACTTTTACAACAGCTTCGGCCAGCTCAATTCGATTAACTCGCATTCGGACAGCGTCGTCTTTGAGCAAATCCGATTCGATCCGATTCCGAACGGCGTCAAAGCGACGTACCAATTCGGAACCGCCAAAAAATCGGCCGAAGATTTGCCGAAGATGCTCAGCAAGGCGCGGTTTGAAGAGCTGTCCGGCAAGATGGATAAGACGGGACAACGCGCATTGCTGATTGCTTACAAGGCAAACAAGGATCAATCGGTTTACGAAAGAAACGACAGCGCCATGCAGGGGCTTCAGCTGGAGCGGGCGCTGAAGGCGTTCGAGGACGCCGGCTATACGGAAGAGGATTTGCTGAAGGATGCCGAAGAGCACGGGATCAGCCAAACGAAGCCCGAGCCGCGCATATTCCGGGCCTCGGTCGAATATACGCTGGACGGCGACAGCTTTGTCGCGAAAATTCCGACGGCGGACATCGATTATCCCGAGACGTATCCGGTCAATCAAATTTCGCTTTTAAGCTTTTTTGGAGCGGGCGGACCCGAAGCGGAAGGATCGATCTTCGTCCCGGACGGCTCCGGCGCGCTGATTCACTTTAACAACGGCAAAACGAGATATCCTGCCTATCAGCAAGCCGTTTACGGGACGGATATGACGATGAACCGGACGGAGGATGCCGCGAGGGAACAGACGGTCCGGCTTCCCGTATTCGGATTGATCCGGGAAACGGGGGCTATGCTCGGCATCATCGAAGAAGGGGCGGCGGCCGCGACGATCAACGCGGATGTAAGCGGCAGGCTGAACAGCTACAACTACGTGTACCCGACCTTTTATGTCGTCAATAAAGGCGATGTGACGCTGGCGGCGAACGAACAGCAGCGGTCGCTTCCGATGTTTCAGGAGCAGCCGATGAAATCGGACTTTAAAGTCCGGTACGCGTTTCTAAGCGGCGAAGCGGCGTCCTATTCAGGTATGGCGCACTATTATCAGCAATATTTGCTGGAGCGCGGCGGACTCCCGCAGGCGCCGGAACAGAAGCTGGAAGAAACGCCGTTTTATTTGCAGCTGATCGGGAGCATCTCCAAGAAAAAACATGCGGCGGGCATTCCGTATCGCGCGCTTGAACCGTTGACGACCTTCGAGCAGGCCAAGACCGTTGTCGAACGGCTTCAGGAACGCGAGATCCGGCAGATCAAGCTGAAATACGCCGGCTGGTTCAACGGCGGTTTGGATCATCGAGTGCCGGATGACATCAAGGTAGACGGCGCGGTCGGCGGAAGCAAGGGCATGCGGGACTTTGCCCGTTATGCGAAGGAGCAGGGCATCGGTTTCTATCCCGACGTTGCGCTGCTCACGGCCAAAACCGGCAAAGGCTTCGACGAAAAGAAGGAAGCGGCGAGAACGTTAAGAAGGGTGCCGGCGACGGTATATCCGCTGGATCTGGCGTTAAACCGGCGCGATACCGGACGGTCGCCGTCGTACATCGTATCACCGAGGCTCGTCGGCGGCTATACGGAAGCGATGCTGAAGGATTATGCGAAGCTGGGGGTGGACGGCATCTCCTTGAGCGATCTGGCCGATCAGCTGAACAGCGACTACCGGGAGCGCAGCCAGATCGACCGGACGGAGTCCGAAGAACTCTCCGTAGAGGCGCTCAATCTGATTCGGGAAGCGAGTCTGACGATGATGGCCGACGGCGGGAACGCGTATGCGCTGCCGGTGTTGACGGATATTACGAATGCGCCGATGGCGAGCAGCGGCTTCAAGATCGAGGACGAAGAAATCCCGTTTTATCAGATGGTCGTCCGCGGCTTTATCCGTTATACGGGACAGCCGTACAATCTGTCGACGTTCACCGATGTCCATCCCTATATTCTGAAATGTCTGGAGTACGGATCGGGCGTCTACTTCGAGTGGATTTACGAGCCGAACCATAAGGTGAAGGATACGGAGTTCCATCAGCTGTATGCCGTCAACTATGAATTATGGCTCGACAAAGCGGCCGCCATCTATGGGCAAGTGAACGAGGTGCTGAAGCGCGTCCAGGGAGAGCCGATCGTATCGCACGAGAAGCTGGGCGAAGGCGTGTACAAGACCGTCTACGGCAACGGCATTTATGTCATCGTCAACTACGGCGATGAGAGCGTAACGGCCGAAGGCCGAACGGTGGAAGCCGAGAGCTATATAACGGGCGGTGAACAATGATGAGAACCTGGATGAAACTAGGCTTGAAACCAAGGACATACGCTCAGCAAAAGGCGTTATGGGGTTTTATTTACGTACTGCCTTGGCTGCTGGGATTTGTTTTCTTCTTTTTTATTCCTTTATTGTCTTCCTTGCGTTACAGCCTCAGCTCCATCAGCGCGAATGCGCAGGGCATGACGATTGAATTTATCGGCTTTGCGAATTATTTGGAGGCATTGACGGTCAACACCAGCTTTAACCGCGTATTGACGGAGTCTATTGTCAATATGGTCGTCAACGTGCCGATTATCGTCATCTTCAGCTTGTTTCTGGCCGTGCTGCTGAACCAGAAGTTTTTCGGCCGGGCCGTGGCGAGATCGATCTTTTTTTTGCCGGTCATATTGGCTTCGGGTATCATTATGACGCTGGAGAGCACCAGTCTCATCCAGGCGGTCAACGATCAGAACGCGGGTTCGGGGGCGCTGAACGCTTTGGGCAGCTTCGAGCTGGAATATATGATGCTTGAGGCGGGCGTCAGCGAAACGGTCGTCAATTATTTGACGGGCGCGGTAGACCGTATTTACCAGATCGTCAGTCAGTCGGGCGTGCAGATTCTCATATTTTTGGCAGGCATCCAGACGATATCGCCGCAGCTGTATGAAGCGGCCAAGATGGAAGGCGCGACCGGCTACGAGGCGTTCTGGAAAATTACGTTCCCGATGGTCAGCCCGCTTATTTTGGTAAACGTCATCTATACGATTATCGATTCCTTCTCGCGCAACGCGCTGACCGATCTGATCCGCGAAACCGGCTTTACGCAGTTCAACTTCGGGCTCAGCTCCGCGATGGCATGGATCTATTTTTTGGCAATCGCCGTCATCTTGGCGATCAGTACCTATTTCATATCGAAGAGAGTATTTTACTACGACTAGAAGGAAGGTAAACGTCTATGACGCTGGCTCGCCTGTTGTCGCTCGAAAGCTGGAAGCGGTGGCTGTGGTCGTTCGTTCGGCTGACGCTGATCATCGGATTATCGTTCGTCATTTTGTATCCGATTCTGCAAAAAATATCGACGGCCATCAAGGACAAAAAAGATCTGTATTCGCCGATCGTCGTATGGATTCCCGAGCATTATTCCTGGGACAACTTTATGCAGGTCATTAACATTATGGATTATTGGACAACGCTCGGGAATACGTTCGCCCTGTCGAGCATGACGACCGTTCTGACGGCGGCATCCTGCGCGTTGGCCGGCTACGGGTTTGCGCGCTTGAAGTTTAAGGGGAGCGGAATCTTGTTTGCGGGAGTCATTCTGACGATTCTGGTTCCGCCAACGACGATTCTCATTCCGATCTATCTCAATTTGAAAGACTTTACGCTTATGGGCATTATTCCGCTGCTGACCGGAAAACCGCTCAATTTGCTGAATACGTATTGGCCGTTCATTCTGACCTCCCTGACTGCCAATTCCTTGAAGGCCGGTCTCTACATTTTTATTTTCCGGCAGTTCTTTCGAGGGATTCCGAAGGAAGTGGAGGAAGCGGCTTATATCGACGGCGCCGGCATTGGAACGACGTTCGCCCGCATAATGCTGCCGAACGCGGTGCCGTCCATCGTGACGGTTACGCTGTTCTCGTTCGTCTGGCAGTGGAACGACAGCTTTTTTACGACGACTTATTTAACGTCCAGCAAAGTGATGTCGACCCAATTGGCCTCGTTGCCCCACAATTTGTCCGTGCAGCTGCAGGACGGCGTCAATTCCAAAGCCGATCCGTTTTATTTGAGCATGGTGCAGGATACGGGAATCCTGATGGCTATATTGCCGCTGATTGTCATCTATTTGTTCGTCCAGCGCTACTTTGTCGAAAGCATCGAAAGGACGGGCATCGTCGGTTAGATCGTGTTATGCTGATAGAAAACAGGGAGAAGGGCGGTTAGTCTATTGATTTCATCAGGTCAATCCAAATTACTCTTCGCCACGGCGGTGGTTGCGGCGCTCGTCATCGCGATCATGGTCCTGAGCCGGCCTGAACGTCCGGAATCGATGGAAATCGCTGTCGTCTCGACGGAAGCACCGGCGGCAGAAGGCGATTCTAACGGCCAAGACGGCCGGAATGGGGATGAGCCTTCTCCTTCCGATCCTGCAGGCGAGGCCGGCGGCCAGCCGTCAGCGGCTCCGCCGGAACCGTCGGTGCAGACCGATATTCCGTCGATGGCGGAGGTTTACGCGGAGTACTTTCCGATCGGAGCGGCCATCGAACCGCATCAGACCGAAGGGCTGAAGGCCGATCTGCTAAACAAGCATGTGAATATGCTGGTAGCCGAAAATGCGATGAAGCCGGCTTCGCTACAGCCTTCGGAAGGCCGGTTCGTCTGGGAGCAAGCGGACCGGATCGTCGAATATGCAAGAGCGAACGGCATGGAGCTCCGGTTTCATACGCTGGTCTGGCACAATCAGACGCCGGCCTGGTTTTTTATGGACGAGGAAGGCAAACCGATGGCGGACGAGACGGACGCGTCGAAGCGCGAGGCGAACAAAAAGCTGTTGCTGGAAAGGCTCGACCGGCATGTCCGCACGATCGTCGAGCGATACAAGGACGATATCGCGTCCTGGGATGTGGTGAACGAAGTAATAGAACCGGGCGACCCGGACGGCATGCGAGCGAGCGACTGGTACAAGATTACGGGAACCGATTATATTGAAACCGCATTCCGCGCCGCGCGCGAAGCGGGCGGACCCGATATGAAGCTGTATATCAACGACTACGGCACGGACGACCCGGTGAAGCGAGACCGGTTGTACGAGCTGGTCAAGAGCATGCTGGATAAGGGCGTGCCGATCGACGGCGTCGGCCATCAGACGCATATCAGCCTCCATTGGCCTCCGGTCCCCAGCATCATGGAGTCGATGAGAAAGTTTGGCGAGCTCGGGCTCGACAATTTGGTGACGGAGCTGGACATGAGCCTGTATGCCTGGAACGACCGCAGCGACTTCGGCGAGTCCATTCCGGACGATGTGCTTCGCAAGCAAGCGGATCGATACCGCGAGCTGTTCGAGGCGTTCAAGGCGAACAAGGAGCTCATCGGCGGCGTCGTCTTTTGGGGAATATCGGACGACCATACGTGGCTGAGCAGCTTTCCGGTAACGCGTACGGAGGCGCCCCTGCCGTTCGACCGGTATTTGCAGGCGAAGCCGGCGTTCTGGGCTATCGTCGAAGCGGAATGATTTGATGAGGAGGAATGAGATAAAATGACGGTATCGCAAGAGAAAGCGGTTGTGGTTCCCCCATTGCATGAACAGTTTCAGGAGCATTTTTTGATCGGGGCCGCGGTAAACCCCTTGACGCTGAATAAACAAAAGGAATTGCTTTCCTATCATTTCAACAGCGTCACGGCGGAAAACGAAATGAAGTTCGAGCGGCTGCACCCCGCCGAAGACCGCTATACGTTCGAGGAGGCGGACCGGCTGGTCGATTTCGCCAAACGAAACGGCATGGGCGTTCGAGGTCATACGCTGGTCTGGCACAACCAAACGCCGGACTGGGTGTTCCGGGATCGTTCGGGACACGAGATCGGCCGCGACGGGCTGCTGAAACGGATGAAAGAACATATCGATACAGTCGTTTCGCGCTATAAGGGACTTATTTATGCTTGGGACGTCGTCAATGAAGCCGTATCGGACAACGGAGGAGAAATGCTCCGTTCGTCCAAGTGGCTGGATATCGCCGGCAGCGATTTTATTGCGAAAGCGTTTGAGTACGCGCATGCGGCCGATCCCGGCGCGCTGCTGTTCTATAACGACTATAACGAATCGGTCCCGGCCAAGCGGGAAAAAATTTATACGCTCGTCAAATCGCTGAAAGAAAGGGATGTGCCGGTTCACGGCATCGGCATGCAGGCGCATTGGAATCTTGCTCACCCGACTCTCGATCATATCCGCCAAGCGATTGAAAGATATGCGAGCCTCGGCGTGACGCTCCATATTACGGAGCTGGATGTATCCGTGTTCGAATTTGAAGACCGCAGAACCGATCTGACGGCGCCGACCGAGGAAATGCTGGAGCTGCAGGCCGTACGGTACGAGCAGTTTTTCGGTTTGTTCAAAGAATACAAGGATGTCATCTCTTCCGTCACCTTTTGGGGAGCTGCGGACGATTATACATGGCTGGACGGGTTTCCGGTGCGAGGCCGTAAAAACTGGCCGTTCGTCTTTGATGAGCAGCATCGTCCGAAGCAGTCCTTTTGGAACCTGGTCAATCTGGCCGGAAAGTGACGGAGCGGGAAAGGAGGAGACCGGTTGTGGGCCAAACGGTCATAACGAACCCGATCATGTGGGCGGACGTGCCGGACGTCGATCCGATTCGGGTCGGAACGAGCTATTATATGGTCAGTACGAGCATGCATACGATGCCCGGCTGTCCAATCATGAAGTCGGAAGATTTGATGCACTGGGAGATCGTCGGTTACGTCTTCGATCGTATCGAGGATAACCAGCATCACAATCTGATCGACGGCAATCATATTTACGGCAAGGGCTCATGGGCAGCAAGCCTGAAGTATCATGAAGGCATGTATTATGTCTGCTTTTCCAGCAACGATACCCGACGCTTCTATATCTATCGGACCGATGATATCGAGAACGGCCGCTGGGAGCGGTCGGTCATCGAAGGCCTCCGGCACGATCCCGCCCTGCTGTTCGATCGGGGGCGCGTCTATGTCATCAGCGGCTGCGGCAGCATTCATATTGAAGAATTGACGGAGGACGCGACGGCGCTGAAGGCCGGCGGCATGAATCAGCTATTGTTCGAAACGGAGAGAGAAGGGATCGGCCTTCGCTGCGAGGGCTGCCACGCCTACCGAATCGACGGTTATTATTATTTGCTGTTTATCGAATGGCCTCTGGCCGGCAACGGCAACGGACGCCGCAGGCAAGTCTGCTATCGATCGGCGGAGCTGCTGGGGCCATACGAACGAAAAGTGATTCTCGACGACGATATGGGTTACTTCAACAAGGGAGTCGCCCAGGGCGGCATCTTCGACACGCCCGCGGGAGACTGGTACGCGATGTTGTTCCAGGATCACGGCTCCGTCGGACGAATACCTTACGTCCTGCCGGTAACCTGGACGGACGGCTGGCCGATGATCGGCGCGGACGGCAAAGTGCCGGAACGATTCGAGGTCGATTTGCCGGCCGGAACAGCCAAGCCGCTCGTCATCAGCGACGATTTCGATTATCCGGACAACAAGCTGGCGCTGAATTGGCAATGGAATCATAATCCGGACAACCGGCTCTGGTCGGTTACGGCGCGGCCCGGATATTTGCGCTTGATTTCCGGTCAAACGGCCGACAGCGTTCTTAAAGCCCGCAATACGCTGACCCAGCGGACGGAAGGTCCTGCCTGCTCCGGCAGCGCCCGGTTGGACGTCTCCGGCATGAAGCCGGGCGACCACGCCGGTCTTGTCGCGTTGCAAAACCGGTTCGGCACGGTCGGCGTCAGGATTGCCGAGAACGGGGACAGACGGGTCGTCATGTCCGTTAATGACGGCTCGGGCGGGGAAGAGCCGATCGAGAGCATCCGTTGGGATGGCGACGTTATTGATTTGAAAATCGAATTTGACTATGAAAACAGCGTTGATTTAGCCCGGTTCTATTATTCCGCCGACGGGACCGAGTGGATTCGGTTCGGCCGCACTCTCGACCTGAAATATACGCTGGATCATTTTATGGGGTACCGGATCGGGTTGTATTATTATGCCTCGGTCGAAACCGGCGGCTGTGCCGATTTCGAATGCTTCCGTTACGACAAAAGGACCCGTTGAAGCCTTATTAATTCTGCGATGGATGCCCGAACCGAACGGTTCGGGCTTTGTCGTGCGCGGTACAATCTTTCGGTTCAAGGATGACGGCCGGCCCCGGACATTATACACTAGATGATAGAAGGGACAGAGGCGGAGCTTGAACATCGGAAGAACGATCCTAAATGAATCGGGAGGCGGCTAATGATGAATCAAAAACTTGCCATCGTCACGGGAGCCAATTCGGGAATGGGGCTGGCGACGGCGGTCGGACTCGCGAAGGCGGGCATGCATGTGGTGATGGTTTGCCGCAGCGAATCGAGGGGGAGGGAAGCGCTGGAGAAGGTGCGCGCCGCCTCCGGCAGCGAAGCGGCGGAACTGATGCTGTGCGATCTGGGCTCGATGGCCGGCATCCGGCAGTTTGCGGACGAGTTCAACTCGCGCGGTCGGCCGCTCGACGTGCTTGTCAACAACGCCGGCGTTGTCAGCTTGAAGAGAGAGCTTACTGCGGACGGCTTCGAATCGATGATCGGCATTAATCATTTGGGCCACTTTTTGCTGACGCTGCTGCTGCTCGACCGAATCAAGCAGGCGGAGCAAGGACGCGTTGTCGTCGTGGCGTCGGGCGCTTACAAGATGGGCCAAATTCATTGGGACGACCCGCACTTGACCAGAGGCTTCAACGTCGCAAGAGGTTACGCCCAATCGAAGCTGGCGAACGTCCTGTTCGCCAGGGCGCTCGCCGGCAAGCTGGCCGGCACACCGGTCACCGTCAATTCGCTTCATCCGGGCGCCGTTTCCACGAGCATCGGCGTCAACCGGGGCACCGGCTTCGGCCAAAGCGTGCATGCGCTGCTTCGGCCTTTCTTTCTGACACCGGAGCAAGGGGCGGAAACGGCGCTTTATTTGGCGCTGAGTCCGGAAGCCGCCGGAACGAGCGGCGAGTACTTTTATAAGAAAAAAGTTCAGCGGCTCAAAGCGCATGCGATGGACGACGAAGCGGCCGAACGGTTATGGACATGGAGCTTGCGGGAAACGGGCCTTAAGGGATAACAGAAGCGGGAGCAGACGGATAACTGAAGCGAATGTCAATGCCGGAATCTCGCATCGATTGGATAAATCACTCTTGACCCTGACACCAATGTCAGGGGTTATGATGAAACCACACGGAACTTCTATTAATTTAAGTAACGGAGTGGTGTCTATGTCTATCGCCAGCATTACGGACCAAAGCTTTCTCGCGGAAGTAGAAACGGAAGGGACGGTGCTTGTCGAGTTTTGGGCAAGCTGGTGTCCGCCCTGCAAAACGATCTTGCCGGTGCTCGAACAGTTGAGCGGGGAGCTGCCGGATTTGAAGATCGTCAAGCTGAACGTGGACGACGAACCGGAAACGCCCGGACGGTTCCATGTTATGAGCCTTCCGACGATGATCGTATTCAAGGACGGCCAGGCGGCGGATAAATTCGTCGGCTTCAAATCCAAAGACGCGCTGAAAGCTCTCGTGACCCGGTACTTGTGAGACGGAAAAGGCGGGAAAAAGGGAAAGGTTGAACAACACTGGAAAGGCTGAAAAGACGGGGCCGCGCGAATCGGCCTCGCCTTACGGGTCTCCGCCGCCGTCCGGTTGATCATTGACGATAGATCGAATACGGTCTTGCAGGTTCGACTGAATGTGCTGCAGCACCCGAATTTGCTCTTCAATCTCGGCGAGCTTTTGCCGATAGACCGGCAGCACTTCCCGGCAGAACGATTCTTTATTTTTCAACACGCAATGGAGAAAGCCCGCGATTTGCTCCGTCGTCAACCCAAGCCCGAGATACAGCTTGATCGTATTTACCTGCTCAACGGCAAGCGGCGAATATTCGCGGTAGCCGTTCTCCTGTCTGACGGGAGTGAGCAGCCCCTGCTGTTCGTAGTAACGCAGAGACCGAATGCTGACTCCGCTTCGTTTGGACAACTCTCCGATTTTCATCGAAGGGCAGACCTCCCTTTTTCCGGCATATGATTTCATTATATACTCTGACATCAATGTGAGGGTCAACGGCCGTTTGTCCGAAACGACGGAGCAGGCTGACCTGGTAGATGAATCGGCGAAAATCAACTTGTGCTATAATGATGACTGGAAAAATACGAGCCGGAAGGATGGGCGGAGAAATGATGAAATTGGAGCGGCTGATCTCCATCATTTACAAGCTGCTGAACCACGATGTGCTGTCTGCCGCCACGCTGGCCGAGGAGTTTCAAGTGTCTCCCCGAACGATCTATCGGGATATCGAAGCGATCTGTGCCGCCGGCTTCCCGGTCGTATCGTATCAGGGCCATAAAGGCGGCTACGGCATGATGGACGGATATAAGATGGACAAAATCTTGCTGGGCTCGTACGATGTCTCTTCCCTGATTACCGTGCTCAGCGGCCTTTCCACCGTGTTTAAAGACGAGCGCGCGCAAGGAACGATCGACCGATTGAAAACGATCGAAACGGAGCCTCGGCTCTCGGGCCTGGAGGTAGACTTCGATACCCGCCGATCGGATCCCGAGACGCTGTTTCAATTGCGCAAGGCCGTCACGGAGCGCCATGTCGTCCGCTTCGATTACATTAACGCAAACAATGAACGAACCTCCCGCGATATGGAACCGCTGAGGCTTCATTTTAAATTCGGCAATTGGTACATCTATGGTTATTGCCGGTCACGGCAAAATTACCGGGAGTTTCGGCTGTCTCGGATGTTGAACATCGTTCTGACGCCGGATAGCTTTCAGCCGCATCCCGAACCGCAAGAAGCCGATCTCGCAAACCGGATGCGGCAAGGCCAGGTGGAGGACGTCGTGATCCGAGTGAGGCCCGAAGCTCTGGCAGAAGCCTTGGACCACTTTAACCAGGTGGACAAGCAATTTCATGGAGACGGAAGCTTGACGATGCGGATTCCCGTATACAAGCCGCTGGAAGCGCGCTGGCTTTGGTCCATTTTGCTCAGTTTCGGCAACGGCGCCGAAGTTCTCGAGCCTCCGGCGCTGCGGGGCATCTTGAAAGACCAGCTGCTGCTTGCGCTCAAACTTTATGAAGAAGTATGACAGAATGTTGTCATACTTCTTTTTTTATAATGACAACAGTACCAAAAACAAATCGATATACAATGTTCAAAGGAGACGATCATATGAAGAATCAAACGGCAGAAATGTATCATTACCACGCATGGGCGAACCAAACGATAATAGGGAGAATCAAGGAGCTCCCGTCCCCGGTGCTGACTCAGGAAGTGAACAGCTCGTTTCCGACCATCGCGCATGCCCTCAGTCATATCTATATGGTGGATAAGTCGTGGTACATGGTTGTGACGGGCACGGATATGAAGGAGGCACTGCAAGCATGCCTGCCGTTAAATGAGCGGGTGCTGAGCTCTGCGGATGAATACGCCCATAACTTTGCCCGTTTATCGGAACAATTCAAGGATTGGTTTCGAGGCCAAACCGATCTGGAGCGGACCATTATGCTTGACAATCCGTACGCCGGAATCCGGCAAACGCGCTTGTCGGAAATCGTGCTGCAACTCGTCAACCACGGGACTTATCACCGGGGCAATATTTCTGCGATGCTGCGCCAGCTCGGCCACCCATCCGTCATGAACGATTATGCGCTTTATTGGTATCAGCAGCCTTCGGTATCGGTCTAATCTCCGACGCCGCAAGATCACGCAGCAGCCGTTGCAGCGTAAAAAGGCCGAATTTTCTTCGGAGAGCTCGGCCTTTTTGGTCATAATATCCCGTATGACGAAAGGATTTATTTATGGAAATTGAAAATCTGATTGAAGCCCGATCGAGAGAAGACTTGCGGGCCTGGCTGCAGCAGCACAGCAAGACGGAAAAATGCTGCTGGGTCGCCGTTCGCATGACGCCTGTGCCGGATACGCTGCTCTATTTGGACGCGGTCGAGGAAGCGTTATGTTTTGGATGGATCGACGGGGTGAAGAAGAAAATATCGGAAACTCAAACGGTGCAGCGGCTGTCGCCGCGAAGGAAAAGAAGCTCTTGGACGGAATTGAATAAAGAACGTGTCCGCCGCCTCGAAAAGCTGGGGCTTATGACGGAAGAAGGACGAAAGGTGCTCCCCGATATGGAACTCGATTCCTTCGCAATCGACCCGGAGATCGAACAAAGGCTGAAAGAGGATGAGAAAGTTTATACGAATTTTCTGGCGTTCCCGGATCTTTACAAACGGGTTCGGATCGACACAATTCAAAGCCGGAAGCATGAGCCTGAACTGTTCAGGAGCAGACTCGACAAGTTTATAGCCAACACGACAGAAAATAAAATGTACGGTCAATGGCATGACTATGGCCGACTTCTGGATTATTAAAATGCGTTAGGTGGATTCTGCCCGCTACGTGCTAGGTTGGTGCGATTAACGATTGTCAGGTTCGGTAGAGTTTCAGCGAGAAATGTAACGAACCTCAGCGAGCTTAGTCGCCCCGAAATGTGCGGTTTGCCAATCTAACGGACCCCAGCGAGCTTAATCGCCCCGAAATGTGCGGTTTGCCATTCTAACGGACCGCAGCGAGCTTATGAGCCTAGGAATGGCTGAATAGGGTACGAAAAGAGGATATTAGCGCAGCTGAAGTTCGTTACATTTTCAGACGAGTGATTCTGGAGCGTGTAACGTTTGTCAGGTTCGTTAGAGGAACAGCGGAAATTCTAACGAACCCCAGCGAGCTTAATCGCCCCGAAATGTGCGGTTTGCCATTCTAACGGACCGCAGCGAGCTTATGAGCCTAGGAATGGCTGAATAGGGTACGAAAAGAGGATATTAGCGCAGCTG
>Ga0065721_10004142_pt1 | contig 39930 bp, 34 predicted proteins | sample Mesricmetagenome_FD_59108 | JGI IMG/M metagenome (GOLD analysis project Ga0065721, IMG submission 59108) | Mesophilic microbial community from rice straw/compost enrichment Sample: eDNA_1 v2 (version 2) | ecosystem: Engineered > Solid waste > Grass > Composting > Bioreactor | place: USA: Davis... | reverse complement strand
AGCCGCCATCCGCGCCTACATCGCCCAGAACAACGCCGATCCCAAGCCCTTCGTGTGGACCAAGACGGCCGATGAAATCCTGGCGTCCGTGGCCGAGTTCTGTCAGCGAACTTCCGACTCGTACCACTAGAACAATTACGCGACTTGACTTCGAGTCGCACCATCGACCACGAGGCCAATAACCGCGAGGTCATCCAGTTCTTCGTGCGCCACTGGCGTGACACCAAGCACGGCGGCTACCGGCTCAAGGACGAGCGCGACATCTACGAGCTCTGTGCCAACCAGGCCGCGCGGCGCAAGCGGGCGTGCATCCTGGCGCAGATCCCGGGCGACGTGACGGAAATGACGATGGAGCAGGCCAGCGCCACGCTGCGCGCCAAGGCCGACACGTCCCCTGAGGGCATCAGGCGACTGCTGGACACCTTCGCCGGCGAGTTCGGCGTGACCAAGGAGCAGATCGAGCGCCGCATCCAGCGCCGCATCGAGTCGATCCAGCCGGCGCAGGTGGTGGGTTTGAAGCGCATCTACGTGAGCCTGCGCGACGAGATGAGCACGCCGTCGGACTGGTTCGAGCCGGTGGAAGCGGCGCCGGCAGCCAACGATGCACAAGGCGAGGGCGATGCCGGCGCTGCTGCTCACGCGCCAACCGCCGCCGACAAGGCCAAGGCGATGCTTCGCGAGCGCGCGAGGCCGCCAGCGGCACCAGCGCCGGCACCTGCGGCCGAAGGCGACGGGCAAGAGGCTGCAGTGACGCCGGCACCGGCCAGCCCCCCGGCGCCCGAGCGGCCGATGGCGCCGCCGCCGCAGGTCCGCTGCGGCTTCGACGCCGATGCCTTTGCGCAGCAGATGCAGCACGCGGCCGACAAAGGCGACGCCCAAACGCTCGACGCCCTGGGCGAGCAGCTGCGCGACGTGCTGGACGAGGATTTGCGCGCCACGCTCACCGACATGCACGAGCGGCTGCGTGCGGGCCTGGACCAACCGCCGCGCCAGCAGCAGCCCGCGGCTCCCGTGCCGCAGCCACGCCGCCGCGCCGTGCCCTGATACGGCCGGGCGCCGGGTTCAAGAGGCTTTCCAGGGCGATCAACAGCGGGGTGGGGCGCATCTCCTCCCCCTACTTCCCATCCCGCGCAGCCTTCAGGCTGCCGCCCTTTTCCGTCTCATTCGTCAGGAGGCGCACATGTCCGCCCGTCCGATTGCCAGTGGCCAGCGAGGGTCACGGCTCAAGCCTTGCCTCGCCCCTGGCCGGCAACATGCCAGCAAAGGCGCTCGGGAATCATGGCCACCAGCACCACGACGATTTCCAGGGCGACGCAGCGGGCCGGGTAACTACTCCTTTTCCCCAAGCCGCTTTTCCCGTCCCGCGCAGCTCAACCGCTGCCGCCCTCTTTCCTTTGACCGCGCCAGGCGGATACCGCCACGGCGTGCAGGCTGCCAGCGTCGTGCCGCTCTGCAACGTGTGGGCCCGGTCGCGTCCGGCTGAACGCAGCGGTCACGATCCCGCGGCGGGCGGTCACGGCACCGGAATGCTCAGGTGTTGCCGGCTTCGAGCTGGGGCCTGCGCAAGACATATGGGCGCATGCCGGTTGCCCGAGAGCGAGCCAGGAATGGTGTCGGCGTCACCGCCCGAGGGTTCCAGCACCGGCCGCGCCGGCGGTGAACCGTGTTCACCCAGCAGCAGAGGTAGGCCCGTGAAGCGGCTGTTTCCCGCCAACGAAGCGCTCAACGCCCGGCATGCCGCTGCCCTGAAGATCATTGCAGCGGACATGGGCTGCCCCGTGGATGCGGTCTACATCGGCAACGGGGTGAGCGGCCTCGCGGTGTTCCACGAGGACCGGCAGGGCAGCGAAGGCACCCGCTGCGCCTGCACACTCGGCAGCCCGTATTGGCAGCAGTGCCAGGCGAAGGCGGCCGTCGCGGCGCTGCTGGCAAGGCTGGCATCGACCCGGACCGGAGAACCGCGTGAGCAAGCTCGTCCAGACCAGCAAGTTCTTGAGCTTCGTGCTGCGCCACCAGCCCGAAGCCATTGGCCTGACGCTGGATGCCGAGGGCTGGGGCAGCGTGGACGAGCTCACCGCCAGCGCGGCCCGGCAGGGGCGGCAGCTCTCGCGCGAGCTCATCGAGCAGGTCGTTGCCGCCAACGACAAGAAGCGCTTCGAGCTTTCGGCCAACGGCCAGCGCATCCGTGCGGTCCAGGGCCACTCGACGCACGTCGTTCAGCGCCACTTCGAGCCCAGGCAGCCGCCCGACGTACTGTTCCATGGCACGGCTTCGCGTTTCGTCGCCGCGATCAGCCGGGAAGGCCTCAGGCCCGGCTCACGGCACTATGTTCACCTCTCGACCGATGAGGCGACCGCCCGCACCGTTGGCCTGCGCTACGGGCTGCCGGTGGTACTCGTCGTGGACGCCGCGCGCATGCACGCGCAGGGCTTTGTCTTCCACCAGGCCGAGAACGGGGTGTGGCTCACGGCCAGGGTCCCGCCGGCGTTCCTGCGCCGCAGCAGGTGAAGCTGCGGCATCCAGCACATGCCGAGGCCGAAGGCCGGCTGCGCGCGATAGAGGAGGGCGCCCGGCTGGAGACCCTGGTGAGAATCAGGAACCTCATGCCCGCTTTCGAATTGACCCCGGCCGACCTGGACCTCACGCCGACGCCGAAACGCCGGGGCCGGCCACGCAAGGTGGCGCAAGGCCAAGCACAGCACCCGCAGGGACACTGGGTCCTGACGTTGAAGCAGGCCAGTTCATGCTTGCTCCACTTGCTCTGCTTGCTTGTCGCTACACTGTGGTCATGGCCGCCAGATCTGTCCCAGCCCCGAGCAGCCTTGCCGGCGTATCTCCAGCACTGCCGATGGAGGCGCTGCAGCGCAAGCTCGTGAGCATGCGCAAGGAGCTTGCGCAAGCCAGGGCATTGCTGCGGGCGGTCGAGACCGACGTCGACGAGGTCGAGAGGGCATTGGCCGAGGCCGCCAGCGTCCAGGCCCAGGCGGCCGATCCCGGCAGGACTGCGCCAGCCACGGCTGCTGCGCCCTCCGGCCCGGACACCGGCGCTGGCGGGCTGCACGGTGCACGCGCTCGCGGTGAAAACCTGCTGCAGCAGTGGGTGCGCGATGGCACCTTGATACCCAGTGCCGGGCTGGGCAGCAGCTGGGGCGTCAGCCGCCAGGCGCTGGACCAGGCCGTCGAGCGTGGCGACCTCTTCTCAATGAAGATCGCCAGCCGGCGTTACTACCTGGCGCAGCTGTGCGACATCACGCGCGAGCAGGCTGCCGAGGTCTGCCGCGCGCTGGACAAGCTCTCACCCAGCGAGAAGCTCACGTTCTGGCTGCGCGAGCACGGTGGCCTGCAGGGCAGATCGGCCGTGGCCGCGATCCATGACGGCCAGCTCGCCCGCGTGGTGCAGCTGGCACATGCCTGGGCCGACGAGCGGAGGGATTCAGGCAGCGACCCGGCAGGCGATGCGCGTACCTGAACCCGGCACCTTCGAGCACCTGCTGCAGCCTGTCGAAGTTCCCGTCCAGCGGCTGGAGCGCCTGTCGCGGCGCCCGGCTACCGAGCCGTGGTGGGGCAGGGCCGCCAGCGGCCGCTTCGATGACCCGCTGCAGTCGTTCGGTGTCTGCTTGCGCGGCCGACCAGGTTGCGACGGCCTTTGCCGAGACGGTGATCCACGAGTCGTCGGCCTGGCACCGAGGTTCATGGGTGGTGGCCGAGGCCGACCTGACGAGCCGGTGGGTGGTGTCGTTTCAGCGGCCCGCGCGTCCACAATTGCTGCTCGCCGATCTCACCGGCACGGCGCTCAAGGCGCTGGGCCTGAACAACGACCTCAGCGGCGGCGGCTACACGCACTCCCAGCAGTGGGCGCGCGCCATCCACGAAGCGGACCGGCGCTGGGATGGCATCCGCTACGTTTCTCGCCAGAACAACACCGCTTTCTGCTACGCCGTCTTCGAGCGCTCCGGGATGACAAAGGATGGCGCGGCAAAGCTGGAAGGGAAGCTGCTGGAGCAGTTGTGCGATGACTTCCGGGTGATCTCGATCTGACCGGCCCGCATGCAACTGGCCACATGGGTGAACGACTGGACCTGTCGCGCTCTGGGTTCAGGCCTGGACAGCAGCCAAGCAGACCACGTTGCGGATGGCGGGCACACGGCGGGAAAAATCGGCACCAGGGCGTTATGTCAAATCTTGGAAACGCGGCCCAGTCCTGTTTCAGCGTCAGGAAGAGGGCTGTGTCGTGTTGACCGAAACCTCGTGCAGGCGTTTGGCCTGCGCTTTGGCCTGTGCCAGCAGCGTGTCCCAGTCGTCCGGTGGATTGCCGCCTTTGAGCATGCGCTGAAATACCCGGTAGGCATCGTCGCTGCTTTCGTACGCCCGCTTGGTGCCTTCGTCGTTTACCCAAGCCAACACCAGCACCTTGGCTGCCGTGTCGTAGCGAAAGAACAGGCGGTATTGCTGGAAGAACTTGGCCCGGAACCAATGCTTGTAAGTGTCTCCCAGCGTGGCGCCTTGGCGATATTCCGGCCGGCTCGGGTCCTGTGGGATCACGTTGAATGCAAGTTTGGCGATGGCTGCCAGCCGCTTGGTGGCGTTCTTCTGTCGATAGCCGGTCGGGTCTTTTTGCCGGAGCTCGGCGACCTTGTTGACCAAATCTTCAACTTGATCCAGGAACAGCGGGTGAGCGTAGACCGTCCAGCCGTTGACGACCAGTGGACTGGTTTCACTCATCAGCCGCAGACAACGGTGCGTCGAGATCAACGTCGAGGTCGCCCACGAGCGCATGAATGCGCTGCGCAAGCTCCGGCCCCACGGCTTGCAGCCGTTGCGGGTTGCTGGCCATGTCGCGCGCCAGCATCGCCAGGAACGGGGCAAGCGCCGGGTCTTCGGCTTCGTCCGCCGGGGCCGCGCGCGAGAGCACCACCTCGCCGTTGTCGCGCACCACGTAGTGCAGCCGGTCGCGCTTGCGCAGCTTCAGAACCCGGCGTACTGGCTCCGGTACCGTGGTTTGGTAGCGATCCGTCAGCGACGAGTCCGCTTCGAGCGTCACGGGCATTTGTCTGTACTCCTGGAGTCGGTTGATGCCTACATGGTAATGCAAGTACATTGCGTGTGCCGCCCGCACTTTTTCTCCTTTGTCGAACAGTGGCGCGCTTTTCCGCGCTGGACGTGCCAGGTGAAGGCCGAAGACGCTGCTGCTGCGGGCATGCATGGCGCTTTCGCTGCAAGGCCAGCCTATGGATGCCGACCCGACAATGACAGGCCCAGCCACTGCAATTCCCGGCCCTCCATCCCATGCGTCTTCTCCAGTACAAGGATCTCGACCTGCGCCGCGTGCGAGCGGCCTTTGACAAGGTGCGCGCGGCCATCGAAGCCGGCGACTTCCGCTCGGCGGACGTGAAGAAGCTGCATGCGGGGCCGTACTACCGGGCGCGGCTGGACCATGCCAACCGGCTGCTGCTGCAGTTCGCGCGCATCGAGGGCCAGACGGTGTGCCTGGCACTGGAGGTGATCCTCAACCACGCTTATGACCACTCGCGCTTCCTGCGCGGGGCGGTGGTGGACGAGGCCAAGATCGAGCACGAGCCGCCGGCGCAGGCCGCGGCGGTGCCCGAGGCGGAGCTCGCGCCGCTGCGCTGGCTGCATCCGCAGCGTTCGCAGTTCGAGCTGCTGGACAAGCCCGTCGTGTTCGACGATGCGCAGGACGCGCTGTCGCGGCTGGCGCTGCCGCTGGTGGTGGTCGGCTCCGCGGGCTCGGGCAAGACGGCGCTGACCATTTCCCGGCTGCGCGAGCTCCCCGGGCGGGTGCTGTACGTCACGCTCTCGCCGTACCTGGCGCAGGGGGCGCTGGCGCTCTACGGGGCGCACGGGTTCGAGAACCCGGCGCAGGAGGCGCAGTTCGTGAGCTTTCGCGAGTTGCTGGAGACCCTGCACGTGCCGCCGGGACGCGAAGTGGACCTGCGGTCCTTTCGCGGCTGGTGCGAGCGCCACCGCCAGGCCGTGCGCGCCCTGGGCGAGATCGACGCCCACGCGCTGTTCGAGGAGTTCCGCGGCGTCATCGGCGCCCAGCCCGGCGGGCCGCTGGCGCTGGCGGACTACCTGGCGTTGGGCCCGCGCCAGAGCCTGCTGCCGCCCTCGGCGCGCGAGGCGGCGCACGCGCTGTTCCAGCGCTACCGCCAGTGGCTGGCCGAGGCCGGGCTCTTCGACGCCAACCTCGTGGCGCACGAGTGGCGCGCGCGGGCGGCCCCCGAGTACGACTTCGTGGTCGTGGACGAGGTGCAGGACTTCACCCCGGTGCAGCTGGCGCTGGTGCTGGCCACGCTCAAGACGCCGGGGCAGTTCCTGCTGTGCGGCGACAGCAACCAGATCGTGCACCCGAATTTCTTCTCCTGGGCCGCGGTGAAGACGATGTTCTGGCACGGCTTGGCCGGCGCGGCGGCGCAGCGCCAGCAGCTGCACGTGCTGCAGGCCAACTTCCGCAACACCCGCCGCGTCACGGAGCTGGCCAACCGGCTGCTCAAGGTCAAGCAGTCGCGCTTCGGCTCGGTGGACCGCGAGAGCAACTTCCTCGTGCACAGCACCTCGGGCGAGGAGGGCGAGGTCTCGCTGGTGCCGGCCCGGGACGCGGCGCTCAAGGCGCTGGATGCGGCCACCCGGGCCTCCGCGCAGCACGCGGTGATCGTGCTGCGCGACGAGGACAAGGCCGCGGCGCGGGCGCATTTCCGCACCCCGCTGCTGTTCTCGGTACACGAGGCCAAGGGCCTGGAGTACCCGCATGTGCTGCTGTTCAACCTCGTTTCGGGCCAGCGCGCCGCCTATGCCGAGGTGTGCGAAGGCGTCACCGAGGCCGACGTGCAACGCGAGACGCTGGAGTACGCCCGCGCGCGGGACAAGTCCGACCGCTCGCTGGAGGTGTTCAAGTTCTACGTCAACGCGCTGTACGTGGCGATGACGCGCGCGGTGCGCTCGCTCACGCTGGTGGAGGCCGACACGGGCCACGCGCTGCTGCAGCTGTTGGGGCTGCGCCCCGGCGAGGCCAGCGTGCAAGCCGCCCGCGCCTCCAGCAAGGACGAGTGGGCGCAGGAGGCGCGCAAGCTGGAGCTCCAGGGCAAGGCCGAGCAGGCGCAGGCCATTCGCGACACCTTCCTGCAGCACCGCCCCGTGCCCTGGACGCCATGGGATCAGGCGCACATCGAGCAGCTCGCGCCCAAGGCCTTCGATGCCGCCAGCCCGAGCACCAAGCCCCGGCAGGCGATCCTGGACTACGCGCTGTGGCATGGGCAGCAGCGCTGGATCGAGCAGCTCGCGGCGGTAGGCTTTTCCGCGGCGCGCAACCTGGTCGTGGACGGCGAGTTCCTGGGGGCGGGCTGGCAGGACACGCGCGACATCCGCGTGCCGTCATGGGCCCAGGGCGAGCTGCTGGTGCGCCGCACGGTGGCGGCGCTGCGCCAGCGCCACCTGCAGCCCTATGCCGCCAGGAATTTCAAGGAGGTGCTGCGCTTGGCCGACGTGCACGGCGTGGACCACCGCACGCCCGTGGGTGCCACGGCGCTGATGCTGGCTGCGCGCGCCGGCAACGCGCCCCTGGTGCGAGCGCTGCTGGACAAGGGCGCGGATGCCGCCGTGCAGGACGAGTTCGGCCACACGGCGTGGCTGTTCGCAGTCAGCCGCGCGCTGGAGGAGCCGGAGTTCGCCCGCGCCGGGCTGCCGGCGCTGTTCGATCTGCTCGCGCCTGCGGCCATGGACGTGCAGGTCGATGGCCGCCTGGTGCGCATCGAGCACCACCAGGGCGAATACTGGCTGCTCACGTTGATGCTGGCGGGTTTGAAGACGCAGTGGTCGCGCTGCGTACACCGGCCGCTGGAGCCCTGGAAGTACCAGGAAGGCTTCTTTGCGGAGCAACTGCAGGGCGTGCTTGAAGCGCTGCCGCCGCACCTGTGGAGCGACAGGCGACGCAAGCGCAGCTACGTGAACCATGTGCTGGCCCGCGGCGAGGTGGACAGCGACTACCGGCCGGCGCGCCGGCTCTGGCGCCGTGCGCGCCAGGGCCGCTACCTGCCCAACCCCGCGCTGCTGCTGCGCCGCGGCGAAGGCTGGCAGCCGGTGTACGAGGCACTGAACCTGGCCTGGATCGACCGCGGCTGTGGCGGCGACACGCCCTACCAAGTGCGACCCGCGCGGCTGCTGGGCCAGTTGGGCTGGACGGCCGCGGCGCTGGCGCCGGACAGCGGCTCATAGCCCTTCCACGCCAGGCGCCGATCCTGCATGCCCAGTGCGGCCGATCGGCGAGCGTGCGGCTGCGGCAAAGCAGCCGCAGCTGCCGCAACTCCTTGTCGTGTCTTGCGGGCCGGCCACGGCTTGGGTGAACAGCTGAATCGGCGTCAAAAAACGCCCCTTGGATTAGTTCGATTATCTGCAGCAAAAATGGCTCCGACGCATGCCGAAAACTGCGTCATGGAGCCGTGCGGTGTCAAACGACATCAGAAACCACGGGCGCGAAGGCCCTTGAAGATGCCAAGGCTGCGGGAATCGAACTGCGCGCGGTCAAGCTGCCCGAGACCACGAAGTTGCATCGGCCTTACTCCAGGCGGGCACCCGTAGCCTGGACCACCGGCTCCCACTTCTTCATCTCGTCGCGGATGTAAGCGTTGTATTCATCCGGGGTCGTGGCCAGGGGTTCCTGGCCGATGCTGCGGATGCGCTCAGCGACCTCGGGCAGCTTCATCACCGCGGCGAAGTCGTCGCGGATGCGGCTCACCAGTGCCGGCGGGGTGCCACCGCGCGCCACAAGGCCGAAGACGCCTGAGAAGTCATAACCCGGCACAACGCCGGAGAACCCTGGCGCGCCGGGCGTCAACTCGGCCGGGGTGGCACCGAGCGTGCCGATCAGTTTGAGCCTGCCGCTCTTGACATGCTCCAGGGTGCTTTGCAGCACCGGGTCCACCATCAACTGGGCATGCCCGCCGATCAGGTCGTTGATGGCTTGCGAACTGCCCTTGTAGGGCACGTACTGCATCTTCACGCCCGTCTTCATCTCCAGCAGCGCCATGCCGAGGTAGGTTTGCGTGGTTGCCGAGGCGTAAGCCACCTTGCCCGGATTGCGCCTGGCCAGCGCGATCAGTTCGGCCGGCGTGTTCGCAGGGAACGACGGATGCGCGTACAACGCCATGTGGAAGCGGGTGAGCGCCATGACACCGGTCAAGTCCTTGAGCGTGTCGTAGGGCAGCTTGTTGGTCAGCAGCGGATTGATGACGTGTGAACCGGTCACGATGCCCAGCACGTGGCCATCGGGCTTCGATTTGGCCACCACGTCGGTGCCAAGGGCGGTGTTCGCGCCCGGCCGGTTTTCCACCACGACCGGCTGTTTCCAGCGCTCGGCCAGCTTGTCGCCCATCAGGCGGGCGAGCGCGTCGGTGGCGCCGCCTGGCGGAAACGGCACGATCAGGCGCACCGGTTTGTCAGGAAAGCTCTGGGCCCATGCAGGCGCCGCGGCGGCAAAGCTGGTCGCGGCGATGGCCACGGCAAGCAGGCGTTGGATCAGGTTCACGCAATGTCTCCTGAACGTTATGAAATCCGGGCGTCACTCGAACCGGATGTGGTTGTCCCGCACGATCCGGGTGAAGCCGTCGTGCTGCTCCTTGAAGAACGCGGCGAACTCGGGCACCCCCATGCCGAAGCCCTCGAAGCCCTGCGCCGCGAGCTGCTCCTTCACGTCGCTGCGCTTGAACACGGCCTGCAGTTCGCTGTTGAGCTTCGCAACGATTTCCGGCGGCATGCCGGCAGGGCCGAAAATGCCCGCCCAGGCCCGGATGGTGAGCTCACCCAGGCCCAACTCGGCCGCGGTGGGCACCTCGGGCAGCAGCGGGCTGCGTTGCGGCTGCAACGTGAGCAGCGCCTTCGCGCGGCCGTCCTTCACGAAGGCCGGGGCCGAGGTGCCGGTCGTCCAGATCATGTGGATATGGCCGCCGACCAGGTCCGTCAACGCGGGCACGTCACCCTTGTAGCGCACGTACACGGCTTTGCGCGGGCCGAGCAGCTGGATCATGGCCAGCTGCGCCGCACCGTTGCTGAAGGCGGCGTTGTACCGGTCGGGATGCGCGGCCACCTCGTCCAGCAGCGCCTTGACGTGGTCGGCTTTCAGCGCGGGGCTGGTGACGAGGAACATCGAGAACTGTCCCGCCGAGCTGATGGGCGTGAAGGCCTTGAACGGGTCGTATGGCGGCTTGGCGCGTGTCGAGGGCACCTGGACCAAGGCCGTGTTCGTGCCCCACAGCAGGGTGTGGCCATCGGGCGCGGCGCGTTGCACGTCCTGCGCGGCCAGGATGCCGTCGGCGCCGGGCTTGTTCTCCACGATCACCTGCTGGCCCAGCTGCCGGCCCAGTGCCTGTGCGATCACGCGCGCAATGCTGTCGGCCGCGCCGCCGGGCGCGAAGCCCACCACCAGGCGCACGGGGCGACCCGCCGTGCCCTGGCCCCACGCGCTGGCAGCCAAGGCGCTGGCCGGGAGCGCAAGAACGGTTCGACGATTCAACATGGGCCTCACTCCACAAAGGTGGTCAACACAAGGCGAGTCCTCGCCTGCCCGCGCAGGCGGGCAGGGCGTGCTTTCGTTCGTGACGGGCTCGGGGCCGCGGGTGCTACTTCGTGTCGCGCACCAGCACCGCGCCCTGGGACAGCGGCCCGACGTTGCGGCGGTAGATCTGCAGCCAGCCGCGGTCGAACACCGGCGTGGGCGGCTGCCATTGCACGCGGCGCTGTGCCAGCTCGTCGTCGCTCAGGTCCACATCGACCCGGCGCGTGTCAAGGTCGATCGTGATCGTGTCACCGTCGCGCACCAGCGCCAGCGGCCCGCCCAGGGCGGCCTCGGGCGCGACCTCGGCCACGACGAGGCCCTTGCAGACCAGGCCCGAAAGGTGGCCGTCGGTGAGCATCGCGACCTGGTCGCCCAAGCCCTTGCCGTCGATGCCGAACACGACGCGCGATGCGCCGCCGCCCATCGCGGGGCCGCCGCAAGCGCCCGCGCCGCGCATGACGATCACGTGCCCGGGGCGCACGCGGCCGTCGTTCATCGCCGCCAGTGCCTCGTCGGAGGTGGAGAAGCAGATCGCCGGGCCGCTGAAGCGGCGCACCTTGCGCTCGACGATGCCGGGTTTGCTCAGCGCCGCCTCGGGCGCGAGGTTGCCCCGCAGCAGCACGACCGCGGGGCGCGGCGCGACCGGCCGCGAAGCCGGGCGAATGACCTCCTCGTCCCGCACCTGGAAGACGGCGAGGTTGTCGGCCACCGTTGCGCCCGAAACCGTCAACGCGGTGGTGTCGATCAGCGCGCCAAGCTGCTTCATGACGCCGCGGCAGCCGCCGGCGTCCTCGAACTCCTCAATGAAGCGATCGCCGATCGGGCGGATACCGGCAACGACCGGCGTCTCGGGCCCGAAGCGCTCGAACATCGCATAGACGTCGATGCCGGTGCCCGCCTCGGTGGCCACCGCCTGCAGGTGCTTGACCGCGTTGAGCGAGCCGCCGATGGCCAGCACCGCCTTCACCGCGTTGGCGAACGCAGCCCCGGTCAGGATGTCGCGCGGTTTGAGGTCGTCCCACACCATCTGCACGATGCGCGCGCCGGCCGCCTTGGCGTCCTCGAACATCTTGTCGGACAGGGCGCGCACCGGCGCGCTGCCGGGCAGGGCCAGGCCCAGCGCCTCGCAAGCGACGTGCATCGTGTTGGCCGTGCCCAGGCCCGAGCACACGCCGGGGGAGCGGATGGCGCAGCGGCTCATCTCCACCACCTCCTCGGCCGGCTTGTTGGCCGTGACCACGTGCATGGAGTGGATGAACACCTCCTCGATGTCCACGTGCGCGCCCTTGTACTCGCCGCTGGCCTGGTAGCCGCAGGGCACCAGGATGGTCGGCACGTTCAGGCGCGCCGCGGCCATCAGTTGCCCCGGCACCGTCTTGTCGCACGAGGTCAGGCACACCATGCCGTCGAGCTGCGCGCCCTCCACCGCGACTTCGATGTCGTTGGTGACGAGGTCGCGCGCGGCGAGCATGTAGGCGCCCCGCGCGCCCGCGCCGGTGACGAAGTCGCTCGGTGCCGCGGTGCGGATCTCGAAAGGCACGCCACCGGCGGCGCGGATCGCCTCCTTCACCACCTTGGCGACCTGGTCCAGGTGGCTGTAGCAGGCTGCGAGCTCAGAGCTGGAGTTGACGACCGCGATCTTGGGCTTCTCGCAATCCGCCTCGGGAATGCCCATCGCCTGCCACTGCGCATTGCGCACGGCCCACAGGTAGGAGCCGCGCGGGAAGTTGCTGCGCAGCTTGCGCTTGGGGGTCTGGTCACTCATCGGTGGATCGCCTCGTCACTTCGACGATGCCGCGCTCGGCATCGACACGTACCCAGTCGCCGGTGCGGATCACTTGCAGCGGGTCCTGGTCGAAACCGGTCAGCGCCGGTGCGCGCGTCACCACGGCGCCGAGCGCGATCTTGGTCGTCATCTCGTTGAACAGCATGGCCGCCGGCGCGGTGCCCATCAGCCGCGTCATGTGGAACTGGTTGGACCAGCCCGACGAGCCCTTGGCGCCCGGAAACACCAGCACCTTGCCGGCGAAGCTCACGCCGCGCAGCGGGTGGCGCGTCTCGATGACGCTGCCCGTGCGCGGGTCTATGCCGCCCCAGCCCGAGATGCGCTCGGTAGTGAGCAGCGCCTCGCCCTCGGCGATGCCGCCGACCACCTTGTGCCCATGCAGCACGATGGTGGTAGTTGCCGTCGTCGTGTTCATGCGAGCCTCCCGTTCCAGCGGCCGGTACAGGCCGCGTCGATGCAATCGGCGGTGGTGCCGAACCAGGCCTGCACGCCCATGATCGCGGGCAGGTAGTGCGCGTGCTTGGCCGAGTCGAGCGCGGCCACCTTGGTGCCTTGCGGCATGGCGCGGCTCATGGCCGAGCAGGTGTCGCTCATCAGGTGCCCGCCCGCGTCCTCGATGATCTTGGTGTAGCCGTTCTGGTCGGCCAGGGCCTTGATGGCACGCGGGGTAAAGATCCACAGGCTGCTGTTCTCGTGCACCTTGCGGCCCTGCAGCAGCTGGCACGCTTCCCAGATCTGCTCGATGCTGTAGTGGGGGCAGCCCAGCATCACGTAGTCCACCTCGCGGTCCCGCGCCGTGCTGTTGAGCTTGTCCCAGGTCGCGCGCCGCTCGGCCTCGCCGAAGCGCAGCCGCTGCACGGGCCGGTTGCCGCCGAAGGCTTCCTCCACCGTCGGCGCCTCGGGCGTGACCCCGACCAGGTGGTACATCTCCACGCCGCCGGAAGAGGAGGCCGCGGCGCCGAAATGCTTGAGCCGCTGCAGGTTGGGCGCCTTCAGGAACCGGCCGCCGCGCGCCACCACCACCGGCACGCGCTCCTGCACCAGCTCGCCCATCCAGTAGCCCAGCAGGCCCCACTCGAAGGTGGATTCGAGGTCGATGTCGAGCTCAACCAGGTGCGTGCCCCGCCGGTTCTCGTCGAGGTGGTAGCCCCAATAGGGAATCTTGCCCGTGAGCATGGCCGCGCCGGTGCTCTCGCGGCCCTCGGTGTTGGTGCGCCCGCCCAGCACCGAGTTGCAGTACACGACCGCTGACGACTCCATCCAGGCGCAATGCTCGCCGCGCGTGGGCACGTTGCCCACCTGGTACGGCGTGCAGGTGTTGCCCAGCTGCACGCCGCGTCCGGCGGTGAAGGCCTCGCCCTTGCGGTAGAACTGCACCACCTCCTCGGCGATGCCCATGCGCTGCGCCTCGTTCGGGTCGAAGCCCAGCTGCAGGTGGGTGCTGTACACCTTGACCGGCGGCACCTCGACCACGGTGTCGCTGTCGAGGTTGAATTCGGAGAACACCGCGTCCATACCGCCCTTCTGCAGTGCGAAGTCGCGCATGAAGGGCGTGCTGGCGCTGACGGTGCCGCACACGTTGCGGGTGTCCACCAGCCGCTCGGCGCCCAGCGCCTCGCCGTAGCGGACCAGCAGGTCCATCGCCTTGCTCACGGCCGCGCCGTCGCGGCCGTCGAGCATTGCCTTTTCGTCGTCGTTGAGTCGCATGGAATGGTCAGGATCGTGGTGGCGGCACGCTGCCGCCGATGTCGGCCGCCAGCACCCGTGCCAGCTCGATCAGCCCGGGCGCGACGCTGTCGCGCAGGACCGGCTCCGTGAACACGAATGCGGGGCCGCCGCAGTTGAGCGCCATCACCTCGCCGTTGGGCCCGATCAGCGGCACCGACACCGAGTTGATCTCGCGATGGAATTCGCCCGCCGAGCTGCAGTAGCCCAGCCGCGCGGCCTCGTCGAGCGCGCGGCGCAGCCCGCCTTCCAGGGAGGGCCAATCGCTGCCGCGCGCCAGCCGCAGCGACTCGATCAGCGCCTCGCGCTCGGGCGCCGGCAGCGCGTACAGGTAGGCGCGGCCGAGCGCGGAGTTGGCCATGGGTGCGCGCGAACCCACGTCCAGGCGCGCGGTGAGCATGGTCGAGCGCGGCCGGCAGGCCTCGATCAGCACCATGTCCAGCCCATCGGGCACGGCCAGGTAGACCGCGCCGCCCACGGCCTCGGCCAGGGCCTGCATGCGCGGGCGCGCCACCGCGCGCACGTCCAGTCCGGAGAGGAACACGCGCGCCAGCGACACCACGCCCGGGCCCAGCATGAAGCGCTCACCGCCGGGCTCCTGGGTCATGAAGCCCAGGGTGACCAGCGTGGTCGCCAGCCGCGTGACGGTCGGGCGCGGGATGCCGGTGAGGCGCGCCAGCTCGGTGGGCGTGAGCTGGCGATGCTGCTCATCGAAGCAGCGCAGCACGGCGATGCCGCGCTCCAGCGCGCTGACGGTGTCGGGACGCTGGGCCTGTTGGTTGTTGTTTTGCGGTTCGTCTTGTTCAGCCATGGTGAATGTCCGCGGCCGCACCCTTGCGGCCTCACCTGGCACTGTAGGACTGCGCATGGCGGCAGCGCTTCGGCGCCTTTAGGCCACCGCGGCAGTGGCGTCCGCGGTGCGCAGGAAGACGCCCTGCTTGATCAACGCCCGCTGCAGCGAGGCGATGTCCACGGCGCGCGGCTGCACGCCCTGGGCCACGGCCAGCGCGGCGGCCGCGCCGGCGGCCTGGCCGGTGATCCAGCACTGGGGAATCTCGCGCATGAAGCCATGCGAGTTCTTGTCGCACGAGATGTGGCGGCCACAAGCCAGCAGGCCATCGGCCCGCTCCGGCACCAGCGCGCCATAAGGAATGGAGATGTTGGGGAACTTGGGCGACACCGCTGGCGTCACGCCCACCTCGTCAGGCAGCGCGATGCCATCGGGCCACTGCGTGCGCCGCACGGCCCCGACGCCGCGCAGCCGTCGTGCATGGCGCACGCCGATCTGCGGCGCACTCTGCAGCAAGTACGCGTTCTCGAAGCCCGGCGCGTGCGCGCGGAAGTACTCCAGGTGCGCCGCCATCGCCCGGTGCGACCTCACCTCGACCTCGGTCAGGTCGTCCACGTCCAGTGCCGAGTACCCCGACTGGCGCGGCCCCATGAACAGCGCGATGTCGTTGCGCCATGAAACGAAGGGACGCTCGAACAGGCCCAGCGCGTCACGCCCGCCCTGCATGAACGCCGCGTGCCGCTCGGGCTCGCCGGTCTTGAAGTCGATCCAGCGCTTCATGTCCACGCCGCCGAACAGCCACGAGGTGTTCATGCAGTGGTGAACGTCGGCTTCCTCGATGTCGTTCTCGTAGGCGGCGCCGGCGCGGGCAAACATGTCGCCGTCGCCCGTGGCATCGACCACCACCTTCGCCAGGATCGCCATGCGGCCCTCCTTGCTCTCGAAGGCCACGCCCTTGACCGCGCCGTCCTCGACGATCGGCTCCGCCGCCCAGGAGTGGTAGACCAGCTGGACCTTGCGCTCCAGCACGATGTCCTGGCTCAGCAGCTTCAGCCGCTCGGGGTCGATGGTGGGCGACCAGGTCACGACACCGTGGTAGGCCGCGGTGCGGTTGCTCCAGTACGCGGCCTTGGCCGGGTCGCGCGAGCCCCATTCGGCACGCGACGGTCCGGCCACCGCATCGGCGGGCAGCCGGTCGAACAGTTCCTCGGCGAAGCCGCGGATGACCAGGTCGCCGGACCAGTCGGTCATGCGGTCGATCCAGATCACGAGGCCGCCGGTGGAGAGGCCGCCCAGGTGGTTGTAGCGCTCCAACAGCACCACGTCGGCGCCTTCCTTGGCGGCCGCGGCCGCGGCCGCCGTGCCCGACGGGCCGCCACCGACCACCAGCACGTCGCAGCGCCGGTACACCTTGACGTCGCGGGCGGCCTCGCGCCAGGTGCCCAGATCGGGCCGCTGGCGGCGCGTCTCGCGTTCAAAGATGTCCGACTGCAGGATCCGCTCGTCCGTGCGGGTGATGGTCTTCATGGGGTCAGTGCTCCTGTGCGTTACTGAAATTTTGGACATTCGGACCAAAAAAATCAAAGTTCTCCGCCATATCGACCCTAACTGATACAGGGTTGATCACAGATGTCTTGAATAAAACGGTCGTAGCGTCCAAAGTTTTGCAAACACTATCGGAGACGAGATGATTCGCAGATCGTTGCTGTGCGCTGCCGCCATGGGCTGCGCACTGGGTCCGGCGCTGGCCTGGGCGCAAGGCGGTTTCCCCAGCAAGCCCGTGACGCTGGTGGTCCCCAATGCGCCCGGCGGGGCGGTGGACATCCTGGCGCGGCTGCTGGAGAAGCAGCTCAACGCCCTCTGGAAGCAGCCGGTGCTGGTCGTCTACAAGGCCGGCGCGGGCACGGTGCTGGGCACCGACTTCGCCGCCAAGGCGGCGCCGGACGGCCACACCATCGGGCTGGTGGTGACGTCGCATGTCATCAACCCCAGCCTGCGCAAGAACCTGCCCTACGACACGCTCAAGGACCTGACCGGCGTGTCGATGCTGGCCACCTCGCCGGTGGTGCTGGCGGCCTCGCCCAGTCTCCCGGCGGGCAATCTCAAGGAACTGATCGCGCTGGCGAAGAAGGATCCGGGCAAGCTCACCTACGCCTCACCGGGCAGCGGCAGCTCGATGCACCTGGCGGGTGAGCTGCTCAAGACCAGCGCCGGCCTGGACATGTTGCATGCGCCGTACAAGGGCTCCGGCGGCGCCTACCCGGACGTGTTCGCCGGCCGCGTGGACCTGCTGTTCGATCCGCTGTTCTCGTCGCTGCCCCACATCAAGGCCGGCAAGATGAAGCCCATCGCCGTGCTGAGCCCCAAGCGCGAGGGCATCGCGCCCGACATCCCGGCCGCCGCCGAAACCCTGCCCGGCTTCGTGGTGCAGAGCGTGTTCGGCGCGGTGGTGGCCAGCGCCACGCCGCCGGAGGTCGTGAACCAGCTCAGCGCCGATTTCGCGCGCGCGCTGCAATCGGCCGAGGTGAAGGCCCGCATGGCCGACATCGCGTTGACGCCGGTGGGCAGCAAGCCCGAGGAATTCAACGCCTACATCCGGACCGAGATCGACCGCTGGGCCAAGGTCGTCAAGGCCTCGGGCGCCACCGCCGACTGAACCCCGACACCCGCCAACGGACACCGCTATGAACAGATTCGCAGCCGCACGACGCGGCCTGCTCGCCGCCGCATGCCTGCTTCCGCTGTGGGCCGCTGCGCAGCCCGGGGCCTGGCCCGCCAAGCCGGTCAAGCTGATCGTGCCCTTTGCCCCCGGCGGCCCCACCGACATGGTGGCCCGGCTGCTGGCCGAGCGGCTGCAGGCGCAGTGGGGACAGCCCGTGATCGTGGACTACAAGCCCGGCGCCGGCACGATGCTGGGCACCGACTTCGTGGCCAAGTCCGCGCCCGACGGCTACACGCTGGGCATGGCGATCACGGCGCACATGATCAACCCGGCCCTGCAGCCCAAGCTGCCCTATGACACGAAGAAGGATCTCGTGGGGGTGGCCCAAGTGTCGCAGGCGCACTTCGGGTTGTTCACGCACCCTTCGTTGCCCGTGGGCAGTGTGGCCGAGCTGATCGCATACGCGAAGAAGAACCCGGGCAAGCTTAGCTATGCCACGCCGGGCATGGGCACCGGCACGCACCTGGCCGGCGAGATGCTCAACCACATGGCCGGCATCGACATGGTGCACGTGCCCTACAAGGGCAGCGCCGCGGCGCAGCAGGACGTGCTCGGCGGCCGGGTGCCGGTGCTGTTCGACGTGCTGTTCTCGTCCATGCCCTTCGTCAAGGACGGGAAGCTGAAGGTGGTGGCGCTGTCGAGCTCCAAGCGGGCGCTGGCCAATCCCGACATCCCGCTGGTGGCCGAGACGGTGCCGGGCTTCAGCGCCATGAGCTTCATCGGCGTCATCGCGCCGGCCGGCGTGCCGCGGCCGCTGCTCAACAAGATCAGCGCCGACATCGGCCAGGCGGTGCGCTCGCCCGAGTTGTCGGGGCGCATGGTGGAGCTTGGCATGGAGCCCGTGGGCTCCACGCCCGAGGCCTACGACGCCGTGATCAGGACCGAGATCGACAAATGGAGCCGCGTCGTCAAGGCGGCCAACATCAAACCCGAGTGAAGGAGACTCCGATCGAGCCTGCAACTGAACCCCCTGTCGCCCTTCGCCGCCGAAGCCAGCGGCATCGACCTGACGCAACCGCTCACGCCCGAGCAGGTGCGCGAGATCGAGCACGCCATGGACACGCACGCGGTGCTCGTGTTCCATGGGCAGCCCCTGACGCAGGACCAGCAGATCGCCTTCGCCAAGCGCTTCGGCCCCCTGGACCTCGGGCTGCGCAAGGTCAAGGGCGGCCCGCACCGCTTCAAGTACGCCGAGCTCGCCGACATCTCCAACGTCACGGCCGAGGGCGAGGTGGCCAGCCGCGAGCACGCGAAGATCGTCGGCAACATCGCGAACCAGCTCTGGCACAGCGACAGCTCCTTCCAGCGCCCGCGCGCCAAGTATTCGATGCTGTCCTGCGGCATCACGCCCAGCTTCGGCGGCCAGACCCAGTTCGCCGACCTGCGCATGGCCTATGACGCGCTGCCGGACTGGCTCAAGCAGAAGCTCGACAAGCTGCAGGCGGTGCATTACGCGCTGCATTCGCGCTTCCTGCTGGGCGACACCAACTACACCGAGGAGCAGCGCAACGCGATCCCGCCGGCGGTGTGGCCGCTGGTGCAAACCGACCCGCGCTCGGGCCGCAAGATCCTCTTCGTCGGCATCCACTGCAGCGAGATCGTCGGAATGACCACGGCCGAAGGCCGCATGCTGATCATGGACCTGCTGGAGCACGCCACGCAGCGCGAGTTCGTCTACACGCACGAGTGGACCCCGGGCGACCTGGTGATGTGGGACAACACCGCCACCGTGCACCGCGGCCGCTGGTATGACTTCTCGGAGCGGCGGGAGCTGCGCCGCGCGACCACCGAGGAGGTCGCCCTGTCGCCCGAGGCCATCGCCGCCTGAGCCTGACGCGCGGCTTGTTGCGCCGGCGCTGACCTGCGGCGGCACGCCCTGAATGCCCCAACCCGACCCCAGCCGCCGTGCATGCGGTGGCTGTGGCGCAGCACTGCCCGGTCCCTGGCGTCAGTGCTCGTCATCGAACCGAAACCAATCAACTCACCACCGGGAGACAACCCGATGAAATATCCCGCCATGGCCGCCGCGCTGCTGGCTTGTGTTGGCAGCGCCGTCGCGCAGTCCAACGTCACGCTCTATGGCGTGGCCGACGTCTATGCGGAGTCCAACCGCATTTCCGGCCGCGGCTCGATGACACGGCTGGGCAGCGGCGGCCTCACGGCTTCGCGCTGGGGCCTGCGGGCCATCGAGGACCTGGGCGGCGGCCTCAAGGCCACGGCCGTGCTGGAAAGCGGTGTCGCCCTCGACACCGGCACCTCGCTGCAGGGCGGGCGGCTGTTCGGCCGCCAGGCCTACGTGAGCCTCACTTCCTCCAGCTTGGGCGAGGTCCGGCTGGGCCGGCAGTATTCGCCGCTGCACTACTCGCTGCTGTTCAGCGACGTGGACGCCTTCGCCGTGTTCTCGCCCATCTTTGCGATGTACCTCTCCAATGGCGAGCAAAGCCGCCAGGACAACCAGGTCAGCTATTGGACGCCGAACTTCAGCGGCTTCTCAGGCATGGTGGCCGTGGCTGCTGGGGAGCGTGCGGCCGTTGCCCCCAGCGCAGCCACGCCCTGGATCCCGGCCGCCGGCACGATGAAGCGAAACGTTGGCGGGATGCTGCGCTACCAGGCCGGCCCGCTCGACGTCAACGTGGGCTACGTCCAGGGCGGCCAGGAGCTGGCGGCCGGCGATGCCGACCAGCGCGCCTTCAACGTCGGTGCCATCTACAAGTTCGGCGCCTTCAATCTGGGCGGCAACTATTGGGACTACCGCAACGAGCTGGCCAGCGGCGCCACGCCCAAGGTCCGGGGCGCGAGCATCGGCGTGAAGGTGCCGGTGGGCACGTCCTGGAGCTTCGTCGCCCAGGTGGGCCGCACCGAGGATGACGGTCGCGAGTACACCACCGGAGCGGCCAAGGCCGAGGGCCGCAGTACCCACGTCAACCTGGGCGCCAACTACGCGCTGTCCAAGCGTACCGACGTGTACCTGCGCTACGCCCGCATCGACGACAAGAACGGCGCCTTCAACGGCCGCGCCACCACGGCACTGTTCGGCGTCTTCGGTCCCGGCAACACGCTGCCCGCGGGCAGCTCCGCCAGCACCGTCGCGTTGGGCCTGCGGCATCTGTTCTGAGGCATGGGCGAAAGGGCCCGGCACATCCCCGGCTGCGGGTTGTTGCCGGGCCCAACGGCTTGGGCAAGAGCAGTGCTGCGGCTGACTTCGTGCGTGCGGCTGACCCGCGCCCAGGTCAGGTCAGGTTCATCTCGGCTTGGGCTGTTCCCTGTGATTTTTTGGCCGCCTTCTTGCGAGCATTCAGGACGTACTTGCCAAATGCATGCCGCAAGCGTTCATGAGACAGCAGCAATTGCTCAGAGAAGGCTTTCTTGTCCAATTGAAGCTGACTGCACAGCACCCGAAAATGCGCTGTTCTCATGAACCCGGCCATATATTCACGGCGCCGTTCCGGGTCGCTTTCTGAGTAGACTTTGAATCCCTCTTCGCCGTCGCGCTCGAACTCCTTGCGCAGGGCGAGTGCTACGGGATCATCCTGCTCATTAGAATCCACGGTAGCGGCAGATCCGCCAGCCTGATGCTTGCGGCTACTGGAATTCGGCCCCGTATCTTTCACTTCAGCGGTCGGCACCGTCCAGCCCTCCTGCAGGGCCTTCATGAATAAACGTCCGGGGAACTGTATTTTCTTGCCTTTTGCCGTGTTGATGCGATGGCGCACAAATTCAATCGCCGCTTGTATTTTTTCCGGTGTGAATCTGTCCGCATTCAACGTGATGGCCTGCAAGTCCACCGTACCCACGCCAAACTCTCCGCGCAGGGTTTCGTATATTGCCTTGCGTGTCTCCGTCAGGCGCATTGAATGCACCATTTCACCTTCCTGAGCGCGGAAGATGAATCTGATATGAGAAACCTTTTTCGAGCCCGGAACGTTTTTTGTTTCATACTCAACATAAAGGTCTGATAAATCGTTGATCTGCTCGATTGCCACGGACAGCGCGCGTTGCCGGAACAGCTTGTACTCACTCATGAACTGCGAGTCTTGCGCGCCGACCCAGGCGCGCGCTGCCTCCACGGTGAGCCATTCGGTCGGCGATCCCCTGTAAGAGACAGACTTCAGTTTCTCGTACAGTGAATGGGCAAAGACCGAGCGAAAGTTTGACGTAGTGCGCAATGACAGCAGCGTGTACCCGCGAGGGTCTTTGTGCAGCTTTCGGATGGTTGGGTCGAAGCGGAAGAAGACACGACCATTTGCTATACCAACCATGCCGACCAGCGGAATTGAGACGAACTCCGGGTTTCCGCCCACACCCTCGGGCCTTTCACGCTCTACGACGATGCTGGTTTTCTGGGCCTCGCGAAGCGCATCCTTGAGGTGCTTTTGATTGCGACTCGCGTAGTTGATAAGGAACTTGAAGAGGTCAACGTCGCAGTCGAACTCCAACTGCTCTACCGGCGCATCACTGGCAAGGTAGTTCATCACGTTGAGACCACGCCGAGTCAAGACCCCAACGCCAGCGATATCTACAAAGATATTGTTCTTTGGAAATGCCAAGTCGCGTTCAGCATCCGCAATGGTTGCGGATCGGCCCTTGCGCCCGACGGTGTCCTCGAAAAGCTGCAGAGCGTACTGCTCGCTCACTGAGTCCCGGACCTGTGCAGGTGTGATAGCCGGCTGGGCAGGTTTGCTCTTCGCCATGGGCCTCGTACAGCTGTAGGTTTAAAAGCGTCGCAGGTTATCCGGATGGTGACTGTCGGTCAACGCAGCCCAGTCACTTTTCCCCTGCCTGCACAGAAACCGTCACCGCGAGTAGTAGCAATTCGGCCACGGCGAGGCAGGGAGCACCCAGCAGCAGCCCTGCACAAAAACCGTCACCTTGGGTTCCATTCCAGCCGTCTGGTCAAAGGCCGGCTGAGAGGAGCCGGCAGCAGGCTTGCACAAAAACCGTCACCTTGGACTTCAGCAGCCCGGCCGCGGAGCGGCACGAAGCAGCTGGCAGTAGACATGCACAAAAACAGTCACTTTGCACAAAACCGTCACCTTGCTGCACAAAAACCGTCACTTTGGGTTGCACAAAAACCGTCACTTTGGGTAGTTATCCACCACAAAAACCGTCACTTTGACCCCAAAATTGCACAAAAACCGTCACTTTGCCGCACGTAAGTCTTTGATTTAAAAGGAGTTTTTGGGCTCCGAAATGCTTGCTTGCTTTATAAATTTATTAAGCTAGCTGGCTCTTGCATGCATGCCTGAAGCTGAAAACCCGGCTTGCCGAACTAGGCAGCCCAACCGCATACGGAGCCTGTAGCGCGGTGCATGCCTTGGAGTTGGCAGGGCAGCAAAGTGACGGTTTCCATACAACAAGTGGCGGCACACAGCAGGGCGTGCGCTTGTGCACAAAACCCGTCACCTTGGGCGCCAGCGACCCGACCCTAGTACCCAGCGCAGTTGGTGGCAGACCTGCACAAAAACCGTCACCTTGTCGGGCGTAATGATGGTGCTGGCTACGGGTAGGGCACCAGCATCGCGCCGGCGCATGACCAGTAGCGCACCCAAGGTGACGGTTTTTGTGCAGGTAGTGGTTATTGGCAGCGTTGCTGCGCCCCAGTCCCATGGCGGCAATGGTTCCCGCACAGCAGCCATGGCGCAGTGCTTCTCCGGCTACATCGCCGGCTGCGGCGGCCAGGTACTGGCATTACGGTGCGTGGTTTCCATCGCTTCCTAAACGTACGATGGGCAAACGCTTAAACAACATACTCGAATCTTGCTGTTCACCTATGCCCTCTTGCCCGATCCGGTCACGCCATTGAAGGGTGGAGAAGGGAAAGCCTGTCTTCTTCTTGCCCAGCCATGGATTTGCTATTTGCTCTAACCCTTCGAGGCAGGTCCAGACCAAGCTGTCTCTTTGCTATGCGTGCTGTGGTCTTAGGAGGGGACCGGAGTAGGACGACGTGTTTGATTTCAAGTATGTTGCAACATCGATTGTTGAAATCAGCCGCTCATACGCGTCAACGGCAACGGTGCTCCGGTGGGCCGGCCTATGAAGTCCTGAGCAGCTGCGCCTCGCGGGCTTCCTCCACGATCCAGTCGTGGACCGCGGATACCCGCCGATCGTCCAGCGCCCCCTCGACATACACCAGGCAGTAACGCTTGCCAGTGCGCACCGATTGCGTGAAGGGCGCAACGAGTTGGCCGCTGGCCAGTTCGTCGGTGGTCAGGGTGCGCCGGGCGATCGCCACCCCCATGCCGGCAATGGCGGCCTGGATCGTGATCTGGTTACGGTTGAACATGTAGCCGCGGCGCACGTCGACCTGCGGCGCACCGATGGCCCGAAGGTAACGCTCCCACTCGGCGTAGGGCGCGCTGCCGCGCCAGGCCGTCATGTCATGCAGCAGCGGATAGTGCTCAAGACGGTCAGGAGCCTCCAGCGGCGGACGTCCGCGCATCAGCGCCGGCGCGCACACCGGAAAGATCTCCTCCTCGATCAATACCGTGCTCTGGAAGCCGGGCAGCGCGCCGTCGTTGAGGTCGATCGCCAGGTCGAACTCGCCCTCGCGCAGCGAGCGGGTACTGTCCTCGGCCTCCACCTGCAGTTCGATCCCTGGATAACGCTGCATCAGCCGCGGCATGCGAGGCAGCAGCCAGGTGGCAAGAAATGAGGGCAGCGAACGCAGCCGGACCACGCCGCTGAGCGCACCGCCGCGCAGGCGTCCGATGGCCAAGTCCACCGCCGCGTAAGCCGGATCGACCGCCGCCTGCAGGCGGCGGCCCTCGTCGGTGAGCTCGATGCGCCGTGTCAGGCGCCTGAACAGCCTGAAACCCAGCCAGGCTTCCAGCGCCTTGATCTGTTGGCTCACGGCGCCGGTCGTGATGTGCAGCTCCGCGCCAGCCTCCGTGAACGAAAGGTGCCGTGCCGCAACCAGGAACACCTTCAGCCGGGCATGGACTTGCGATGGGGCGTTGATGTTCATGCTTCAGTTTTCCTAAACCGGAAGCCAGAAATGATCGTTTGAATAGTGCAATCCTGCCGACCATACTGCGCTGTCATGAGCCCGTCTCGGGCCACGTGTAAGACAAACTGAAGCAAGGCGCCCCCTCCATGTCCATCAGCGCACTCGACCTGTTCAAGATCGGCGTCGGCCCGTCGAGCTCCCACACCGTGGGCCCGATGCGCGCGGCGCACGAGTTCGCGTGCCGGCTCGAAGCCGAGGGCCGCCTGCCGGCGGTGCGGCGCGTGCAAGTAAAGCTGTACGGCTCGCTGTCGGCCACCGGCATCGGCCACGGCACCGACCGCGCCGTGGTGGTGGGGCTCAGCGGCGAACGCCCCGACCGCGTGGACCCCGATCGCATCGGCCCCATCGTCGACGAGGTGCGACGCAGCGGAACGCTGCGGCTGGCCGGCCGGCACGCCGTGGCCTTCGACTGGGAGCGCGACCTGCGGCTGCTGCCGGTGTCGCTGCCCCACCACCCCAACGCGCTGCGCCTGAGTGCCTGGGCCGAGGATGGAGCCGTGCTGGCCGAGGACACTTACTACTCGATCGGTGGCGGTTTTGTGATCAACGAGGCGCAGGCCCGCACCGGCTCCACCGGCGCCGCCGAGGTGAAGGTGCGCTACCCCTTCGACAGCGCGGCCGAGCTGCTGGCGGTCTGCCGGCAGCATTCGCTGCGCATCAGCGAGGTGATGCTGGCCAACGAGCTGGCGTGGCGCAGCGAGGACGAAACGCGCGCCGCGCTCGGGCAGATCTGGGACGCCATGCGCGGCTGCGTGGCGCGCGGCATCACGCAGGAGGGCACGCTGCCCGGCGGCCTCAACGTGCGCCGCCGTGCCGCCGCGCTGCATCGCCGGCTGCAGGAGCGCGAGCGCGCAGGCAACCTCATCAGCCAGACCTTCGAGGCGCTGGACTGGGTCAATCTTTACGCGCTGGCCGTCAACGAGGAAAACGCCGGTGGCGGCCGCGTCGTCACGGCGCCGACCAACGGCGCGGCCGGCATCATCCCTGCGGTGCTGCACTACTACATGCGCTTCCAGCCCGGCAGCGACGAGCGCCACGTGGTGGACTTCCTGCTCGCCGCGGCGGCGGTCGGCTCGCTGATCAAGAAGAATGCGTCGATCTCGGGCGCCGAGGTCGGCTGCCAGGGCGAAGTCGGCTCGGCCTGCGCGATGGCCGCGGCCGGCCTGACCGAGGTGATGGGCGGCACGCCCGAGCAGGTCGAGAACGCTGCCGAAATCGGCCTGGAGCACAACCTGGGGCTGACCTGCGACCCGGTGGGCGGACTGGTGCAGGTGCCGTGCATCGAGCGCAACGCCATGGCCTCGGTCAAGGCGATCAACGCCGCGCAACTGGCGCTGCGCGGCGACGGCGCGCACGCGATCTCGCTCGACCAGGCCATCCGCACCTTGCGCGACACCGGGCGCGACATGCTCGACAAGTACAAGGAAACCTCGCGCGGCGGGCTCGCGGTCAGCTTCATCGAGTGCTGACGCAGCTGCCGCACGCCCATCCTGCCCCGGGGCTTGCAAGTCCGGCAGCGCGACCGGACCCCCTCTTGCTTCGCGCATACACACAGGCACCCGCCACAGGAGACAACTCATGAACACGGCCGTACAGGCGCTCCCAAGATTCCTGGCACGCACCAGCCTCGTGACCCAGATCGCGATCGGCCTGGTCTGCGGCATTGTCCTGGCGTTGCTGGCACCCGGCGTGGCGCGCTCGACGGCGCTGCTGGGTGACCTCTTCATCGCCGCGCTCAAGGCCGTGGCGCCGGTGCTGGTCCTGATCCTCGTGGCGGCGGCCATCGCCGGCCACGAAAAGGGCCAGCCCACGCACGTGCGGCCGATCCTGGTGCTGTACCTGCTCAGCACCCTGGCCGCGGCACTGGTGGCGGTCTTGGCGAGCTTCCTGTTCCCGACCACGCTGGTGCTCAACGCGCCGCCGGTGGGCGGCGAGCCGCCCGGGGGCATCCTCGGCGTGCTCAAGAACCTGCTGCTCAGCGCGGTGACCAATCCGGTCAAGGCGCTGCTGGAAGCCAACTTCATCGGCATCCTGGCCTGGGCCATCGGCCTGGGCGTCATGCTGCGCCACGCCACCGCCAGCACGCGCCAGATGCTTTTCGACCTCTCCGACGCGGTGTCGTCGCTGGTCAAGGTCGTGATCCGCTTTGCGCCGCTGGGCATCTTCGGGCTGGTGGGCGCGACGCTGGCCGAGTCCGGCCTGGGGGCGCTGGTCGGCTATGGCCGGCTGCTGGCCATGATCGTCGGCTGCATGGTGTTCGTCGCGCTGGTGGTGAACCCGCTGATCGTCTACCTGAAGACGCGCCGCAACCCGTACCCGCTGGTCTTCCTGTGCCTGCGCGAGAGCGGCATCACGGCCTTCTTCACCCGCAGCTCGGCCGCCAACATCCCGGTCAACCTGGAGCTGTGCCGGCGGCTGAAGCTGCACGAGGACACCTACGCCATCTCGATCCCGCTGGGCGCCACGATCAACATGGCCGGCGCGGCCGTCACGATCTCCGTGATGACGCTGGCGGCGGCGCACACGCTGGGCATGCAGGTGGACATCCCGACGGCGCTGCTGCTGTGCATCGTCTCCTCACTGGCGGCCGCCGGCGTCTCCGGCGTGGCCGGTGGCTCGCTGCTGCTGATCCCGATGGCCACCAGCCTGTTCGGCATCTCCACCGACGTGGCGATGCAGGTGGTGGCCATCGGCTTCGTGATCAGCGTCGTGCAGGACTCGGCCGAGACCGCGCTGAACTCGTCCACCGACGTGCTGCTCACCGCGGCGGGCTGCCCGGACGAGTACCAGCTGCCGTAATCAACCCCCTGCATCCCCGGCAAGCCGCACCGCGCCTGCGGCTCGGCCCTGCGGGGACAGAGCAGCCATGCGGAGCCCCGGCGGCAGCGCCTCGGGCCTCCCGCATGGCTGCTTCTTGCTTGTGGCGGGGGTTGGCCCGCCATGGCGACGAGGACGGCCCCGCCGAGGGCAAGAGGCGCGCGCGGCTCGATGGAAATGGATACCGAGGGTTAGCCCTCTAATCAAGTCATCATACGAATTCGTATGATGACTCCATCGTTTTACCGAGCGGCCCGCCGAGCGACAGGTTGATCGCCGAACCGTGCTGCCGACTCCATGAAGCTCGCCTGTATTGCCGACGATTTCACCGGCGCCACCGACCTGGCCAACAACCTCGTGCGCGCGGGCATGCGCGTGGTGCAGACCATCGGCGTGCCGCCGGGCGTGACCCACATTGACGCGGATGCGGTGGTCGTCGCGCTGAAGTCGCGCACCAGCCCCGCGGCCGAGGCAGTCGCCGAGTCGCTCGAAGCACTGCGCTGGTTGCTGAGCCTGGCTCCCGCGGACACGCCGCCGCAGGTCTATTTCAAGTACTGCTCCACCTTCGACAGCACCGCGCAGGGCAACATCGGCCCGGTGAGCGAGGCGCTGATGGCGGCGCTGGCGTGTCCGCTCACGATCGCCACACCCGCCTTTCCCGACAACGGCCGCTCGGTGTTCAAGGGGCATCTGTTCGTCGGCGACGCGCTGCTGAGCGAATCGGGCATGCAGCACCACCCGCTCACGCCCATGACCGACCCCAACCTGGTGCGGGTGCTGCAGTCGCAGTGCGCGCGGCCGGTGGGCCTGGTGGAGTACCGCACGGTGCTGGCCGGGGCCCAGGCGATCCGCCAGCGGCTCGACGCGCTGCGCACGGCCGGTATCGGGCACGCCATCGTCGATGCCGTCACCAACGAGGACCTGATGCGCATCGGCGAAGCCGTGGCCGAGCTGCCGCTGGTCACGGCGGGCTCGGGGCTGGCGATCGGGCTGCCGCCGCGCTGGGGTTTCGTGCCCAACGAGCACGCGGCGCGGCTGCCGGCCGTGCACGGCCGACAGGCCATCGTCTCGGGCAGCTGCTCGCGGGCGACGAACCAGCAGGTGCGGGCCTTCATCGATGCCGGCGGCGCGGCGCTGGCCATCGACCCGCTGCGCCACGCCGAGGGCCGCGACGTCGTTGGCGAGAGCCTGGGCTGGGCCCGCGAGCACATGGCGCACGCGCCGGTGCTGATCTATTCGACCGCCGAGGCCGGTGCCGTGAAGGCGGTGCAGCAGCGGCTCGGTGTGCAGCAAGCGGGCGAAATGGTCGAGCGCTGCCTGGCCGCCATCGCCTGCGGGCTGGTCGAGCTCGGCGTGGGGCAGCTCATCGTCGCCGGCGGCGAGACCTCGGGCGCGTGCGTGCAGGCGCTGGGCATCAAGTCCATGCAGATCGGCCCGCAGATCGACCCCGGCGTGCCGTGGTGCCATGCGCACGGCACGGTGGCCTCGGGCGGCCTGCACATCGCGCTCAAGTCCGGCAACTTCGGCACCGCCGACTTCTTCGCGAAGGCCTTCGCGATGCTCGCGGCCGCGCCCACGCGATGAACGAGCTCACCCTGCGCGAGGAAGTCTGTGCCGCCGGACGCTCGCTGTTCGAGCGCGGCTACGTGCACGGCACGGCCGGCAACATCAGCGTGCGGCTGGAGGATGGCAGCTTCCTCATCACGCCCACCGACGCCTGCCTCGGTCGGCTTGAGCCGCAGCGGCTGGCGCACGTCGACAGCGACGGCCAGCCGTTGGGCGGCGACCGGGCAAGCAAGACCTTGGCACTGCACCGGCGCATCTACGCCGCGGACAGCGCGGCGCGCTGCGTCATCCACACCCACTCCACGCACCTGGTGGCGCTGACGCTCAAGGGCGTGTGGCGTCCCTCGGACATCGTGCCGCCCATCACGCCTTACTACGTGATGAAAGTGGGCCACGTGCCCCTGATCCCGTACCACCGCCCCGGCGACCCCAAGGTGGGCGACCTCGTCGCGCAGGCCATCGCGGCGGGGCACGCGGCGCACAAGCCGCTGCGCGCGGTGATGCTGGACCGTCTGGGCCCCAACGTCTGGCACGAGTCGCCGACGGCGGCCATGGCCGTGCTCGAAGAGCTCGAAGAGACCGCCCGCCTGTGGCTGATGACCGGGGCCGCACCGCTGCCGGATGCACAGATCGCCGAGTTGACCAGCGCCTTTGGCGCCCGCTGGTAGCCACCTACTCCCTCATTGCACCGCCCACCATGCTGAAGTTCTCCGCCAACCTCTCGATCCTGTTCACCGAGCTGCCGTTCATCGAACGCTTCGCTGCCGCGCGCCGCGCCGGCTTCTCGGCCGTCGAATGCTGGTTTCCCTATGAGCACGGCGTATCCACGCTGCGGCAGGTGCTCGACGACAACGGCCTGACGCTGGTGGGCATCAACACCGCATCGGGCGAGGCCGGCCAGTGGGGGCTGGCCGCACTGCCCGGCCACGAGGCGGCCTTCGACCGCTCGGTGCAGCAGGCGTTGGAGTATGCGCAGGCGCTGGGCCGGCCCGCGGTGCACGTGATGGCCGGCCTCGTGGGACACGTGCCGGCCGCCGACGCGCAGCGCAGCTACTGCGCCAGCCTGGAGCGGGCCGTGCGGCTGGCCGAGGGCACCGGCGTGTGCTTGCTGATCGAGCCGTTGAACGGCCGCGACCGTCCGGGCTATTTCCTCAACAGCGCCGACCAGGCCGCGGACGTGATCGAGCGCACCGGCCTGGGAAGCCTGCGCATCATGTTCGACTGCTACCACGTGCAGGTGCAGCAGGGCGACGTCATCACGCGGCTGAAGCGGCACTTCGCCAAGATCGGCCACATCCAGATCGCCGGCGCGCCTTCGCGCGGCGAGCCCGATCGTGGCGAGCTCAACTACACCGAAGTCCTGCGCGAGATCGACCAGCTCGGTTGGAGCGGTTACATCGGCGCGGAATACAAGCCCAGCGGGCCGACGGCCGAGAGCTTCGGCTGGCTCGACGAGCTGCGGCGCCTGGGTATCGCGGCCTGACGGCCGCGGCCACCGAGGTGCCAACCAGGCGTCCCCACGCGAATCACCGATCCCAAGCTCTCCGGTGCCGCTCGCCGCACCGCGGAGCATCTTTTCCCACGCCAACCAAGCACACCAAGCCAGGAGACATCCAGATGAACCGCAACCAGCGCTTCGCCGCTACCCGCCGCATCCTGCTCGCCGCCATTGCCGGGTGCGTGACCGCCGGCAGCGCCCTTGCCGCCGATTACAGGGAGCACAGCTTCAAGCTGGGCCACGTGATCGCCGACGACCATCCCGCCGCGCTGGGCGGCAAGAAGTGGGCGGAGCTGGTGACCCAGCGCAGCGGCGGCAAGATCAAGGTGCGCATCTACGGCAACGGCGTCATCGGCGGTGACGCCCAGATGACGTCCGCCGTGCAGGGCGGCGTGCAGGAACTGGGCATCCTCACCTCGTCGCCGATCGCCAGCGTGGTCAAGGAAATCGGTTTGCTCGACCTGCCGTTCACCTTCGGCACGGCCAGCGAGGTTGACAGCGTGCTGGCCGGTCCGGTGGGCAACGCGATTGCCGCGAAGATGAGCGACAAGGGCATGGTGGTGCTGGGCTGGATGGAGAACGGCTTTCGCAGCATCACCAACAGCAAGCGTCCCATCACCAAGGTCGAGGACCTGCAGGGCCTGAAGATCCGGGTGCTGCAGAACCCGGTCTACATCGATGCATTCAACACGCTCGGGACCAACGCCGTGCCGATGCCGTTCCCGGAGGTCTACACCGCATTGGAGTCCAAGGCCGTGGACGGCCAGGAGAACCCGCTGGGGACCATCAACACCTCGAAGTTCAACGAGGTGCAGAAGTACCTCAGCATCACGCGGCACACGTACACGCCCTACGTCGTCGTGGTCAGCAAGAAGGTCTGGGACAAGCTGAACCCGGACGAGCAGAAGCTCATGCGCGAAACCGCGGCGGAGGCCTCGGCCTACCAGCGCGACGTCTCGCGCAAGAGCGAAGCGAAGTTCCTGGCGGAGCTCAAGCAACGCGGCATGCAGGTCAACGAGCTGTCGCCGGCCGAGGCCGCCCGCATGCGCGAGAAGCTCATGCCGGTCATCAACAAGCACGCGAAGGACCTCGGCGGCGAGCTCGGTGCCGAGATGCTCAACGAGATCGCCAAGCTGCGGGCCAGCGCCAGGTAAGCAACAGGGTCGCGGGGCGCCGCCCAGGTGGCCACACCGCGGACCGCGTCCCGGCGACCCCGCTCACATCGTTCCTTTACCTCCACAGGACCGACGATGAACGTCCTCATCACCGGCGGCGCCGGTTTCCTTGGCTCCGCCCTGGCGCGGCGACTGGTGTCGTCCGTGGCGGCCGGCGGGCCCATCGAGCGCATCACGCTGCTGGACCGGGCGGCGCCGCTGCAGCCCATCGAAGACCCGCGTGTGCACTACATGGCGGCCGACATCAACGATCCGGCCGCGCTGGAGCATGCGATCGGCGTGCACACCACCACGATCGTCCACCTGGCCGCGGTGGTGAGCGGCCAGGCCGAAGCCGACTTCGACCTCGGGATGCGCGTGAACGTCGATGCGACCCGGCTGATCCTCGAACGCGCCCGAGCCCTGGGCACCCGGCCCCGGGTCGTGTTCACCAGCTCGGTGGCCGCCTTCGGCGGTCCGCTGCCCGCCCGGGTCGCCGACGACACGCGTGCCCTGCCGCAGAGCTCCTACGGCGTGCAGAAGGTGATCGGCGAGCTGCTGGTGGGCGATTACACGCGCAAGGGCTATATCGATGGCGTCACGCTGCGCGTGCCCACGATCTCGGTGCGCCCCGGTGCCCCGAACAAGGCCGCCTCCAGTTTCGCCAGCGGCATCATCCGCGAGCCGCTGGCCGGCCTGCCGGCCCTCTGCCCCGTATCCACCGACGTGCGCATGTGGCTGCAGTCGCCGCAGTGTGCGGTCAGCAACCTCATGCATGCCATTGCCATCGACGGCGCGGCGCTGGGCATCGACCGCACGGTCAACCTGCCTGGCCTGTCGGTTTCCGTGGGCGAGATGATCGAAGCGCTGCGCGCGGTGGCCGGTGCCGAGGTGGCGGCGCGGGTGCGCTTCGAGCGTGACCCAGCGGTCGAGCGCATCGTGGCGTCCTGGCCCAGCGACTTCACCGCCGAGCGCGCCCGCGCGCTGGGTTTCGTCGCCGACCGGGATTACGCCTCGATCATTCGCGCCCACGTGGCCGCACAAGGCGTCGCGCTGGCCGCCTGAGCGACGCTTGCGGCAGCCGACACGGCCATCCACGCGCACGGACGACGCGGCGTGCCGTCAGCAGCAGGTGGAACTGCGTCGGTATGCTGCGCGTCGCTGGAGACTCCAGCAGGGCCTGTCACGCCATGGGTGACGCCCTTGCCAGGGTTCTTGGCCGAAGCGGGTGGAGGTTCGATGGAACAGATCGTGTGGAGCGGTGGGGTGCTCCCGTTTGCAACGCGGTGGCCGCAGCCGTCGCCAATGGCCCTGCCGCATGGAGCTGCCGGCGTCGCGGCTGGGCAAGGGAGGGCGTGATGAGAGCTGACCGAGCTCACGCGCAAAGGTCCGCCCAGACGGCCCCGGGCACGCTGGCGGACCGGGTCACCGCATCGCTGATGCAGCAGGTGCGCGGCGGAACCTACCCGGTGAACGCCCGGCTGCCGCCGGAGCCCGTGCTGGCGCAGCAGTTCGGCGTCAGCCGGACCGTGATCCGAGAAGCCGTGTCGCGCCTGAAGTCCGAAGGGCTGGTCGAGACTCGGCAAGGCAGCGGCACGGTGGTGCTGGGACCCAACGCGGCCAACACGTTCAGGATTTCGGCACCCGGCGGCGACATCGAAGTGCGTGCCGTCCAGGAAGTACGCTGCGGCCTGGAAAGCGAGATGGCGGCGCTCGCCGCCTCGCGTCGCAGCGAGGCCCAGAACGCGCGCATCCAGCGCGCGCTGCGCCGGATTGCCGATGCGGTGGCCGACGGCGGCGATGGCGTCGCCGAGGACATGGCCTTTCATACCGCCATCGCCGAAGCCGCCGGCAACCCGTTGATGACCTCGCTGCTGGACTTCATCGGCCGTGCGCTGCACGACGTCATCACCGTCACTCGGGCCAACGAGGCCGTCCACGACGATTTCTCCCGCCAGGTCGAGCTTGAGCACGCCGCCATCGCCGATGCCATCGATCGCCGGGACGCCGAGGGCGCCCGGGCCGCGGCGCTGCGGCACATGCTGGCCTCGATTGAGCGCATCACGATCGCCGAGGCACAACGCGACAAGCGCGTTGGAACGCAACGCTCTGGCCTCGGTCAGGTTCAATCGAACCCGTAGAACTCAACGGGGTTGCCAACCAGAGTCCGGCGCCATGCCATAGATGACCCGGCAACCTTCCAGAACCCGTTGAGCAGCGCACGCTCTGACGGTACAGGCTTGACGTCAGGGTGCGGCCAGTTGCTGGCCCAGAGACAGCGCTCGGGGCAGCGCGAGCGCCAGCGGCCGGGCCGGCGTCGCCACGTCAGCGCAGTCCGGGGCGCCGCTGCGAGCGGCCATATTGCCCACCAGGGCCTCAGGAACGAGGCGTACTGCCGCTGTTCGCTTCGCGTTCCGTATCGCCGTACCAGCGCCGCAGCACCCGCTGAAAGAACAGGCTGTTGGGCAACTGCAGCGTGGTTCCGCCTCCATCGTCCCCGCTTTCATGCAAGGTCGTGTAGACCAGGTTGATGTCCACGACCCGCCCCTTGATGCCTGGCTTCTCCCCGTTCTCCAGCAGTTCCACCAAGTCACCGATCCGGAAAGCTCCAGTGATGTAGATCAGCAAGGCGCAGAAGAGATTGGACAGCACGCTCCAGGCGGCGAAAAACGCAACCGCGCCGACCGTCGCGAATCCGGTGAAGGCAGTCCACAGCACGGCCCCGGACACCCCCATTCGCTCCAGCGCCCACAGCAATGCGCCACCGTAAACGACGAAGGCCACAACGCGCAGCGACAGCGCCGTCACCTTGCCGGGCAGGGAGTACGTGTTGGTCAGCTTGCGGATGAGATGGTGCGCAACGCGCATCGCCAGCCACGCGCCCAGCGCGATCAGCATGGCCTCTATCGCGGGTACCAGGACGTCGAACCAATTTGCCATCCATGGCGGCAAACGGTCATGCAACGATTGAAGAAACTTGTTCATTGATTACTGCAGCCCAGGATTCGGCCATCCTGATCGGGCCTTTATGCCTGCGCCTTGGTCCGTCTCTTCTGCGCTCAAGGCCACCTCAGGCCCGAGGTGCGAGCCGTGCTGGTCAAGCTTTCTTCACGAACTCGGACTTCAGCTGCATCGGGCCGAAGCCGTCGATCCTGCAATCGATGTCGTGGTCGCCGTCGATCAGCCGGATGCTCTTGACCTTCGTGCCGACCTTGATGACCGCGGAGGAGCCCTTGATCTTCAAGTCCTTGACCAGGGTCACCGAGTCGCCGTCCTGCAGCACGTTGCCGTGAGCGTCCTTCCACACCCGCTGTTCTTCCCGAGCCTGCATGGCGTCACGGCTCCATTCGTGCGCGCACTCCGGACAGACCAGCAGATTGCCGTCCTCGTAGGTGAACTCGGAGTTGCAGGCAGGACAAGGGGGCAGGTTGCTCATGAAAATGCTTCTTCAACAGGACGGGATGGGCTGCATGCGGCTGTAGTTCAGCGCCGCCAGGGCGTGCTTAGCGGCGCTGCGGCACACCGCTGCAAGTATCGGCCGCGATTTTGCCGCTTCTTTTGCGCAGGACCGCGCCCACGCCAATGCCTCGATGCCGCAGCAGGCCGCTACGCACGCGGACAACGCAGCGCTGCCACAGAAACGGGCAGCCACGCCCTCGGCATTTCCAAAGGGAAGTGCGCCGGCGTGCACCAAGCTCCATGGGCGGCGATGCCGCACCGCCATGCGGCTTCGGCTCAGGGCAGCGACCGGACGGTGGTCCAGACCGTCACCACTTTGGTTGCGTTAGCACCCTTGTGTGCTCAACGCAGTACGCGGCCGGCGCATTGACGCCGCTCACGCACGACCACCCATCTCAGCAGTGTTGACACGGCTTGCACAAGCCCGCCGGCCACCCGCCCGTGAACTGCTTGGGCAGGGCGTGGACCTCTTGGTGCCATGTCCGACGGCGGGCAGGTGGTGATCCGCATGCTGTCGGCCAAGGCGCGGCAGGNNGGCGACTCCCATCCGCACCGGGCAGCAGGTCACGCGCACGCGATGTCTGGGTGCAAGACGTGATGGCGCACCGGTTGCCGGCCCTCCTCGCCGCACGGGGGGCATTGAAGGTGCGTGAACTGCTGGCCGCGGTTTAGACGCGGGGATGCACGCAGGGCAGCGGCTTTCAGCGAGCTACGGAAGAGGCTGAGCTACCTGCTGTGGTTGTCACCTGCGGATCAGGCGGCCTGCAGCGGAGAACGCGTCCAAGAGCTGCGACGTGAATTTGTGTTGTCGCAGAGATGCACTTTTTCGCAAAACCGCGCGACAAAGATACACTGCCGCGACTTAAAAAGAAGAGGGTGCAATGGACGCAGTGATCGACGAGGGGATACCGCTGGCCGAGGTTCTGGCTCAGGCGGGACGGGTGCAGGCAGTCGTCTCACAGGTCCGTGGCGCGATGCTGGCGCCGGAGAACCGCAAGACGCCACCGCGCTTCTACACGGGTGACGTCATGAACCTGACCGGGCTGGACAAGAACGCCATGGACGTGGCGGTCCGCAAGCGCGTCCTCCCCGTCGGCAAACTTGGCGCGGGCAACCGCCGTGAATTCACCCTGGAAGAGCTTCAGTCCTGGGTGCGTCACTACCGTGCCGGCGCCCTGCGCCCGGCCGGCGCTCATGCCGTGACGATCGCGGTGGCCAACTTCAAGGGCGGCGTGACCAAGACCACCACGGCCTTGACGCTGGCGCAGGGCCTGTCCCTGCGCGGGCACCGGGTACTGGTGATCGACACCGACCCGCAGGGCTCGCTGACCACGCTCTTCGGCATCCTGCCCGACACCGAAGTCCGGCGCGACGACACGATGTTGCCGCTGGTCGAGGGCGCGCAGGATTCGCTGCGCTACGCCGTGCGGCCGACTTACTGGAGCGGCATCGATCTGGTGGCGGCGGCGCCGCTGCTGTTCGGTGCGGAGTTCGAGCTCTCCGGCCGAATGGTCATGGACGCGGGCTTCCAGTATTGGCGCGTGCTGGAGCTGGGACTGCAGGAGCTGCGCACGGACTACGACGTGATCATCATGGACACGCCGCCGGCGCTGTCGTACATGACGATCAACGTGCTCATGGCCGCCGACGGCATCCTCATGCCGCTGCCGCCCAACGCACTGGACTTCGCCAGCAGCGCGCAGTTCTGGCAGCTGTTCGGGGACCTGACGGCCCGGCTGCCGGCCGCCCAGGACAAGCGTTTCGACTTCATCAGCATCCTGCCCACCCGGGTCGAGACGACGGACGCCGCAGGCAGCACCGTCCGGGAGTGGATGGCCGCGGCCTACGCCGAGAAGCTGCTGCCCGTCGAGATCCCGAAGAGCGCCGCCGCCGGCGCGGCCAGCGCCAATTTCGGGACGGTCTACGACGAGGCCGTGGGCACCAGCCGCACGGTGCGCCGTGCCACCGACGCCGCCGACCGCCTGGCCGATGCCATCGGCATGCACTGCATCAAGGCCTGGCGTCGCCAGCTCGCGCGGGGTGCCGCAGCATGAGTGCCGTCAGCAAGGGCAAGGGGCTCAAGTTCGACCTGCCGCCGGTGGGCGTCTCTCCAGCGGCGCCAGCGGCGCAGTCCGAGCCCGTCACGGGTGTGATGCGCCATGCCGGCCTGGCGCAGGAGTTGCACTCGCTGCGTGCCCAAGTGCAGCAGCTCGAAGGCGAGCGCGGCGCGCAGGCCCTGGACGCGCGTCTGGTGCGCCCGAGCCGTTGGGCCAACCGGCATGCGGTGTCGTTCGAGGACGAGGACTTCGCGGAACTGAAGGCCGAGATCGCGGGCGCCGGGGGCAATGTCCAGCCGATCAAGGTACGGCCGCTACGCGAGCCGGGAGCCGACGACGGTGCGCGCTACGAGATCGTGTTCGGCCACCGGCGCCACCGGGCGTGCCTGGAACTGGGGCTGCCGGTGCTGGCGGTGGTGTCCGAACTCGACGACCGAGCGCTCTTTGCGGAAATGGACCGCGAGAACCGCTCCCGCAAGAACCTCAGTGCCTACGAGCAGGGGGTGATGTACCGCCGCGCGCTGAAGGAAGGCCTGTTTCCGTCACAGCGCATGCTCGCCGTGGCGGTGGGCGCGGACTCGGGCAACGTGAGCCGCGCGATCAAGGTGGCGGAGCTGCCCGAGGAAATCCTGGCGGCCTTCGGCTCGCCGCTGGCAGTTCAGTTTGCCTGGGCCAGCGACTTGACCGACGCGCTGCAGCGCGACCGCGAAGCTGCGCTCGCAGCAGCGCGCGAGGCCGTGCGCTGCGGGATGGCGCCATTGCAGGCTTTCAGCGCGATCACTGGCAAGCCGGCGCGCAAGGGTGCTGTACGGTACAGCACCCCAAATGCAGCGCCGGATCGGCCTGATGTGCCGGCGCAGGAAGCCGCGGTGCCGCAGGCCGCTGTACCGTACAGCACCGCTGCGTCGGAGCGGTCGCCGGCCATACCGGCGGTTGGCCCGCTGTTGTGCAAGGACGATGTCATGCGGCTGGTGAGCGAGGCCGATCGCCAGCAGCAGCATCCTGACGGAGCAGCCTCGGCCGGTTTCTTGCGGGACTTGGCGCAACGGATCGCCCGAAGCCTGGGCGACGACGCTATGGTGGAACTCGTCCGGGCAAAAGAATCAGCCCGGCAGGAGTAGCCATCACAAGGCTCCACGAGGGGCCCCGGCATTCGTGGTGAGGAGGGGAACCGGACGAAGGCGCCGCGCCCCGACCTCACGCACGCGGCCGTGCGATGGCCAGCACTGCTGTACGGTACAGCGCCCCTTCGCATCACTCATTCCGCTCGCAGGCGCACCAGCGGTAGCCTCTGGCCTGCCGCTGTACCGTACAGCGGACCGAAGCCTGGACGCCCTGACCGGCGCAGCGGCCCCACCCAACGGGTGCTGTACCGTACAGCACCCCACCAGCCAAACCGCCGCGCGCTTCACCGAATCGCCACTCGCGCACACGGCATGCTGGTTGACTGCCATGGACTCCAAACACGACTCTCCAGACCCGGGCCGCCGGGCAGTCCTGCGCTTGGCCAGCTTGCCCCTTGTCGCCGGTGCTCTGGCTGCCTGCAGCAGGAACGAAGGCACGGCTGGTACCGCCGCGGGCAAGTCGCCGTCCGCGACTGTGGTCGACCCCATGGCGCTGGCGGCCACTGCTCAAGGTTTCTCAGTGGGACCGGCCATGGCGGCCCACACCGTCTACGTGTTCTTCGACGCCACCTGCCCGCACTGCGCGCGGCTGTGGACGGACAGCCAGGTGCTGCACAACCGGCTGAAGATGGTTTGGATTCCGGTCGGGCTGCTGCGGGGCGGCGCGGAGCACGGGGCCGTCATCATGGCGGCCAGCGACCCGTTGGCGGCCATGGCCGCCAACGAGGCGGCCCTCAGCGCCGGCCGGTCCGGCCCACCCGCATCCACGCCGCCCGCCGTTGCGCTGGCACTGGTCAAGGCCAATACGGAAGTCTTCGAAAAACTCGGTGTCCAAAGCGTGCCCGTCGTCGTTTACCGCAACGCCGCGACCGGCGCTGCAGGCATGGAGGTGGGCTACCACCCGCCCGAAGCGATCGCAACGCTGGTCGGCTTGTGATGGACGACGCCGGGATGCTGTGCTCGGCCTTGTGCCTCGTGCCGATCCGTGCATGACGAAGGAAGTCGCAGCGAATGGAGGAGAGCGCCGAACCTGGGGCGCTGGTGAAGGACACGCATCTGGTGCACGCCTTGTGACGCCAACGAGCCTGTGACTGGTGCAGCTGCCGAAGTGCCAAAGTCGAGCACACAAGGTCACCCGCTGAAGCGCGTGCCACCAAGCCTCACGGTACGTCATGCGAGCGGCAGTGTTTCATCCTGAAATGCACCGCCTGCCCGAGTGACAGTAATAACCGCACCGGCTTGGTTATGCTGCACCGCACAATAGATTCACCCTGACGACTCTCGGAGGGAAATCATGCATACCCTGCGGGCCATGGCGCTCATCGAGCGGGCGGTGGAGCTTGCCGATGCGCAGTTTCCCGGCGACGCCTTGGAAGAGGCCTGCCGCTTCGCATCACAGGAGGAGCGGCTGGCCGTGCTGTACATCGTGCAGTCTCGCCCGGCGCTGTTCGGCCAGCCTGCGACGCCGCAACAGGTGATCGCCGCCCTGCGCGAGATGGTGCGCGGCGGCTCTGTCCAGCTGCAGGCAAGTGCCTAGTGGCGCGAGTCAGAGGTTCGTTATCAAGTTGACGTCGAGCGCATACTGAGGAGCGGTTGCTATGGGAGGTTGCCATGGCTGCGTCTGCTGCGCCGCGCCTGACCTTGTCGGAGACCGACCGTGCC
>Ga0065721_10004141_pt1 | contig 39930 bp, 33 predicted proteins | sample Mesricmetagenome_FD_59108 | JGI IMG/M metagenome (GOLD analysis project Ga0065721, IMG submission 59108) | Mesophilic microbial community from rice straw/compost enrichment Sample: eDNA_1 v2 (version 2) | ecosystem: Engineered > Solid waste > Grass > Composting > Bioreactor | place: USA: Davis... | reverse complement strand
GCGGACCACGCCTTCGGAACGGCTCATCCGTTCCGGGGAACGACCGCCGAGCTGGAGAAGGCGATCGAGGTTACGGCGCGGTTCCTCGAGGATTGCCGATCCGGAGCGTTTCGCGATTAAACAGGAAGGGGCTATCCCATCAGTCATTAAATGACTAGGGACGCCCCTGACTTGAATCGGCATTTGCCGATGATGGAATTTAGGGAGCTGCGAGCTGCGGTTTCATTCGCTCGCCTGTTGAGCTTTGGATGCGTAACTGAAGGGCTTCGTTGGGCCGTTCAAAGATAGCAAGAAATCGCTTATGGGCAGCCCCATCTTGTCATTCCAAGCGGGTTCCGATGCCCGTTCGTTCGGCTTGCCGTAAATAGTAGGCCGCGAGAGCGATGTCGAACGCGGCCATTCCCATCGGGTTGAAGAATACCGCTTCCTCCGGAGGATAGGCTTCCAGTCCTTTCTCCCATACGACCTGCTTCAGAGTGAGGACGTCCTTCTCCGCAAGGCCGTAGAGAAGATGCAGCCTCTCGATGTCGGTGTTCTCCCGGCATACCTCGCGCCAGTCGTCGACCACGATCGCTCTCAAGCGCTTGACGCTGTCCGGCGCGTAATCCCTTAGGCTGACGTTGAGAAGCAGGGTTCCGGGACGAGCCGGCCGGTCGATGTATCTCTCGGGAGAAGTGGTGCAGGTGAGGAATACGTCCGAACGGTCGTAGACCTCTCTCCAGTCCGGGCAGATCCGGACTTGGCCGCGAAGCTCCGCCGGAATCATCTCCAGGGAGACGCCTCGGACGTCGAACGCCCGAATCTCCTCTAACCGGTCCCCGTAAACCGAATGAAGCATCTGCAGATGAGTCAGGCCGATCGGCCCCATGCCGACGATTCCGACCCGGAAGCGATGGGCCGGTTCCCTCTTGCGGTTCAGATAGGCGTCCAGCATCACCCCGCTGACGGCCGCCGTGCGAATGGCGCTAAGTCGGCTGCTGCGAAGGAAGGCGACCGGCGCGCCGGTCGACGTATCGTTGAGAATAAGCGTGTTGTGCGCGCGGGGGAGACCCCGCTCCAGATTGCCGGGGAAGCTGGCGATCCACTTGATGCCGCTCGCCTCGACTTCTCCGCCGACGAAGGCGGGCATGGCGATGATCCGGTTGCGGAGATCCCGGAACCTTAGGTAGGGCTTCAAGGGCTGCACGAGCTCCTCGGTGCCTTGGTGCTTCAGCGCGGCCGAGACGATCCGCATGAGCTCCCGCCAGGGGGAGCCGATCCGGTCGATGTGGCTGTCGTTCAAGTAGATCACGGGCGCGCCTCACCGCCGGAGAAGGAGCCGGCGACGGATTCGTTGGCGAGAGGCTTCTCCGCAAGCCGGGCCGTCCATTCTTCGTTATAGACCGTATCCCAGTAACGGTCTCCCCTATCGACCAGGATGGCCGCGCATACGGACCCTGCCGGAATGTCGTCCTGGATCAGGCGAATCGCTTCCAGCACCCCGCCGGAGGACGCGCCGGCCAGTATCGATTCCGTCTTAAGCAGGTCGTGGCAGCCGCGAACGCAAGCGAGGTCGTCGACGTAGACCACTCGGTCGACCAGCTCGCTTCGCAGTTGCTTCGGCACGATGGCCGCGCCGAGTCCGGGCAGGCGTCTAGCGGCTCGTCCATCGCCGCCGAAGATGACGCTTCCCGCCGCGTCCACGGCGACGACCCGGGTCGGAAGCTTATCGTCGCGTATTCTCTCGGAGCAGCCCCGGATCGTTCCGCAGGTGCTCACTCCGCAGAATAAATAATCGATCCGGCCGAGCTCCTGCCGCAGCTCCGGCATCGTGGTCTCGTAGTGGGCCAGGTAATTGTCCGGATTCTCGTACTGATTCGTCCAGTAGCTGTCCGGGATCTCGGCGAGAAGCTCCTTCACCCGGCGAATCCGGGCCGGCAGGTACTCGCCGGTGTCCGGATCCGGCTTGTCGATCGTTTCGATCCGCGCGCCGAGACTGCGGATCAGGCGCAGATGGTAGGAGGTCGTGCGGGAGTCCAGAACGCAGATGAAGGGAAGACCGAGATAACCGCAGATCTGGGCCAAGCTGACCGCCAGATTGCCGGAGCTCGATTCGATGACGGTCGTCCGCGGGCCGATCTCTCCCCGTTTGATCGCTTGCTTCACCATATGAAGAGCCGTACGATCCTTGGCGCTGCCGCCCGGATTCATCAGCTCCAGCTTCGCGTATACCCGAAAAGGAGCATCCTTGAACATTCTCTTGAGAGGGACCAACGGAGTCCGGCCTATCGTCGCGGCTATGCCCTCGTTCAGTTCCAAAGTCCGAACACCTCAATTGTAATAAATCTTTTTGTGTTTGATAGAGCTTCCTTCCATAGAAGCGTTCTCGTCCAGTCGAAGCACCTGGAGCTCTTCCAGCAGCTTGCCTCGGATCATTCTCCCGATCTCGGGAATCCGGTCTCTCAAATCCAGCTCGATCTTGCGGAGCGTCGATTCGCCGGGGTCGCCGCCGATGTGCACGCGAAGCCGGTTGCCCGACACTTCGACCCGGACGATAGCCTGGCCGATATGGCGGAACACGACTTCCTCGATATCGTAAACGCTGATTTTCTCCCCGTGCTTAAGCTCAGGACCCAGGCGACGAACGAGAGCCTGGAAGCTCTGGCGCCATACTCCGTCCACAAGGACGGGACGGAAGTCCCGAACGACATCGTAGGTGACGTACCGTAGAGAGGGGAACGTCTCCCGAACCGTCGAGGTGAGCACGAGCACCGACTCCTCTTCGTCCAGCTCCGCCGCTTCCCCCCGGGCGGGCATGGGGATATCCCGGAGCCCCTCCGCTTCCAAGCCCTCGGCAATCAGGTATCGGCCATGCTCGTGCGAGTAATAGGCGATCGTCCCGATCTCGATGGAGCCATAGGTGTCCATCACGTCCGTCGGAAGAATGCCCAATCGCTCGGCCGATCTCGCGATCCAGGAAGGAGCGGCGGCCTCCCCGACAAGAATGACTTTGCGGACCCGCCAGCTCTTCGGATCGTCTGCGGCCCGAAGCAAGCTGTCCAGAATGGACGGCATCGTATACAGGACATTCGGGCGCAGAGCCAGCAATCTCTCCAGATGCTTCTCCACCGGGAGACGGAAGGAGATCGCTTCGGCCTGGAGGCCGATCCGCGCGAAGATTCCGGGGGCCGTATCGGCCGCATGGCCGGTGCCCATATCGGAGAGCGCCGTGCGCACTCCCGTTCCCGCAAGGAATCGTCCGAAGATCCGGCTCTTGATCTCGGCGTAAGCAAGCTCGTCGTCTTCGGAATAATAGATGGCCTTGCGCAAGCCGGAGCTCGTTCCGGAGGTCCGGTAACATCTCAGGTTCGGCTGTTTGCTCAGGGGCTGTTGAGGAGTATAGTAATGCTTCTCCAGCCAATCGGCAGTCATCAGAGGAAGCTCGCCAAGGGGAACGGGTTCCTCTATCGCGTGCAGACGGCCCCGATCCTTGAGCGCCGCTTCGTACCAAGGGAAAGTACGGATCGTCTGATCGATTTTTTTCTTAAGCTCGGTCCACTCCAATTCGCGCTACCCTCCGCCGTTTCCAAAATGGTTCAAGCCTTTAACATTTTATGAGCCTAAAGCTTAATGGTTCGGGCCCGGCATGGGTGGCTGCCCTTGCAGACCGAGAAAATCGCCATATGGTAAGGAGACGGGATGCATAAAAAAGGCGATAGAGGAGAGAGCTTATTGGGCACGAAACCAAGCTATTTAAGCAAGTGGAACAAAACGAAGATCATTGTCGGCGCGCCTAAGCTTGCATCTCATGTGCCGGAGACCCGAATCATGAGCCGATCGTCTCTTCTGGCGATGTTGAATCGTTACGGAATGGTTTACGTGAAGCCGGATATAGGGCACCAAGGGGTCGGCGTCATGAAGGTGGAGAAGCTTCGGAAGGGGTATCTCGTTCATTACGGCACGGTTCGGCAACGGTTTGGGACGTTCGACGGCGCCTATAAATGGATCGAGAAGAACCGCAAGAGACGGGTCTACCTGGTGCAGCGAGGCATTCGAATGATCCGGCTCGGCGGCCGTCCCGTCGACTTTAGGGTGATGATCCAACGCAACGAGAAGAGAAACTGGGAAGTGACCGGAACCTTGGCCAGAATGGCGCATCCGGGGAAGCCGGTGACGAACGGAAGCCAGGGAGGAACGATCTATTCGTCCCGCCCTCTGCTGAACAAGGTCGCGGGGAGTTCCCGGGGAGCCGCCATCCTCCGTCAATTCCGCGAGCTTGCCTACCGGTCGGCGTATCGGCTTGCCGGTTCTTATCCGAAGCTCAACGAGCTGGGGCTGGACGTGGCTCTGGACACGAATAAGAGAAGCTGGATTCTGGAGATCAACACGGGCCCGGACGCGAAGCCGTTCGTGCTGCTGGACGATCAGTCGATCATTCGCAGAATCGTTAAGCTCGCCAAGCGATATGGACGACATTACGACCTGACGGTTCGAAAGGCCAAAAAAGGGTAAACCATCGAAACGCCAACGTCTCTTCGGGAGAGAGGGTTGGCGTTTGTCCTTTTCGTTGGAAATGATTTTTTGGGGCACGGATCGCGTCTCGCGGGTTGACATCTGAAATGAGAACGATTATCATTTAATTCACAGATCTTTTAATGAGAAATATTTTCAACGTCGCAACCATCGCGGATGCCTGGTATTCATAGATAAGCATGGCTACATAATAGCTGATGCGCGAGGAGAGAGCTCATGTCTCGTCTAAACACCAATAAATTATCGTTGGCTTACGGCACCCGGAGAATCGTCAATGAATTGAACCTATCCGTACCCGATGGGAAAATTACCGCCTTGGTCGGTTCCAACGGCTCGGGCAAGTCCACCATTCTGAAGTCCATGGCCCGGATTTTAAGCCCGCAGAGCGGGGCCGTCTATCTGGACGGCAAGGAAATTCATCGCCAGCCGACCAAGGAAGTGGCGAAGCAGCTGGCCATTCTTCCGCAGAATCCGACGTCGCCGGACGGCTTGACGGTCAGGGAGCTGGTCTCCTTCGGCCGTTATCCGCACCAGAAGGGCTTCGGAAGCTTGAAGCCGGAGGACCTGCGGATGGTCGAATGGGCATTGGAAGCTACCGGAATGAGCGCTTTCGCCGATCGTCCCGTCGATCAGCTGTCGGGCGGCCAGCGGCAACGCGCTTGGATCGCCATGGCCGTCGCCCAAGGCACGGAAGTGCTTCTGCTCGACGAACCGACGACCTTCCTGGATATGGCTCACCAGATCGAGGTCATGATGCTTCTGGAGAAGCTGAACAAGGAGCAGAAGCGCACGATCATCATGGTCGTCCACGATCTGAACCATGCCGCCCGCTACGCTCAGCACATGGTCGCTTTGAAGCAAGGGACCGTGCTGTACGAGGGCAACCCGGTCGAAGTCATGACGCCGGAGATGCTTCGGGTCGTCTTCGGCATCGACGCGGACGTCATTCCCGACCCTCGCACGGGAACTCCGATGTGCCTGCCTTACGGGCTTGCGCACGAGACGCCGGAGGAGGCGACGGCGGGCGCTGCCGGCATCGCTTCCGAGAACAAGCAACGGACGCAAGAAGCCGAGCCGGTCGGCGCCGTGGGCTAGTGCTTGAAACTCCATAACGACTTTGGCCCTTTCGATCTTCCCGCGGGAAGACGGGAGGGTTTCTTTGTTTCGGAAGCGAGAATAATGGCGAAATGTGTAAAAAGAAGGTGAATAATAGGAGGAAACAGTGGAAAAGAACGGGATAAATATGATACTATAGGACTAGTCCTAAATAGCTAGTTTATAAATGAAGAGGTGCGGGATGCATGCCTAATTATTATTTCAGGGAAGTCGCGACTCCGCTTAAGCTGGTCGGAATCAAATTGTTTAAAGACGATGCCGGAAGCCTGTGGGTAAAAATCGGCTCCGGACGGAGGAAGCAGCTCAAGAGGGGATAGCGGCATCGTAATCCCTGAGATGCAGGGCGGAGAGGGATGCCGAGTTCCCGTACCGGCAGGACGCCCGACGGCAGCGCTCCGACGATATTCAAGTTGCTTCTGACCGTCCGGGAAGAAGTTTTTTTTGCCCACAAAGTTGCACGAAGGCAATATTATTGTATAATATAAAAAAATAGTCCTAAGGCTAAAATAGTTTGTACAATGAAACAACTCTGCGTTGTCAAAAAAACGGTTTGGAGGGGATCGCGTGAACAAAGTGGCGTCGTCCGTGAAGAGGCTGGTCCTGCTGATCTTGTTCTTAACGCTGTCTGCTGTCTTATTGGCCGGCTGCGCCGAGACTTCAACGGACGAAGGGGAAGGAAGAGGGGCCGATTCTCGGGTGAAGGTGACAACGACGATCGGAATGATCGCCGACGCGGCTAAGGAAATCGGGGGAGAATCGGTTCAGGTAACCGGCTTGATGGGGCCCGGGGTGGATCCTCATCTGTACAAGGCCTCGCAAGGGGATATCCGCAAGCTGGAGGATGCCGACGTTATCCTATACAGCGGGCTTCACCTGGAAGGCAAGATGACGGATATCCTTGAAAAGCTTGGCGAGGAGAAGACGGTTAAGGCGGTCACGGACAATATTCCCGCGGATCGCCTTCGCGGGAGTTCGGACGGGGCGTACGATCCTCACGTCTGGTTCGATGTCGAGCTCTGGATGAGCGCGGCGGAGACGATCCGGGACACGTTGATCGAATACGACCCGGCTCATAAGGCGGATTACGAGGAGAGGGCGGCCGGTTATTTGGAGAAGCTCGAGGAGCTGGATCTCTACGCGGCCGAGCGGATCGGTTCGATTCCGGAGGAGAGCCGGGTGCTGGTGACCGCTCACGACGCCTTCGGCTACTTCGGGGATGCCTACGGCATCGAGGTGATCGGCCTGCAGGGCATCAGCACCGCCTCGGAATACGGCGCCAAGGACGTGGCCGACCTGCGGAATTTGCTGGTGGAGCGGAAGATCAAAGCGGTGTTCGTGGAATCCAGCGTTCCGAAGAAGTCGATCGAGGCGGTCATCGAAGGGGCGCGCCAAGAAGGACATGAAGTGAAGATCGGAGGCGAGCTGTTCTCCGACGCGATGGGCAAGGACGGAACGACGGAAGGCACCTACATCGGCATGGTTCGCCATAACGTGGACACGATCGTTAACGCGTTGAAATAAAACAAAGGCCCATCAGGGAGAGGAGGCCATCCTTATGAAGAACGGGACGGCGCCGCTTGCCGTCGAGAATCTGACGGTGGCGTACCGGAAGAAGCCGGTCGTTAGAGGGGTGACATTCGAGGCGGCGGAGGGGGAGCTGATCGGGATTATCGGCCCGAACGGAGCCGGCAAGTCGACGTTGATCAAGGCGATTCTCGGCTTGATCCCTTCGCTGGAAGGGGACGTTAGTATCTACGGCCACCCCTACAGGCAGCAGAGGAGACGGGTCGGTTACGTTCCCCAGCGGGAATCCGTGGATTGGGACTTCCCGACCCACGCGCTGGATGTGGTGACGATGGGCCGCTACGGCCATCTTGGATTGTTCAGGCGGCCCGGCAAGCAAGAAAAGGAGATCGCGTTGGAATGCCTCGATAAAGTCGGGATGGCGGGATTCGCGAATCGCCAGATCAGCCAGCTGTCGGGCGGACAGCAGCAGCGCGTATTCCTCGCGCGGGCGCTGGCGCAGGACGCGGAGCTGTATTTCATGGATGAGCCGTTCGCCGGCGTCGACGCGGCCACGGAGAAGGCGATTATTACGCTGCTCGGCGAGCTCAAGCGGCAGGGCAAGACGGTTCTCGTCGTCCATCACGACCTGGCGACGGTGGCGGATTACTTCGATTCGGTGCTGCTCATTAACGGGGAGAAAATCGCCTATGGCCCGACCGCTTCTACGTTTACGGCCGAGCTGCTGCACCGAACGTACGGAGGCAAGCTCGCTTTCGGCATTCCCGTTCCCGCGGCTTTCTCCGTCGCGAAAGGGGGATGAAGCCATGTGGGAGATGCTTAACGACCCTAATCTGCGCTGGATTCTGATGGGGAGCATTCTGCTCGGGTTCAGCAACGGAATCGTCGGGACGTTCTCCTATCTGAGGAAGGAGAGCTTGCTGGGAGACGTGCTGGCCCACGCGGCTCTGCCGGGAATCTGCATCGCTTTTATGCTGTCGGGGGTAAAAAGCGTCGGCCTGTTCCTGGTCGGAGCCGCGGCGGCGGCGTTGGCGGCCGCCGCTATCACGAATCTGATCTCGCGATACTCCCGCATCAAGCCGGACGCCGCGATGGGCATCGTGCTCTCGGTCTTCTTCGGGATCGGGATCGTTCTGCTGACGCGGATTCAGCACGGATCGTACGGCAACCAGAGCGGACTGGATAAATTCCTGTTCGGGCAAGCGGCTTCGATGACGATGGGAGACGTGTACGTTCTCGGCGGCACGGCGCTGGGGATGAGCCTTATCTGCGGACTTCTCTTTAAGGAATTCAAGATGGTCAGCTTCGATCCCGCCTTCGGAAGAGGGCTCGGCTTCAAGGTAACGGCGCTTGAATACGCGCTGCTGACGCTGGTTACCGTCGTCGTGGTGACGGGCATTCAAGCGGTCGGCGTCGTGCTGGTCGCGGCGCTTCTCATTACGCCTTCCGTCGCGGCCCGCTATTGGACCGACCGTCTGGCGGCGATGACGGTGCTGGCCGGCGCGTTCGGGGCCGCGAGCGGCGCCGCCGGCGCTTGGATCAGCTCCGGCGTGAACCAGCTGCCGACGGGACCGATCAGCGTTCTGGCCGCCACCGGCTTGTTCTTGCTGTCCGTGCTGTTCGGACCTAAGCGCGGCATCCTGTCGAAGCTCCTTCTTCGAAGGCAGGCCAAGCGGGACTGGATCTCGAAGCAGCTTGCCAAAGCCGGGGCGGGAGCTCCCGCGACGCAGGCGGGAACGGCGAATCCCGCCGGAGAGAGGGGAGCGTCTCTATGAGCGGATTCTGGATTGTCCTGACCGGGGCGCTCGTCGCTTCCTGCTGCGCCATCCTGGGCTGCTTTCTGATCCTGCGCCGAATGGCGCTGATCGGAGACGCCATCAGCCATGCCGTCCTGCCGGGGATCGCGATCGCGTTCCTGATGAGCGGGACCCGGGATTCCATCTTTATGTTGTTGGGAGCGGCGGCCTTCGGCTTCATAGCGGTATTCCTGATCGAGATGTTCCGGAGCGGGGGCGTGCAGAGCGACGCTTCGATCGGGGTCGTGTTCACGGCGCTGTTCGCCGTCGGAGTCGTGCTGATCAGCCTGAACGCCCGCAATATCGATCTGGATCTGGATTGCGTCCTATTCGGGGAGATCGCTTACGTGCAATGGAGCACGCTGGAGATAGGCGGCGCCGATCTGGGGCCGAAGGCGGTGTGGCTGCTGGGATTCACGCTCGTCGTTATCCTGCTCGTGATCTCGTTGTTTTACAAGCAGTTTAAGCTGACCTCGTTCGATCCTGCGCTTGCCGCGGCGCTGGGAATTCCCGTCGCTTTGTTCCACTACGTCCTGATGGGACTCGTATCGATGGCTTCGGTCAGTTCGTTCGAGAGCGTGGGCGCCATTCTCGTCGTCGGCCTGCTCATCATTCCGCCGGCGGCGGCATACCTGCTGACGGACCGGCTGGGCCTGATGCTCGTCATCAGCGTGGCCGTCGGGATCGTCAGCTCGATCGCCGGATACGGCGCCGCGGTCGCGCTTGACGCTTCGATCGCCGGCTGCATGGTCTGCGCGGCGGGCGTCCTGTTCGCCGCCGCCTTCCTTCTCTCGCCGAAGCACGGTCTGCTGGCGCTTCGGCGGGCTAGATCCCGCGCGGCTGCATAACGTCGGTCTTGCTGTTATCCTTCTGCTATCCCCGCATGGACCTTGCTCAGAACCTGGCGCCCTTCCGGTAATCCCGGGGGGATTGCCGGGTTATTTTTTTGAACGTTTTGCCGAAGTGGGAGAAGTTGTCGAATCCGCAGGAAACCGCGATCTCGGCGATCGGAAGGTCGGTCTCCATGAGCTGGCGCTGGGCTTCCTTCACGCGGGTGAGCTGCAGATAATCGGAGAACGTAAAGCCGGTTACCTCCCGGAACGCGCGGCTGAGGTGATAGGGGCTGATGTAGAAGCGGGACGCGATCTCTCCGAGCTTCACGGTCTCGTCGTAGTGCTCGTTCAGGTAACGAACGACCTCGAAGATCTTTGCGTGCTTCGGGGAAGTATCTCCGTCCAGACCGATATGCGCATTCTCCTGGAGGCAGCGTGCCGTCGATAACAGAAGCTCCGTGACGGCGCCGGACGGCACGAGACCGTACCCCGGGGGCTTCAGGCGGATCTCGCCGAGAAGCCGGCGGACGACCGCGTCTACGCTCCGCAAGTCGGACCGCGGAAGACGGATGACCGGGCTTTCCTGCCGGAACGGCTCCAGAAGCAGGGCGGCATCGGAGCCGGCTTGCTCGTTCAGCCAGGCGTCCGTGAAGTGGACGACCATTCTCTCGTGCTCCGGGGCGGCGCCTTGCAGCGTCTTGTGCACGACGGATTTGTCGATGAAGACGAGATCGCCTTGCTCCACCCGGTACGTACGGTCCTTGACGAAGTAGACCCGGCTTCCGGAGATCAGGTAATAAACCTCGTAATAGGAATGAAAGTGATCGAGCGTCATCGCGTAAGGATCGGATCGCTTCACGTATTCGACGTAGAGCCGGTTCGTGCTGCCGTAGCTGAAGGCTTCGATCGTCACTGGCTCACCTCCTGTACAATGCGCAAGATATGCGGGGTGCAAGCGCATTATGGCATCATTTGAGCAGAATTATAGCATTCCTATGCTTTAGAATAAAGCCATAAAACCCATTCCGAGAAGGACAGGTGACTTTGGCATGACATCGCAAGCGAAGAAGAAATACGTATTGGTAGGCACGGGCGGACGCGCCGAATTTTTCTACGGGGCCATTGCGCAGCATTACCGGGATACCTCCGAGCTGCTGGCTTTCTGCGACATTAACCAGACGCGCATGGACTACGCGAACAAGAGGCTGATCGAAGCGCACGGCTACAAGGCCATTCCGACGTACACCTGCGATCAATTCGACCGCATGATCGAGGAGCAGCGTCCGGACGCGGTTATCGTCACGAGCGTCGACCGGACTCACCATACGTATATCATCCGCGCGCTCGAGCTCGGCTGCGATGTCGTGACCGAGAAGCCGATGACGGTCGACGAGAAGAAGTGCCAGGAGATCCTGGACGCGGTGAATCGCACGGGCCGCAACGTTCGCGTCACCTTCAACTACCGCTACGCGCCGCACCACACGAAGGCGAGAGAGCTGATCGCGGCGGGCGAGATCGGCAAAGTGACTTCGGTGCACTTCGAGTGGCTGCTGAATACCCAGCACGGGGCCGACTACTTCCGCCGCTGGCACCGGGACAAGCGGAACAGCGGGGGGCTGCTCGTCCACAAGTCCACCCACCATTTCGACCTGGTCAACTTCTGGATCGCGTCCCAGCCGGAATCCGTCTTCGCATTCGGCGACCTGCTGTTCTACGGAAGAGAGAACGCCGAACAGCGCGGCGTGACGAAGTTCTATGAGCGGGCCACGGGCAATCCGCTGGCCAAGGACGATCCGTTCGCCCTCCATCTGGATTCGAACGAGCACCTGAAGGCGATGTATCTCGACGCCGAGCACGAGGACGGCTACCGCCGCGACCAGAGCGTCTTCGGCGACGGAATCAACATCGAAGATACGATGGGCGTCATCGTCCGTTACAAGAACCAAGCCATTCTGACGTATTCCCTGACGGCCTATGCTCCGTGGGAAGGCTACCGGATCGCGTTCAACGGCACGAAGGGCCGCATCGAGATGCAGGTCGTCGAGCAGTCCTACGTGAACTCCGGCGGCGACAAGGCGGACGAAGGAGCCATCCTGGGCGCGCAGATCAAGGTGCTTCCGATGTTCGGCGCTCCTTACATCGCCAAAGTCGAAGAGGGAGTCGGCGGCCACGGCGGCGGCGACCCGGTGCTGCTGAACGACCTATTCGGCACGCCGGTTCCGGACCCGTTCAACCGGGCGGCGAACCATGTCGACGGAGCGCGCTCGATTCTGACCGGCATCGCGGCGAACCGTTCCATCCGCACCGGCCAATCCGTGCAAATCGACGATCTCGTTCGTTTCTACTAAGAAGGAGGCTCGTATAGGGATGAAGCCTTTTCTGAATGAGGATTTTCTGTTGTCCAATGAGACGGCGGTCAAGCTCTACCACGAGTATGCGGCGCGCCAGCCGATTATCGACTACCATTGCCACTTGAGCCAATCGGACATTCTGGAGAACCGTTCCTACGAGAACCTGACGCAGGTATGGCTTTACGGGGATCACTACAAGTGGAGGGCGATGCGGGCGAACGGAGTCGAGGAGAAGTACGTCACCGGCGGCGAGGGCGTAAGCGACTACGATCGGTTCCTTGCGTGGGCCAAGACCGTTCCGGCGACGATCGGCAATCCGCTCTATCATTGGTCCCACCTGGAGCTGCGGCGCTACTTCGGCATCGAGGAGCTGCTGAACGAGAAGAACGCCCCGATCATCTGGGAGAAGGCCAATGCCAAGCTAAGACAGCCGGAAGGCTTCCGGGTGCGCGACTTCATCGTCCGCTCCGGCGTCGAAGTCATCTGCACGACGGACGATCCGGCCGACACGCTGGAGGACCACCTGAGGATCCGCGAGCTTCCGGATTTCGACGTAAAGGTTCTGCCTTCGTACCGTCCGGACAAGGCTCTCGAGATCGCCCGCGCGACGTTCCTGCCCTGGATCGGGCGGCTGGAGTCCGTCATCGGTTCCAAGGTCGAAGGCTATGAAGACCTGCTAAGCGCCCTGGAAGCGCGCGCGGAGTTCTTCCACGAGGTCGGGTGCCGGGTGTCCGACCACGCGCTCGACGTCGTCGCGTTCGCGGAAGCGACCAAGGAGGAAGCGGCGGCCGTCTTCGCGAAGGCGAGAGCGGGCGAGACGATCAGCCTCGAAGAGGAGCGCAAGTACAAGACGTTCACGATGCTGTTCCTTGGCCGGATCTACAACCGACTAGGCTGGACGATGCAGCTTCATATGAATGCGTCCCGCAACAACAATTCGCGCATGTTCGCCAAGCTCGGGCCGGACACCGGCTACGATTCCATCGGGGACAGCAACGTCGGCGCGGCGCTCGTTCCGTTGTTCGACGCTTGGGAGCGGGAAGGCGAGCTTCCGCGCACGATCGTCTATTCGCTGAACCCGACGCACCTGTACGTGCTCGGCTCCGCGATCGGAAGCTTCCAGGGCGGAGGCATCCCGGGGAAAATGCAGCTTGGCTCGGCTTGGTGGTTCAACGATACGAAGGACGGCATGCTGGAGCAATTGAGGGCGCTGGCGAATCTCGGCGTGCTAGGCCGGTTCGTCGGCATGCTGACCGACTCCCGCAGCTTCCTCTCGTATACGAGACATGAATACTTCCGCCGAATCCTGTGCAACCTGCTGGGCGAATGGGCCGAGAACGGGGAAGCTCCTCTCGATATGGACCTGCTGGGCGGGCTGGTGCAAGATATTTCCTACCGCAACGCCAAGGAATATTTCCAATTTTAAAATAGGAAGAGCAGCCCCCTATCGAGGCTGCTCTTCTCATTTTCTTACAGATGAGAACCGCCGCTTGCGTCGATGACCTGGCCCGTGATCCACCCGCTCTCCGGAGAAGCGAGGAATTCCGCGATGCTCGCGATATCCGCCGGCTCCCCCCATCGTCCGAAGATCGAATATTCGGCGCCGAACCGACGGCTGCCCGGATCCTGCAGCATGCCGGCGTTCATATCCGTAGCGACGAATCCGGGCGCGATCGCATTGATCGTAATTCCGCGCGGGCCCAGCTGATTGGCCAGCGAAAGCGTCAATCCGTTGATGGCGGCCTTCGACATGCTGTAAGCGGGAATCGACGGCAAGGAGATGCGCGTGACGGCCGAAGACAGCTGGATGATTCGTCCGCCGTCGCGCAGAAGCGGCAACGCCCGTTGAACCATGAAGAACGGCGCCTTTACGTTCAACGAAATCAGGGAATCGAATTCTTCTTCCTTCGTATCCTCGATAGAAACCGGAAGACCGCTTCCCGCATTGTTGACGAGAATATCGAATTCGGCCGAGCCGGAACGCGCGGCGAATTCGCGACCGGCGACCTCATAGAGCGTCCGGATCCCGTCCAGGGTTCGGAGGTCGGCTCCAACGGCGAAAGCGGAGCCGCCTTCGCGGATAATCTCCTCCGCCGCTTCCTCGGCGGCCCGGCGGCCGACCGCATAATGCACGGCGACCGTCGCCCCTTCGCGGCCGAGCCGCAGCGAGATGGCCCGGCCGATTCCCCGGCTTCCTCCCGTTACGATAGCTGCTTTGTTAGACAATTTACCCATATCCTCATTCCCCCGGCGATTTATTGGTCCTGCCCATTTGTTTTAACACGTCCGCGTCTTCTCGATGTTGCTCTCTCATTCGTGGCTTAATGGCCGATTGCTCGATCTTGCTAATCCATTCCGGATCGCTTACCAAGCCGAGACTGCGGGGTTATACTAGCGATAGAGGTGATTCTCCGTGAGCGATGACATTCAAGAGGGGCTAATCTTAACGGAAGAGCGGTGGCAGGCCATTCTCCGGAACGACGCGGCCTTCGACCATCGATTCTATTATGCGGTCCGGACGACGGGCATTTTTTGCAGGCCTTCCTGCAAGTCCAAACCGCCGAAGAAAGAGAACGTCCGTATCTTCGCGAACGCGGCGCAGGCGATGAGGGAGGAGTTCCGGCCGTGCAAGCGTTGCAAGCCGAACGGAGTACGGCTTCCGGACGAAGAATGGGCGGATCAGATCGCCCGGTACATCGACAAGCATTATGCCGAGACGATCACGCTGGAGATGTTGGCCGACCTGTGCCACGGGAGTCCCTACCACCTTCAGAGAACCTTCAAACGGGTAAAGGGAATTTCGCCCGTGGAATATCTTCAGAAGAAGCGAATGGCCGAGGCCAAGAAGCGCTTGCTTGAAACGGATAAATCGTTGTCCGCTATCGCTAGCTCGGTGGGCTTCTCGAGCGCGTCTTATTTTACGACCCTGTTCAAACGAATGACGGGACGGACGCCGGCCCGCTTTCGTCAATGGAATGCGGACAGAACGAATCTGGAGGAACGAGAACATGAGCAAACCCCATAACCCCAAGCTTTATTGGACATATCTATCGCTGACGGCAGGTGACATTCATTTAGCGGCTTCGGACAAAGGGCTCGTTTACGTAGGTTCCCTTAACCGGCCGTTCTCGGAGACGGGAGATTGGATCGCGTCTCGGTTTCCCAAGAGCGAGTTGGCAAGGAATGACGAGAAGCTGGCGCCGTATTCGGCGGCCATCATGGAATATTTCCAGGGGAAACGGGATTTCTCCGGCGTGCCGCTGGACCTGCCCGGCACCCCGTTTCAACAAGAGGTCTGGCAAGGGCTTTGCGATATTCCCTACGGAGAGACCCGCTCTTATTCCGAGTTTGCGGTTCAGATCGGCAAAGAAGCGGCGGTGCGGGCGGTTGCGGCGGCAATCGGCGCGAATCCGGCCCTTATCTTCGTTCCTTGCCACCGCGTGATCGGCAAGAACGGGAAACTGACCGGGTACCGCGGGGGATTGCCGATGAAGGAGGATTTATTGCGGTTGGAACAAACCCGGTCGCTTCCGTCGTAGGAACGCGCTCCGATCGATCGAAGCCTTAGGCGACGACCGATCGGGGTAAATTGTCGACAATCGACACAACAAGGATTATAATAAGTATCGACAAGGATAAAGCAACAACATGGAGAGGAAGGATAGAGATGAGCAATCGATTCGAATCCAAAGTCGTCGTCATTACGGGAGCGGGTTCCGGCCTGGGCCGCGCGGCCGCTCTGGAATTGGCCAAGGAGGGCGCCAAGCTGTCGTTGGTCGACCTGAACGAAGCTTCGCTGGCGGAGACGCAGAATCAAATCAAGGCGATCGCACCCAAGGCCGAGGTTCTCTTGCTGACCGCGGACGTATCGAACGAAGAGGCGGTTAAGAAGTATGTCGAGGACTCTCTCGCGAAGTTCGGCCGTATCGACGGCTTCTACAACAACGCGGGCATCGAAGGCAAGCAAGCCCCGACGGCCGACTACGACAGCAAGATGTTCGACAAGGTCATCGACATCAACCTGAAGGGCGTCTTCTATGGCATGAAATACGTGCTGCCCGTCATGAAGGAACAACAATCCGGCGCTATCGTCAACGTAGCTTCCGTCGGCGGGATCCGCGGCGTGCTGAACCAAGCGGCTTACGTGGCGAGCAAGCACGCGGTTGCCGGCATGACGAAGAACGCGGCGATCGAATACGGCCAATACAACCTGAGCATCAACGCCATCGCGCCGGGCGCGATCATGACCGACATGGTCGTCGGCTCGCTTAAGCAAATCGGCGGCGAGGACGGATGGGAAGAAGCCGGCAAGCAATTCGTCAGCGTCAACCCGAAGAAGCGCTTCGGCAAGCCGGAGGAAGTGGGCCGTCTGGTCGCGTTCCTGCTCTCGGGCGAATCCGAATTCATCAACGGCGCCGTCATTCCGATCGACGGCGGCCAATCCAACCAATATTAATAGCGATACGATAAAAAAAGAAGGCTATCCGTCCGTCCTCCGCCGAGGATGGTCAGATAGCCTTCTTCTTGTGTCTTACATAACGGCTGCGGAATCGGAGGTTACCTTCTCGAAGGTCTCGTCGCTCATGACGCGACGCGCGCCGAGGTAACGCTTCGCATAATACTTCTCGTCGAGGTCCGAGATCGTGACGCCCTTGGAAGCCGCATGCGCGAACTTGTTGTCTCCGACGTACACGCCTACGTGAGAAACTCCGCTTCCGCTGGTGTTGAAGAACACCAGGTCGCCGGCTCTCAGCTCTTCCTTCGCTACCTTGTCGCCCAGCTTGTATTGCTGTCCGGACGAGTGAGGAAGAGTCATGCCGAGCTTCTTGAATACATAGGACGTGAATCCGGAGCAATCGAAGCCGCTCGTCGTCGTTCCTCCGTAAGAGTAGTCGATGCCGATCAGCTTGCTCACTTGGGTGTCCAGTTCGGACTCCGCGGAAGCGCTGCCCACCTGGAAAGCGAGCAATAAAGCTAGTCCCGCAACGATTGCAGAAAACTTCTTGCGCAAAGCAGGTGACTCCTTCCAAAGCCTACGAGGTTAGCTGGAGGGTTCGGTTGAAGGCTCCCTATGATCCCTGTACGGCAAGATCAATTCACCCAAAAGACTGGTTCCCCCGTTTCCCTTGTGCGCGGGAATTCGGCAATTTTTTGCACTGAGGGATAGTAATTCGGGTTTTTGGTCTCATTTTCCTGCTTCTCGAAGATTAGAATTCCTTAATGTTAGCGTAATTCCCCCAAATAAACGCATAAAAGCCCCTTCGTTCGACAGACCGTTGCCGGTCTCCGAACGAAGAAGCTTGTAGAGAAAACGGATATTGCCGGTTTACGAGGAGAGCTCGGGCCGCCAAATCTCGAACTGCGAGGCGGTTATCCATAAAGAGAGGAGGGAACGGATGAGCTGGAACGCCTGATGCAGAGCGATGGCGGCGAATCCGGTCCACAGGAAGCCCGCCGTCGTGACGACGGCCGACGCGAGAAGGCTGACGCCGAGCAAGGTCAGGGTAACCAGCGCCAAGGGGACCGCTCTCCTGCAAGCCCGAAGGAGGCCCTGCAGAACGGGATCGTCCGAGGCGGAGCTGAACTGCATGAATTGGAAAATCAGGTGAACGGCGAAGCTCCATGCGATCCAGCCTAGCACATAGGGCAGAAGGCTTTGTAGCCATGCGCCCAAAGCCGGTTCCTTCAGGTACATGGAATAGCTCTTAGGCACAAGCCACGCGAGCGGAGCCAGCGTGAGCGCGGATTCAATCCAGTAGAGGGCGGTCACCCCTTTCCAGGATCTTCGAATGCCGGTCAGGACCTTGGTGCCTCGAGCATCCTCCGAATGGCGGAACGAATAGAAGAGCCCGGCGTTGATCAAGGGGGTCGCGATCATCCGGATTAGGAACATCCCGGCGAGCAGCGCGAGGGCTTCGAAGGAGATATCGGTCTTGAACAACCGGAACTGCGCTTCGATAAAGAACATGCGGACGGCGTCCGGATTCGGATGGTCGTCCGGGAATCGGGCCAGCACGGGAGAGACGACGGAGTCGATGAAGCGATAGAGGAAGAACCCCCAGAGGAGCCGGTAAAGAAAGAGGACAACGAGAACGTATTTATGCCGCAGCGTCAGCTCCCAGCCATGAATCAGAAAATTTCGCATCGCCATCACCTCACCATGCCAAAGTGCCTAGCAGACCTTCCACGATCGCCGAGAGACTGACATTGAGGCGAGTTCGCGTTTTTTCCGGGACCTCTGTCTTTAAATAATTGTTGAAACGCAGGTTGTCCAGGACGACCGACATGGAGGGGTCGACCGCCGCATAGGAGAGCGGAGAGGAGTGCTTCAATTGAAGCTGGGCGTGCTTCTGCTCCCCGTTCCACTTCTCGCGGACCGTCTCTCCGTTCGCGAAGCGGAACACGACGTCTACGGGCTGTCCGCTGCCGCCGTTCCTTCGGAGCAGCACGGTCGTCACGTAGCCTCCGCCTTCTTGGGGGACCGATTGAATGGACTCGACCGCATAGTCGGCCATCTGTCCTTGATAGACGTAAGCTTGGAAAAAGTCGGACCACTTGTCCTTCGTCACCGACTCGACGACTTTCTGGAAATCGGCGGAAGAGGGGTGCTTGAACCTGTACTTCTGGAAGTAGGCGCGCATGATCTTTCTCATCGTTTTCTCCCCGACCTGCTTCTCCATCGCCTTCAGAACCAGCTTGCCGCGCATNTAGACGTTCTCCGCGTATCGGTCGGAGCTGCTGTATCGCCANGAATCCAGCTTNAGCGGTTCGGGGTGGGTCATGTAGCTGGCTTCGACGTNGACGTTAGGCGAGATGCCGTAGATGGAGGACATCAGCTTATCCTCCGTATACGAGGTGAAGCCTTCGTCCAGCCAAGCTTCCTCGAATTCGTTGGAGGCGACGATTCCGTACCAGTATTGGTGAGCGATCTCGTGCACGAGCGTCCTCTCCAGATTGTACCCGGGCTTGTCGCTCTTGGCGGCGGCGGCGGTGACGAGCGTCGGGTATTCCATGCCCCCGGCTCCGTTCGCGTCGGCCGGCGGAACGACGACGGAGAGCGTGGAATAAGGGTAGTCGCCGTACCACTCTCCGAGCTTGGCCAGCGCCGACTTCGCGGCATGCATGTACCTCTCGCTCAGATCCTTGTGCAGAGGGTCGATATACAGCTTGATGCGAACCCCCGGAACCCCGACGGAGGAGAAGGTGTCCTCGACGAATTCGAAGGCGGGAGAAGCCGCCCAGCCGAAGTCGTGAACGTCGTCCGCATAGAACTGATAGATCTTGCGGCCGTTCGCGAGAGTAGCCGGCTTCGTCTGGAAGCCGGTGGCCGCCACCTTGTACGTCTCCGGGACGTCGATCTTTACGCTGTAGATGCCGAAGTCGGAATAAAACTCCGAGTCGCCATGGTACTGATGGGTGTTCCAGCCTTCGCTCACCCTTCCGCGAGTCCCCGCCGGCTCGTAGACGGCGATCTTGGGGAACCACTGCCCGGCCATGACGAAGTCCCCCGCCTTGCCCATCCGAGCGAATACTTGGGGCAGCTTCACCGTGTAGCTCATCGTAAGCGTTATGCTTTTGCCCGGTTTGACGGAGTGGGGAAGCCGAAGGGTCGCCAGCGTCTTGTCGGACGAATTGCCGTCGTCGGGCTGCACGTAATGAAGCCGGGGCATGAGCGTCTCTCCTTCTTCGATCGTCAAGGAGTTCAGCGTCATGGATCCGTAGCTGCCGGCCTGCATCTTGTCCCCTCGAAGCTGTCCTCCGGATTCCTTCAGGAAGGTGCTTCCGGGGGAGAATGCGTTCGGGTACAGATGCAGGTACAGATCGGACACGTCCTTGTGGCCGGGGTTCTTCCAGGTGACGGTCTGCTGCGCGTTCAGCGTTCCGTCCTCACCCAGCGCGACGGAGATGTGGTACTCCGTCACCCGATTGCTGAGCACGGGGGAAGTCGGCGTTAACGGAACGTCGGCATTCGGGTCGGAAGCCGGGACGGCGGAGATCTCGCCAAGGGCGGGCCTTTCCTGCGGATCCGCGCTCGCGGGCAGGACATATTGATCGGCCCAAGCGTCCGCGAATCCGAATTTGAAGGAGCTTACGAGCAGTGCGGCGGAGATCGCCAGGACAAGCGTGCGGTACATACGACGATGGGGCATACGGTTAACCCTCCCGTTGACAAGCGTCTAGGGCATGTATATGTTGGTTGTCCCAGGATTATATCTGCGGAGTGAACGAGCCGGGGCTTATCCGGGAAAAAGAAAAAGCCCCGCCGGACGAGGGCGGGGAATGTCGGTGGTCTTTCATGAACGGGTCTTGCGGAATGAAGCAATCTAAGCTTCTCAATACGATTCCATTACGCCGATTGACTTGCGGCTGCCGGCTCACCTCCTTCGGAAACGGTCTTCTTGGGTTTCTTGAAGACGGAGGCGAAGAGGACGATCAATGCGCCGGCGGAGACGGAGCTGATGACGACGATCGGCGTTTGAACGTTCAGCCCTTGGCCGAAGTAGAGCAGATCGCGCAGGCCCTCGACGGTGAAGCGAAGCGGAACCCAGCTGTAGAGCAATGTCTTCGTCGCCTGCGGCAGCAGCTCGGGAGGAAGCGTCAGAATAGGGCCGACGAAGAAGAAGAGAAGCATGAAGATCGGCATTCCGGCGAATCCTAGCCATGCCATAATGGCGGACATCAGCAGATAGAAGCCGAAGGCGTTAAGCGACAAGAACAAAGCCGTGTCCAGGAAGGAAGGGACATGCAGGCCGAAGAAGCCGTCCGCAATTCCGAGAATGCCGAAGCCAGCGACGAGCGACAGCACCGCGCCGACGGCGACCTGAACCCACAAGCCTCCCATGCGCTCGGCGCTGCTGCGGGGCTTGAATTTCTTCATCGCGAAGAAAACGAGAAGGGTGCCGACCAGCGAAGCCATCCAAGCGATCTGGGTGAGCGAACCGGGGGCGTTGCCGTTCGCGCTATGCGTGCCAACCGGATTCACGATTTCGGTCTTCACCTGAATCGGGTTAGCGAACGCGGAGATCCGGGTGGGATCAATCTTAACTCCTTGCGAGGTAAGCTGACCGACCAACTGTTCGCTGAATTTGGCGTTGACCGCTTGGAACATTTGAGTCAGCCCTTGGGACACGGAGTTCGCAGCGGACATGTTCTTGCCTTGATTGATGTAGACTTGAACGCTCGGGGCCTCGGCGGCGGTTCCCGTCATCAATCCCGCCAGATTGCCGCTGAACGTCTCGGGGATGACGACCAGTGCGTAAGCTTCTTCCCGGTCCAGCTTATCAAGGCCGGCCGCTTCGTCTTCGACGGTCTCCCATTCGAATGGCGATGCCGTGGCTTGCCCTTGCGGCGCTGCGTTTAATAGATTGTCTGCAATCGTCTTGCCGAAATTGACGTCTCCTTGGCCGGGCACGGTTGATCCTTGGTCGGACATGACGAATAGAACGGGCAGGTCCTTGGGAACCGGGTTTACGGTCGAGCCCAAAGTGGCGAGCCCGAAGATTAGAGCGATGAGAAGCACGACGAGCGGAGCGATAAGAATGTTTTTCTGTTTGATTAAAGACATGGTTTCTTCTCCTCTCGGATAAATCGTCCTTTGTATAAAATTTAATTGATTGAACGTACGGTGAATGTGTTGTCCTAAAGGAATCCCTGAACGAATTCAGGGATTCAGCCAGAGCGAGACGGTATGATCGATCGCTCTCTTGCGATACTCCGCCAAGCTCTCGGTGCCTGTTAGGTTGATTCCGATGATGGTGCTTAGGACGTAAAGCATGTTCATCGAGATGAATTGCTTGGCCGCGAACAGGAAGTCCATCTTGCGGATCTCTCCGCGCTCGTATCTTCTCTCCAGCATGGAGGCGAACCAGGAGTGCTTCTCGACGATAAGATCGGAGAGGAGCCCGGCGCCTTCGATGTCCAGGACGTCGTGCTCCCTGAAGAGGATGCGCATGAAGTCGACGTCTTCGAGAAACAGCTGAAGCACCCGGTTCGAGATCGTCTCCAGGGCGTCCTTGAGCGGCAAGCTCTCCAGTTCTTCGGTCGCTTCCTGGATAAGATCGCCCTTACGGATAAAAATCTCGCGGAGGAGCACGCTCAGCATCTCCCGCTTGCCGCCGGGGAAGTAATGGTATAGGATGCCGTCCGCCATTCCGATCTCCCGATTGATCGCGCGAACGGGAGTACCGTGATATCCTTTCTGAGAGAATAAGGACTTCGCCGTCGCGAGCAGCTTCTCGCGGGTCTCCGCCGCCTGTTCCTGCCGCATATTCCGTGTGGAGCGGCGTTCTCCGCCCATTCGAGTCACCTCGCATTTCGTTGAACGATTGATGAATCAAATTGTAGTGGATGGAATCGGCTCTGTCAAGGCGTCAAGATGTCCCAAAATCATCGCTTTTCCAGCGGATATTCGTTAAAATGGGAAGAGCGAGAATGGAGGTTGAATCGAATGGATAACGAACAACAGCAACCGGCGCCGGAGAAGAAGAAGCTTTCTCTTAACGTCGTTAGCAATAAACAGCATAAAGGCTTCGGAGCGGGAAGCATCGACCTGAGCCAAGTCGCCTGCATCATCATCGATCAGGGAGAGGCTTACATCGATGTCGGGGCGATGCACGCGAAGAGCAAGATCGAGCGGGGCATCAAGTTCTCTCCGAACAAGGAGGACGTTCCGAACGGACGCCAAGCTTGGATCGTCTGGGTCGCGGTGGACCGCGACGAGGAAGGAAGCTTCTACGGAGGCGCGGCGTCCTGCGAGATGCTGATCGACACGGAAGCGCGCCGGGGCTGGAAGATTCTCGCCGACCACGTGAATCGGCTGGATCGCGCGATCAAGCGCAAATTCCTCTTGGAGAACATCGGCCCGGAGGAGAAGGCGGCGCTCTCCAAGCTTCTGCAGGAGCACAACCGGGAATGGTGGGATCGCTCCCCTCAAGAGCTGAAGGATTTGCTGGCTTAAATGAAGCTAGGAGAAGCGATGAAGGCCCATGGGTTGCCACAATCGGCAACTGCATGGGCCTTTTTGCGCGAACGGACTAAGATTTCCACCAGTGCCGGAGCTTGTTCCACCACGAGGAGCCGCCTTCGGTCTTCTCCGGCTGCGGTTCTCCGGCGGGAGCGCAGCTCTCCGTCGGCTCCGTGCCGGCTAGGAACGACTCCAGCACCCGATGCTTGGGGCAGTCGGCCGTTGCCAGCAACCCCGTCGCCGAATCGATGTAGGTCCGGACGACCCCCTCCGGCTGCGGGAAGGGGTGAGGGACGACGTTCGCCAGCGCGCTCTCCGTGAAGTCGGCGAAGATGGGAGCGGCGCGGTGGGCTTCGCTCTGCGTAATGGTTCTCCCCCGGTCATAGCCGACCCAGACGGAGGTGGCCAGCTCCGGCGTATAGCCGACGAACCAGGCGTCCGACGGCGTCGTGCCCGACTTGCCCGCGACGGGACGGGTAAGCATGTGCGAGATGCGGTGCGCGGTTCCGCCGGTGTCGAAGACGCTTCTCATCAGATCGGTCAGCACGTAGGCGAGAGCCGGAGAGACGACCTGCTCCTTGCGCGGCTTCGCCGAGAACAGGACGCGACCGTTACGATCCGCGATGCGAAGGATGGCGACCGGTTCCGTACGGCTGCCTCCTCCTGCGAACGCGGAGTAAGCGGATGCCATCTCGAACGGGCTGACGGGGAACGTGCCGAGAGCCAGGGAGGGGACGGCGTCCAACCGGGAAGTGACGCCCAGCCTGCGGGCCATGCGGATGACTTCTTCCGGGCCGACCTGCATGATGGTGTTGACCGCATAGATATTGTCCGACGAACGTATCGCCTGCCGCAGGCCGATCTCCCCGTTAAAGTAACGGTCGTTGTAGTTGCTCGGGCGATATATTTTCCGGTAATCGTCGTAATAGAACAGAGTCGGCTCGCTGCGGAAGCGGGTCGTCGCCGTGACCGTCTTCTCGTCCAGCGCCGTCGCGTACAGGATGGGCTTGAAGGACGAGCCGGGCTGACGCGTCTTGGCGAAGACGCGGTTGAACTGGTTCTTGTCGTAATCCCGTCCCCCGACCATCGCCTTGATGTAGCCGGTCGAGGGGTCGATCGACACGAGAGCCGCCTGAAGCTCGCCGTTCTCCGGCAGCTGCTTGGCGACGGCGTCCTCCGCCGCCTTCTGCATTCGGCTGTCCAGGGTAGTCGTGATCTGCAGCCCGCCCTCGCTCAGAAGCTTCTCGTCGGTTCCGAGGTATTGCGACGCGAGCTTCCTCACATAGTCGACGAAGTAAGGAGCGAGCTGCCCCTTGCTCTTCGGAAGAGGGTGGATGAGAACCTCTTCGCGCTTGGTCTTTGCCGCGAGCGCGGCACCGATGGAGCGGGTCTCCTGCATCGCCTGCAGGACGGTCGCCTGCCGGGCTTTGGCCTGCTCGTAGTGCAGGTGCGGAGAGTAGTAGCGCGGCCCCTTCGGGATGCCGGCGAGCATCGCGCTCTCCGCCAGGTTAAGCTCGCCGGCATGCTTGCCGAAGTAGAGGAGCGAGGCCGCTTCCGCCCCATAAGCTCCGTGGCCGTAATAGATCTGGTTGAGGTACATCTCCAGAATCTCGTCCTTCGAGAATCGCTGTTCGAGCTTGGCGGCGTACCAGGCTTCCTTCAGCTTGCGGCTCCAGGTTCGCTCGTGAGAGAGATAGAGATTGCGGGCGAGCTGCTGCGTCAAGGTGCTTGCTCCCTGCTCCTTCGACAGATGCCGAACGTCCACCCAAGCGGCTCGCATCAAGCCGCGGACGTCAAGTCCGGAATGCTCGTAGAACCGGCGGTCTTCCGCGGCGATCGTCGCCTTGATCAGCCAGGGGGATATCTGGCGCAGCGCTACCGTTCTGCGGTTCACGCCTCCCTGCAGGGCGGCGAGTACGCGGCCCTCCGAGTCGAGAATGGTCGTCGATTGGGGAATCGAGGCGACCGGCAACGGGACAAACTGTATGAAGGCGGCTAAGGAGGCGGCGGCGAGGACGAACAGCGAGAAGGCGGTGGCGAGCAGCCACAGCCATCGGCTTCCGCGGCCGGACGGGCTTCGCTTGACGTCGGTTCCTGTCATTTCCCGGGACATGACGTCGTTCTCCTCGTTCAAATGCGGCTGCAGGGGGTGGAAGGGCTCCGTTTCGGTGCGCGTATCGCTCAAGGTTGACTCCTCCTTTTCCTCCGATTAACAAGGCATTAACTTACACCCCTTATTATGGAAGAGCGGAGCTCCGCTTATTCCCCGGCGGGAGGATCCCGATTATTCCGATTCCGCTTAAGTTGCAATTTGCGCGCGATTCCATATAATACAACTTGACTCATGTACCAGGCGCGAATCCGGTTCCGCCCATCGGGGGCGGAGACAATTGACTAAGAAAGAAGGTTTACATTCATGTCCTCGATGGAACTGTGGTATACGGAGAAGCAAACCGAGACCTTCGGCATCACCGCCAAAATCAAACAGACATACGTTCATGAACAAACCGACTTCCAAGAGCTCGCGATGATCGAAACGGATGAGTGGGGCACGATGCTCGTGCTCGACGGCATGGTCATGACGACGGTCAGGGACGAGTTCGTCTATCATGAGATGGTGACCCATCCGGCCTTGTTCACTCACCCGAATCCGGAGAACGTTCTCGTCGTCGGCGGCGGTGACGGCGGGGTCATACGGGAAGTGTTGAAGCATCCTAAAGTCAAGAAGGCCGTTCTCGTCGACATCGACGGCAAGGTGATCGAATATTCGAAGCAATACCTTCCTACCATCGCGGGCAAGCTCGAGGATCCGCGCGTTACGGTGCAAGTGGATGACGGCTTTAAGCACATTCACGACCATAAGAATACGTACGACGTCATTCTTGCCGACACGACCGAGCCGGTAGGCCCCGCGGTTCAGCTGTTTACCCGCGGCTTCTATCAAGGCATCTACGAATCGCTGAAGGAAGACGGCCTGTTCGTCGCGCAGACCGACAACCCTTGGTTCAAGGCCGACCTGATCCGGAGCGTGAACCGGGACGTCAAGGAAGTGTTCCCGATCGTCCGCGTGTACGCGGCGAACATTCCGACCTATCCGAGCGGCCTCTGGACGTTCACGATGGGCAGCAAGAAGCACGACCCGCTGAACGTGAAGACCGAGGACATCGCCGAGCTGGACACGAAGTATTACACTCCTCGCTTGCACCACGCCGCGTTCGCGCTGCCTAAATTCGTCGAGGATCTTACGAAGTAAATCGATCATAAGCCCCATACGGAGCTCCGGTATCGCCCTTTTGTCGGGCGAGCCGGGGCTTTTTCGTGCGGCTGGGGTTCGGCTTGATAAGGATTGCGGCCGATTTATAATGACTAGGAATGAAATCCCCTGAGAGTCATGTTAGGATTTCTGTGCCTAAAGGTGCAACTATTCAAGCGGTTAGGTACGGACGGAAAATCAATGTTCGGTTTTTTCTCGTGAAATCGAGAATAAATTGCAAAATTATACCAAAATAAGGCGCATTCGCAAACGAAAATCAGCGAAAACCCCATTTTTTTCATTTTCATGAGACAAAAATACTATTTCTTGTGATACAATAACTGACAACATAGATAACAGAATAGTGGGGGGAGCGCCATGTTTGACTGGTTGGGATGGAAGAAGGGGTTGCCGTTATGGTGGTCTTATCGTCTTAACGCTTCAACGAAACGGGACGTCGAGGATATCTTCGAGGGGATCGCCGAGACGCGCATGGAGATCCTGAAGGATTGGACAAGCGAGTATTGGCGTTCGCTCGAGCGGCTCCGCGATCAGCTGCAATCGGTTGGCGGCGGGATCGTCCTGGACGGGACGGACGACAAGGAAGTCTGGGATAAGCTGTTCGGGGATACCTATACGCGCGGTTCCGACTACACCGAGCTATTTATGTTGAACCGGGAAGGCTCGGTGGTCTATTCCACGCACCTCCCCCATAAAGGGAGAAGCTACGGTGCGGATTCCATTCTGGACCCGGGCCTCAAGTACGTTGCGGGAGAGGGCAAAAACCCGCGTCCTTGCCTGTTCGGGCCGTACCCCGATCCTCTGACGAAGGAGATCGGCTCGCGTTCCTCCTCCTTCCATGACAAGATGACCCTGCTCTTCCTGCTGCCGGTGACGGACCCGAACGGAGAGCAGGCCGGCACTCTGTGCGGCCGCGTTCCGAACGACGTCATCGGCGACCTGATCCAACGGGAATCCGGCCACGTCTATCCCGATTCCGGCGACAACTACCTGTTCATGGCGAAGCCCGCGCTGAACGTCCACATCGCGCCCGGAACGGCTCTGTCGCGCAGCCGCTTCGAGGACCGGACCTTCACTCACGGCGAGAACCTCAAGGACGGCGTAACGACGGACTGGGGCATCGTATCGGTCAAGGAACACACGGAGCTGGAGATCATGTTCACCGATCCGGCTACCGGGGAGCTTCATCCGGGGGTCGCGAACACGATCCGCAACGGCAGCAACCTGTTCGTCGAATTTCCCGGCTACTCGGACTACCGCCATATTCCCGTAATAGGCAAAGGCGTGACCTTCCAGCTTCCGCACTGCCCCGACGTATGGGGAATGATGTGCGAGGGGGACCTGGAAGAGGTATACCGGCTCCGCAGCATCTCCATCCGGCAAGCGCGTCCGCAGCTGCTGCAGTGGAGCCTGTTCGGCGTCGCGTCGGCGGCCGTTCTCTACTTCTCCGCCAAGGAGCTGTCCCCGTTCTGGACGGCGGCGATCGCGCTCGTCCTGAGCTTGGTCTCCGGCATAGCTTCCGTCGGCCTGCTGCGGAGGCGCAGCCATAAGAGGATCGTGGAGCCGCTTCGCAGCCTGAACCGCTTCATTCGCATTAACGCGGAAGGCAAAGGAGATCTGACCAAACGGATCGATACCGGGGAATTCGATAACGACGAGATCCGAGACCTCGCGAAGTGGATCAACAACATGATCGACTCGCTCGAAGGCATCATGCTAAGAGTCAAATCCGCTTCCTCCGACGTCTCGTCCAGCCAGCATCGATTGAACGAATCGACGGCGGCGACGGCGGTCACGACCGAGAGAGTGAGCAGCCGGGTTCACGATATGATCCGAAGCATTCGAAGACAGCTGAAGGATATCGACGTCGCCAAGGATGTCGCGGACGAGATGCGCCAGACGCTGCTTACGCTGGAAGAGAAAGCCTCCGCGCAGATCGCCATCGCCCAAGGAGAAGTCGAGCGCATCGGGGACAAGATGTCCCACATCTCGGCCCGGGTCGCCGAGACGAACGAGACGATCCGCGTCTTCATGGATACGGCGAACGAGATTCGCGGCGTGCTTCAGGTCATCGGGGAGATCTCCGCGCAGACGAACCTGCTCGCGCTTAACGCCTCTATCGAAGCGGCCAGAGTCGGAGAACACGGCAAAGGCTTCGCGGTCGTCGCCTCCGAGATTCGCAAGCTCGCGGACATGACGCGCAGCTCGACGGAAGAGGTTCACGGGATCGTGGAGAAAATCTACGGCCATGCCCAGGAGGCCTATCGATCGATGGAGGAAGGGACCCGGGTCGTCGCGGAAGGAACGGAGCTCGTGGCGGTAGCCTCCGAGACGCTCGGTTCCGCGAAAGCCGAGGATTCCCTGAAGACGCAGGTCGTCGACGAAGTGGTCGCGCTGATGGAGAAGATCGCGACGGTCAGCATGGAGAACCGGGCGATCTCGACCGAGGTCGAAGCCAAGCTGCAGGAGCTGACCGGCGACATCCGGGGCGTGAGCAGGACCTCGAACACGGTGGAGAGCATCACGTCCTTCCTGCAGCAGCTCGTCGGGCAGTTCCGGCTGACGGAGACCAGGCAGAGATGATCGGGCGGCGTTCGCGGCTTACGGACCGCAAGCTTCGCGAATCGCCGGGAGGCCGGGCGAAATCCCGGCTTTTCTTTTGACCGCGGTTATCCTATAATGAAGGCTAACATATCCCATCGACGTGGATCGGGAGAGTACCTTATCGAATGGTCGTTGCAGCGAGCCGGGAGGGTGGAAGCCGGCACGACGTCCTAAGGGAAGCGCACCCGGGAGTCGATTCCCTGAGCTCGGCAAGGCCGAAGTAGGGGAATCCGGTCAAGGCCGTTATCCGATCGAGAGAATGCCGCGCGGGGCAGGAGGGCTCTGCCGTCCAAGCGACATTCAGAAGAGTGGCACCGCGGATCCAATCCGTCTCTTTATGGAGACGGATTTTTTTGTTGTCTTCCGGAGGGTGCCGCTTGCGGATCCCGGGCTTTGCGCCTCGAAGAAGCGGGAGAGGAAGGAGATGAACCGATGCGATGAACGGCTCGGAACCGAGGCGAGTACGAATCGAATTGCACAGCCTTCAGCCGGAAGGCGCAAGCGTCGCCGAATATCGCGGAATTCTGTATCCCAAGAAAAATTCTTACTATATTAGATACGAAGAGAGCGATGCGGACAGGGGACGATGCTTGGTGACCTTCAAATGGGAGGAGAACGGCCTGACGCTCCTGCGGCACGGAGAGGTGAAGGCCGAACAGAGCTTCCGGCTCGGCCAGCGCACGGCGGGCTGGTATTCCTCTCCCGCAGGGAGGCTTCGCTTGGAGATGGAGACCTTGAAGCTGGCGGCGGAGTACGCGGAAGAAGGCGGCTTGCCGCTGTCGATTGAATGGCAATACGAGCTGTGGGTCAATGATGAGAAGACGGACCGCTTCGACTTGCGGTTGATGCTATGGGAGGATAAAGAAACATGAGCGAATATGCATTGGAACGCCTGTATAAGCAAGTGAAGGAAGCGATCGGGGACGCGGCGGTGGCCGCCGGCTTCGTATCGAGGGAGGAGCTTCCGGACTTCGTCATCGAAGTGCCGAAGGACAAGGCGCACGGAGACTTGGCGACGAACGCGGCGATGCAGCTGACGAAGCTGGCGAAGAAGAACCCGCGCCAGATCGCGGAAGGAATCGTGGAGAAGCTGGACCAGGCGAAGGCGTCGATCGTATCGGCGGAGATCGCGGGCCCCGGTTTTATCAACTTCCGTCTCGACAAGGGTTATCTGTATTCGATTATCGGCGAGGTGCTCTCCGGAGGGGATCGCTACGGCGCCGTACAGGACGGCGAAGGCCGCAAGGTGCAGCTGGAGTTCGTCAGCGCGAACCCGACGGGCAGCCTGCACTTGGGGCATGCTCGCGGAGCGGCGGTCGGCGACGCGCTCGCCAACATTCTCGACTTCGCCGGCTACGAAGTGACCCGCGAATATTACATCAACGACGCCGGCAACCAGGTGGCGAACCTGGCCCGTTCGATCGAAGCCCGTTACCGCCAGGCGCTCGGCCAGCAGGCGGAGATGCCGGAGGACGGTTACCACGGCGAAGATATCGTCGGCTTCGCGAAGGAACTGGCGGAGAAGGAAGGCGACAAGCTGCTCTCGCTGCCCGAAGAGGAGAGATTCGAATACTTCCGCAGCTACGGCTTGGAGAAGGAGCTGGACAAGATCAAGCGCGACCTCGGCCGGTTCGGCGTGAGCTTCGACGTCTGGTTCAGCGAGACTTCCCTCTACGAGAAAGGGCTCGTCGTGAACGCGCTGGACGCGCTGAAGGCGCAAGGCGCCGTCTATGAGAAGGACGGAGCCGTCTGGCTAGAGACGACGAAGCACGGGGACGATAAGGACCGCGTTCTGGTGAAGAACGACGGCAGCTATACGTACCTGACGCCGGACATCGCCTATCATATGGATAAGTACGGCCGCGGCTACGATCAGATGATCAACATCTGGGGCGCGGATCACCACGGGTACATTCCGCGGATGAAGGCGGCGATGGCTTCGCTCGGCAACGACCCGGAGAAGCTCAAAGTGCTTATCGCCCAGATGGTGAGCCTGTTCCAGAACGGCGAGAAGGTGAAGATGTCCAAGCGGACCGGCAAGGCCGTGACGATCGAGGACCTGATGGACGAAGTCGGCGTGGACGCCATCCGGTACTTCTTCACGATGCGCAGCATGGATTCCCATCTCGACTTCGACATGGATCTCGCGGTGTCGACGTCCAACGAGAACCCGGTATTCTATGTCCAATACGCGTATGCCCGGATCTGCAGCATCTTCCGTCAGGCGGAGGAGCAAGGGATCGCCCTGGCTCCGCTTGCGGACGCGCCGCTCGATAAGCTTGCCGCGGAGCATGAATACGAGCTGCTGCGCAAGATGGGAGAGCTGCCGGACGCGATCTCGGATGCGGCGAGAGGGTATGCTCCCCATCATATGATCCGCTACGTTTACGAGCTCGCCTCTCTTTTCCACAGCTACTACAGAGCGGAGCGCGTCATCACGGATGATGCGGAGCAGAGCCAGGCACGGCTGCAATTGCTGGCCGCGCTGAAGATCGTGCTCGGGAACGGCCTCCGTCTGGTCGGAGTATCCGCCCCGGAGAAGATGTAACCCTAAATCGCGAATCGGGCATAAAGAAGAAGGGCTGACGAGAGTCAGTCCTTCAATTTATCCGCGTTGCGGAGTAGCCTCATAATATCCAGCTCCCCGTTCGCGCGTGTAGAACGGGTATGGCGAAGCGGCCTTGTCGATCGGCGAAGGAGCCTCTTCACCTGCGCGGGAGTAAGGCCCGGGCGATGGGCGAGGAGCAGTGCGACGGCTCCGGTGACGTGAGAGGTGGCCATCGAAGTTCCGCTCATGTTCCGCCGAACCCCCCGCAGCCAGCAGGAGTCGATCTTCTCTCCGGGAGCGTAGACGTCGATTCGGCTGCTGCGGTTGGTGAATTCCGCGATTCTGCCGTCCCGGTCCGTCGCTCCGACCGCCACGGTGCCGAGGTAGCGGGCGGGATAGTCGATCTCGCCACGCTTGCCGTCGTTGCCGGAGGAGGCGACGATAAGCACTCCGGAACGGTACGCGTTCGTTACGGCGTTCAACAGCGCTTTGCTGCGGGTCCGCATGCCGAAGCTCATATTCACGACGTCCATCCGGTTGCGGACGCACCAGTCGATGCCCAGAATAATATCCGATACGTAAGCGGTGCCGTTGTAATCGAAAGCTTTAACGGGATATATGGAAGCTCTCGGCGAGACCCCGATCATCCCCTGAAGCTGATTGGCCGCGGCGATCGTCCCGGCGATATGGGTCCCGTGCCCATTGTCGTCGTTAGGCGGCAGCATGCGTTGAAGGAGGTTGATGCCCCGCTCGACCGAATGCCGGAGGTCCGGGTGCTGAAAGTCGACTCCGGTATCGATGACTCCTACCTTCACTTTATATCCGGTCGTCAACCCCCACGCCTCCGGCGCGCGAACCCTTCGAATTCCCCATGGGATTCCTTTGTCCGTGGCGGGGCGAGCCCGGGTCGCCTGGGGAAGGGCATGGGTGCTCACCTGCACGTCGTCCTCCCAGACGATCGAATTCGAGAACGCCTTGGGAAGCTCGAAGCTCGGAAGCGAGCAAGTGTACGCGCGTATGATGCCTAGCCGACGGACGGCTTGGAGGGATTGACTGTGCTTGCGCTGCGCGCGCAATTCGTGAAGGAAACGGCGTTCCTCCTCGGGCTGAAGGAAGCGGAGGATTCCGCGGGCGCGATTTTCTGAGGAAGAGAGGGAGCCTTTAAGCCATTCCAGCAAGCCGCTCATGTCCAATGCGGTGATCCCTCCCGGCGAATGTGCTTCCCTATACTATGAGGCCGTCCGCTCGCGTGTATGGGAGAACGGCCTGATTCGACTCGAAATGGGCGGAGAATAGTGTCAAAATCGAAGCTGGCTCATAGGATGAAGGGAGAGTTTCCGGCGAGACTCTTAGCCACGTCGGTCCTTCCATCCGGAGAGGCCGAGGGGGTACAGTCGAGAAACGAAGGCGCCGTCTTGCGGACCCGTCTTCGTTTTTTCGTTGTTGCGGGATGGGAAGGAAGGGGCGGAGCTTGCATTTTCATGGAAAATGCGGTTAACTAAAGGGTGACACAGCTTCCTACAAGATTGACTTTCTGATCGTCCGGAATCGTATCCGGATGGTTCACGCTTACATAAAGAGAGGATGAGCAGTAACGTGAGTGCGGAATACGTCCTGAAGTTCGACGCCGAGAAAATCCGGGAAATGCCGATGGTAGACCTCGCCTTCGAGGTGCTCAAGGCATCGAACACCCCGTTCTATTATCGCGATCTCATGATGGAGATCGCCAAGCTGAGAGGCTTCACTCAAGAGCAAATCGACGAAGTGATCGCCCAGCTTTATACCGAGATCAACATTGACGGCCGCTTCGCATGCGTCGGCAGCAACGTATGGGGCCTTAAGCGCTGGTACCCTGTCGAGCGTTCGGACGACGCCGTTGCCGGAAGCGGCAAGCGTCCGCGGATCATCAACGACGACGACGATCTGGACGACGACGATCTGTACGGCGAGGACGAGGAAGAAACCTTCTCGACGGACGAAGAGGGCTTCGATCTGTTCGACGAGGATCGCGAAGAGATCTTCGACGAGGGCGAAGAAGCCGCGGAAGTCGACGAGGAAGTGGCTATCGACGAAGAAGAAGAGGCCGAAATCGAAGAGGATCTGGACGAGGAATCGGACGACGAGGAAGAGCTCGAAGACGACGAATTCGACGATTCGGACGACGAAGACGACGACAAATAGCACCTCCCGAACAGGCTTGACACCTTGGGTGCGAGAAGTTAAACTTATGCTTGGGCTTTAAGAGCATGCTTTTCCATAAACCATTTTAAGGTTAAAAAAGTGCCCCCATTTATATGGGTGACACTTTTTTGTTTTGTAGGGCAGTTCGTTTCCTTGATTATGGAAGAGCTTGAACGGATCTAATATGGCTTCATGTTTGTTGGAATTGCGGGTACGCTAAAGATAATGCCTTAGGCATGTGGTGGGAGGTTTCGTTCAGAGTGACCAAATACATTTTTGTAACGGGCGGCGTCGTATCGTCGCTGGGGAAGGGAATCACGGCCGCTTCTCTTGGTCGATTGCTCAAAAATCGGGGATTGAAGGTAACAATTCAGAAGTTCGACCCTTATATTAACGTGGATCCGGGTACGATGAGCCCGTATCAGCACGGCGAAGTGTTCGTGACGGACGACGGCGCGGAGACCGATCTGGATCTGGGCCATTACGAGCGCTTTATCGACATCAACCTGTCCAAGAACAGCAACGTGACGACAGGCAAGATCTATTCCACCGTAATCAGCAAAGAGCGCCGCGGCGAATACCTCGGCGGAACGGTTCAGGTTATTCCTCACATTACCAACGAGATCAAGGATCGGGTGTTCCGCGCCGGGCGCGAGACGGGCTCGGACGTCGTTATCACCGAAATCGGCGGAACCGTCGGCGATATCGAGAGCTTGCCGTTCCTGGAGGCGATCCGTCAGATCAAGTCCGACATCGGCCGCGAGAACGTCATGTACATTCATGTTACGCTGATCCCGTTTATCAAGGCGGCCGGCGAAGTGAAGACGAAGCCGACCCAGCACAGCGTGAAGGAGCTTCGCAGCATCGGGATTCAGCCTAACGTCATCGTCTGCCGCACCGAGCATCCGATGGCCGAGGAGCTGAAGCGCAAGATCGCCCTGTTCTGCGATATCGACCCGGGCGCGGTCGTGGAATGCCGCGATGCATCGACGCTGTACGAAGTGCCTCTGATGCTGAACGAGCAAGGGCTCGACGATTATGTCGTGCGCCATCTGGGCTTGAAGCAAGCGGCTCCCGCGCCGGATATGGCGGAGTGGGAAGCGCTCGTTCGCAAGGTGAAGTCCCTCAACAAAACGACGGAGATCGCCATCGTCGGCAAGTATGTCGCTCTGCACGACGCTTATCTGAGCATCGTCGAATCGCTCGGCCATGCCGGCATCGATTCGGACGCGGAAGTGAACATTCGCTGGGTGAACGCCGAGGATATCACTCCTCAGAACGTGGAGGAGCTGCTCGGCGGCGTGAACGGGATTCTGGTTCCGGGCGGGTTCGGCGATCGGGGCATCGAGGGCAAAATCACGGCGATCCGTTATGCCAGAGAACGCGAGGTTCCGTTCTTCGGAATCTGCCTTGGCATGCAGGTAGCGGTAATCGAGTACGCCCGAAGCATGGTCGGCCTGGACGGGGCGAACAGCTCGGAGATCCATCCGGCGACGCCTTACCCGGTCATCGACTTGCTGCCGGAGCAGAAGGATATCGAAGATCTGGGAGGCACGATGCGCCTCGGCTTGTATCCATGCAAGCTCGTGCCGGGCAGCTTGGCCGCCAAGTGCTACGGAGAAGAGCTCGTCTATGAGCGTCATCGCCATCGTTACGAGTTTAACAATGAATATAGGGATCGCATCGAAGCCGCGGGCCTTCGGATTTCGGGAACGTCCCCGGACGGCCGATTGGTCGAGATGGTCGAGCTTCCGGAGCATCCGTGGTTCCTCGCGGTTCAGTTCCATCCGGAATTCACCTCGAGACCGAACCGTCCTCAGCCGCTGTTCCGCGAGTTCGTTCGCGCTTCGCTGGTTCATTCGGAAGGTTGATCGGCCGGTAGAGAACGCTCTGGGTATATCCGGGGCGTTCTTTACTTTTTTTCCAGCGAAATAAAGGATTTCCATGCTAGTATCTCGAATACGGGTTAGATATCCGAATTGGAGAAACGGAGGCTACATCGAATGGGAAGAAAGAAGCTGCTGATTGTAGACGATCAGATCGGAATTCGGATCTTGCTGCTCGAAGTGTTCGCGACGGAGGGCTACGAAACCTTCCAAGCGGCGAATGGACGGACGGCCTTGGACATTGTGCGCAATCATACTCCTGATTTGGTGCTGCTGGATATGAAGATTCCCGGGATGGACGGACTCGAGATCCTGAAGAAAATCAAAGAGATGAACAAAGAGATCAAAGTGATCATGATGACCGCCTACGGCGAGCTGGACATGATCAAGGAAGCGACCGATCTCGGGGCGCTCATGCACTTCACCAAGCCGTTCGATATCGACGAGATGAGGATGGCCGTGAATCTGCAGCTCGGAGAAGGCGGATCCCGCTCGAAGTTCGCGTCCGGATCGTAGGCAGGAAGCGGGCGTCGCGGCAGGTTTACAATAAAAAGTTTTTTTGTGGTATAATGATCCGGTGTACAAGTCGTTCGATTGAAACGGGTGCAGGCGAGAGTGGCGACATCAAGAGGAACCTAGCGGCTTGCGCGCACCTATTCGTGAAGTCCTCGCTTACAGATGCATAAGCTATAGACCCTCGCAAGTATCCGATTCCTGCCCGAACGGCTAAGAAGCAAGAAGGTTCGATGGTTCGGCAGCATTGCCATGCCTAATTCAATCATTCAATAAAGAAGCAATTACGACACCGCGAGCACATTCCGACGATTCGTTCCCCGCTCGCGAAGTAGGTATGCCTTCTGATATGGGAAAACGTCGTGCGCGTTTTCCCTTTCCTTCATTGTATCGGCCGACCGTGCGCCACGGGCCGGTACGGGAGCAGCAGACTAGGAGGACCATGCATTCATGGAGAAACTGATGATACGCGGAGGCCGACCTCTTCGCGGTACGGTCGGCATCAGCGGTGCCAAGAACAGCGCGATCGCGCTGCTTCCCGCAGCAATACTTGCGGAGTCGGAAGTACGAATCGATAACCTGCCGCATTTGAGCGACGTGGCCATTTATACGGAATTGCTGGAGGAGCTGGGAGGCAAGGTCGTCTGGAATTCGGATTCCATGTCGATCGACCCTTCCAACATGAGATCGGTGCCCATGCCGAATGGGCGAGTGAAGATGCTTAGAGCATCCTATTATTTGATGGGAGCGCTGCTCGGGCGCTTCGGAGAAGCGACGATCGGCTTGCCGGGGGGCTGCAACTTCGAACCCCGCCCGATCGACCAGCACATCAAGGGATTCGAAGCGCTGGGCGCGGTCGTAAGCAACGAACATGGCGCCATCCGCATCAAGGCCAAAGAACTGCGCGGGGCGAAAATATATCTGGACGTCGTAAGCGTCGGAGCCACTATCAATATCATGCTCGCGGCCTCCCGGGCCAAGGGCTCAACCATTATCGAGAACGCGGCGAAGGAGCCGGAGATCATCGACGTGGCAACCTTGCTCAATGCCATGGGAGCGAAGATCAAAGGCGCCGGAACCGAAACGATCCGCATCGAAGGCGTCAGCAGCATGCATGGCTGCCGGCATTCCATCATTCCCGACCGTATTCAAGCAGGCACATATATGCTAGCCGCCGCGGCGACTCGCGGCGATGTCCTTATCGATAATATCATTCCTAAGCATCTGGAAGCTTTGACGGCCAAGCTCCAAGAGATGGGCGTTCACGTTTACGAGATGGACGAAGCCATTCGGGTTATCGGGCAGCCTCATTACGAGGCAGTCGACGTCAAGGCTTTGGTATACCCCGGCTTCGCGACCGACCTTCAGTCTCCGATGACGAGTCTGTTGACGCAGGCCAGAGGGGTCAGCATCCTGTCGGATTACGTTTACAGCAACCGCTTTAAGCATGTGCCGGAGCTGATCCGGATGGGAGCGAACATCCGGGTGGAGGGCCGATCCGCGATTATCGAAGGCAGCCGCCTGAACGCGGCGAAGGTAAGAGCCACCGATCTGCGGGCCGGAGCCGCGCTTGCCGTCGCCGCGCTGACGGTAGAGGAAGGCACGACGGAGATTACCGGCGTCGAATACATCGATCGCGGGTATGAACGATTGGTGGAGCATTTGAGCAATTTGGGCGCCGAGGTGTGGCGCGAAGGGTGACCCGGCTGCCGGGTCGCCCCATTCGGACAAAAAGTGGGGATACTATTGACGGATTTTATGATGGCGGACCTGGAGGGCATGTCGCTTAACGAGTTGACTAGGCTGGCCCGGAACTATCAGGTCGCCGCTTATAATCAGATGAAGAAAAAAGAGCTTATCGTCGCCATCCTTCGGGCCCAAGCGGAACGCAGCGGCCTGTTGTTCATGGAAGGCGTGCTGGAGGTCCTGCCTGAGGGCTACGGCTTCCTCCGGCCGATCAATTACTTGCCGAGCGCCGAGGATATTTACATCTCGGCATCGCAGATTCGCAAATTCGATCTTCGCACCGGCGACCTTGTCTCGGGCAAGTGCCGGGCGCCCAAGGAAAGCGAGCGCTACTTTGGCTTGCTGCAAGTTAATGCCGTTAACGGCGTGACTCCGGAAGCGGCTGCCGAACGCCTCCATTTTCCCGCACTCACCCCTCTATTCCCGGAACAGAAGCTAGTCTTGGAGACGACTCCCACCCGACTGTCATCCCGTATTATGGATTTGCTCGCGCCGGTAGGCCTTGGCCAACGCGGCTTGATCGTCGCTCCGCCGAAGGCGGGCAAAACCTTGCTGCTTAAGGAGATCGCGAACAGCATCTCGACGAACCGGCCGGACATCGACTTGTTCGTGCTGCTCATCGACGAGCGGCCGGAAGAAGTAACGGACATGCAGCGTTCGGTGAAAGGGGAAGTCGTCGCTTCGACGTTCGACGAGGTTCCGGAGCATCATATCAAGGTGGCGGAGCTCGTGCTCGAGAGAGCTCTTCGTCTTGTCGAGCACAAGCGGGACGTCGTCATTCTGCTGGATAGCATCACTCGTCTGGCGCGCGCCTACAACCTGGTCATTCCTCCATCCGGACGCACGCTGTCCGGCGGTATCGATCCGGCCGCTTTCCATCGTCCGAAGAGATTTTTCGGCGCGGCGCGGAACGTCGAGGAGGGCGGAAGCTTGACCATCCTGGCGACCGCCTTGATCGAGACGGGCTCGCGTATGGATGACGTCATCTACGAAGAGTTCAAGGGGACGGGCAACATGGAGCTGCATCTCGACCGGAAGCTGGCGGAGCGCCGCATCTTCCCGGCCTTGGACATTCGCCGTTCCGGCACCCGCCGCGAGGAGATGCTTCTCACGAAGGACGAGCTGGATAAGGTATGGGCGATCCGCAAGGGGATGAACGATTCGATTGAATTCGTCGACCAGTTTCTGCGCAAGCTGTCGAATACGAAGACGAATCTGGAATTCCTCGACACGCTGGAAGGCGCGGCGCCCGGTCATTCGGGAAGCGGCTCTTCCGCTTCGGGCGCATCGGGCGCTTCGAGTATCGGCAGCGGATCGGCTTCGCCGACTTCGGGCGGCGTCGGCTCAGGCTCCTCTTCGATCGCGAACCGCAGTCGTTCGGGCGGCTACTCCAACCCGAACGCATCCGCAAGACCGGGCTCGACGGGAATGGGAATGCGCACGAACTCCGGTCCTCGCACCGGCTCGGGCAGCTTCCAGGGCTCGAGCTCCTATAGCGGCAATAACGGCTCGCGTCAGGCGAACGGCTATTCGTCGTCCTCGAACGGGTACTCCCGTCCTTCGTCCTCGGGTATGGGAAGCACGGGCGGCTCCGCGGCTCCGGGAGCTTCCGCTTACTCCAACGGCACGGGTTCGGGCGTAAGCGCGGGTTCTAGCGCGGGATCTGCGGGAAGCGCGGCATCGGGCGCGAACCATTCGTCGTACTCTTCGACTGCTTCCGGTTCATCGGCTTCTTCCGCTCCTTCTGTTTCGTCTGCGGCGCCGTCGGCATCTCGCCCGGCATCTTCCGCGAGCGGCGGCACGGCCTCTTCGCCGGCGAGCGCGGCATCTTCGTCCGCCGCTGCTCCAAGGACAAGAACGCCTAGCGTGCAGCAGCTTCCGGGCGAAGTGATCGGAGGCCGCGCGCCGGCTCCTCGATCCGCTTCTTCGGCGAGCGGCGAAGCGAAGGCGGCTCCGGCAGCGTCCGCAACCACGTCCGCATCCGCGTCAGCGTCCGCGCCTGCGGCAACGAATGCCGCGCCGTCCGCAACGCCGGCTCCGGCAGCTTCCGCGCCTGCGTCACAGCCGAGCGCGGAAGCGGCGG
>Ga0065721_10004951_pt1 | contig 39956 bp, 31 predicted proteins | sample Mesricmetagenome_FD_59108 | JGI IMG/M metagenome (GOLD analysis project Ga0065721, IMG submission 59108) | Mesophilic microbial community from rice straw/compost enrichment Sample: eDNA_1 v2 (version 2) | ecosystem: Engineered > Solid waste > Grass > Composting > Bioreactor | place: USA: Davis... | reverse complement strand
GCCAAGGGTCTCTACGACCGGCTCGGGCGCGCCGATATCCGCTACGGCCTGCCGGACGGCGAGGCTACGCATGCGGACCTTGTCGCAGCCGCCGACGTCTTCGCCTATCTCGGCGACCTCGATCCGGTCTTCTCGCTCTGCGCGCGGCTCGTCGGCGAGCACGGACTCCTGGCCTTCTCGCTGGAGGCTGGGCCGGACGGCTGCGACTGGCGACTTCGGGCGTCGCTGCGCTATTGCCACGGCGAGGCCTATGTGCGCCGGCTCCTCGAGGTGAACGGCTTCGAGATTCTCGAGGTTCGGCGAGAGCCGATCCGCAAGGACGGCGAGGAGGCCGTGATCGGGCTCCTCGTCCTCGCTCGCCGGACGGGCGCCGACGCGCCAGCCGAGATGACGCCCGCTTTCCCGGCAAGCCTCGACGACGAGACCGGCGAGCCCGCCGTCAACTGAACGCCTTGCCAGAGGCGGCGGGACGGCTACCTTCCGTCGGGTGAAAGCCGACACGCTGATTCCCCCCGACGGCGCCGCGCCGATCCTGCCCGAGCCCTTCGCCGGCTGGTTCCTCTCGCGCAGCTGGCAGCCGCGGCCGCACCAGATCGACCTGCTGGCGGCGACGCGCGAGGGCCGCTCGATGCTCCTGATCGCGCCGACGGGGGCGGGCAAGACGCTCGCCGGCTTCCTGCCGTCGCTCACCGATCTCCATGCCCGGGGCCGGCCGAAGCCGGGCACCGCCGGCAAGGGGCTGCACACGCTGTACGTCTCGCCGCTCAAGGCGCTCGCGGTCGACATCGAGCGCAACCTGTCGAAGCCCGTCGAGGAGATGCGGCTTGCGATCCGCATCGAGACGCGCACCGGCGACACGCCGCAGCACAAGCGGACGCGCCAGCGCCTCGATCCGCCCGACATCCTGTTGACAACGCCGGAGCAGGTCTCGCTCCTGATCGCGAACGGCGAGGCGGAGCGCTTTTTCCGGAACCTTCGCTACGTGATCTTCGACGAACTCCATTCGCTGTCGACGTCGAAGCGCGGACATCTTTTGTCGCTCGCTCTGGCGCGGCTGCGCAAGCTCGCGCCGGACCTGATCACGATCGGACTGTCGGCGACCGTGGCCGAACCCGAAGACCTGCAGCGCTGGCTCGTCGCCCAGCCCGAGGAGGGTACGGAGCTCGCAGGGCGCATCATCGTCGAAGGCGGGGCGAAGCCGATCATCACGATGCTCGAGACCGCCGAGCGCATCCCGTGGTCGGGACATTCGGCGCGCTATGCGATCCCGGACGTCTACGAGGAGATCAAGCGTCACCGCACGACGCTCCTCTTCGTCAACACCCGAAGCCAGGCGGAGCTCCTGTTCCAGGAATTGTGGCGCGTCAACGACGACAGCCTGCCGATCGCGCTGCACCACGGCTCGCTCGATGCCGGGCAGCGGCGCAAGGTCGAGGCCGCCATGGCCCGCAACGAACTGCGCGCCGTCGTCGCCACCTCGACGCTCGACCTCGGCATCGACTGGGGCGACGTCGACCTCGTCGTCCATGTCGGCGCGCCGAAGGGGGCGAGCCGCCTCGCCCAGCGCATCGGCCGCGCCAACCACCGCATGGACGAGCCGAGCCGCGCCATCCTCGTTCCCGCCAACCAGTTCGAGGTGCTGGAATGCAAGGCGGCGATCGACGCCAACTATGTCGGCGCGCAGGACACGCCGCCCGCCGGCGACGGCGCGCTCGACGTGCTCGCCCAGCACGTGCTCGGCATGGCGGCGGCAGGCCCCTTCTCCGCAGACGAACTCTACCGCGAGGTGGCGAGCGCCGCGCCCTATCGGAGCCTCGACCGCGAGACGTTCGACCGCATCATCGATTTCGTGGCGACCGGCGGCTATGCGTTGAAGAGCTACGACCGCTACGCCCGTATCCGTCAGCGGCCGGACGGGCTCTGGCGCATCGCCAATCCGCAGGTCGCGCAGCAATACCGGCTCAATATTGGAACCATCATCGAATCGCCGATGCTCACGGTCCGGCTTGCGAGCCGCAAGTCGACCGGCGCACTCGGGCGCGGCGGACCGTCGCTCGGCCAGGTCGAGGAATATTTCCTCGAGACGATGACGCAGGGCGACACCTTCCTNTTCGCCGGCAAGGTGCTGCGCTTCGANGGCATCCGCGAGAACGAGTGCCTCGTCACGAAGGCCTGGAGCGAGGACCCGAAGATNCCCGCCTATGCCGGCGGCAANTTTCCGCTCTCGACCTATCTNGCCGACCAGGTCCGCGCGATGCTCGCCGATCCGGCGCGCTGGCGCGAACTGCCGGATCAGGTGCGGCAATGGCTCGACTACCAGAAGACGGCGTCGATGCTGCCGAGCCGCGACGAGCTTCTGATCGAGACCTTCCCGGACGGCAACCGCAACTATTTCGTCGCCTATCCCTTCGAGGGGCGACTCGCGCACCAGACGCTCGGCATGCTCCTCACCCGCCGGCTCGAGCGCGCCCGCGCCCGGCCGCTCGGCTTCGTCGCGACCGACTACTCGCTCGCCATCTGGGGACTCGAGGACATGGGCGCGATGATCTCGTCGGGCCGGCTCGACCTTATGGACCTCTTCGACGAGGACATGCTCGGCGACGACCTCGACGCCTGGCTCGCCGAATCGTGGCTGCTCAAGCGCACCTTCCGAAATTGCGCGGTGATCTCCGGCCTGATCGAGCGCCGCCATCCCGGCAAGGAGAAGACCGGGCGGCAGGTGACCGTTTCGGCCGATCTGATCTACGACGTGCTGCGCACCCACGAGCCCGATCACATCCTCCTCAAGGCCACGCAGGCGGATGCGGCAAGCGGGCTTTTGGATATTCAACGCCTCGGCGCTATGCTTTCGCGAATCAAGGGGCATCTCAGGCATCGCGCGCTCGACCGGATCTCGCCGCTCGCCATCCCCGTCATGCTGGAAATCGGCCGCGAGTCGGTGCCCGGCGAAGCTCACGACGCCATCCTCGCGGAGGCCGCCGAAGACATGGTGGCGACCGCGCTGGGCGGCCTCGACCAGGAACCGGGCCACGGATAGGCCAAGGATAGGGAATGACTGCCGCATTCCGCGCGACAGATACGGGGGACATGGTCCGCTCGGTCGAATTCGATCTCAACGGCACGCGCGTCGTCTGCGGCCATGAGGGCGTGCTCTACGTTCCGGAGGCGCGGCTCCTCGTCGTCTCGGATCTGCATCTCGAGAAGGGCGCCGCCTTTGCGCGACGCGGCATGCTGCTGCCGCCCTACGACACGGCGGCGACGCTCGCCCGGCTCGGCTCGGCGCTCCTGCGCTACCGGCCGCAGACCGTCGTCAGCCTCGGCGATTCCTTCCACGACCGGGTCGGCTCGGCGCATCTGCCCGCCCCCTATCGCGACGCGCTGCGGGAGCTCCAGGCCGGGCGCGACTGGATCTGGATCGAGGGCAACCACGATCCCGACGCGCCGGTCGGCCTCTCGGGCGAATTTCACGCCGAGTTCCACGTCGAGACGCTGGCGCTGCGGCACGAACCGTCGAAGGGCAACGCGCCCGGCGAGATCGCCGGCCATCTCCATCCCGCCGCCCGCGTCGTGCGCCGCGGCAAGGGGGTGAGGCGCGCGTGCTTCGCCTCCGACGGGACGCGCCTCGTCATGCCGGCTTTCGGTGCGACGACGGGGACGCTGGAACTCCGGCATGCCGCGCTTCGCTCGCTGTTCGATTGCGGACGGCTGACGGCGCACCTTATCGGCCGCGACCGGATCTATTCCGTCGCCTATCACCGCATGATCGGCTGAGCCCTCGCCGTCGCGCCGGCCGTGAGCCGGCCTCAGTCGCGGCGGAATAGGAGGCTGCCGAGCCAGCCGGTGACCACCGCGAACAGGACGGACAGGCAGCCGTAGAGCAGCGCGTGCTGGTGGGCGAGATCATAGGTGAACTGCTCGAGACCGGTCTTGACCACGCGCAGCGGCACCTTCGCCTCCATGATGAACTGGCCGTTCCTGTAGAGCTCGGCGCGCACCGTGTGCTGGCCGATCGGGATGTTGGCCGGCAGCCGCACCGAGGCCTTGAACAGGCTCTTCGACACGAACTGCACGCCCGACGGATCGCGCTGGTAGAGCCCGGTCGTCTGCTTGATGCGGCGAAACGCCTCGCGGAACTCGCTGAGCCGGCTGCCGTCGCCGACGGCACCGGTCGGCACCAGTCGGATGTTGTCGATGCCGGTGTCGCGGGTGGCGAGCTCCATCGGCTTGGTGATGGAATCGAGCGTGCGGGTGCTCGAGATCGAGTAGGAGGCGGGGATCGGCTCGAACAGGATCGAATGCCGGTTGACCCAGATGCCGGCGACGCGTTCCTTGCGGCGCACGATCGCCTGGCGCTTCGGCCCCTCCAGCGCGACGATGATGTCGTAGGCGCCGATGGCGAGCAGGAACTCATCGACGCCGTCGACCGCGCCAAAGACGGTGATGTCGACGCCCCTGAAATCCGGGGCGATGGCGATCTCGTTGGTGGAGATCCCGATGTCGAGGTGCTCGCGGAACTTGGAATTGAGACTGCGCGGCGGCTCGCCGAACTGCGCCGCCGCTTGGCCGCAGGCGACAGAGACGAGGAGGGCTGCGAGGGCGAACAGGCGGGCCATCAGTATCCGAGGCTCCCTGTCTCGATCGAATAGATCTCGTCGGGCGGCAGGACCAGGCCGAGGCCGAGGCGGATACCGACGGCGAGCACGAGGAGTGCGAGGCCGGCGCGCAACTGCTCGCCGCGCATGCGCTGGCCGACGCGAACACCGTATTGCGCGCCGATGACGCCGGCGATCATCAACAGGCCGGCGAGCACGATGTCGACCGAATAGTTGGTCGTCGCCTGCACCACCGTCGTGAAGGCGGTGACGAAGATGATCTGGAACAGCGAGGTGCCGATGACGACGTTGGTCGGAATGCGCAGGAGATAGATCATGGCCGGAACCATGATGAAGCCGCCGCCGACGCCCATGATCGAGGTCAGGATGCCGATGCTGAAACCGAGAGCGAGCACCGGAATGACGCTGAGATAGAGCTTGGAGCGCTTGAAGCGCATCTTGAACGGCAGCCGGTGCACCCAGTTGTGCTGGCCGGGCTTGCGCATCGTCACCGTCTCGTTGCGCGCGGCGCGGCGCATCGAGTTGATGCTCTCGTAAAGCATCAGCCCTCCGACCGTGCCGAGGAGGATGACGTAGAGCAGCGAGACGATCAGATCGAGCTGGCCAAGCTGGCGCAGGAGCACGAACAGCCTGACGCCGAGCGTCGCGCCGACGAGGCCGCCGACGAGGAGCACCACGCCGAGCTTGATGTCGAGCGTGCCGCGGCGGAAATGGCTGATTGCGCCGGAGATCGAGGAGGCGACGACCTGGTTGGCGCCAGTGGCCACCGCCACGGCGGGCGGGATGTTGTAGAAGATCAGGAGCGGCGTGATCAGGAAGCCGCCGCCGACGCCGAACATGCCCGACAGGAAGCCGACCGCCGCCCCCATCCCGAGGATGACGAAGACGTTGACCGACAACTCGGCTATCGGAAGGTATACGGTCACCCCTTGCTCCCGGTACCTGAAAACGTGGGAAGCCAGCCCGACCAGGCGGTCTACCGGTAATGCGCGCTTCAGGAAGCCAAGTCAAATCAAACTGCTAGGTCCGCCCGGTTTCTGCCGGGCGGCGCGATCAGCAGGCCTCTTCGAAGCGCGCGGCTAGTTGTTTCTGGCGAGGAGCTTGCGAACGAGTTCGTCAGTCACTTCGCCCGTCGGCTCCATCCCGACGGAGGTCTGGAACGCCTTGATGGCGTTCACGGTCTTCGTGCCCATGATGCCGTCCGCCGGACCGGCATCGAAGCCGTTGTTGTTGAGGATCGCCTGGATGTTGCGGATCGCCTTCGACATGTCGACCGAGGCGGTGCGCGTCTCCGTGCCGCCCCATTCGGCGGGGACTTCGACGGCGTTGGCGGCGTGGTCGAGCGGTTCGGCCTTCCAGTTCGCCACGAGCGCACGGGCGGCCTCGGCCTGCTCGGGACGCAGCGCGTTGTAGACCTCGTCGCGCTTGGTGGCCGCATCCTTGTCGCCGTCATTGGCGGCAATGGCGAACCACTTGTAGGACTGCTCGAGATCGCGCGTCACGCCGTCGCCGCGGGCATAGAGGATGGCGAGGTTCACCTGGCTGTCGCGGACGCCGAGATTGGCAGCCTTGGCGAACCAGGCCGCGGCCGAGGGATAGTCCGGCGCGGCACCCGCCGTCGCGTAGAGAACGGCGAGGTTGTGCATGGCGCTGGCATTGCCCTGCTCGGCAGCAAGCTGGTACCAGGTCTTTGCCTTGTCGATATCGCGCTCGACGCCACTGCCCTTCTCATAGAAATTGGCGAGCCGGTACTGCGAGGGCGCATGGCCGAGATCGGCCGCGCGCTGGTACCAGACCGCGGCGCGGGAGAGGTCCACAGGGGTGCCGCGCCCGTCGGTGAAGCGGGCGCCGATTTCGTAGAAGGCGAGCGGATCGAGATCCATGGCGGCCGTGCGCAACGACGGCGGGATGAAGCCTTCCGGCAGCGCGTCGAGATCGGCGACAAGCTTGGCCTCCGTCTCGGCGGCGGGGCTCGGCTTGGTGGAGGCCGGCGCGGAGGTGTCCGGTGCGCTGGCCATCTCGTTGACGACCGGCGCCTGCATGCCGATCTCGGGCACCTCGGGGGCGGCGACGGGCGGGACCGCCTCATTCGCCGCCGACATCGTCTCGGGCGCTGGCGCAGTGGCGGCGTCGGCGGTTTCGGCGGCCGGGGCCTCGGTCACGGACGGTGCGACATCGGTGTTCGCCGCGTCGGCCGTCTCGGTCGCATCGGCAGGCCGGGTCTCGACGATGGCAGGAGCCTCGGAGACCGTGCGCGGCTGCTCGTCGCCGCCGATGAAGCCGGAGATCAGCGGCATCGACATGATGGCGAGAAGCACGGCGCCAACGGCCATCAGGATCGGCCGGCGGCGGGCCTTGATCAGCCCGAGCACGTCGGAGCCTTTCGATGACTTCTTGGCGGCGCCGAGGGTCTCGACCTCAGCGGCGGCGGCCATGGCGGCACGGCGCGCGGAGGCGAGGAACTCGGCCTTGTCGCCGGGCATGGCGCCTGCATCGCCGCGGGCTTCCCGCGCCTGCGCCTCGCGCACCTTCTGCAGAATGCGGTTGATGTCGGGCGCACCGGAGCCGGGTTCGAGCGGGATGTTGGCGGAGCGTGCGTCGAGCTCGCCCGAAGGGTCGAGCGGCGGCACGTCGGTTTCGGTGAAGCGCGGTTCGGCCTCGCTTGCGGGCGCATTGCGGCGCGGGCGGATACGCGAGGCGAGGCCGGCGAGGAACGACGCGCGCTCGGAGGCGGGCTTGCCCGCAGGCTCGGCCGAATCCTCGACCTCGTGCTCCTCGGCGAAGGCGGCGGCAAGGGCAGCGGCTTCTTTCGGAGAGCGCGCCTGGTGGGCGCCGCGGCCGAGCTCGTTGATTTCCTCGACCGGCGGCTCCGCCGCGTCGCGGTCGATGAAGTTCTCCTCGGTGTCGACGTCGAAGACGCCGAGATCGGCCTTGGGCATCTGCGGCTGGCGCGGAGGCTCGACCGGGCGCGACGCATCGCGCGCATCGAGCTTCTCGAGGCGGCTCGCGATCTTGAGCAGCGTATCCTGCACCGCCTCGAAGGCGCGCGACGTGCGGTCCTCGCTCTTGCGGCTCAGGGCCTCGAGCGCCTTGAGGTCGTCGGCGAGCGCGGTGATGATCTCGATGTTGCCGACCTGCTGGGCGCTGGCGCCCGAACCGGCCGCGCGGCTCGCATAGGCGCTGAGCGCGGTCTCGGCCGCCTGTCGGGCCGCCTCGATGACATATTCGTCGTTGGTGGCGAGGTGCTCCTCGATCGCGGCGAGGCGGTGGTCGAGTTCGCCCGAACCGGCCTGAACCGGACCGCTGGCGATCTGGCGGGAGAGATTGGCGATCTGTTCTTCCAGGCCACGCAGGATGTCGTCATTGCCCGGGAAGGACGGCGCGGCGGCCCGGTCGAGCTTGGCGGCAATGTCGGCGAGGCGGGATTCGAGCCGGTCGATGCCGGGATCGGCGACCGGCTGCATCGCCGAGGCCGCGACCGACTGGTCGAGCCGGCGGGCAATATCGGACAGGCGCGCTTCGAGACTCTCCATTCCCGGCAGCGGGTCGACGCTGTAGGCGTTGCTCTCGGCGCGGCTGATCAGCGATTCGAGCCGGCCGATGACGGATTCGGGAATGGCGGGAGACCGTAATTCGGCGCGCTGCATGGCGTCGATGCGCTCGGCAAGGTCGTCGAGGCGGGCCGCAAGCTGCTCGCCGACATTGACGGCGCCGATGCGCTCGATCTTGCCGGACAGTTGGGCGATCTCGTCGGACAGCCTCGGCAGCATCGAGCTCTCACCGGCGCCCGCGCCGGCCTCGAGCATGCGCTGGAGATGGGCGAGCCGCGCGTCGAGGCGCCCGATCGCCTCGTCATCGGCGAGCTGCGACACGCGGTCCGCCATCGCGTCGAGGCGCCCGCCGACATCAGCCGACAGGTGGAACGTCTCCATGGACTCCATCTTCTTGGCGAGCGCGCCGATGCGCGCTTCCAGGCGCTCGATCATCGTGGCGTCGACGGCGGCCGCCGGCTGCGCCTGCAGGGCGGCGACGGCGCGGGTGATCTCGTCGAGCCGCTCTCCAAGGAATTCGAACTGGCGCGCCATGTCGCCCGCTGGCAGGCGCGACTGCCGCGCAAGTTCCTCGATCGCGGCGGAAAGCTGGGCGATGCGGGCGTCGATCTCGCGGGTGGCGCCGCTTTGCGGCATGGCGGCGAGCTGGTCGCGGATGTCGTCGACCCGGTAGGCGAGATTGACGATGTCGTCGCGCAGGCCGTTGACGTCGATGCCGGAAATCCGGTCCTCGACCGCCTGCCAGCGCGATTCGAGCGCACGGAGGCTGTCCTCGCGGGCGAGCCGGTCGATGGTCGCGCGCATGGCGTCGAGCTCGAGCCGGAGCGTATCGGCCGTGCCGTTGCCGCCGTCGATGCGGTCGATGCTGGCGGCAATGCGCGCGAGCTCGCGGCGCAGGTCGTCGGGCATGCCGGCGTCGAGCGTTTCCCCGGCGAGGCCGTGAAGTTCGCGGCGAAGGGTGTCGAGCTCGCCGGAAAGGCTCGCGCGGATGTCGGCCTTCAGTTCGCGGCGCATCTCGGCGATGGCTTCGGCAAGCGTCTGGATGTCCTGGTCCCGGCGCGGCAGCGCGTCCTCGCGCCAGGATTGCGCTCCGGGCTGAGCCTGGGTGGAGGCGGCATAGGCCGGCGGTTGCGACGGCCGGCCGCGGGAGAGCATGTCCTGGCGGGCCCGGATCGCGGCGACCGGATCGTCGCCCGTGCGCATGTCGGCCGGCTGACGGCGACCGCCCTGCCCCATCAGCCCCTCGATGCGTGCCTCAAGGCCCTCGATGGTCCTGTTCAGGGCTTCGATCGAGGTGTCCCGACCGCTGCCGTGGCCCGTATGATTTCGCGATCCGTACATCGTCCTGTCCGCTCCGCCCCGCAAGGGAACCCGCCCCGTTCGGAGCTGTCTTGTGGCCTGGCCGTGATCGATCCGCGGTCTTGAACCGTGCGGATGCGCTCTAGGCCTTGCTCTGGCTGTCCGGGAACGACGCGAAACTACACTTTCCGGATATTGACGCTCCTGGCGGCACATTCCGTTAAACGTGGTAAACAACCCGTTAACCAAGGTCGGTTTTTGGCACCGGCCGTATACTTTTTTGCGCGACTCCGCGCGCCGTCGCGGTCTAAACTTGCCCTGATCGCTTGCCGCCGTTACAAGGCGGCCGGGTGAGGGAACGCATATGAACATGATCAGCGACACTCCCGGCGAGCCGGACAACAAGGTCTATCGGATCGGCGACCTCGCGCAGGAATTCGGCGTCACGCTGAGGACGCTGCGTTTCTACGAGGACAAGGGCCTGCTCACGCCAGAGCGTATCGGCGTCACGCGCCTCTTCACCCGCCGCGACCGCGCGCGCCTCAAGCTCATCATCCTCGGCAAGCGTCTCGGCTTCTCGCTGACCGAGATCAAGCGGATGATCGAGCTCTACGATCCGCACGGCAAGAACGTCACCCAGCTCAAGGTGGCGCTCGAGAAGGGCGAGGCGCAGATGCGCGTGCTGGAAGAGCAGCGCAACAGCATCAACATCGCCATCGAGGAATTGCAGCGCACGATCGACGTCGTGCGCGACATGCTCGCCGAAAAGGAATGACGGTCTAGCCGCGCCGTTTTCGCCTCTAGTTTCCAAGTCCTTCGATACGCTGCGCAATTTCGCGGCACGGCGGCGCTCGACACCTCGATCGGAGGTCTGGGCGGACTATTTTCCGTTTTCCTACCAGTCCCATTCAGCGAGTTTTTCGCCAAACACAAACCGAAAAATCCCTGTTTTCGGGCATTTTCGCATTGGTGCCGGTCAGAATCCTCCCCGTCGCCGCGGATTTTACGTTTACGCGAACGTCAAAATTCGCTATGCAGGGTGATCAGGACGGCGAAGGCGTCAGGCCGTGCGGGGAGACGCCAAACAGGGTGAGGAAACATGTCAGTCTTCAAGGCACCGGTCGAAGATACGCTTTTCATTCTCAACGAGGTGCTCGGCTACGAGCGCTATTCGAATCTCCCCGGCTTTTCCGACGCGAGCCCGGACGTGGTCGAGGCCATCGTCCAGGAAGCCGCGCGCTTCGCCGAAGAGGTGCTGCATCCCTTGAACCAGGTCGGCGACCAGGAAGGCTGCAAGCGCCATGACGACGGCACCGTGACGACGCCGACGGGCTTCAAGGACGCCTACAAGCAATATTGCGAGAGCGGCTGGCTCGGCCTCGCGGCCAGCACCGAATATGGCGGCCAGGGCCTGCCCTATGCGCTGCATACGGCCGTCGGCGAATACATGGTCGCCGCCAACATGGCCTTCATGATGTATCCCGGCCTTACCCAGGGCGCGATCGCCGCGATCCAGGTCCACGGCTCGGACGAGCAGAAGGCCGCCTACCTGCCGAAGATGGTCGAGGGTGCCTGGACCGGGACGATGAACCTGACCGAGCCGCATTGCGGCACCGACCTCGGCCTCCTGCGCACCAAGGCCGCACCGCAGGGCGACGGCAGCTACAAGATCTCCGGCCAGAAGATCTTCATCTCCGCCGGCGAGCACGACATGTCGGACAACATCATCCATCTCGTGCTTGCCCGCATCGAGGGCGCGCCGGAGGGCACCAAGGGCATATCGCTCTTCATCGTTCCGAAGTTTCTGCTCGACGCGAACGGCAATCCCGGTGCCCGCAACACCGTCTCCTGCGGCTCGCTCGAGGAGAAGATGGGCATCCACGGCAACGCCACATGCGTGATGAATTACGACGAGGCGACCGGCTATCTGATCGGCAGGGAGAACGAAGGCCTCAAGGCCATGTTCGTGATGATGAACGAGGCCCGCCTCGGCGTCGGCCTGCAGGGCCTCGCCGTCTCCGAAGCCGCCTACCAGAACGCGGCCAACTATGCGCGCGAGCGCATCCAGGGCCGCTCGCTGACCGGCCCGAAGGCGCCGGACAAGAAGGCGGACCCCATCATCGTGCATCCGGACGTGCGTCGCGCGCTGATGACGATCAAGTCGATCAACGAAGCCGGCCGCGCCTTCCTGCTCTGGACCGCGCTCAAATCCGACGTGGCGCACCGCTCTGGTGACGCGGCCGACATCCAGATCGCCGACGATCTCCTGAGCCTCGTCACCCCCGTGGTGAAGGGCGTCCTCACCGACCGCGGCTTCGAGAATGCCGTCATGGCCCAGCAGATCTACGGCGGCCACGGCTACATCGAGGAATGGGGCATGAGCCAGTATGTGCGCGACGCGCGCATCGCCATGATCTACGAGGGCGCCAACGGGATCCAGGCGCTCGACCTCGTCGGCCGCAAGCTCGGCCAGAACGGCGGCCGCGCCGTCATGGCCTTCTTCAAGGAAGTCGGCGACTTCTGCGAGGCGCACCGCAACGACGAGGCGATGGCGCCGCACACCAAGGCGCTGAAGAAGGGCCTCAACGACCTGCAGGCTTCCTCGATGTGGCTGATGCAGAACGGCATGGCGAACCCGGACAATGCCGGCGCGGCCTCGACCGACTACCTGCATCTCTTCGGCCTCGTCGTCCTCGGCTACATGTGGGCGATGATGGCGAAGGCGGCCCAGGACAAGCTGGCTTCCGACGCTGGCGACCGCAAGGATTTCTACGCCAACAAATTGATCACCGCCCGCTTCTTCATGGAGCGCGTCATGCCGGAGACGGCGTTGCGCAAGGCGCGCATCGAGACCGGCGCGGCGTCGATGATGGAGCTCGCAGCGGAAGCGTTCTGAGGAAACCGGGCGGCAGCGAGACCGCCTCCGGGGAGGAAAATCGATGGCAACCCTGCCTTCCGAAGTGCTCGGCGTTCCCGTGCCGGACTGGCGCGGCGACGACGTGGCGATGCTCGAGGACATGGCCACGCGCTGGCTCGAGGCGGAAATCCTGCCGCACTACGACGATTACGAGAAGAACGAGATCGTCGATCGCAGCGCATGGGAAGCGGCGGGCGCCGCCGGCCTCCTCTGCCCCTCGATGCCGGAGGAATATGGCGGCGCGGGCGGCACCTTCGCGCATGAGGCCGTGATCATCGAGGCGCTCGGCCGCGTTGGCGTCGACGGCTTCGGCATCGCCCTCCACAACGCCATCGTCGCCCCCTACATCCTGCATTTCGGCTCCGAGGAGCAGAAGCGGAAATGGCTGCCGAGGCTCGCCACCGGCGAACTGATCGGTGCCATCGCCATGACCGAGCCCGGAGCCGGCTCCGACCTCCAGGGCATCAAGACCACGGCGCGCAAGGACGGCAACCACTACGTCATCAACGGCTCGAAGACCTTCATCACCAACGGCCAGAACGCCAACCTCATCATCGTCGTCACCAAGACCGACCCGTCGAAGGGGGCCAAGGGCACGTCGCTGATGGTGGTCGAGACCGACGAGGTCGAGGGGTTCCGCCGCGGCCGCAATCTCGGACAAGGTGGGGCTGAAGGCGAACGACACGTCCGAACTCTTCTTCGACGACGTGCGCATCCCGACGTCGCACATGCTCGGCTCGGAGGAAGGCCAGGGCTTCGTCCAGCTGATGACCGAACTGCCGCAGGAGCGGCTCCTCATCGCCAACCAGGCGATCTCGATGATCGAGCGGGCGNTGGCGGTGACGATCGACTACGTCAAAGAGCGCAAGGCCTTCGGCAAGACGATCCTCGATTTCCAGAACACGCAGTTCAAGCTCGCCGAGCTGAAGTCGGAAGCCGTCATGGCCCGCGTCTTCGTCGATCATTGCGTCGAGCGCCACCTCAAGGGCGGTCTCGACGCCACCACGGCATCCATGGTGAAATACCTGCTCACCGACCTGCAGTGCCGCGTCGTCGACGAATGCGTCCAGCTCCACGGCGGCTACGGCTACATGAACGAATACCCGATCGCCCGGATGTTCCGCGACGCGCGCGTGCAGCGGATCTACGGCGGCACCAACGAAATCATGAAACTCCTGATCGCACGGAGCCTGTGAGCGCCATGGCCGAATTCGAACTCGACGGCTTCTCGGAAAGCGGCAATTCCTTCAAGGCGGCGCTGATGCTGGAACTGTGCGGCGCGGACTGGCAGGTCCGGCGCGTCGCCTTCTTCTCCGGCGAGACGCGCTCGCCCGCCTATCGCGAGCGCAACGTCATGGGCGAGGCCCCCGTTCTCGTCCATCACCGCGCCGACGGCGATTTCACGCTGCCGCAATCGGGCGCGATCCTCGAATATCTCGCCGACCATTTCGGCCGGTTCGCGCCGGAAACCGAGAAAGAGAAATACGACATCCTGCGCTGGCTCCTGTGGGACAACCACAAGCTCACCAGCTACACGGCAACGTACAGGTTCCAGACCTTTTTCCTGAAGAAGGTCGACGCGGTGAGCGAGTTCTTCCATGCCCGCGCCAAGTCGGCCTGGAAGGTGCTCGAGAGCCATCTCGAGGACCACACGTTCCTGGTCGGCGAGCGGCCAACCATCGCGGACCTGTCCGCATGCGCCTACCTGCTCTGGCCCGATCAGATCGGGATGGATCGCAGCGACTATCCCAACATCGCCGCCTGGCTCGGCCGCATCGAGGCGCTTCCGCGCTTCAAGCGCGCCGAAGAACTGATGCCGAGCGGCCAGGATCCGATCACGGCCACGGCCTAACGAAGGAAACGACGGGAGACCCCGATGACAGACGCCTTTATCTACGATCACGTCCGCACCCCGCGGGGCCGCGGCAAGAAGGACGGCAGCCTTCACGAAGTGCCCTCCGTCCGGCTCGCGGCGAAGATGCTCGAAGCCATCCGCGACAGGAACGGCCTCGACACGGCGCTCGTCGACGACATCGTCATGGGCTGCGTCGACGCAGTGGGCGAAGCTGGCGGCGACATCGCCCGCGCGGCGACCTTCGAAGCCGGCTACGACACCAAGGCGCCGGGCATCCAGATCAACCGCTTCTGCGCCTCCGGTCTCGACGCGATCAACTTCGCGGCCTCGAAGATCGCGCAGGGCGCCGACGACATCGTCATCGCCGGCGGCGTGGAATCGATGTCGCGCGTCGGCATCGGCGCCCAGGGCGGCGCGTGGTTCATGGACCCGTCGGTCAACCTGCCGGCCTATTTCATGCCGCAGGGGGTGTCGGCCGATCTGATCGCCACGAAATACGGCTTCTCGCGCGACGACGTCGACGCCTATGCGGTGGAGAGCCAGAAGCGCGCCGCGAACGCCTGGGAGAAGGGATACTTCAAGAAGTCGGTCGTGCCGGTGAAGGACATCAACGGACTGACCATCCTCGACCGCGACGAGCACATGCGCCCGGGCACGGACATGCAAACGCTCGCCGGCCTCAACGCCTCCTTCGTCATGCCGGCGGAGATGGGCGGCTTCGGCGCCGTCGCCATCCAGGCGCATCCGGAGATCGAGACGATCAACCACGTCCACCATGCCGGCAACTCGTCGGGCATCGTCGATGGTGCCGGCCTCGTCCTCCTCGGCTCGAAGAAGGGCGGCAAGGCGATGGGCCTCGAGCCTCGCGCGCGCATCCGCGCCTTCGCCAATATCGGCTCCGACCCGGCGCTGATGCTGACCGGCCCGGTCGACGTGACCGAAAAGCTCCTGAAGCGGGCGAAGATGAAGCTGTCGGACATCGACCTCTTCGAGCTCAACGAGGCCTTCGCCTCGGTGGTGCTGCGCTACTGCCAGGCCTTCGACATCCCGGCCGACAAGATCAACGTCAATGGCGGCGCCATCGCCATGGGCCACCCGCTCGGCGCGACTGGCGCGATGATCCTCGGCACCGTGCTCGACGAACTGGAGCGGCGGGACCTGAACACCGCGCTGGTGACGCTCTGCATCGGCGCCGGCATGGGCACGGCGACGATCATCGAGCGGGTGTGAGCGCTGTAACAAGGGAACCCATGAGGCCCTTTGAAGGGCCGCCGGCGGCCCCCGCGGCCCGGAAGCGAAAGGGATAGAGAAATGACCGAGTACAAGAACTTCAAGGTCGAGACCGACGCCGACGGCATCGCGCTCGTCACCTGGGACATGCCTGGCAAGTCGATGAACGTCTTCACGATGGAAGTGCTCGACGAGCTCGACGCCATCACCGATGCCGTCGTCGCCGACGAGAAGGTGAAGGGCGTCGTCTTCACCTCCGGCAAGTCGTCCTTCTCCGGCGGCGCCGACCTGACCATGATCACGTCGATGTTCGAGCGCGCCGAGGAGGAGAAGCGGAAGAACCCAGACGGGGCGCAGAAGATCATCTTCGACCTCGTCGGCCGCATGACCTGGCTCTACCGCAAGATCGAGACCTGCGGAAAGCCCTGGGTCTCGGCGATCAACGGCACCTGCATGGGCGGCGCCTTCGAGCTCTCGCTCGCCTGCCACGGCCGCGTCGCCGCCGACGCGCCGTCGGTGAAGATGGCGCTGCCCGAGGTCAAGGTCGGCATCTTCCCCGGCGCGGGCGGAACCCAGCGCGTGCCGCGGCTGACCAACGCGCAGGACGCGCTGCAGATGATGACGACTGGCCAGAATCTCTCGCCGCAGCGCGCCAAGGTGATGGGCCTGATCCACGAGGTGGCCGAGCCGAAGAAGCTGATCGCGACCGCCAAGGCCATGATCCGCAACGGGCTCAAGCCCGTCCAGCCGTGGGACGAGAAGGGCTTCAAGCTGCCCGGCGGCCAGGTCTGGTCGGCGCAGGGCGCGCAGCTCTGGCCTGCCGCGGCCGCGATCCTTCGCCGCGAGACGCAGGGCAACTACCCGGCCGCCGCCGCGATCCTGAAATGCGTGTTCGAAGGCCTGCAGGTACCGTTCGACACGGCGCTTCGGATCGAGCAGCGCTATTTCACCCACGTGCTGCAGACGCCCGAAGCGAAGGCGATGATCCGCTCGCTGTTCGTCTCGCTCCAGGAAATCAACAAGGGTGCGCGACGGCCGGCCGGCGTCAAGCCGACCAGGTTCCGCCGGATCGGCGTCGTCGGCGCCGGCTTCATGGGTGCGGGCATCGCCTATGTCACCGCCAAGGCCGGCATCCCGGTCGTGCTCATCGACCGCGACATGGAGGCGGCCGCCAAGGGCAAGGCACATTCTGAGGACCTGGTGAAGAAGGACGTCCAGAAGGGCAAGATCACCAAGGAGGACGGCGACAAGCTCCTCGCCCTGATCACGCCGTCGACCGAGTATGCCGATCTGTCCGACGCCGACCTCGTCATCGAGGCGGTGTTCGAGGATCGCGACGTCAAGAAGGCAGTGACCGAAAAGATCGAGGCCGAAATCCGCGCGACCGCGGTCTTCGCCTCCAACACCTCGACGCTGCCGATCACCGGGCTGGCGAAGAACTCGAAGCGGCCGAAGAACTTCATCGGCATCCACTTCTTCTCGCCCGTCGACAAGATGATGCTCGTCGAGATCATCCTCGGCCGCAAGACGTCCGACAAGGCGCTCGCCGTCGCGCTCGACTATGTGGCGGCGATCAGGAAGACCCCGATCGTCGTCAACGACACCCGCGGCTTCTTCGTCAATCGCTGCGTGCTGCGCTACATGAACGAGAGCTACAACATGCTCGTCGAGGGCGTTCCGCCGGCGATGATCGAGAATGCCGCCAAGATGGCAGGCATGCCGGTCGGCCCGCTCGCGCTCAACGACGAGGTGGCGATTGATCTGTCGCTCAAGATCGTCCGCGCGACGGTCGCCGATCTGGGCGAGAATGCCGTCGACCCGCGCCATCTCGCCCTCATCGAGCGGATGGTGGAGAAGGAAGGCCGTCTCGGCCGCAAGAACGGCAAGGGCTTCTACGACTATCCGGCCAAGCCAGCGAAGAAGCATCTCTGGCCCGGTCTGAAAGAACTCTATCCGCAGCAGGACGCCGACAAGGTGGACGTGAAGGAACTGCAGGACCGCTTCCTCGCGACCATCGCGCTCGAGGCAGTGCGAACCATCGAGGAAGGCATCGTCACCGACCCGCGCGAGGCGGACCTCGGCACCATCCTCGGCTTCGGCTTCGCCCCCCATACGGGCGGCGCGCTCTCCTACATCGACACGATGGGGGCCAAGGCCTTCGCCGAGAAGTGCAAGGTGCTGGCGCGCAAGTACGGCAAGCAGTTCAAGGCGCCGAAGCTCCTCCTCGACATGGCGGAAAAGGGCGAGACCTTCTACGGACGCTTCAACCCCTATGGCGAAAGCCGGAAGGCGGCTTAAGGGAAAGTACCCTTCGCGACGAGATCGACGGGCCTTCGGGCCCGTTTTTCGTTTCGCGCGACGTCCGACGCTACCGAAAACGGGTATACTGTCTCCGCCGCCGCTTGCGGCGCGATGAGGGATTGCGCAATCTCTGCGCGCCCCCGCATGGAGGAACCCGCCATGGCCGTCATCGACTATTATTTCACGTCCGCCTCGCCTTTCACCTATATCGGCCACCGCGCCCTCTGCGAGGTTGCCGAGAAGCACAGGTGCGAGGTGCGTTTCAAGCCGGTCAATCTCGGGGCGGTCTGGGAAGTCTCAGGCGCGGTGCCGCCGGCCAAGCGCCCCGCTGTGCGCCAGAATCTACGGATGATCGAACTCCAGCGCCATGCCGCTTTCCGGGGCTTGAAGATCAACGTGCAGCCGAAATATTTCCCGGTCGATTCCTCGCTCGCCGACCGCGTGGTGATTGCCCTCGTCGAGGCTGGGCACGATCCGCGCTACTTCATGGGCAAGGTCTTCGCCGGGGTCTGGGCGAACGAGGAGAACATCGCCGACGCGGCCGTGCTCGCCTCCTATCTCTCGCAGACCGGCAACGACCCGGTTCCCGCGCTCGAGGATGCGCGCCAGCCCTGGACCGCGGAAATCCGCGAGCGCAACGCCCAGGAGGCCATCGCCGCCAATGCGGTCGGCGTACCGACCTACGTCCTCAACGGCGAGCCGTTCTGGGGGCAGGACCGGATCGAACTCCTCGACCATGCGCTTGCGGCCGGGCGTCCGCCCTACCACTCCCCGCTCGCCTGATATCCCCGGAACTTGAGGATATTTTTCCTATTTCCCTTTACCGTGCATACGGAGTCCCGTATAAGGACGGTTGTCGCGCAACATGCGTACGACACGGCAGCACGGGGCGACGGAGAGCGCGGCGCCCCACGATTTCGGGGCACCGCATGCTTTCGCATGAACGCATCTGGGCGGCCATCGACGCCCTTGCCGAACGCAACGGCCTGACCCCGTCGGGCCTGGCGCGGCGCGCCGGCCTCGACCCGACCGCCTTCAACAAGTCGAAGCGTCGCGGCCATGACGGGCGCGACCGCTGGCCCTCGACCGAATCCGTGTCAAAGGTGTTGCAGGCGACCAACGCGACGCTCGACGAGTTCCTCGGCCTCGTGCAGGGCGAAGCGGTGATGGCTTTCGGTGGCCTGCCAGAAGGCGCCTTCGCGCCGCAGCACGGGTCCATCCCGCTTCTCGGCTTCGCCCAGGCCGGCGCGGGCGGCTTCTTCGACGATGGCGGCTTTCCGGCCGGCCAGGGTTGGGATGTGGTCGACTTCCCGACCAGCGCCGCCAACCGGCCGGGCGTCTATGCGCTCGAGGTGCAGGGCGACAGCATGCTGCCGCTCTACCGCGACGGCGACATCCTGATCGTCGAGCCGGGCGCGCAGGTGCGCCGCGGCGACCGCGTCGTCGTCAAGACGCGCGAGGGCGAGGTGATGGCCAAGGTGCTGCACCGGCACACAGCGCGCGTCGTCGAACTCGTTTCACTCAATCCCGAGCATCCGAACCGGACCTTCGAGACGAGCGAGATCGACTGGATGGCGCGGATCATCTGGGCGAGCCAGTAATCCCGCAACCGGCGGGCTTGCTTTCCCTCTGCCCGGTGATTTTCGCGGCGGCCGGTGGTTGTTCGCCGGAGGACGAATGCCTATTCTCCTTGCGCATGGTCTGCGGCGGGGAGACCCCGCCGGAGGGACCGTGCCCACGTCGAGCGCGATCCGTCCGAAGAGTGACCTGACTTTTCCGGAACCGCTTGCGGGATTTCGCGAACCGGACCGGACTCCATGACCCAACGCATCTCTCACCAGGACGCCCTGATCTACCTGATGGTCATGATCTCGGCCGTCGACACGGCGATGAACGACGCCGAGTTCAGCCGCATCGGCCGGCTCGTCACCTTCCTTCCCGTCTTCCAGGGCTTCGACCAGGANCGCCTCGTCAAGGTCAGCCGCGACGGCGCCGAACTCCTCAAGGGNCCGGAGGGGCTCGACATCGTGCTCGAGGTGATCAAGGACGCGGTGCCNCCCCGGCTCTACGATACGGCCTATGCGATCGCGGTCGAGATCGCGGCAGCCGACTTCAACATCCAGCAGGAGGAAATCCGCATCCTGCAGATGCTGCGCGACCGCCTCGGCCTCGACAAGCTGACCTGCGCGGCGATCGAGCGCGGCGCCATCGCCCGCTTCCGCCGGGCCTGAGCGGCCGTCACTGAGCGCATCATCCGGCCCTCAATAGAGGCCGTTCGGGAACCAGCGCAGATAGAGTTCGGCAAAGCGGCCGTTGCGGTTGAGCTCGGCGATCGCCGCGTCGAAAGCCTGCGTCAGCTCCTCGTTGCGCGGGGCGACGGCGATGGCGAGCCCCTCGCCGAGAAAATCGCGCGAGATGTAGGGACCGTCGAAGAGGCGGCAGCACCCCTCGGCGGCCGAGCTCGACAGCCAAAAGGACAATTGCACGCCGTCGCCGAAGACGGCGTCGACCCGCCCCTGCCTGAGCGCCTCGAAAAGCCAGTCCTGCCTTTCGATCGGCACGGCGGAGACGCCGGGGAACCAGGCTCGCAGCATCGCCTCGTGCGCGGAGCGGGCGGCCACGCCAACGCGCCGGCCGGCAAGCGCGGTCGCCGCTCGACCTTCGAACGTGCTGTCGCCGCGCACGACGAAGCGCGCCGGCAGTTCCAGATAGGGGCGCGTGAAGCGGTAGCGCCGGCGCGTCTCCTCGGTCATGGCGACGCCGGCGATCAGCGCCTCGCCCTGGCTCGTCTCCAAAGCTCCCTCCAGCTCGTCCCAGGGAAGGGCCTGGATCTGGCACTTGTCGCGCATCTTCAGGACGTCGCACATGGCACGCGCCAGATCGACGTGAAATCCGGCAAGCCTCCCCGACTGGTCGATGAAGTTGAAGGGCGGGAAATCGACCGTGGTCAGGAACCTGATACGTGATCGCGAGGACAGGTCGCGCGCCACGATCCGCTCGCGCGGGTCGGTATAGGCGGGCGCGGAGGCCTGTGCCCAGGCCAGCAGCGGCGCAAACGCAAAAAGAAGCGTGAAAAACGCGAGAAATTCGCACGTAAAACGTGCATATCCCTTAAATTGCAGGGATGTCTTTGTTCGCACTTTGGTTACCATAGCTGCCGAACCGGTTCCCGATGGGTTCGTGTGTAGCAGAGTCATGCGATCAGACAAGCCGAACGAGCCCGCGCACCATCCCCCGGCTCCGATCCGCGCCGCGGACATGGCCGAAGCGCCGGCCACTCCACCCCTCACGAGCCGTGCGGAAAGGCTTGCCGTGGAGGCGAAGTTCTTTCTCGCCTGCGGGTTCGGCAAGCCGGAAATCGCCCGTGCCTACGGCGCCGCGCGGCACAACGGGACAAGCCTCGAAAGCGAGCTGATCGCGTCGGGCAGCCTCAGCCCGGGCATCTACTACCGCTACCTCGCCGATCGCCTCGACGTCGACTATCTCGAGACGATCGATCCCGCCGACGTTCTCGAGCACGACAATATCGACATCCATCTCACCCGGAACGCGTCGATCCGGATTTCTCGCGGCAGCCGCATCGTCACCGTGCACGTGCCGCAGGCGGCCGACCTCCCCGCACAGGAGGCATTCCCCGCCCGGCTTTCCGGATTTCGCGAGACGGCGGCGATCGCCGCTCCCGGCACGATCCGCGAGGCGGTCTGGGCGGCCCGCGGCCGCGAGCGAGTGGCGCGCACCACGCGGCATCTGGACGAAACGCGCCCCTCGGCGAGCGCACGCTCGATTCTTTCCGCGCCGCAGGCCTATGTGCTCGCCGCTGCCAAGGCGCTCGCCGTCACCTGCCTCGTCGCGGCGCCCGGCCAGACGCTTCTCGCCGCCCATGTCGCGCTTTCCGGGTTCTTCCTCGCGAGCAATATCCTGCGCATCCTCGCCGGTTTCCTCGGCGCGCGGCCGAGGCGACCCGTGCTTCCAACCCACCTGCCCGGCGATCTGCCGGTCTATACGATCCTCGTCGCGCTCAGGCACGAGGCGGAGATCGCGCCGCACCTGGTCCGGGCGCTCGACCGGCTTCACTGGCCGAAGTCGAAGCTCGACGTCAAATTCATCTGCGAGGAGGACGACGCCGAGACGATCGCCGCCCTTTCGGACGCCCGGCCCGGCCCGCATTGCGAGATCGTGCGCGTGCCCGAATATCATCCGATGACCAAGCCGAAGGCACTGCAATACGCACTCGCGGGCGCACGGGGTTCGCTGGTCGCCGTCTACGATGCGGAGGACGTGCCCAATCCCGCCCAGCTTCTCGAGGCCTGGTGCCTCTTCCAGGAGGGGGACGCGCACCTTGCCTGCGTGCAGGCACCGCTTGCCATCGCCAATTACCGGGATGGCTGGCTGACCACGATCTTCGCGCTCGAATATAGCGGCCTGTTCCGGGCGCTCGTCCCCTTTCTCGGCCGGTTCGGCCTGCCGATCCCGCTCGGCGGCACCTCGAATCATTTCCGCCGCGAGGCCTTGGAGGCGGTCGGGGGATGGGACCCCCACAACGTCACCGAGGACGCCGATCTCGGCTTCCGGCTCTACCGCGCCGGCTACCGCACCCGGGTGGCCTACCACGCCACGATCGAGGCGGCGCCGGACACGATCAGCGTCTGGCTGAAACAGCGCGCGCGCTGGCTCAAGGGATGGCTGCAGACCTGGCTGGTGACAATGCGCCACCCCGTTGGTGCGGCGCGCGAGTTCGGCTGGCGCGGCTTTGTCACCTTCCAGATCCTGATCGCCGGCATGCTCGCCTCGTCCCTTCTCTATCCGGCGATGCTCGCCGTCCTCGCACTCTATCCCGCTCGTTTCGCGCTCGGCCTGCCGCTCCTGCCGGCCGGCCCGCACATGCTCCTGTGGTGCGTCGACCTTGCGAATATCGCCGCGAGCTTCCTCGTTTTCCTCTTCCTCGGCTGGCGCAACATGACGCTGGTCGAGCGACGGGGCATCCGGTGCCGACGCATGGCCATGCTACCGTTCTACTGGCTGATCATGTCGGCCGCCGCCTGGCGGGCGCTGCGCCAGATCGTCCGCCATCCGCACCATTGGGACAAGACCCCGCATCCCCTGCCGCAGGCGCCAAAGCCGGCGGGAAAGACGTCAGGCGCGTGAATCGGGATTTCGCCGGAGACCGTGAGGCGACGTTGCGAGCTCGGCGTCTGTAGTCTGCTTTGCGGGAAGACTGGAGCGGGTGATCGGGATCGAACCGACGACATCAAGCTTGGGAAGCTTGCGTTCTACCACTGAACTACACCCGCGCCAGCGAAATCCTTGGCGGGGCGGAGCCGCTCTGTCAAGGCGGCGGGTGAAGGGAATGTCGCCGCGGACGCCGCGGACGGCTGTCATCGACGCGTCCGCGGCGCAGGTCGATGTCAGGAGGCGAGGCGCACCCGCATCACGTCCCGCCGGATGCGATCGAAGATGGCCGAGAGCTGCGAGCGCGTCGGCGCGTCATAGAAATGGCCGGGCGAGCTTGCGCATTTCTGCAGCATGTCGCCGGTCGCCTTGTCTGGCTCCTCGAGCCGGATCGTGTAGATCTCGATGTCGTCGAGCTTGGCGTTGGTGCAGGCCGTGAGCGTCTTCGCATCGATCTCGGCCCTGGTGGCCGTGGCGCTCACCGTCGTCACGCCGTTCAGGCGGCCGTCGACGAGATAACCGTAGCTCGTATAGCCGGAACCGAGCGCATTGTTGTTGAGCACGCCGAAGGAATTGACGCCGTCGGTGAGGAAGATCATCACCTTGTGAACGTTCTTCTCGGTCTTCGGCGCTCCCTCCGTGAACGGGGCGCGATTGGAGAGCACGCGCCAGCCCCACATCACGCCTTCGAGCGTGTTGGTGCTGCCTTGGGCGACGAGGTCGCCGACGACCTTCTTGATTGCGTTGGTGTCCGTCGTCAGCGGCCTCAGTTCGGTGACATCGCAGCTGTAGTTCGGTCCCTTGAGGCCGGTATCGCCCGCATAATATGTCGAGGGGGAGCGGTCGACCGTCACATCGTTCCACTTGCGAACCATCTTGACCGCCTCGGCAATGCCGGCCGGCTTGGAATAGGCGCTGTTGCGGCCGTAGCGGGCGAGCCGGGCCTGCTTCGTCGCCTCGCTCGTATCCCCGGGATCGACGCCGTAACCGGCATCGGCGAGATAGGAGTTCGGATAGGGATACTGGATGTTGCCGCTCAGGAACTGATCCGGCTCGTCGATGGCGAACATCGGCGTGAACAGCGAATGCGGGTCCTTCGGATCCGGCACCGTGTCGTCCACGTCATGGTTCCCGCCAGCGGAGGCCTGCCGCGTCTCGATGCAGCCCCGCCACGTCTCGCCGAGGTGGTCAAACAAGGCGAAGCGGCTGAAGCCGACAGGCAAGTCGGTCGAGGTGATCGGGGCGACGGAATTCTGGTCGATCCACGAGGCGGCCGCCTTGACGTAGCCGGTCGAGTCGATCACCGGCCCGTATTTCGCGCCGACATTGACGAAGGCCGCATAAGGCACGACCGCGTATTTGATCTGGCCTGCGGGCAGGTTCAGCGCATTCATGTCGTCGACCATGCCGATGACGGCCTGCTGCATGGCGGAGAGCTTGCCGCCGGCCATCGAGCCGGTCGTGTCGAGCACGAAGGCGATCTCGTACTTGGCCGAGCCGTAGGATGCCACGGACTTCGCCGAAACGTTGGCGGTGCTGATGCCGAACACGCCGCCGAACGAGATCGGCTCGGCGATGTCGGCAATGACCTCGACCTGGTTGGTGCCAAGCCTGACGGTGACATTGGCGGGCGCAGCCGTGTAGTTGGCGGCAATCAGCTTGCGGGCAAGCGCCTCGGCCTGCTCCTGGCCGATATTGCCTTCGCGTGCCACACCGAGCGCGGCGGCGTCGGACGCGTTCTGCAGTTCGCGACGCTCGCGGGAAAGATTGATGTAGTCGACGGCGAGGCCGGCGGCCATGAGGACCGGAATGCCGAGTACGGCGAAGGAAAGCGCAAAATTGCCGGACCGGTCCCGGGCAAACGTCCTGAAATTGACCATCGGCCACCCCCTGCATGTCACGAAACGGCCTGAAACAGGCCTCTCCCAGACCGGGAGCCATAACATGCAGGTACTTGAGAGGCTGTTAATATAACCGTTCAACTTGCGGCCGCGGCCGCAAACGGGACGCTTTACTCGATCCCGGTCAGGCGTCGGCTCGGAAATGCTTGGAAAGCTTCAGGCCCTGCGCCTGGTAGTTGGAGGCGAGATCGCGGCCGTAGAGCGCCTCGGGATGCTCGATCATGCGCTCGTAGACGAGGCGGCCGACGATCTGGGCGTGGTCGAGAATGAAGGGCACCTCATGGCTCCTGACCTCGAGCACGGCGCGACTGCCGGCGCCCCCCGCCCCTGCATGGCCGAAGCCCGGATCGAAGAAGCCGGCATAGTGGACGCGGAACTCCCCGACAAGCGGATCGAACGGCGTCATCTCGGCGGCGTAGAGTGGCGGCACGTGCACCCACTCGCGCGAGACGAGGATGTAGAACTCGTCGGGATCGAGGATAAGGTCGGCCGTGCCCCGGTTGTAGAGCGGCTCCCAGAAATCGGCGATGTCGTAGGCCGCCTTGCGGTCGACGTCGACGACCGCCGTGTGGTGCTTGCCACGATAGCCGACGAGCGAGCCGGGGCCGGAGCCCATCAGGTCGATCGAGAGCGCGATGCCGCCCCCGGACACGTTCGGCGCCTCCGAGGCGACCAGCGTCTCCTGGCGATGGAGCGCCGAGAGCGCCGTCTCGTCGAGAAGGGTCGAGCCCTTGCGAAAGCGGATCTGCGAAAGCCGCGAGCCGGTGCGCACGACGATGGGGAAAGTGCGCGGGCTCACCTCGAGCCAAAGCGGCCCCTTGTAGCCGGCAGGGATCTTGTCGAATTCCTGGCCGTGATCGGTCAGGACGCGGGTGAAGATGTCCAGGCGACCGGTCGAGCTTTTCGGATTGGCCGAGGCCGAGACATCGACGGGCAGGTCGAGCGCCTCGAGCAGCGGAACCATGTAGACGCAGCCGGTCTCGAGCACGGCGCCTTCGGCAAGGTCGATGACATGGAGCGCGAGCCGCTCGAGCTTGGCCTCGACCGTATGGCCCGGACCGGCGAGAAAGCTTGCCCGGACGCGGTAGGCCTTGCCGCCGAGCCTCAGGTCGAGACTTGCCGGCTGGACCTGGTCGGCGTCGAATGGTCGCGGCGAGACGATGCGGCCCGCTTCAGAAAGCGCGCGGATCATGCGGTCGGAAAGTATGCCCGCTGCCGACATCATGCCATCTCCCGATCAATCGCCCTTCAATGGCAACAGGCTTCAATTGACGCAAGCTCCGGCTGGGCGTAAAAGGCGCTTATCCCGTGGTGATTTGGCCGGCCGGCTTGCAGCCACGTTAAAGAAGTTGCTAAAAGGTCGGGGTTCGAACCGGCTTGCAACTTCGCGAGCCGGTTTTTTCGTTTGGAGTTTCCAGAGATGAGCGCATCGAGAAAGCTCAGACCCGCCACCCAGCTCGTCCAGGGCGGCATCAACCGCTCCGGCTACGGCGAGACGTCGGAAGCGATCTTCCTGACGCAAGGGTTCGTCTACGCCAGCTCCGAAGCCGCCGAAGCGCGCTTCAAGGGTGAGGAAGAAGGCTTCATCTATTCTCGATACGCCAACCCGACCAACGACATGTTCGAGAAGCGCATGTGCCTCATGGAAGGCGCCGAGGATGCGCGCGCCACCGCGTCCGGCATGGCCGCGATCTCGGCTGCCCTCCTGTGCCAGGTGCGCGCTGGCGACCATGTCGTCGCCGCCCGCGCGCTCTTCGGCTCGTGTCGATGGGTGGTCGAGAAGCTGATGCCGCAATACGGGGTGGAGTCCACGCTGGTCGACGGACGCGACATGTCCGCCTGGGAACGCGCGATCCGGCCGAACACCAAGGTCTTCTTCCTCGAAAGCCCGACCAACCCGACGCTCGAAGTCATCGACATCGCCGCGGTCTCCGCGCTCGCAAGGCAGATCGGCGCGAGAGTGGTGGTCGACAACGTCTTTGCCACGCCGCTCCTGCAGAAGCCGCTGGAGCTCGGCGCCGACATCGTCGCCTATTCGGCGACCAAGCACATTGACGGCCAGGGCCGTTGTCTCGGCGGCGTGGTGCTCTCGAGCAAGGACTGGATCAACGAGTACCTGCACGACTATTTCCGCCATACAGGGCCGTCCCTGTCGCCGTTCAACGCCTGGACCCTGCTCAAGGGCCTGGAGACGCTGCCGCTGCGCGTGCGCCAGCAGTCCGAGAGCGCCCGGGTGATAGCCGACCACCTTGCTGACAATCCCAAGGTCGCCCGGGTGATCTATCCCGGACGCCCTGACCACCCGCAGGCGGATATCTGCGCCCGGCAGATGAAGGGCGGCTCGACGATGATCGCCATCGAGTTCAAGGGCGGCAAGGATGCAGCGTTCCGGTTCCAGGACGCGCTGGAGGTGATCCGCATCTCCAACAATCTCGGCGACGCCAAGAGCCTCATCACCCATCCGGCGACGACGACGCACAAGAACCTCAGCGAGGAAGCCCGGCTCGAACTCGGGATCACCCAGGGCGTCGTGCGGCTCTCGGTGGGACTCGAGGACGTCGAGGACCTGATCGACGACGTCGACATCGCTCTCTCGAAGGTCGCCTGAGACAATCGACCGCGCGGGCGGCGGGAGACCTTCCTCGCCGTCCGCGCGCAGGCTTCACCCTGCCAGATCAACCGGCTTGACGCAGCCAAGCGCGGTTCGACATAGTCGCGCGATGGAGTGACCCCATGTACCGCGCCGTAACCCGCGACATCGAAGTGACCGTCGAGCCCTACTACCTCGAGGACCAGTCAGACCCCGAGGACAGCCGCTATGTCTGGGGCTACCGGATCGTGATCGCCAACAATTCCGACACGATTGTGCAGCTCCGCAGCCGCCACTGGCGCATCACCGACGAAAACGGGCTGGTCGACGAGGTGCGTGGCCCCGGCGTCGTCGGCGAGCAGCCGGTGCTCAGGCCCGGCGACACCTACGAATATTCCTCGGGCTGCCCGCTCGACACGCCCTCGGGTGTCATGGTCGGCACCTATCAGATGCAGTCCGCCGAAGGCGAGCTGTTCGACGTCGAGATCCCTGCCTTCTCGCTCGATCTCCCCGGCGTGGTGCGCACGCTGAACTGAGGCGGTCGCCTCAGACGCCGAATTCGGCGGGGGCAAAACTGTAAGCTGTCGAGCAGAACTCGCAGGTCACGGAGATGTGCCCGTCCTCGATGCTGTCGCGGATCTCCTCGGCGCTGAAGCCGGAGAGAATGCCGGCAAGCTTCTCGCGCGAGCAGGAGCACTTGTCGGCGACAGGCGCCGGCTCGAACACGCGCACGCCGTGCTCGTTGAAGAGACGGTAGAGCAGCCGCTCGGCCCCGACATCCGGATCGGTCAGCTCGCTCGCGTCGATGGTCTCGACCAGTGCGCGGGCCTCGGCCCAGGCGTCGTCCTCGCCCGTCTCCGGCGCCTCCACCCCTTCGGGCAGGTCACCGCCGGGAAGGTCGGGCAGCCGCATCCGCTGTGGCGCCTGCGGCAGGAACTGGACGACGAGGCCGCCGGCCCGCCAGGAGTGGCGGGTGCGGCCGGACGCGTCGCGCTCGAGAAGCTCGGCAACCGCCATGCGCAGGAGTGTCGGGATCTGCTCGGACTGGCGGAAATAGGTCTCGGCCATAGCCGAGAGCGAGTCCCCCTTCATCTCGACGATGCCTTGGTAGCGCTGCATGAACTCGCCCTGGTCGATGGTGAAGGCGAGAATGCCCTTCCCGAGAAGCTCGGCCGAACCGGTTTCGCCCCGCGCCTCGGCCGCGGCGAGACGCTCGGGATCGAAGCGGGCATAGCCGCGCACATCGCCCGGCGCCTTGAAATCGGCGACGGCGAGATCGACCGGGCCGTCGCCCTTGGTCTGGAGGATCAGCTTGCCGTCGAACTTGAGCGAGGTGCCGAGGAGAACGGTGAGCGTGATGAGTTCGGCCAGGAGCCGCGCCACCGGCACGGGATAGTCGTGTCGTCCGAGTATGGCGTCGATGAGCGGGCCGAGCTGGACGGCGCGGCCGCGGACGTCGAGGCCGGCGACTTCGAAGGGGACGACGTTATCGTCACCGGCGAAACCGATGTCGCCGAGTCTGAGATCAGGATTTTCCATGGCGTATATCTAGGTCAGAGAGCGCCCATGCACCAGCGCAGCACCGCCTTCTGGGCATGAAGCCGGTTCTCGGCCTCATCGAAGACCACCGAACGCGGCCCATCGATGACCTCATCGGTCACCTCCTCGCCGCGGTGCGCCGGCAGGCAGTGCATGAACAACGCGTCGGGCTTGGCCTTGTCCATCAGCGCCTGGTTGACCTGGAAGGGGGCGAAGACGTTGTGGCCGCGGGCGCGATGCTCCTGGTTCATCGAGACCCAGGTGTCGGTGACGACGCAGTCGGCGCCGGCGACAGCCGCGACGGGATCGTGTCCGATCGTCACCTCCGCGCCGCGGGCCCGCGCCCATTCGACATAGCGCGCCTCGGGCTCGGAGCCTTCCGGGACCGCAACGTTCACCTTGAAGCCGAACTGGGCGGAGGCCTCGATCAGCGAATGCAGCACGTTGTTGCCGTCGCCGGTCCAGGCGAAGGTCTTGCCGCGGACCGGGCCGCTATGCTCCTCGAAGGTGAGAATGTCGGCCATGATCTGGCAGGGGTGGGTGTCGTCGGTGAGCGCGTTGATGACCGGCACCGTTGCGTGTTCAGCAAGCTCCAGCAGGCGCGAATGCTCGAGCGTGCGGATCATGATGATGTCGACGTAGCGCGAGAGCACCCGCGCCGTGTCGGCGATGGTCTCGGCGCGGCCGAGCTGCATCTCGTTGCCGGACAGGAACAGCGTCTCGCCGCCGAGCTGGCGCATGCCGACGTCGAAGGAGACGCGGGTGCGCGTCGACGGCTTTTCGAAGATCATCGCCAGCATCTTGCCGGCAAGCGGCTTCTCGCCCGCGGGGTCCTCTTTCGACCGTCGCGCCGCGTCGATCATCCTTCGCAGATCCGTCTTCTCGACGGCTGAGAGATCGAGGAAATGACGCGGCTTGTTGGTCTCTTGCATGACACTCACGGGGGTTTCAGTTCCTTGCGGTTCCACCTTGCAGCTTTTCAAGCGCCTTTTCCATGCGCCCCAGTCCGTCACGGACCTCTTCGGCGGACACGGTGAGCGGCGGCAGCAGACGCACGACGTTGTCGCCGGCCGGAACCGCGAGCACATGCTCGGTGCGGAAGGCCTCGACGACTGCGACGTTGGACTTGGCGCATTTGACACCGATCATAAGCCCCGAGCCGCGCACGTCGGCGATGAGATCGGGGAAGCGGTCCTTGAGCGAGGCGAGGCCCTGGGTGAAGAGCTTGCCCATTTCGAGCACGTGGTCGAGGAAGCCGTCGGCGAGGACGACGTCGAGCACGGCGTTGCCGACCGCCATGGCGAGCGGGTTACCGCCGAACGTGGTGCCGTGCGTGCCCGCGGTCATGCCTTCGGCGGCCTCGGCCGTGGCGAGGCACGCCCCCATCGGGAAGCCGCCGCCGATGCCCTTGGCGATCGCCATGATGTCCGGCTCGATCCCGGCCCACTCATGCGCGAAGAGCTTGCCGGTGCGACCGATGCCGCACTGGACCTCGTCGAGGATGAGGAGGAGGCCCTTCTCGTCGCAGAGCGCGCGCAGGCTGCGCAGCACCTCGCTCTCGATCGGGCGGATCCCGCCCTCGCCTTGGACGGGCTCGATGAGGATCGCCGCGGTTTCGGGCGTGATCGCCGCCTCGACGGCAGCGAGGTCTCCGAACGGCACCTGGTCGAAACCCTCGACCTTGGGGCCGAAGCCTTCGAGATACTTGGCCTGGCCGCCGGCGGCGATGGTGGCGAGCGTGCGGCCGTGGAAGGCGCCTTCCATGGTGATGATGCGGTACCGCTCGGGCTGGCCCTTGACGTAGAAGTAGCGCCGCGCGGTCTTGATGGCGCATTCGATCGCCTCGGCGCCGGAATTGGTGAAGAACACCTTGTCGGCGAAGGTGGCGTCGACGAGACGCTGGCCGAGTGTCTCCTGGCCCGGGACCTCGTAGAGGTTCGACAGGTGCCAAAGGCGCGAGGCCTGGGCCTTCAGCGCCTCGACGAGATGCGGATGGGCATGGCCGAGCGAGTTGACGGCAATACCGGCGGCGAAGTCGAGATACTTGTCGCCCGTTTCCGTGAACAGCCAGACCCCCTCACCTCGGGCGAACCGCAACGGTGCACGATTGAACGTATCGTACAGCGAGGGAGCGGTGGCCATGTCGAGGGTCTCCTGACGTCTCAGGCAGCCGGGGCCCGGTAACGACCGGCACGGCTGCGGCGGTTGCGGAAAAAATCAAAATGCCGCCCTGTGGGCGGCGGCAGCACTATTTACGTTTCGGCTTGTGATGTCAATCAACGCGGAATCGGACCGGCATACGGATTTTCGCCGTCTTTGCGGTGTCAAAATGCCATTACGTGACGCGGATTCCCCTAAGTTGGGGAAAACCGAAAAAAGGAATCCGCCCGATTCCGCCGACTCTTGTCACGGAGTCCGGCGCTCACTAGGTTAGAGGCCAGAACTAGATAGTCACGGCGGACAACTAGTCAGCAAGACAGTGGAGCGCGTACCCAGCCCCGGCTCACCGGGGTCGCGTGGAAGGATTCTGCCATTCCCCTGACGGGGCAAAGGAGCCAAATTGCATGAACTGGACGGATGAACGGGTCGAAATGCTCAAGAAACTTTGGGCGGACGGCCTGAGTGCAAGCCAGATCGCGGCGCAGCTGGGCGGGGTCAGCCGCAACGCGGTCATCGGCAAGGTCCACCGGCTCAACCTGCCGGGCCGGGCCAAGAGCGGTGGCCAGGCGACCGTGCGCACCAAGCGCCCGACGGCCGCCCCGCGCGCACCCAACTATGCGAGCCGCACCGCCGCCGCAGCCCGTCCCGTCGGGCGCTCGGTCGGGGCCACCGCGCTCAAGACCGAGGTCATTGCCGTCGAGGATGTCGACCTTCGTCCGGTCGCCGACGTCGTGGTGCCGATTTCGCGCCGGCTGAGCCTCGTCCAGCTCACCGAACGAACCTGCAAGTGGCCGATCGGCGATCCCCTGCAGGAAGGCTTCCATTTCTGCGGCAACGATTCCGGAGAGGCCTCGCCCTATTGCGGCTACCACGCCCGGCTTGCCTTCCAGCCCTCGGCCGAACGCAAGCGCATACGCTGAGGCTGATCCTCCCGCCAAAGAAAAAACCCGGCTTTCGCCGGGTTTTCTTTTTCCGGACCTTGCGGCCGCGGTCAGCCTTCGATCGAGTAGCCCGCCCCGCGCACGGTGCGCACGATGTCGCGCATGTTCGACACGTTGAGCGCCTTGCGCAGGCGCCCCACATGAACGTCGACGGTGCGCTCGTCGACATAGACGTCGTGGCCCCAGACGCCGTCGAGAAGCTGGGCTCGGGAATAGACCCGGCTCGGCGCGCTCATCAGAAATTCGAGCAGGCGGAACTCGGTCGGTCCGAGCTTGATGTCGCGTCCGCGCCGGCGCACGCGGTGCGTCTCGCGATCGAGTTCGACGTCGCCGACCCTGAGCACGGTCGCGATCGATTCCGGCCGGGCGCGGCGCAGCATGGCGCGGATGCGCGCAAGCAGTTCCGGCGTCGAGAACGGCTTGACCACGTAGTCGTCGGCGCCGGTCGACAGGCCGCGGACGCGTTCGCTCTCCTCGCCGCGGGCGGTCAGCATGATGATCGGCAGCCGCTCGGTCTCGGGCCTGAGCCGCAGCCGGCGGCAGAGCTCGATGCCGGAAATGCCGGGCAACATCCAGTCCAGGATCAGGAGATCGGGCGCGCGCTCGCGCAGCCTGATCTCGGCCTCATCGCCGCGGAGGATCGTGTCGACCTCATAGCCTTCGGCCTCGAGATTGTATCGCAGGAGCACACTCAGCGCCTCCTCGTCCTCGACCACGCTAATGCGCGGGTTAATCGCCATCTGTCGGTCTCCGGGTTCCGCGTCAGTTTTCGATCGGCGAGGCGATGACGTTGGCCGTGTCGTCGTCCTTCGGACGCTCCGGCGGCAACTGCTCGCCCGTCGCCACGTAGAACACCGTCTCGACGATGTTGGTAGCATGGTCGCCGATGCGCTCGATGTTCTTGGCGCAGAAGAGGAGGTGCGTGCAGGCGGTAATGTTGCGCGGGTCCTCCATCATGTAGGTCAGAAGCTCGCGGAAGAGCGACGTGTAGATCGCGTCGATCTCCTCGTCGCGCTCCCGGATCGTGTTGGCGAGCTCGGGCGAGCGGGTGGCAAAGGCGTCGAGCACCTCCTTGAGCTGGGTCAGCGCCAGCTCGGCGAGATGCTCCAGCCCGCGCACCAGCTTCTTCGGCTGCGCCATGGTGTGCACGGCGATGACCCGCTTGGCGATGTTCTTGCCGAGGTCGCCGACGCGCTCGAGATCGGAGGCGATGCGGATCGAGCCGATGATCTCGCGCAGGTCGGAGGCCATCGGCTGGCGCTTGGCGATGAGCAGGATCGCCTTGTCACCGACCTCGCGCTCGGCGGCGTCGAGCAGGAGGTCCTCGGAGATGACGCGCTGGGCAAGCGCGGTGTCGGCGGTGACGAGCGCGGTCACCGCGTCGGCGACCATGGTCTCGGCGATGCCGCCCATTTCGGACAGGCGCCGCACGAGCCAGCGGAGCTCTTCGTCGTAGGCGGTGACGGTGTGGGCTGCGGGCATTCTTTAAAACCTCTTCTCGATCGGTCGGCGCGTTCAGCCGAAGCGGCCGGTGATATAGTCCTGCGTGCGGCGGTCGTCGGGATTGGTGAACATCTTTTCGGTCGGCCCCTCCTCGACCAGGTTGCCGAGATGGAACATGGCGGTGCGCTGCGAGACGCGGGCCGCCTGCTGCATCGAATGGGTGACGATGACGATCGTGTAGTTCTCGCGCAATTCGTCGATCAGTTCCTCCACCTTTGCGGTGGCAATCGGATCGAGCGCCGAGCAGGGCTCGTCCATCAGGATGACGTCCGGGCTGACGGCGATGGCGCGGGCGATGCAGAGCCTTTGCTGCTGGCCGCCGGACAGACCGGTTCCCGGTTCGTTGAGGCGGTCCTTCACCTCGTTGAACAGGCCCGCNCTGACGAGGCTCGTCTCGACGATCTCGTCGAGTTCGGTTCGGTTACGCGCNAGCCCGTGAATGCGCGGGCCGTAGGCGACGTTCTCGTANATCGACTTCGGGAACGGNTTGGGCTTCTGNAACACCATGCCGACGCGGGCGCGCAGCTCCACCACGTCGATCGCGGGATCGTAGACGTCCTCGCCGTCGAGCGTGATCAGGCCGGTCACCCGGCATTTGTCGATCGTGTCGTTCATGCGGTTGAAGCAGCGCAGGAAGGTCGACTTGCCGCAGCCCGAGGGGCCGATAAGCGCGGTGACGGCGTTCCGGCGGACGTCGAGATCGACGCCGAAGAGTGCCTGCTTCTCGCCGTAGAAGACGCTGACGTTCTTGCCGCGCATCTTGATCGCCGCCTGGTCGACGGGCGCACCCGCCGCATGTACCGTCGCAGCTTCCAACATGAAGTTCATCTCCATCTTTCCATCGTCTGTATATAGAGCTTGAGGCGGGTGTCCGAAACGCAGCGCTACCAGCGCCGTTCGAACCGGCGGCGGAGCAGGATGGCCGCGAGGTTCATGACGGCGAGGAAGAGGAGCAGGATGATGATGGCGCCCGAGGTGCGCTCTACGAAGGCGCGCTCGGCCTCGTTGGCCCACATGAAGATCTGAACCGGCAGCGCCGTCGCCGGATCCAGCGGCGTCGCCGGATGGTCGACTACGAAGGCGACCATCCCGATCAGGAGGAGCGGGGCCGTCTCGCCGAGCGCCTGGGCGAGACCGATGATGGTGCCGGTCAGGATGCCGGGGGCGGCGAGCGGCAGGACGTGGTGGAACACCATCTGCATCTTCGAGGCGCCGATGCCGAGCGCCGCGGCCCGGATCGAGGGCGGGACGGCCTTGAGCGCGGCGCGGGTGGCGATGATGATGGTCGGCAGCGTCATCAGCGTCAGCACCAGGCCCCCGACGAGCGAGGCCGAACGCGGCAGGCCGGCGAAGTTGATGAAGACGGCGAGGCCGAGGAGGCCGAAGACGATCGACGGCACCGCGGCGAGATTGTTGATGTTGACCTCGATCAGGTCGGTCCAGCGGTTTCTGGGCGCGAATTCCTCAAGATAGATCGAGGCGGCGACGCCGATCGGCAGCGAGAGCGCGAGCACGATCAGCATCATGTAGAATGAGCCGATGATGGCGACGCCGAGGCCGGCGGTCTCCGGCCGGCTCGAGGCGCCGTTGACGAAGAGACCGGTGTTGAACTCGAGCGAGAGGATGCCCTTTTCCGACAGCTCCCTCACCAAGTCGACTTGCTGGTCGGAGACCTGCCGTCGGGCTTCGGGCACGGCGAGGTCGATCTGTCCCTTGAGCGTGGAATCGACGAGGCCATGAGCGGTGAGCGTCACCGGCACCGTNCTGCCGATGATCGAGGGATCGGCGAGGACGAGGNTGCGGATCTCGGTGCGGGCNCTGTCGGAAACGAGCTTGGCGACCTCGCGCAGCTTCGCCTTGTCGGCCGGATCGACGCCCAGCGCCTTGGCGAGAGCGTCGCGGGCGAGAAGAGGGTAGTNGGCTTTCAAGAGCACGCCCGGATCGTCGCCGCGGACGCCNTTNGGATCGATGATCCGTTCGGAAAATTCGATCGGAATAGTGATCGTCGTCTGGCGGAACGCGCCGATGCCCGCCGAAAGCACGGTCCAGAGAAGGAGCGCGAGGAAGGCGAGACCGATGACGATGGCCGCCACTCCATAGAAGCGGAACCGGCGCTCGGCGGCATAGCGCCGGGCGAGGCCGATGTCGCGGCGGACCGGGGCGGATCGCACGGGAGAGAGGATCGCGGCGTCGGTCATTCGTACTGCTCCCGGTATTTGCGCACGACGTAGAGCGCGCAGACATTGAGGCCGAGCGTGATGGCGAAGAGGGTGATGCCCAGCGCGAAGGCGACGAGCGTCTGCGGCGAGTCGAATTCGAGGTCGCCGGTAAGCTGGCTGACGATCTTTACCGTCACCGTCGTCATCGGCTCGAAGGGGTTGAGCGAGAGCCGCGCCACCACCCCGGCGGCGAGCACCACGATCATGGTCTCGCCGATGGCGCGCGAGGCGGTCAGGAGCAGCGCGCCGACGATGCCCGGAAGCGCGGCGGGCAGGATCACGCGCTTGACCGTCTCCGAGCGCGTGGCGCCGAGGCCGAGCGAGCCCTCGCGCATGGCGCGCGGCACCGCGGTAATGATGTCGTCGGAGAGCGACGAGACGAAGGGAATAAGCATGATCCCCATCACGACGCCGGCGGTGAGCACGCTCTGGGCCTGGATGAAGCCCGTCGCCTCGCCAGTGGCGATGCCCGCTATCCGCGCCGAGAGATCGCGCAGGAAGGGCCCGACGGTGACGATGGCGAAGAAGCCGTAGACGATGGTCGGGATGCCGGCGAGGACCTCGAGGAGCGGCTTGGCGACCGAGCGCAGGCGCGGGCCGGCATATTCGGCCATGTAGATGGCCGCGAAGAGCCCGACGGGCACGGCGAAGAGCATGGCGACGAAGGCGATGTAGAGCGTGCCGGCGAGAAGCGGGATCAGGCCGAACTGCCCGGCGGAATCGGTGGCGCCCGCGGCAGCAAAGCGCGGATCCCACACGGTGCCGAAGAAGAACTCGTGCGGCGCGACCGAGGCGAAGAACCGGCCGGTCTCTGAGATCATCGACAGTACGATGCCGGCGGTCGTAAGGATCGCGATCGAGGAGGCGACGATCAGCATGGCGAGGACGACGCCTTCGACGCGGTTGCGCGCCCTGACGCGGGGCCTGAGCTGCGTGGCGGTCCAGGCGAAGCCGGCGACGGAGACGAGTAGGGTGGCGACGGCGCGCCAGAGCGCGCTGGCCTCCCCGATCGCATTGGCGTGGAAGGCGGCGGCGACCATCGCGTCGTCCGCTTCGGCGGCGACCGCCACCCCCCTGGCTGCGAGCAGCGGCCGCGCCGCCTCGATGCCGGCACGGGCGGCGGCCCGCCCCTCGTCGTCAAGGAGCGTCAGTCCGCGGGCTATGGAGCCGATCATGCCGATCGCGAGGTCACGGCGCTCCGGCGACGCATATGCTGGACTGTCGGGCAGGTCGGTACGGATGGCGCGGTCGACGAGGATCGAGCTCGCCACTGTCCAGACGACGAGAAGACCAAGCGCCGGCATCACCGCCGCCATGAAGGCATGGACCCCGTGATAGCCGGGCCGCGAATGCAGCGTGACCGAACTGCCGGCCTCGATGCCCCGAATACGGGACCTTGCGTAGAAATAGGCGGCCATGCCGATCAGGCAGACGGTCGCGAGCACGGACGGGACACTCATCGGCGGCAATTCCAGCCTCTTGGGCGGGTCGGGCGAAAAACCCGGCGCAGAGGGCCGCGCCGGGTCGATGGCGATTGCATCAGAGCGTGTTGCCGCCGGCGAAGTCGGCGCGGGCGGCTTCGCGCTCCTCATCCGGGCCGGCGACGAGACCATACTCGGCGAGCGGGGAGTCCGGGCCGACCATCTGGTCGTCGAGGAAGAACTCGACATAGTCCTTGAGGCCCGGAATGACGCCAAGATGCGCCTTCTTGACGTAGAAGAACAGCGGGCGCGAGACCGGATACTCGCCAGCGGCGATGGTCTCCGTTGTCGGCAGGACGCCGCCGACGGTCGCAACCTTCAGCTTGTCCTTGTTGTTCTCGTAGAAGGCGAGGCCGAACACGCCGATACCGGTCTTGTTCGCATCGATGCGGGCGAGCGTCTCTGTATAGTCGCCGTCGATGTCGACGGCGGCGCCGTCCTTGCGCACAGCCACGCAGGCCTTCGCCACTTCCTTCTCGTCGATGCCGGCCGCCTTGACGGCGTCCCGGTCGCAGCCGGCGGCCATCAGCTTCTCCTCGAAGACTTCGCGGGTGCCGTGCTTCTCGCCGGGAATGTAGGCGACGATGTTCCAGTCGGGGAAGGAGGGATTGACCTCCGACCACTTCCTGTAGGGATTGTCGACGAGCTTGCCGTCGACGACCACCTTCGCGGCGAGCGCCTTGTAGACGTCGACGGGCTCGATCGCGAAATCCGGTCCGGCGGCATCCGAGGCGAGGACGATGCCGTCGTAACCGATCCGGACTTCCTGGATCTCGGTCACGCCGGCGGCCTTGCAGGCCTCGATCTCCGAGTCCTTGATCTTGCGCGAGGAGTTGGCGATGTCGATCGTCGCCTCGCCGACGCCCTTGCAGAATTCCTTCAGGCCGGCCGACGAGCCGCCGGATTCGATGACGGGCGTCTTGAAGTCCGGGAAGGTCTCGCCAAAGGTCTCGGCCACGATCTTGGCGTAGGGCAGAACCGTGGAAGAGCCCGCGACCTGGATCTGATCGCGCGCATGGGCGGCGCCTGCTAAGGCGGCGGAGGCCATCATGGTGGCAGCGGCGAGCGTGAGTACTTTCATAGGAATCTCCCGTAAGGGGCTAGAGGGTTCCGATGGCGGGCCGATGGTCAGCCGCTCGTCGGTGCACCCTTTCTAGGCTTTCGCGGATTCCGTTTTATGACAGTTTCGATGCCGTTTTATGACAGGTCATACCATTGAATTTACGTCTCTTTCTCACCCTTTCGTGACAACTCCCCGACCGGAGAGCGCGCGAATCTGACACTGAAGGTAGAGCCCTTGCCGGGTTGCGAGCGGATGATCAGGCGGGCGCGGTGACGTGTCAGGATGTGCTTGACGATGGCGAGCCCAAGCCCGGTGCCCTTCTTCGACCGGCTCGATTCGACGTTGGTCCGGTAGAAACGCTCGGTCAGGCGCGGGACGTGCTGGCGCTCGATGCCCGGGCCGTGGTCGCGCACCGACAGGAGCGCGCCCTCGCCGGCATCGGGCTCGAGTGTAACTTCGACCAGCCCGCCGCTCTGGCCGTACTTGCAGGCATTCTCGATCAGGTTCTCGACCACCTGGATCAGCTCGTCGCGGTCGCCGACGACGACCACCGGATCCCTCGGCAAGGACACCTCGATCCGCACCGACAGATCCTCGGCGAGCGGCCGCAGCGCGTCGGCGACGTGGGTGATGAGACCACCGAGGTCGACCCGGCCGTCCGGGGGAAGATGCGCGCGCGTCTCCAGCCGCGAGAGCGACAGGAGATCATCGATCAGGCGCGACATGCGCGAAGCCTGGTCATGCATGATCGAAAGGAACCGCTCGCGCGCCTCCGGGTCGGCGCGCGCCGGGCCCTGCATCGTCTCGATGAAACCCATCAGCGAGGCGAGCGGCGTCCTCAGTTCGTGGCTGGCATTGGCGACGAAGTCGGAGCGCATGCGATCCATGCGCCGCGCCTCGGTCATGTCGCGCAGGCTGACGACGAAGAGGGCGCCATCCTCCTCCTCGGTCCCGCCGCGGGTTGCACCAAGCACCGGCGCAACGCGCACCTCGTACCAGCGCTCTGTCGGAACCCGCTCTGTGTGCTCGACTGAGCGGGCCTCGCCGTCGGCGATGACCCGGGCGACCATGTCGAGGATCTGAGGAGAGCGTATCCGCGCAGAGAGCACCGCACCTCTCGGATAGGTTCCGAGATGTGTCTCGGCGGCGGCGTTGGCGAAGACCACCACCGTCTCCCGGTCAATGACGAGGACGGGGACGTCGAGGGCGGCGAGCACCGCGAAGCCGGTGTCCGGCAGATCAGGACCGAATGCGGCGTCAGATGCCATGTTCAACCTCGCCTTCCCGCGCCTTCTTATCGGAGCTGCCCGAAATCACAATCCCGGCATGCCCGTGGGACCCGGCGTGTCCGTGGGGAGGGAGCGGACAGAGGCACGCCGGCTCGATGTCGCGGCGTCGAACGCGATCCCAACTCGACCACCCGTGGTTGCCTGACAGGTCGAGCGGTAAGGCTCATCCCTTCGATCGCCGTCACCGGAAGGCCTGTATTTACCGGGGGCGCGACGACGGCGGGAACGCAGCCCCGGAACCGACGCGCGCATGTCGATAACAGCGCATCTCCCGCCGCCCAATTCGCCCTATGATAGAATTTCGAACCGTCACCGACGGAGAAAAGACCTCCCCC
>Ga0065721_10005099_pt1 | contig 39960 bp, 28 predicted proteins | sample Mesricmetagenome_FD_59108 | JGI IMG/M metagenome (GOLD analysis project Ga0065721, IMG submission 59108) | Mesophilic microbial community from rice straw/compost enrichment Sample: eDNA_1 v2 (version 2) | ecosystem: Engineered > Solid waste > Grass > Composting > Bioreactor | place: USA: Davis... | reverse complement strand
CACGAAAGCGGCCTGTTATGGAATGACCCTGATCTCGGCATCAACTGGCCCGTGGAAAACCCCATATTGTCAGCAAAGGATGAAAAGAATCAGACCTTAAAAGAATTTATTAAACAACATACCGCCATACTATTATGAACATCAGATTGTTCAAGCCTTCCGTTGGAGAAGATGAATTACAAATGATCAAAGCTGCCTTCGAACGCTCCTGGATCGGTCTGGGACCTTGTGTGAATCAGTTCGAAGACGAATGGAAGGCGTTCGTCGGCCGCCGTGTAGCTGTAGGCGTGAACTCAGCAACGGCAGCGCTACACCTTGCTCTCGCTACATTTAGATTTCCTGAGGGTAAGAAAGTACTTGTGCCTTCGCTGACATTCGCGGCAACAGCCACAGCTGTACTCTACAACAGACTTATTCCGGTTTTTGTCGACAGCGATCCGGTTACACTGGGAATGGATCTTGAAGACCTCGAAAGGAAATATACCACTGACTGCGTGGCTGTGATCCCGGTACACTATGCGGGTCACCCGGTTCCTATGGAGAAGCTAATGCCATGGGCTGCACAGCGCGGTTTAAAAGTAATTGAAGATTGCGCACATACAGCGGGTGCCAACTACAAAGGAAAAATACTCGGTGCCTGGGGAGAAATTGGCTGTTTCAGCTTCGAGGAAAAAAAGCTGATGACAACGGGAGATGGTGGTATGATGGTCGCCGACGACGAAGATCTTATGAAAGACGTCAAGGCGATGCGCTGGGTGGGTATCGACAAGGATAACTGGAAAACAGCGCAGGCTTATACTGCAGCGAATCACGATGCGATGCACTGGTTCTATGAAATCAACGTCCTGGGTTATAAATACAACATGAATGACCTGGCGGCGTCAATTGGGCTCGCGCAACTGCGTAAGCTGCCTGCGATGAACAAGCGGCGTTCGCAGATTATCCGAATGTATCTCGATGGACTGAAGGGCGTCGCCGGTGTTGAGCCGCTTCTGCCGTTCCAGCCGGAGGACTACTGTTACCAGATGTTTGGAATCCGCGCAGACCGGAGGAACGAACTGATGATACACCTGAAAGGAAAGGGAATCTCCACAGGATGTCACTACACGCCGCTGAGCATTCAACCGCTGTTCAAGCCCTGGGGCAATAACTGTCCGTTTGTAGAGGCTGAATCCGAGCGTTTCATAACGCTACCCCTGCACGCGGATCTTACTGATGAAGAGGTGCAGTATGTAATTGACGGAGTAAAATCATTTAAATGAGTAAGCCCGAAGTTGTGATCTGGGGTGGTACCGGTAACTTCAGGGTGCTTTGCGACCTGTTGCAGGATCAGTACAGCATTGTCGGTTTTTTCGACAACAATCCCTGGGTTGAGCAAGAGTACCGCGGTATTCCATATCTCGGCACACGCGAACACCTTGAGCCGTGGCTGAGCGGCCTTAGCGGCGACAGGCCTTCATTCATCGTCAGCATCGGGCCCGGGCATGGCGCGGTACGTCAGAAGATTCACGATGAGCTGAAGAGCTTCGGGCTTAAACCAATGACTGCAGTCCACCGCACTGCATTTGTTGCGTCCGGAGCGATCATTGGGGAGGGAAGCCAGATATACGCCAATGCAGCTGTGTGTGTCGATGCTATTATAGGCAAGGCGTGTATAGTTAATACGAGCGCCTCAGTGGATCACGAGTGTATACTCGGGGATGGAGCAACGGTGGGGCCAGGGGCTGTCCTCGCGGGTGTCGTCCGCGTGGGAAAAAATGCCGACATTTACACCGGTGCAGTTGTGCTTCCAAGGGTAACCATTGGTGAAGGAGCGGTGGTTGGCGCAGGTGCTGTTGTGCTGAGGGATGTCCCCCCAGGAGCAGTAGTAGTTGGAAACCCTGCCCGGCCGATCCAACGAAAGAGCGAACCCGGCAATGCGAGTTCACATAAAGATTTAATGAATTAGAGAATTAGTAGAATCTAAACGATGAAATGTCTTTTTCTTGCACCTACACGCTACCCATTCATTCATTCAATTGAGTCGGGAATCCGTGCGAATGGAATGGAAGTGAAAACGGTTGACTATGAAGATTTCTTCTCAAAACGGGTAAACAAGTTCGTTAAGCGATTTGTGAGTCTTCCCAATAAGATGAAAACATGGGAAAAGCCGTACCGGAGAAAGACCAACGAAGCGTATCTGCAAATGGTCAATGAGTACAAACCGGACGTTGTGTTGATTTATAACAACCAGCTGGCTGAGCCGGAATTCCTTGAGAAGATTAAAGGCAGAACGAAGATTGCTTTCATTCTTGGTGACCACCCCCTGTACACGCACACGAGTCTGACCAATCTGCATATTCTTTTCTCATCTGACTACACGATATGCCCCGACTCTTTCTGGCAGGAACAACTTGCACGGATGGGTATACGAAACGTCGTTCTCGACTTTCTGGGCTTTTCGGAAGACGTATACCACAAGCTGGAGCTCACTGATGAAGAGCGGGAAAAACACCGTTCTGAGCTTATTTTCATCGGTAATGTGAGTAAGATTAACTGGGGGTATAAGCGCATTATGTTTTTAAACCTCTTCAAGGATTATGACCTCAAGGCTTACCTTAGTGGAGGTGGAGGAGCTGAACGGTGGCTTAGCTATTTTCCGGAATTGAGAAAGCGCGTAATCGTACACCAGCGGTTCGATCCTGCCTTCAATAATCTCGTGTATAATTGCAGCAAGATTGCTCCGATGGAGCAGGTGCCGTCGCTGTTCAACGGGATACATGCACGCGTGTTCGACGCACTCGGCGCGGGAGTTTTGCCACTCTGCGAGTACAGCGCCGACATGGAACGCATCTTCGCGGGCATTGATGTCCCGATGATCAGAGACTATCGCGAAGTGCCCGAGTTGTGCGACTACTGGCTGAAGGACGACGCAACCAGAGTGAGCGTTGTAGAGAAAATGCGCGCAGTGGCTATTGCAAACTATTCCACAGACGCAATGGTGCGTCGCATGATAGATCACCTTTTCATGGGGAAAAGGAACGAAACGGAGATCGTTAGCAGAGTATTTACCAGCTAAGCATCTATTCGTATGAGTGAGCAACCGGGAATGACGAAGAAACTTATCAGATTTTTCATTCTGATATTGGTGGCTGTGGTGATTTCTCACTATACCGTGCCTGCTCTCACTACCCTTTTCTTTATCGCAGTCCTCGTTGTCTATTACCGTTCTGAAGGAAATGAGCCTTTCTGGTTTGCGTTCTTCTTTATCATGCAGGATGGAATCGTAGGATACTTCACTAATTTCGAGCAGCTTGTTAAGATATTGCCAGGATTGCCTGCAGTGGAGGCCGGCCAACTGTATATCGCTATTGCCCTCGTGAAAGCCCTTCGAGTTAAAGAAGGCGGATTCCAGCCGTTTTTCTCCAAAGGACTTGTCATTCTGTTAATCTATATGATCTTCCTGGTCATCCAGGGCTACGCATGGGGAGTTTCGCTTGAGCTTAATATTCAGTTCCGGATTGTCAAATTCGTTCTTCCGATGTTCCTGCTGTATGCACTTCCAAAGTTGATGACGGACGAAAAACAGTATTGGGAGATCCTTCACTACCTGTTCCCGATTACGTTTACTGTCCTTTTTGCACAGGTATTCACCATTCAGAACGGACGAAGCCCCGCTTTAGCCTGGGGTGTTCAGGCGGAGGCCAGCCACCTTTTTATAGTCACAAAGGACATTGCTTATCGCGGATTCTTTAACGATGGACTTGTTCTCATCACTACGCTTGGATCTTTCCTTGCGCTTGGATCAAAAGAAAAGCGGTTTTCAAACACGTACATGTACATCGTTATCATTTCGTTGTTTCTCTCGATCTTCCTTTCGGCGACCCGTGGCTGGATACTTGGTTTTTTGTTGGTATCAGTATGTTTCCTGTTCTTCGTTTCCAAAATCCGCCCCGCACAAACGTTGAAAATAGCGGCAATGTCGGTTATTCTCCTGACCCTGCTGTACTCAATACCTGTTGTCACAATTCAGGTTGACAACGCCTGGAATCGCTTTATGACATTGCAGGCGCTGGCAGGTGGCGATATCACCGCAGGGGGTACTCTGGTACGTCTGGAGAAACGCTCACCACTGGTACTTAAACGATGGGCTGAGTCTCCACTCACGGGCATTGGCTTCTCGAATGATTTCTTCCGCCACGGTGATATGCATGTGGCCAACCAGAATATTTTGCTTCATACAGGGATAATAGGCGCGATCGCACTTTTCTCCTTTATCATCTTTTTTATGGTGAAAATGTTCTCTGCATACGCCTCCTTGCCAAAAGATCATCCAAACAGGAACCAACTACTGATCTTCCAGATCTTCTTCCTGGGGTGGTTTCTAATCCACTCAGTGACAAGCCAGCAATTTGCATTCTATGCCCAGCCACACCAGGGTATGGTGATTGGATATTATTTCAGTTTCGCAGCGCTCATTTACCTTCGCAGTCAGGAATCCCGGGTGAAAGCAAGCTCTAACATGAGCAATGAAAGACTGAAAAACTATCGAGATATCATCCCGCAATAGACCCAAACCGTAATAAAGAAGCCAGTTTTCGGATGAGTAAAAATGTCCTTCATTTGCGTTCCTCATTTGACCCGGGAGGAACTGAGACGCTTCTGCTGAACCTGTTCAACTATGAGCAGGATGATTTTAATATTCACTTCGTGCTGCTTAAGAACGGAAGTCTCGCCGGCCAACTAGTGCCTCAGCATGGAAATCACTTATACCACTGGTATCGGAAAAGCTTTCTGGATCTGTCGGTCGTGAAAAGACTCCGCCGGCTTGTAAAGGATCAAAACATATCAATAATCCATACACATCAGCTTATTGAGCTTTGCTACGCCGTCGTGCTCAAGATGTGGAATCCGCGCCTTAAGATCGTGCACCAGATTCACCTCTTGTTCTCCAGCAAAAACATCTTCTTTCGTCTCGAACGGATGTTGAGTCAAAGCTTCGCCAGTATCGTTACTGTTTCCCACGCGGCAAAAACGGAGTTGGTGGACAAGTTCGGCTTCAGTGAAGAAAAAATTCAGGTACTTCATAATGCCGTGTCGCTCCCGGGTCGAAACGGAAAGTCGGTGCCTTCACCTGATCAACTTAAGAAACCGCTCCAGGCTGGCAAAATCAACGTGGTGATGGTCGCAAACTTCGTTTGGGGCAAAGACCACGAAACATTGTTCCGCGCCTATGATAGCTTCATCAGAGAATTGCTCCCCGACGTGAACTTCTATTTCATCGGTGGCGAAAGCGAGATCAGTGAAAGGCTGAAACAGAAATATGTCACACCTGCGGATCTTGACAAGGGGAGAATCGTCTTCGTGGGGCGGATTTCAAACGCAAGCGCGCTTTTGCCTCATTTTGACCTCGTGGTGATGAGTTGCTTCTCCGAAACATTCAACATCGCATTGGTTGAGGCTGCTGCTGCAGGCAAGGTAGTTCTTGCCTCCGATATACCTGTATTCCAGGAACTGAGTGAAAATGGCAAGTACTTCCATCATTTCAGGACAGGTGATCCAAGGGATCTGTTTGAGTCTTTGAAAAATGTAATTGATCATCTTCCCGACTTGCGGAAACGAGTGAACCCGGAACATTTCCGAAACAAGTACGGCTTTGATAATTTTGTAAGATCGTTAAATGCGATATATGACAAACTGTAAATATTTGGCTGCATGAATCTGCGAAGTGAACTCTCGAAATTGAAGTTTGCTCTTGGGTACAACCCCAAAGTAATAAAGCGACCTGATGGCAGGAAGTTCATCCCAGGTTCGCACAGAGGTGTCGTTACGATCACGGCAGATTTTGAGCTGGCGTGGGCTCCGCGTTACAATAATTCGGTTTCCGATCCGCTACAGTTTGCACTTGACCTGGCCAGACGCGAGCGCGCCAACTTGCCGGCACTCCTTGACGTTTGCGATGCTAACAACGTACCCATTACATGGGCAACGGTCGGGCATCTTTTTCTCGAATCATGTTCAGCGGAGGGTGAGGAAGTGCATGCAGATATTCCGGCAGTTGCCGCCTATGAAGGAAAGTACTGGGATTTCAAGGGACGGCATTGGTTTGAGTACGATCCATGCTCCAACCTGGCCGAAGCTCCCGAATGGTATGGGCCTGATCTTATTGAACAAGTTCTGAATGCATCTACAGCACATGAAATAGGTTGCCATACATTTTCGCATATTGATTGTCGTGATCACGTTTGCCCGCCTGAATTGTTCGAGGCTGAACTGAATAAATGTAAGGCTCTTGCAGGTGAGAAGGGACTGGAGCTTCGTTCGTTTGTTCATCCGGGGCATACTATCGGAAATCTCGACAGTCTAGCAAAGCTGGGCTTTACGTCCTTCCAGACTGATCCCGGTAATATTCTTGGATACCCGATAAGACACGCAAATGGTTTGTGGGAGCTTCAGCGCACGATGGAGTTCACGTATCGTCCTGACTGGAGCATCAAATATCATATCAAACGATACAAGACTATCGTAGACCGCGCCATCGAAACCAACACGGTTTGTAACTTCTGGTTTCACCCTTCTTTTCCTACGGTTTTTGTGAAAGAGATTATGCCGGAACTGTTCAGTCATATTGACAAACGCAGAAATGAAATTCTGGTGTGTACGGTAGGTGAATACATAAACTTCCTGAACACAAACGAGGCGTGAAGAAGGTCGTCATCGTATTAGGAAATACAATAACCGCCCTGGGAACGCTCCGGGCCTGCTCCTCACTTAAAAAGGAAGGATATGCCATTTGGCTTGTTTCTACTTCACGAAAGGATAACATAGCAATACGTTCCGGGATCCCGGATAAAAAAATTGTATTGTCCGGAGGAGTAGTCGCTGGTCTATTAAATCTCGGTCAACAGCTTGATTCGAAGCCCATTCTGTTGTTTACCCGCGATGATGAAGTGGTTGAGATCAGCAGGAGTCAGGAACAACTATTGAAGTATTATCGCTTCCTGCTTCCGGAGTCTTCACTCGTGGACGTTCTGATGGAAAAAGTCAAGTTCTCCGAGTTCGCGCAAAATACAGGGCTTCCGATTCCGAAGACGGAATACATTACTGATGAAGCGGGGCTTCTTTCCATTGGTGAGCGCATACAATTTCCCGTTATCGTCAAGCCATACCTCATGCACGCGGTAAAGGTTGCGGATGCAGGCCAGGTGAACGCCCTTACGGAAAAGCTAAAGCCGATAAATTACCTTTCGATGGTCGCCCAGGAATTTATTGAGGGCGCGGACGATCAGTTGTACTTCTGCTTTTTGCTCTTCAATGAACACGGCGAAGTTGTTCGAAAGATGTACGCACGGAAGCTTCGTCAATGGCCAGTGTCCTATGGCACGACGTCGCTGGCGGTCACGATGGAAAATCCGAAGCTCGCTGCCGCGGTTGACCAGTTTATAAAGACAGTCGATGTCAGAGGGTTTTGTTCGGTCGAGTTTAAGTACGATGAGCGCAATGATCGCTTCCTGATCATGGAACCAACTATCGGACGATTCAATCAGCAAATTGCATTAACGATTGCAAGCGGTGTGAACTTCCCGCTTGCAGTGGTCAGACTCCTTTCAGGTGAGAAGGTTGATAGCGTAGCTCAAAAGAATGGCGTGTTGTGGATTTACGAGTCGAACGATTTCTTTTCGTTTCTTAAGGCAGGGCGTACTCACGGCTATTTCGCGAACTTTTTCAAACCTCACGTCTCGGTGCTGTTTGCCTTTAATGACCTTACTCCGATTATGTATGAGTTCGCCGACATGTTTCGGAAAAAAATGAGAAAGATATTCCGTCATGGTTGATTTATTCGGTTTAGTCCCTGTTGGAAATAACGTAGCTGAAGCTATACAGCAACCGTTTGTTCATCTCCGTGGAAATGAAAAGATTCAAGTGCGGGAAAGCCGCCTTGATGTTGATTCGTCACGCTGGTGGATGTTGCATCGAAACCATGAGGAAGCAGCGTGTCAGGACGCCGGCCTTGTTGTTCTGGTTCACGGTAATTGTTACCTCCGGGAAGCCAGTGCCGACGGGCGCAGACTTACCCCTAAACAGATAGTTGATCAGTTTCGTACGAAGGGTGAGCGGATGATCCATGACCTGAAGGGAAGCTTTGCCATTGTGGTTGCAGATCTCCGCCAGAAGGCTGTCTACGTCTTTACGGATCCGCTGAACATAAGAACGATTTACTACACCACGCATGCGGGAAACCTGGTGCTGTCCACATCCCTTACCGCGATTGCAAATGGCATGATGCAGTTGGGAACACGCGTTCAGCCGGATCGCCGCGCGATGCTTGATCTTTATCTCTTCGACTTCACGCTCGATGACCGAACCTTCCTCAAGGGCGTTCGCGAACTCGGTGCGGGGTCTGTTCTTCTTGCAAAAGATGGGAAGGTGAGCGTTTCGCAATGGTTTGATCCATTCCAGGAGTTCAACCTGCGTGGAAAGGTCCTGAGCAGGAAAGATGGCGCTGCCCTGGTCAGGGATGTGCTTTCACAGAACGTTCAGTTATACAATGAAGGTCCCGCGAAAACTGCTATTGCCCTAACCGGGGGGTTTGATTCAAGGTCCATTCTCGCATTGCTTCAGGGACCGATAAACGAGTCAACATTCTTCAGCTACGGGCTGCGACAAAGCTGGGATGTAAGCATCCCGCAAAAGATCGCGGAGCGGATGAAATTAAAGTATGTGCCGATCTTCCTCGAGGACGAATACCAATCGTCGTTCCCTGCATATAGCAACCTTGCCGTACTTCTGAGTGATGGTGCCGCGGAATTCAGTCACGCGAATATTCCTTACGTTTATTCGAATTTTCTGACCGATAAAAGCAGCATCCTTACTGGTCTATTTGGGAGTGAACTGATCAAAACGCCGTCAAGTCGCGGGTTGTTCCTCGATACGAACTCAATTGCTCTTCTTACATCGAACGATCCCGCATCAACAATGCAGGCCATTTTCAAGGAAATGAGTGATTCGCGTGTAAACCTGCCGTTTTCCGATAAGGAGACACAGGAGGAGGTGATTGAAATGGTGCGACGTCATCCTTACATTTCAAATACCCTTCCTTCCAATGAAAAGTTCTTTTACTACCTGCTTATGGTGGGTGTGCGAAAGTATTTCAGGAAGGAAACCAAGATTCAGCGGTTCTGGAAAGATAATCTTCATCCTTTCTTTGACATCGGGTTTATTAGCCGGCTTTTGGAGACTCCATTTCCCTGGGTGTACAACTTTTCGCAGGAAAAGAGCCTGGTTCGGAACATCCGCATTCACAAGCTTTATGGATCCATCATAAATGAAAATCCGGTGTTGAGCAAAATTGTAAGTACCCACGGCTACCGCCCGGGGCATCTTACGAATCCTCTCGGCGCTCCGTTGCTGGCATGGGAGTACTTCCGAAATAAAAAGATGATCAGTTCTGCGACAACGCTAAGCTTTCAACAACGGCTTGCACTGAAACAGCTTGAGGATAATAAGAAGAAATTGTTTGGTGATTCAGGATTTAGCGATGGTACATTTTTCGAAAGGCAGGATTTGTCACCGAAAACGAAAATCAAGATAGCTTCACTTCAATGGTGGTATCGTTCAATAGGATTGAGTATGTAGCGACCCGAGTAATCAGGAATGACATGAGCATTATAGTCAAAAAATATAGCAACTGCGATAGCGCATTCTCGTGTGCAGTAACAACTGATAGCGTAACTTGCGAACTATGAACAAAGTCGTTCATTTTATGAGATGGTGCCTGCCTTCCACGGCATCGTTCATCCGAAATCAGATCGTCTATCATCAGCGGTATGAGCCTGCGTTGGTGTATACGCAGCCCAAACCCGGTGCCTTTCATGACGAACTGCATAAACGCGCTGCAACCCTGAATCCCATTAGTCCGGGGCTCGGGTCGAAGCTTTACAAATACACCCGGAAGCTGACCCCTTCGGCGAAACAACGGGTAATTGAATTTGTGAAAAAGCAGAATGCCGAGGTGCTTCACGTTCACTACGGCGTGGACTGTCTGGTGTATGCCGATGTAATTCGAGAGTTGAAGATTCCCGCCTGTGTGTCGTTCTATGGATATGACTGCACTGAATTCCCACGCAGGTTTTATGGATATGGAAAAACTCTCCTGAAGAACGGTGTTTTCCACAATCCCTACGTGAAGGCAGTTCTGGCGATGAGCGAAGACATGAAAAAAGATCTGCTTAGCGCGGGATGCCCCGAGGATAAAATTATTGTCCATTATTACGGCATTGAATCGAAGCAGTTTGCGATAACCCGGGAAGAGAAAAAGGGTGATGTCATAAAGTTTCTTATCATCAGCGGGCTCCATCCCAAGAAGGGGCATTCGTATCTTATCGAAGCGTTTAAAGCTATGTCTGCCGACATCGATAAAAAAGTCGAACTGCATATTGTCGGTGACGGGCCCTTATATGGGACGTTGCAGGAGCTGGTCGCAAAAAGCGGGCTTTCAAATATATTCTTGCACGGCCATGTTAATTACGGTTCTGACCAGCACCGGGCTTATCTGCGCGATGCCGACGTTTTTGTCCATCCAAGTGTAACGTCACCTACAGGCGACAAAGAAGGAATTCCGGGTGCTGTTATCGAAGCAATGGCGTCCGGGCTCCCCGTTATTACGACCTATCATGCGGGAATACCATCGGTGATTGAGAACGAAGCCCATGCACTGCTCGTGAAGGAGAAGGACGTCAGCGCACTTCAGGCTGCCATGACACGGCTCGCAATGGATCCGGATTTCCGGGCCCGAATTGCACGCGATGGGCAAAAACATGCATCGGAAAAACTTGATGTGATTCCAAAAGAGATCGAATTGGAAGAAATTTATGATTTGATCACAACCAGCAACAAATCAACGAAAGGCTAATATCATTGCAGAATGCAAAAGATCAAAAAGGTCTATATTCTTGGAAACCACATACAGGCACTGGGTATCTCCCGGATGGCCGCGAAAAAAGGGCTTGAAGTAACGCTTTATAACGGTTATGGTGCCAGTGTTACGCGTTATTCCAATACGTGCAAGCACTTTGTGCTCTTCAGAGATGAAGAGCATCTCATACAAATGCTGTTGGAAAAACCGGTGGGGGTAAAAGACACCATGCTCATCGCAACCAACGACTGGCTTATCGGCCTGATGGCAAGGCATTACGATGCGCTCGGGGAACGTTATTTCCTGACCATTCCGCGCCCGAATGTGGTGCTCCTTTGTTTCAACAAAAGGCATACGTACCGTTCCGCGATGGAGCTGGGTATTCCGATTCCTGAAACCCATTTCCCCGACACGCTTGAGGAAGTGAAGGAACTTGGGAAGAGAGTGCGGTTTCCCGTTATCATCAAGCCTGCGGTGATGTATACCTTCCATAAAGCCACAGGAAAAAAGGTATTCTTTTGCTCGAACGAGGAAGAACTCGTGCAGAGCTACCAGGAAATTTTGAACATCATTCCCCCTGAAGAAGTCATCATTCAGCAGTTTCTCACAGGCGGAGCCAAGAGTCTGTACTCATTCGGTTCTTTTTTTGCCGGCGGAACTGCGTGGGGCGGCTTCGTCGCAAACCGAATCCGGCAAAAGCCAATGGACTTTGGCATCTCGACCTGCTACGCCAGATCTGTCGATAATCCCAAACTTGAACAGATGGGCATAGACTTCCTCAAGGCAATCGATTATTTTGGGCCTTCGGAAGTTGAGTTCATGCTCGACCCTGAAACAGGTGTCTATCGGTTGATTGAAATAAACCCGCGTTTCTGGAAATGGCATTCGATGACCAACAAATTGAATATCGATCTGCTGTCCATGATGGTCGACTACCTGGAGGGTAAAGAACTCAAGCCTGTGCTCAGTCGGCGCGCCGACGTGGGTTGGGTTGAACGGGTAACCGATACTTATGTAGTACTCGGTGAGTTGCTTAAAGGGCGACTTAGCTTTTCGGAATACTGGAAGACAATGCAACTGCCTAAAGAATCGGCAGTGTGGTCGTTGCGTGATCCGCTACCGGCTATTCTGTATGTTATTATGACCCCATACTTGTTTTTTAAACGGAATTAACACGAACATAAAATGCTTATTCTCCAAATCGTTGAGGCTGCAATCATTAGTACGCTGCTTTATTATTATCTCCATACCAAGACGCGCATTAGTCTGAAATACCTTTATCAGGACAATGCGGTCGTTATCGCCGCGACAGCTTTGGTGGCCTGGCTGCTGAATTCGCTGATCCCCGAAAGCTGGAATTGGGTTGTTTTTATTCTGGTGCCCGGGTTTGTTGTCGGCTTCGCCTTTGCGTTAACCATGATCCGCTTCTGGCGAACTCCTACGAGGAAGATCACAGCAAAAGCAAACGAAATCGTCTGCCCTGCCGATGGCAATGTAATTTACATTACGCGCGTGGAGGCAGGTGAGGTCCCCGTTTCAATCAAAGGCAAACGCATCTCGCGCCTCGAAGAGTTAACCAAGACGGATATTCTCGATAAGCCCTGCTGGTTAGTCGGCATTAACATGACGCCGTTTGATGTTCACAAAAACTGTGCTCCTATAAACGGTCGGATTATCCTGAATCAGCATTTCAACGGATCGTTTCTGAGTCTTAAAGATGATAACGCCCTGACAGAAAACGAACGCAATACGTATGTGATAGCCAATCCCGATGTTAAGATCGGAATCGTTCAGATTGCGTCGCGCCTCGTTCGCCGTATAGATTCTTACGTGAAGGAGGGAGCTCAGGTCAAGCAGGGCGAATGGCTCGGTATGATTCGGTTTGGAAGCCAGGTGGATGTTATTATTCCCATTGAATATAAGATTCACGTCAAGCTGAAAGATCAGACATACGCCGGAGAAACTATCCTTGCCTCCCGCGACTGATTCGGTAGTTTATAAGGTTGCTGCATGGGTATTCCCGGAATCCAACACAAAACGAGAGAAACGTGAATTATTTATTTGATGTCGGTCATCCGGCGCACGTGCACCTGTTCCGTTGCTTTGCACGTGAGGTGCAGGAACGGGGTGACAATATCCTCTTCACCTGTCGGGAGAAGGATATGACAATCCAACTGCTCAAGGAATATAATCTGCCGTTTGAATCTTTCGGCAAAGCCAAGAAGGGCGTTGTCGGAAAGCTCCTTGGAATGGCGGAATTCAATTCGAAGTTGTTAACGGTAGCGCGTCGTTTCAAGCCGGACTACTTCCTGAGCCACGGTTCTTTTTATGCGGCGCATGTGTCGGCAATACTTCGGAAGCCTCACATTTCATTCGAGGATACCGGGAATATGGAACAGATTGTTCTCTATAAGCCGTTTACAGAAGCAATCCTGGTATCAGATTCATTCTCCAGGCATTTCGGAAAGAAAACAGTCATCTATCCGGGGTATCACGAGCTGGCGTATCTGCATCCAAAACGGTTTACGGCGGATCCGAACATATTGCAATCATATGGCTTTGAGCCTGGTGAACCGATCATTCTGATCCGTTTTGTGTCCTGGAATGCCACGCATGATATCAACCATGCAGGGATGACCCTGGAGCTTAAGATTGAGGCCGCCAAAACTTTCTCGAAGTATGGAAAGGTGCTGATTACGTCTGAAAAGAAATTGCCTCCTGAGCTCGAACCCTATCAGATAAGAATAAACCCTGTTGACATCTTTCACTTCATGGCCCATTCAAGCCTCGTGTTTGGTGAAAGCGGAACTATGGCTTCGGAGGCAGCGGTGCTGGGCGTCCCTGCAGTATACATTGACTCTACTTCCCGCGACTATACACAGGAGCAGGAGAAGAAGTACGGATTAGTGTTTAATTTCTCTGAGACCGAGGCCGATATAAAGAAAGCAATTCAAAAAGGCGAAGAGATCCTGGCAAATCCACAGCAGCGTACGCGCTTTGCCGAAGGGCATAAGCGACTCCTTGCTGATAAGATTGATGTGACGGGTTTTCTTAAAAACTTCGTTGATAATTACGGCAAGAAAAATTAGCATCCTGATCTCGCAATCAGGCGCTGCCTCTTATTTCTTGTTCTTTTCACGCCATTTGATCAGCCAGTATTTCGCTGAGTTCTTCATAAGCTGGACACCCGCATCCTGCCACCAAAGGCGCATGTTGCCAGTCCAGCGCTGAGGATGGAAATTGAACATTACCTTTTCAGGAAACTGGCCTGCCTTCAGAGCCTTGACAATTTCCTGTGTCGAGTGAAAAGATATGCCGAAGTGGTCTTCGACCCTGTCACGCACACTCACCTTGAAGCCATCCCACCTTCTTCCGGTATCCGTTAGGTAAAAGACTTTTCGGAAGTCGATATCGAAATACGGCTCAGTCTCTATACCAAAATCCCTATAGTTATAATGTTTCCAGACGTCGCGGTTGTCGAACTTCGACGCGGGACTTCCGTGCATACAGATTGACCGGATAGGGGCGACCTGGCGAAGTTTGTCCAGATGTTTTTCAAACAGCTTGATGGCTTTATGCGGATCACCGTTGGTGAACGCCATATCCTCATAATGGTAGCCGATCTCGTGACCCAGGTTGTAGATTTCACGGATTACACCTTCATCAAAACTCTGAGGTACCATCCTGAAGTAGTACGTGCCGACGATGCCTTCGCGATGTTGAATTTTAGCAAACTCCAGGGAATGGGTTTTGCGGGCATCTACATCGTGGCGAAGCATTACTGTTCGATCTGCGGGATTGTCGATAAAACCGGATACGGTCTGGAAAGTATAATTCTGTTCTTTCAGCGCTGCGAGCAAAGACCGGTAAGCTGAGATAGTAAAATCTTTTTCGTTCATCACTTCGTTGGTCGAAAGATAATACTTTTCGTTTTGCTGTTTTGGGTTAGGATTCACTTTGATGGAGCTGGGAGTAGGTTAATGTTGCCATCAAACCTGATCGGACAAAAAAATGAACAGCCCGGACGTTGGTGGGACGTGCCCGGGCTGTCATCCGCGTGACGTCTTGCGTCAACGCAACCCTTGGGGTTTGTTATTTACTTCTCGAACCGCGAATGAAGATATTGTAAAGAATCTTATACAGATATTTCAGATCGGTTTTGAACTTGTTCTTTTCATATGCCCTGAGATACCGTTCTTCAGACTCTTTGATTTCGTCGAAAGTTTTCGGCATATCTGCATAATAAGGCGGTATCAATCCAGGTTTGAAGTTATTCCTATATTCCTGAAACTCCTTCGGATATAGGCTCAGGTAGTGGCTGCTCAGCGGTCGGACACCGATAAACTTCAGGTCACCCCGGATCAGGTTGTAAAGCATCGGTATTTCGTCCAGCCAGTATTTGCGGCAGAAGTTGCCGATTGAGTTGATCCTTGGGTCATTCTTTATCTTACCACCTTCCTGCAATCCACGCAGCTCATATACATAGGGCTGCAGATATTCGGAGTAAGGATACATCGTACGAAGCTTATATACCCTGATTTTCTTTTTGTTTTCACCCATGCGCTGCAAGGTGATGATAGGGCCATAAGTAGCCTTTACGTTAAACTCAGGTTCTTTAACCTTACGTACAACGAAGTATATATTCTCGCCGATCTGGACCCTATGAAGGAGGGCAAATCCGCATGAATAGAGGCGTCCCAGGATTTCCATTTCCGTGAGCGCGCGGTTCCTGCCTTTAGTGACCCCAAAGTAGGCTTTCTTGATGTAGGGGATTTTTGGAAATACCCTGTTGACGATGTAATCAAGTGGATAGACCACTTTGCCAAGGGCATCGCCCCACTTTTTAAAGATTGCCTTCTTTCGAAGCGTAGCAGTCTGTACGCATCCGATGAACAGGCCATCGGTAGGCAGGCATTGATTTGCCTTTTCGAAAAACTTGTTGATGTACCTGACATTGTTTATCTGCTCTTGTACAAAGATGCAGGGNCTGTCGGCATCAATAGGGGATTTGGANTCGAGGACTTTCTGGAGAGACATCGTTTCGATGTCCTTTGCCGATCGGAGAATAGTGATGTTTTCCGATTGAATTAAGTCATCGAATGAGAAACCGGGATGACCCGGTTGCGTGGTTCTTTTAAGAGAAGTCGCTTCAGTATCTAGCGTGAGCGTTCTCTCCCGAACGGGCGGTTCAATGATTACAGACATAACAAGATTAAGGTTGCCAACTAAAAGACGTTTCCCAAACAGTTCCTTCAGGGCGGCTCAAGGGCTACCCGGAAGGGCTTTTTTTATCTTCATCCGTTTCGACCGCATTTTGTAAGCGCTTTTCACAAAAAAAAGTCAAAACGACCAAATTTATCTCATCCGTAAGAAAATCCAACCTCAAACCTTCTTCACACACTTTCACAACAAGGGCCGTCTTCACCGCTTGCCCACGACATGTTGATTCTTCACTTCCCTGCCCTGCTTTTGGATTTCAATCTCCGGCCCAGAACGTATGTTAAAACATATGCCCGGCCAATTTTCATTGTCTACGTGTATTAGTTGCAGATGTTTCCCAATTCCCTATGTCGGAATTTCTCACTTACTCCTAACATTTTTATCTGCAGTATTGCAAAAATAGTTATTTCAGGTGAATTACCCTTGCTAAACAAGTATTTTGCTTTCATGGTCAAAACCAGTTTGAACACAGGTTCCACCGAACATAATGGGATGCCCCGCGTTCCGGGGGCTTTATAGAATAATTTTAGAAAAGAATTATCTTAAAAGCAAATTGCTCTGGTCAATTCTGGCACCGGAACGAAGAAACCTTACCCTGCCCCGAATGTTTATTTTCACGGCGTGAACTTTAATTGCGTACTTTCGGCCGAAAATTGGGACCTCAAGCCGAAATTGGGACCTCAATAGATAGATTAAGTTTTTGTTAATTCAGCCTATGGCAAAATCGCTGACTGAAAAGTCGTTGTCCGGGATGGCCTGGGTGCTCGCCGATAAGTTTGGAAGTACACTCATCAACTTTGTCGTTAATATTATCCTTGCCAGGCTCCTGACAGAGGAGGATTTTGGGATCATTGCTATGGTCTTTGTGTTCTTCGAAATCTCAACTACCTTGGTTTACAGTGGATTACCAATTGCGCTGATCCGGGAGAAGGACATTAGCGAAGAAGATAAGTCAACCACGTTTCTTTTTAACCTCGCGGCCGCTCTCCTAATGTATGCGGTGCTTTTTGCCAGTGCCCCTTTAATCGCATCCTTCTTTGACCAGGATATTCTCGAGCCGATAGTTCGGGTAATGTCAGTAAACCTGATCCTCGCGTCATTCTCCATAATTCAGCGCACCCTTCTCGAACGGGAACTCCATTTCAAGACACAAACAAAGACCCGTCTCGCGGCAATCCTTATTTCTGGGATAGTCGGTGTGGTTATGGCTTTCGCGGGATTCGGCGTATGGAGTCTGGTGACCAAGTTCGTGCTAATGAGCTTCCTCGATACCTTATTTCTGTGGATTATTTCGGACTGGCGACCTCGGCTCATCTTCAGTATGCCGTCTTTTCGAAGACTCTTCGGTTTCGGCTCCAAAATACTGGCAACGAGCTTTCTCGACAGATCTTTTGCCCACCTTTCGAAGGTAGTCATAGGGCGATTCTTCTCCATGGCGGCACTCGGGTCATACCATTGGGCAAACACGTTTAGCAATATGGTGGTAACCAGTTTGTTCCAGACGATTCAGCGGGTTTCTTACCCGCTCTTGTCCAAGCTAAACACAGATAAAGATGCCCTGAAAAAGGGGTACCGGCAGGTGCTGCGCATCAGTTCCTTTGTAATGGTCCCCTCGATGATCGGGATGGCCGCACTTGCTGAACCGCTCATTATTGCCACCATCGGGCCCAAGTGGACTTCGGCTGTACCCTTCCTTGAACTGCTTTGCATCGCCGGAGTAGCCTTCCATCTAAACGCGATCAATTTGAATATGCTTCTCGTTCTGGGCCGATCCGACCTTGGACTGGCACTCGAGATCTATAAGAAAATCGGAATCGTTCTGGCCATTGCTATTGGCGTGCAGTTTGGAATCATAGGCCTGGTTATCGGCGAAGTCATCTCCGCTTATGTCGCCCTCCTGATTAACACGGCATACTCCAAAAGGCTTTTGAACTATTCATTGATCGAACAATTAGGCGACGTAAAAGCCACAGCAATTATAGCTGTAATCATGGGTGGCGCGGTTTATGGCGTTGACCACCTGATCGATGCACCCGCATTTCTACGCGTGGGTATTGGTATGGTTGTCGGCGCCGGAGTTTATTTCGGACTTCACATTGTGAGCCGCTCCAGTGAAATGGAACTCCTTCAGAATATAGTAGTTCCGAAACTCCGCAAGATATTCAGGAAGTCGCCCGAACTATCCTGATAGTTAAGGATGCTCCTACAAGCTGGTATACCTAATCGGCCTGAACCCTAACGCGTCAGGCGGTCAAATGAAATCGCCAGGACTGTGATTCCACTGAAGATAACCGGCAACCAAATGCGGGTGTTGCTGGTGCTGGCAACGCGGGCCTTCGTTGGCTCCACGTAGACAATATCATTGGGCTTCAGATAATAATAAGGAGAGTATAGAAGCTCCGTTGAGTTGAGGTTTATCCGCTTGATGATCTTCTTGCCGTTTTCTTCCCGCAGGATCATTACGTTCTCGCGGTTTCCGTAAATCGTCAGGTCACCAGCCATACCCAGGGCTTCAAGCAACGTAATCCGTTCCGCCGGAACGTTCACTACCGTAGGTTTTGTCACCTCCCCAAGAACGGTCACCTTGTAGTTAACCAAACGAATGTTGACGATCGGATCAATCAGAAACTGTTGGTCAATAAGTTTTTTGATTATGCTTTCCTTTAGCTGCGTTTTGGTAAGGCCTGCAGCCTTTATGGTTCCCATGACGGGAATCTCGATATTACCGTCGTTGTCCACCAGGTAGCCTGGCGCAGGCGTGTCACTGCTTCCCATGCCAGCTGACGAAATTCCGCCGGGTGCCGGCGACATGCCGTTAAATATTCGCGATGCTTCCGGGTTCGCGCTGCTGCTGATCAGGATACTTAAAAGGTCATTTTTCTGAATTACCGATTCCGTGTGCTCATAGCGGGATCTAACCTCCGAATCCTGAATATTGTTAAAATACCTGACCTTCTTCGTATTTGCGCATGCTGACACCAGTATAGCAAGCACAAGGAGCTTGAGAGTAAGCAACGATTTATTTTGTGTCATCGGGGTAATCTATTAATTAAAGCCAGATTCTGCCGGAACTACCGGGCAAAGTTTCAGATAGCCGCATATATAGATAGATTTTTGATATTTTCCTAAGAGGACCTCATCGACTAACCCGATCTGCGGATTTGGACCCTTCCAGGCCGGTGAATGAAAAGGCGGCCTAATACCATTGACGCGCGAACTTGTATGAGCATGTGCTGCCAAAAAAAATGACCTGCACGAGGGCAGGCCATTCTTTCACTACTGCGTACTACTGTTTAAAATCTGTAATTCAATCCGGTTCTGATCATACGACCCGTCCACTGGGCATCATAATCACGCTGGCCACCGTAAGGGCCAGAGAAGTGATCTCCGTCGAACAGGTTGTATACGTTTACATTCGCACTGAGACCCTTGTAAATGTTCACAGAGCCGGCAAGGTTCAGGCGGATGAAACCGTCTGCGTTTCCGGCATTCTTAGCTGCTTCCGGAACGTCAGCCTGATAGTCAGCAGGAGATTTTCTGTTAGACAAGTAAAGTCCGCTGAGCGAAAGGCGAACGCGATCGCTGAAGTGATACGTCGCTGTGAAGTTACCAGTAAGCTTGCTCATGAACAGAAGGTCTTTCTCAGAGAACTGCATTTCCTGTGATGTATAGATGATATCGTTGGTGCGGAACGCGCCTTGTTCTTCCACAGCGCGGATCTTGTAAGACAATCCGACGAGCATGCTGACTTTCCGGTTGGGCTTGATTACCGTGTTCAGTTCGACGCCAGTGATGCTGCGGCTGTCGAAGTTGAACGATACTTCGTCGTCGATTACGCGCATATCGCCTCCGTAAGTCTGGATGGAGTCAACAAGCACTTCATTGATGAAGTCTCGGTAGTCATTATTATACAGCGTCACGTTAATGTCAATCTTGTTGGAGACATACCCAAACTGGAGTTCCAGGGTCTTGAGATGTTCAGGATCCAGGTTGTTGTTGTATCCTACGACGTCAAGATATTCGCGGTAAGACGGAGTCCGGTATGCCGTTCCATAGAGGAGCTTTCCGTACCAGTTTTTTGTGAATGACGCCGTAAGGCCGAGGCGATAATTCAACTGATCCTCAAAATCAGAAAGTACATCGTACCGAAGACCGGTGGTAAGTGCGAACACGCTGGAGAGGTTGTACGTGTCTTGCATGAAGAAGCCCACAGCGCTTCTTGTAAAGGATCTCTTTCCGTCGACGAGCATGTCTTCAACCTCGCGCTCAGGAAACACAGTGGCTACGTGCATATCATTTGCCATATCATTCAGCACGCTGATACCGCCGATGAATTCGTGCTTGGTGAACTTGGCAAAGAATTCTGCATCTCCGCCATACATAGTGGAATTCAGATACTCAGTAGCCAACGATTTGATTTCGTTACTTGTGGCGTTCGTGAATTTCGTTTTCTCGATTTCGAAGTCGTACTTATTATAGAATGCCCGGAACTTAAGACTTGCGTTGCGGTTGATGTCGAAGCCGTAGGTGGCTGCACCGTAGATAGGACTTCTGGTGAACCCATACATGCTCTTTGAGTCACGATATCTGTAAGGGTACTCGTAGTGCGTGTAGCTACCCGTTAACTGCAGACCTTTGTATTCATATTTCGCCAGGAATGAAGTGTTCGATGCGCTTTGGTCGTGCTTGCGTACCCTTCCATCTGAATTCAAATCAGGAGAAAATCCATCTGTCTTGAATACATTTCCATTTACGAACAACCCTTTGAAGTCGGCCTGCGCATTAACTCCATACGAATTGAATGACCCGGCTTTAACGGAAACATTTTTTCCGGTACGCTTGGTGGTGATGCTTACCACACCGGAGAAGCTGTTTGTACCATACAACACAGACCCAGGACCGTTGATAATTTCAATGCGCTCTACGGTTTCGATGGGAATCATTTCATCGATATTGAAGTTTCCGTAATAACTATCGCGCATAGGAACTCCGTCAATGAGGAGGAGTACCTTGTTGTTGTATCGCGATTGCACGCCACGCACCCAGGTAAGTTGGTGACCTGCGCGGTATTCCTGGATCTCAAATCCCGGAACCTGATCCAGCACTTCACGGATCGTCTGGAAACCGTGTTCATTAATGTCAGACTTCGTGAACAGACGGATTACAGAAGGGGCCTTCTGCATACTCATTTCTGTTTTCGTCGACGACACCACCCTGATGTTCATCAGCTCCTCTAATGATAAGGTGTAAAAGTCGATGCTGTCGTTGTCAAGCGTAATCTCTTGCGCAGATGCAGTGTGCAGGATTGTGCCTAACAGCAGCACACCAAATAATCTCTTCATAAAAAAAATAGGTTAGGTTTTCTCTCTCCGAAATATTTAACGAATCGATATTCGATCGCCTTCGGTGAAAGCAAAGATAGTTGGACACGACCTCGGCTTTTTTTATAACAGAAGGCGAAACTTTTCTCGTGTAAAGAGTTTTCGATTTGAGGACAGACAAGAAGGCTGCAAGCATCGATCGCCCCTTATTTTTCCGGTATCATTATCTCGGGTGGTTATGGGTCAATGTTTACGAAATCAGTTAATAACGCGCTTTTTATCAACGACTAATTAAATTCAAAAAGTTAGACGGGTCTTATCAAACGATGTAAGTTTTATTGCCGTCGGTTTACAAAAGAAAATTGCTTAAAACTCCGCTGGGGTACCTTAGAATTCCGGGTTTCTGGGAGATTGGAATTGATTATACTTGTGCCTGCTCGTTTGCGATGGAGTTTGAAATGAGATGTTGACCGGAAATCTCCGGGGGAATCGGGAACAGTCCGCATGAAGTGAGTTCTTACATGTTGGTTTTGCGCAGAACGTCACCTTATTTCTCGGATGTACATACAGCGTATATCTTAAAAGCATATTTCTAAAACAAAACTCTATGAACAAAAAAACTATCAATGCATTTGTCGTCGCCTCGTTGCTCTTCGGTGCCTGCGATCACTTCCCAGGTCATCCCTCTTCCCCAGAACAGCTGACTGGGTTTACGCAGATTAGCAATATCCAATTGCAGGGAGGTAACACAGCTGCAGAGATTTCAGCGTACGATCCAAAAACAAAACGTCTATTTGTTGTCAATGCTGTCAAGCAGGCTATCGATGTACTCGATATGTCTGATCCATTCGATCTGCAATACATACAAGACATTAATATCAGCGTATATGGCGCTGGTGTGAACAGCGTGTCTGTTAAGAACGGACTTCTTGCAGCTGCCATTGAGTCGTCTCCGAAGACTGATCCCGGATACGTGGTGGTATGGAAGACTGACGACCTCTCTGAAAGGGCTGTCGTTCAGGTGGGTTCATTGCCTGACATGGTGAAGTTTTCTCCCGATGGAAAATTCATCGTCTCTGCTAATGAAGGTGAACCTAATGAAGATTACACTATAGATCCGGAAGGTTCTATTTCTATCATTGACGTAAGCAACGGTTTCAGTGTGAAGACACTTGGATTTTCATCATTCAACAACCGCGTAGCTCAATTGAAAAGCAAAGGGTACAGAATTTCAGGCCCTGCAGGCACGACACTGGCTCAGGATACAGAACCTGAATACGTCGCTATTTCTGAAGATAGCAAGACTGCGTGGGTTACGCTTCAGGAAAACAACGGCATAGCTAAGGTCAACCTGATGTCTAAACGCATCGAAGACATCTTCCCGCTGGGACGTCTTGATCATTCACTTCCTGGAAACGAACTCGATCCAAGCGATCGCGACAACGCAATTGTATTCAGAAACTATCCTGTTAAAGGGATCTTTATGCCTGATGGTATTGAATCATACCGCGTAGGAGGAAACAACTTCATCGTTACGGTGAACGAAGGTGACAGCAGGGTGCGGCCTACCAGTGATGATGCGCTTCCGCCTTATGCTGAAGGAGAGCTTTTTAATGAAGAAGCACGCATAAATGATGTGGCGCTCGATCCGGTTAAATTCCCTAACGCCGCTGCCCTTAAGGCTGAAGCCGGAAGACTAAAAATCACGAACCGCGACGGCGATACTGATGGCGATGGTGATTTTGATGAACTGCATACCTTCGGTACCCGTTCATTCACGATCTGGAATGGTCAGAACGGAAACAGAGTATATGATTCTGGTAACAAGCTTACAGCGTTCCTTATGCAACATCGTCCTGATCTCTACGACGACAGCCGTAGTGATGATAAGGGTGTAGAACCTGAAAACCTTGCCGTTGGAAAGATCGGCAATCGTACAATTGCGTTCCTCGGCCTCGAAAGAGCTGACGCCATTGTTGTTGTTGATATCACGTCTCCGAACTCACCAGTCTATCTGCAGGTACTGGCAACCAACGATGCGCCTGAAGGTGTATTGTTTATCCCTGCAAAAGACAGTCCGAACAAACGCAGTACACTTGTTGTGAGCTGCGAAGGCGACGGCGTAGTTAACGTATTCCAGATGTCAGCCACAGAAGAAGAGATGGCAAACTTCTAATAGTATCTCAACCTTACCACAAGTACGAGGGCTACCCGGGAGGGTAGCCCTTTATTATGTACTGTGCATCATCATTGGTCTCACTTTATTCCTGCATTGAAATCGAGGGCGGCATAACCATCGTCGCGAATTCTACTGCACTATTCCCGCGAGGACCCAATTATGGATCTTAAACGATGGGTTGATACCAATTTGAATTTCATCCATGCCTGTGATAAAAATGCATGACGGATTGATCTTTCTGAAGAGACCGTCCACGTGGTACAGCATATAGGCACCTGCAATTGTTTCATAAGTTGTGTAAGCCCACCCCATTGGTGATGGATGCAATATTGGCTTCGTAAGAACCATAAAAACCATCGTATGAACCAGGATGCCCCGATGGGCCGTAGTAATAACGTGCTCTCCATTGTGCCCCTAAAAGCCGGATTCGCAACTGTAATCCCAATAATAGGTTTGAAAAGAATCCGAAAACGAAAGCATGTGGATCTGACGAAATCAGCTGCAGAGGTCAGGAGAATAGCTAACAGGGACAGGATAGTTATGAAACTCATAGGTAATACGAAGGTCAAAGAGAAAGAAGCATTATGGAGGAGTTCGATATGTTCCCAACTATATCTTAATTATTCTCGACACAGCGAGCCTTTCCATTTTCATATATCTGACAAAATAAACCCCCTCCGGAAGGCAACTGACATCCAGCATGCCCGCGATAACGACAGTCTGGTGAACCACTGTGCCGCGGACATCGACGATTGTAACAGGAGTTCCATCCAAAACGTCAGGGAGGTGATAGTAGTCTGACACCGGATTAGGATACCCCATGGGAGTAACGTTCTCCATCGCCTCAACAGACATCACCGGATCGCCAAGTTGGTAAACACGAACCCAGTCAACATATACGTCGCACGGGAACTCAGCCTCAGGAACAATTGCTCCTCCATACGTGTTGTTGCCTCCAACGCCAGCACTTAGTATTGCATAGAATTTATGAGTGAATGGATGCCACTGAGGAAAGCGGTGTGAGTATTCCGATTTGGCAATACGCTTATCATCGATGAGCACCACACCCTTCTCGTTCTGCCCGTTACGGCGAAAAGCACCGCCGTCATCAAAGTGATGAATGTGATACACGTTGCCGTCTACGTAAAACTCAATTCGGTCGGAGTGCCAGTCAATGCCATAGATGTGGAAACCGTTCACTCCGGTATTCGGATCTGCCGCGTCTGCAGGCCACGAAGGTAGTGGGGTCTCAACATCCGCACTTGCCCAGCGGGTGGTGTAGTCTCCATCAACAACGTTCGCCGGTCCGAGTGTTTCGTCTTCCGTGCTCGAACTTGTGACCATCTTCCCTGAAGCAATGTTTGCGTCATCTGCATAACTGTATGCTTCTACCTCATATAAGGAGTACGCCCACTTCGTTCCGCGTTCCGTGGCCAGTATCCGCAAGTACTGCCCTTCATTTTCAACATCCGCTTCATCTGTCCCGCCATTTCCGTTGGTGACTGTATGAATGTCGGTCCATACTGAGCCATCTGTCGATAACTGAATCTTATACTGCTTTGCATAAGCATTCTCCCAATGGAGGACGACGCGTCGCAGTGATACGGATTCACCGAGATCAATCGTTATCCACTGCGAGGCAGGAAGGGGCACCTGCCCATCTGCGTAGCTGTAGTACGATCCCTGGTGCCAGTGATTGTCAGCAGCCCATTCATTATTGTTCCACGAGGGGGCGTAGTGAACACTGCCGAGATTTGCCGATGGGAATGATCCGGCGAACTCCATGATATCAATTTCGCCACCCTGGGGCCACATCAGGTCATCATAACCTGGCGGAATTTCCTGAGGCATCATCCAGAAAGCAAATCCCTGTCCGGCATACCTGACATCTTTCGGCCAAACACGTGCTTCAATGCGATAGCCGGGACCCCACGAAGCTTTGCCTTTTGAGTTGATCCGCCCACTCGTATAATTGCGACCCGAGTATGATTCCTTGCGTGTACTTATACGGAGGGCGCCGCCGGATGCCCCGTCGATGTCATATTCAATGGCGATGTTTTCACGTCGGCCTGTTGCCGCATCCTGCTGACCCGTGCCCCAGTCGCCGTTGATACCTGTGCCGGTTTCGATATTCCACTTAGTCACGTCGAGGGCGGGTGCATCAAATTCATCACTCCATATAAGAACCTGTGAGAGACACGTCAAGGTGCCCACAACTATAAGGACGATGGTTGAAAGGATTTTCATGGCATGCAGGGTGATTGCAATTTATCTGGGCTTATTCGATTTTACGCGAAAATCGTCGGGTGTCATTCCCGTATTCTTCTTGAAGAACCTTAAAAAGTAGGAGTAATCTCTGAACCCAAGATTATCAGCAATTTTCTTCAAACCCCAGTCGCTGTATGCAAGTTGCCTTTTGGCTTCCACGATAATGCGTTCATGGATCAGTTCTGTGACCGTGCGGTTCAGGGTCTTCTTGCACAATGTGTTGAGGTGATTCGGCGAAAGGCTCATCATTAGTGCGTACTCACCCGGCGTCTTTATTTTCTTGTAGTGCTTTTCAATTAATTCAATGAGTTTCCGGACCTGCACCATGGTCGAGGTCTTTCTTGTCGCGACCGGCTTGCCACTCCATAATCTGTTGATTCGAATCAGTAAAATGTCAATAAGGTTGCGAAGTACATCTTCTTTGCCATTGACGTCCTGGGTAAACTCGGATAACATTTCCTCTAAAGTCGACAACACAGGTTTTATGGTCCGCGTATTTGCGCGGATGAAAGTCGGGCGTTCAATGGAATGAAAGAAAGGAGTTCTGTCCAGATGCCGTTCGCGGGCATAGTGCAGGTAGAAGTCCACTGTATAATAGACCGCAAAGCCCTCTATGTCTGTCGTAAATTCATAGCTGTGTATCTGTCCGGGGCTCAGCAAGAAGATGCACGGAGGTTCCACCTTATAGGTTTCGCCGTCGATCGTGTGGGTTCCGCCACCGCTGGTTACGACCACGATCATGTAGCAATCGTGAGCATGGGCTTTTAAAGAAAACCCGATTTCCTGCATATCGTTTTTCAGGTGGATGATATCAAAGTGTTCGAGGGCGTGTTTACGCGACCTAAATGTCTCGATGGAATAAAAAGGTGGTGACGGCTTTTTCAAAAAATACGTGTGTAATGTTTTTCCTGTTTTAGCAATGGACAATTTACTGATAAAAGTGGACACATCGTGGGTGCCAGATTTCCGGGCCGCAGCAATAATCTACTTTTGGTCAAAACAAGATGTATGCTGCAAAGAAGAATCATTAAGAAGAAAGAGTGGATTGACCTGGTCAATGACCTCCAATCCCTGAAGGCGACGGTTGATAATGCCACGCAGTTTGTTCGCGAGATAGAGAAAGGAAATCTCAATGTTGAGCTGGATGACAATGGTACTGCCTCTGAATTGAGCAGTTCCCTGATCTCTATGAGAGATCAAATGAAAAGTTTTTCGATAGCTGAAAAGGAGCGCAGCTGGGTAAATGAAGGACTGGCCAAGTTTGTTGAAATCCTCCGCTCGCGCAATAATGATACATTAAAAAGTCTGTCGGAAAGTATCCTGCAAAGTCTTGTTTCATATATGCAGGCCAATCAGGGGGCCCTATTCCTCCTCGATGATGACAATCCTGATGAGCCTTTCCTCGAAATGACAGCGTGCTATGCCTATGGACGTAAGAAGCATTTGCAGAAAAAGCTGAGCGTTGGTGAGGGTCTGGCCGGTCAGGCTGTTCTTGAAAAAGAGACAATCTATCTGAAAGAGGTGCCGGAGGATTTTGTCAAAATCACGTCAGGCCTGGGTGAAGCCACTCCTCGAAACATCCTGGTAGTGCCGTTGAAGCTTGATGAGAAGGTGTATGGCGTCGTGGAAATAGCTTCTTTCAGCCTCTTCAAGAAATATCAGATTGAATTTGTGGAGAAGCTCGGTGAAAGCATAGCGTCTACAATTTCCGGCGTTCGTGCAAACGATAAAACGAAAGCCTTGCTGGCAGAAACACAATCGCAGGCGGAGGAGATGCGCGCGCAGGAGGAAGAGATGCGCCAGAACATGGAGGAACTTTCTTCGACTCAGGAGGAAATGCAGCGTATCCTGAACGAAGTACAAAGCCATGAGCGGTTCACCAGGGAGATACTGGACTCATCCACCGATATGATTGTGACGATTGACCGCGATTACAAGGTGTTGAATTTCAACAAAGTTTTGTACGATAACTTTGCCAAGACAGGTCTCTTCGTAGAAAAAGGATTCGACATTACCCTGCTGAATAAACCAGAGGCGCGCCAACGACACATAGAGAAATATAAGGAGGCATTCAGCGGCAAACGGGTTTCATTGGAGGAACACTACGTTTACGGGAACATTGACCAGTATGTCATCTTTATGTTCTCGCCTATACAAAATGAAAAAGGCGAAATTCATGCGATTTCAATCTATGCAAAGGACGTCACTGAAATCACGACGGTCAAAAATGAAATCGAGAACAGTCAGCAATCTTTGCACGACCTGTTGAATGTTACCACTGATCCTACAATGACAATTGACCGTGATTATAAGCTTGTTCTGTTCAACAAGCCTTATCAGGAGTCATTTACGAGTATGGGATTTCCGATTGCGGTNGGCTTCGAAGTTCTGGAGATATTCCAGGATCCCGAAGTGATGGCTGAAANGAAAAAGATATATGATCGCGTATTCAAGGGTGAAATCATAGAGCNGGCAGATACGCTTAAAATAGGCGGCAATGACTTTCATTATGTGACGAAGCATGCTCCTGTCTACGACCGAAAAGGCAATATCAACACGATTGCCATTATTGCAAAAGATGTTACCGAGATAACGATAGCCCGGAATGCAGCTCAACAGCAGAATGAGGAACTCAAGGCCCAGGAAGAGGAGTTGCGCCAGAACATGGAGGAGCTCGCTTCAACCCAGGAAGAGATGCAACGCATCTTGAATGAGGTCCAAAGCCATGAGCGCTTCACCAGGGAAATCCTGGATTCATCCACCGATATGATTGTCACCATTGATCGCGACTACAAGGTTTTGAACTTCAACAAGGCCCTATATGACAATTTCAGTAAGGGAGATTTTGTCGTTGAAAAAGGAATTGATATAGGCCTTTTTGTTAAGCCCGAAGATCGTCCGCGACACGTTGAAATGTACAAGCAGGCATTTAGTGGCAAGCGTTGCTCATTGGATGAACATTATGTTTTTGGCGATATCGATCAATACATTGTATTCACTTTTTCGCCGATCCGGAATGAACAAGGTGAAATTAATGCCGTATCGATCTATGCCAAGGACGTCACCGAGATTACAACGGCAAAGAATGAGATCGAAAACAGTCAACAGTACCTGCATGATCTGTTGAATGTGACTACCGACCCTACCATGACAATTGACCGTCATTTCAAGCTGGTGATGTTCAATAAACCATACCAGGAGTCATTCACCAAAATGGGGCTTCCGATTGAAGTTGGTTTTAATGTGCTGGAGATCTTCAAAGATCCTGAGGTCATAGAAGGAAAGAAGAAGATATACAACCGTGTATTCAATGGCGAAAGTATAGAACAGCCGGAAAAGGTAACCGTGGGTGGACAGGACCTATACTTCGTTACGAAGCACGCTCCGATATTTGACCGCAGCGGAAATATCAATACCATTGCTATCATTGCGAAAGATGTTACGGAGATAACGAATGCGCGCAATGCGGCGCAGCAACAGAACGAAGAACTCAAGGCGCAGGAAGAGGAATTGCGCCAGAATATGGAGGAGCTTGCCGCTACGCAGGAGGAGATGAGCCGTGTGTTGACAGAAGTTCAGAATAAGGAGGCTTTTGTCACTGGGTTGATTAATGCATCAAATGATTCGATTGTTACATTGGACAAGGACTTCTGCATACTCAACTTTAACGCTACGTTCAAGGCAGCTTATCAGGGGCTGGATATTAAAATTGAGAAGGGTATTCCGATCAGCAGGCTGGCATCTACCCGTGCTGACGCGGACGCTTACGAAGCAAATTACCGCCGCGCTTTTAACGGCGAGTCATTCAGGATTGAGCAGGAATACAACTTTGGTAACATCACCGCCTACTATGATGTAAACTATGTTCCTATGCGCGATGCTGAAGGTAATGTTTATGCTATCGCGATCTTTACGAAAGACGTCACTGAGTTGACGGTATCTAAGAAGAAAACGGAGGAGCTCTTGAATGAATCCCAGCAGCAAGCCGAAGAGCTTAAGGCGCAGGAAGAACAGCTGCGGCAAAACATGGAGGAACTGGCAGCCACACAGGAAGTGATTAATCAGCAATATGCCAGCTCGGAAAAGATGCGCCAGGAACTGCACCTGCGGGAAATGGTGCTGGGCTTAACGACGTTGCTGTCCGAATCAGACTTACATGGTAATATTACGTATGCGAATGAAAAGCTGTGTGCCGTTGCTCAATATACCGCAGACGAACTGATCGGTAAGCCTCATAATATACTGCGCCATCCCGATATGCCTAAGGAACTGTTTAAGAAGTTGTGGACGAATCTCAAAGCAGGGAAGACGTTCAGAGGTATTATCAAGAACCGCAAAAAGGATGGTGGCCACTACTGGGTGGATGCTACTGTGATGCCCGTCAAAGACGACAAAGGCAAAGTGTTTAAATACGTGAGTTCCCGCTATCACATCGAAAATGACAAACACGCGGAGGAGCTTTACGAAAAGCAGATTCGGTCGTGGAAGTGATCTGGTACCATTATTTGAAAAGGAAGGAGTTAATGCCTTCCTTTTTTTATCACCGCTCATATGCGGTCTGGGCATGGCAGAGGTTGATCTTCATTAGCTAGTCACAACGGAATTACTATTGTTTCCTGATCATCGCATTGGCATACACGTCAACAAAGTGTATCGAATGGATGTCATTCCAAATGATGGGTGTGTGCGATGTGTCTTCCGCTCATCGGCATTCCCAACATGCTCTCGCTGGTTCGTTTGCAAACTGAAAGGTTTTCTATAACTTCGAATTACCTAAACCTGAACAAACCAAACCTGAATGGAGCGCACGCTGAAGCCGGAAGAACTCCAGGCATCGCCATTTTCCCAACCTCTGTATCTATATAAGACTGGAACAAGTCAGGAAAAGATCGACGCCGATATCTGGAGGTCATTCAAACAAGGAGACCGGAAGGCGCTCGACTATGTTTTTGAAAAATACGTCCGCCTGCTTTATGCATACGGCGCAAAAATCACAAGAAACACATCCCTTGTAGAAGATTCCATTCAAGACCTTTTCGTTGAGCTATGGCAACGGAGGAATGCAATATCCGAAGTAACCAGTGTTAAGTTCTACCTCCTCAAAAGTCTGCGGCAAAAGGTTATAAGAAACCTCGCCAGAATAAATGAAGTCGCCGTCGACGAAAACACCTTGCAACAATATGAGGTCGAAGTCGAGTTCTCCGAGGAGTTCAAAATTATTCAGGATCAGGTTTCCGTTGAACAACGGGAACGCCTCGCGCGTGCATTATCCCATCTCACCAAGCGACAACGCGAGGCAGTTTATCTTAAGTTCTATGAAAAAGTCTCATATCAGGAGATAGCCGAGATTATGAATATCAGCATCAAGGCTGCATACAACCTTATAGGCAAGGCAATCGATATTCTTCGATATCACATCAAAACCTGAAAAAAAGTCCAATTTTTTTGGTGTAAAAACCGGAATTCATGCTTCTGGCTGTTCAGGGAAGGTACAAAGCCCACAGCATGAAGTATCAACATTACACAGCCGCCGATTTTATCAAAGATGAGCGCTTCCAAAAGTGGGTGTACTCTCCTGATCAGGAGCTTGATACCTTCTGGGCCGTCTTCATCACACAGCATCCCGAAAAGCAATATGAAGTTGAGGAAGCCATAAGATTTCTGAGAGTACTTGAATTTCGGGAAGAGGACATTCTTGAGTCGCGCATCAGTAATCTGAAAAAAAGGATCGACGAAGCGATTTCAGAACCACCGACTGTTCGGCTCATTCCTGAAGAAAATACCCGTCAAACCCGCACCTACACAAGTCGCGCCATATGGTATAGTGTCGCAGCCTGCTTGCTTCTGCTAATCGTAAGCACGTATCTGACAAGAACATTTGTCCAGCCATCAACGCCACGTTTCAAAGTAGCAGATGTCAACAGGCAGACTACTGACAAAGGGCAGCGTACAATAATCACGCTGGAAGATGGAACCAAGGTATGGCTCAACGCGGAAAGCAAACTGATTTATCCGAAATCATTTAAAGATCAAAACCAGCGCGAAGTATATCTGGAAGGTGAGGGCTTTTTTAGTGTCACAAAAGATTCTGCTAAACCTTTCCTTGTACACACCAACGGCGTGTTGGTCAAAGTGCTTGGAACCTCATTCAATGTCAGGTCCTACGAAACCGACAACGTTATTCAGACCACGCTGGTAGAGGGTAAAGTAACGCTATCTCCTTTGGATAAGACTTCAGAGGAACTAGCCCTGGCACCTAATCAGATGGCAGTCTTCGATAAGAAGACGCGAAAGCTTCAAATCGACGGGCAGACGAATACCGACGCACGCGTGGGGTGGACCGAAGGGCGACTAGTGTTCGAAGATCAGCCGTTTTCAGAGATTATCGTCGCACTTGAGCGATGGTACAATGTAAAATTTGAAGTTGAAGATGAGCGCGCGTTAAGCTGCCGCTTTTTTGCCAAGATAGACAACTTAACACTTCAGGAAGTGCTCGACCTTTTCAAGACGTCAGAAGGGATCGATTATCAGATCAGCGGAGACAAGGTGTTCATATCTGGTCTTTTCTGTAAAGAATAAAGCCTTAACCCTAAACCAAATTTATCAATGAAGAATACAACCTAAGATCAAAATGGAAAGTCGGCAGTGTTTGCGGCACGTACCGACTTTTGCTTTCGCATCAGGGATAGATGCCAAAGCTCGATTAATAACATTCTACCATTATTAACCAATTGTAAAGATATGAAAAATACTTTACGGTCTGGCCCTGGCCATGCCATGGAAGGATTTTCGGGCTTAAAACTAAAAATAGCCATGCTACTGTTGCTAATTACGTGTTTGCAGGTGGCGCAGGTTCAAGCCGATACAACGAAAGCTGAGACCTTCACGCTGGAATTTCAGGCAGCGATGCTTAAAGATGTTCTTAGCTCTATTGAAGGGAAAACCTCTTACCGGTTTTTTTATAATCACAAGGCAGTGGATGTAAACCGTCGGATAGATGTCTCACTTGATGATGTGCTGATCCAGAACGCGCTCGACGAATTATTCAGAGATACTGATGTAACCTGGAAGATAAAAGGAACCCAGATTGTTCTCAAAAAGGTGCGGCGATCACCATTCGAATCAAACAGGTTCGGATTTGCGAAAGCTTCGCTTCGTGACAGGGAACCCGGCGTTCTGTCTTACGTCCCGGATGAGATAACCGTCACCGGCAAAGTCGTGGACAATGATGATATGCCACTCCCCGGTGTAAACGTTGTGGTTAAAGGTACCACACTTGGCACTACTACCGATGGCGATGGCGTGTACTCAATCAACGTTCCCAATGAAAGCTCAGTGCTTGTGTTTTCATTCATCGGGTTCGTGTCTCAGGAAGTTACTGTCGGAAGTCGGACAGTCATCGATGTCAAACTGAAGGCAGATCTTGTGTCTCTCGAGGAAGTTGTCGTCGTCGGGTATGGAACACAACAAAAAAAGGATCTCACCAGCGCGGTAGCGACTGTGAGCAATAAAGATCTCCTTTCGGGTGCCTTCAATAGCCCTATTCAGATGATCGACGGCAAGGTGCCAGGTGTTACCATTTCAAATCCGGCAGCAGGTGATCCAAACAGGCAGACTGATATCCAGGTGCGCGGTGCTGCGTCGATCGACGCAGGAAACGGACCACTGATCATCATCGATGGTATGCCGGGAGGCGATCTCCGGAACGTAGCACAACAGGATATTGAATCGATCACCGTGCTCAAAGATGGATCGGCAGCGGCAATCTATGGNTCTCGGGGTGCTAACGGTGTGGTACTTGTNACTACTAAACAGGGTAAAGTCGGCAACATATCCGTCACATACGACAGCTTCTTTGATCATGATCAGGTTGCAGTCAAACCCGATATCCTGTCGCCGGAAGAATTCGTCGAACGACAACGCGACACCGATCGGGGAGCGCGGACCAACTGGTACGATGAGTTGATCCGTACCAATAACTTTGGCCAGAATCATTCCCTTGCCGTGGGTGGTGGAACGGAAAACAGCACCTTCAGAATCTCCGGTAACTATCGCGATAAATCCGGTATCGATATCGCATCAGAAAGAAAGGAGTACGGCATTCGCGCGAACTTCCAGCAACGCGCACTCAATGGCAGACTAACCGTTGGCGGAAATTTGTCATACCGATCAACGAAGGAAGAATATACGAACTATGGCGTATTCCAGCAGGCCGTGAAGCTGAATCCAACGCTACCGGTATATGATCCAAACGATCCATCCCGCTACGCATTAATGTTCGGATATGACGTGTACAACCCGGTACAGGATCTCATGACCCGCGAGAACGGAGCAGATCAGGAGTATTCAATTATCGACCTCAATTTTCAACTCGATCTGACGAAGAATCTGAATACGCAGCTGAAGATTGCAAGGCAGGGCCATGATGAACTGAAACGCGAATACTATACGTCGGAATCAAAGGAATCCATTGATAATAACAGGACAGGACGCGCGCGACTCGAAAACGAGAAGTGGGCAGACTACACCCTTGAATGGGTTGGAAACTATAGCCTGAAGATCAATAGTCACGACATAAAGATTCTTGGCGGATATTCTTATCAGGAATTCAACAACTCGGGCTTCTATGCGGAAAACGCTGACTTCCCGTCCGATGCATTCGGCTACAACAACATCGATGCAGGATTGTGGAACCGGCAAGAAGGACGTCTGGGGATGGACTCCTGGCGAAGCAAGGAAAAGGTTATTGCTTTTTTCGGAAGAGCCAACTACAACTTCAATGATACTTATCTGTTAATGGCGTCTCTGCGCTATGAAGGAAATACCAAGTTCGGCCGGGACAACAAGTGGGGGTTATTTCCGGCGGCAGCGTTTGCCTATCGCCTGTCAAACCTGGATCTCTTCCGCAATGTTTCATTCATTGATGATCTGAAACTGCGGCTGAGTTATGGTGTAAACGGAAGGTCCGGGTTTCCGCGCTATTCATCACTGTCGCGCTATACGGGCTATGGACGCTGGCAGAACGACGAAGGTCAGTGGATACAGGTCTACGGGCCAGCCAACAACCCTAACCCGGACCTCCGTTGGGAAAAGCAAAAGTCGTATAACATTGGGCTGGACTTTGGTTTGTTCGGCGGCAGGCTGCAGGGAACATTCGATGCTTTCATTCGCAGAAGTGAAGACGTAATCACGAACTACGATGCCCCTGTTCCACCTTATCTGCACGATCAGATTTTCACCAACGTAGCGACTACCAGCGCACGCGGTCTGGAATTAGGTGCAAACTGGATTGCGGTTGACAAGCGGGACTTCCGTTACGCGACAAGCCTCACCGCGTTTTATGTGAAGTCGCGTCTTGATAAGTTCTCCAATGGAACGTTTACGAAAGGCTACATGGAACGGCGTTCCTTGCCTTCGCCAGGTAATCCGGGCTTTGCCCAACGCCTCGAAGATGGCGTGGAAATCGGTAGCTTCTACGGCTATCGCTATGCAGGAGTCGATGAGAGCGGCAACATCATGATCTGGAAAGATGCCGTCGAAGGAAGTAGCAGAATACTAGCGACGGAAGGCACGTCAACAGATAAAGCTTACCTTGGGCATGGTTCACCACACTACGAAATAGCATGGGGCAACAACTTCCGTTATAAGCAGTTCGACCTCACGCTGTACTTCCGAGGGCGTTTTGACTACCAGATTCTGAACCTTTATCAGATGTATTATGGCCTCGTCGCCGAGCCTGGTGTTAACCTCCTGAAAGACGCATACGACAGAAACGGGGCGATCAAATCCGGAAAGGTGATCACGGACTACTTCCTTGAAAGCGGAGACTTCTTCAAGCTCGATAATCTCACACTGGGATGGTCGCCAAGGATTGGCGATGGTGTGATTTCCAATTTGAGGGTATATGGTACTGTTCGCAATGTGTTCACCATTTCGAACTATACAGGCCTCGATCCCACTACTGTGGATCTCACCGGCCTCGAACCAGGTATTGGTGACCTTAACGTTTATCCGGTTGTAAGAAATTACACACTCGGTGTTCAGGTAACATTCTAACGAATCCAGCTATGAGAAAATATAAATTGTTATTGATACTACTTTGCGTATGTGCAGTGGGTTGTACGAACCTCGATGAGGAAGTATTTGATACCCTTACTTCGGACACATATTACAAGGATAAGAATTCTGTTATTGCGGCCGTCACGCGGCCCTATGAGCACGGCCACTGGACAGGATGGGACGGTGATCGTTGGCTGATCACTGAATTGACAGCAGATCAGTTTGTCTGGACCCAGAAAGGAAAACACGGTTACGATGGCGGAGACTGGATCAGGCTCCACGGTCATGCCTGGAATGCTGATGATAGCCACATATACGGAGGATGGGTTGGCCCATATCAGGGAATTGGTCAGTGCAATCTGATCATCAATGATCTTCAGAAACTCGACTATCCGTCTATAGGTATGACGGAAGAAGAAAAGAACCATCACATTGCGGAGCTTAGAACACTGCGTGCGTGGTTTTACCTTTTCCTGATTGATTTCTTTCGATCTGTACCGATAGTAGAATCCATCGGCGAAGTGAAAGGCCAGTCGACCCCGGAAGAAGTATTTGCATATATCGAGAAAGAAGTACTTGAATCACTTCCGTATTTGCCGGTCAACGGTCGCGCCGGAAGATGGGATCAGGGCGGGGCAGCATCGCTCCTTGTGAGGCTGTATCTGAATGCAGAGTCCTGGATTGGCACGCCGATGTATGATNAGTGTGCGGCGGTGGCACAGGAAATCATCGATGGAAANTACGGTGCCTACTCGATTGATCCCGACTATCGCGGCCCCTTCCGCTCAGGCATCAACGGATATCGTTCGCCCGAAAACATTCTGGAGTTTCCCCACTCGAAAAATAACTACGAGTTTGGTTGGATCTACAATTCCATGATGCATTATCAGGCGCGGTATATCCTCGACAACGACTGGGGAGGCTGGAACGGTATCCACCTTACGCCATCACGCGACCTGGACGGTAATGAATATACGTACAAACTTGGCAAGCCTTATGAGAAGTTTGCTGATGGTGACAAACGGAAACAACAATTTACGACTACATCAACCTCAGGCGACTACGAAGGATTTTTCCTGGTGGGCCCTCAATATTCGTATAATGCTGCATTAGGGTATGGCTATACAGACGTCCCGGTAACGGGAACGGAAGAGTACAATGGTGAGCCGTTGGTTTTTGTTGATCAGGTGGGAAGATTTTCAGAAGGACCGGAAGGGCTGGCAAAAGGATCGCACGTAACGACAGGTGAGGAAAATTCGGGCGTAAGACTGCTGAAGTTTCCATGGCTTCAATTGACGCACAACTTGTTTCAGTTCAATTCTGCACCCGAGATCAGGCTTGCTGAAACCTATTATGCACTTGCCGAATGCAAGTACAGGGCTGGTGACAAAGCAGCGGCTGCCGACTTGCTTGATGCTGTGAGGAAAAGAAATTATCCTGACGATATCTGGCCTGATCATAGCTATGCAAATAACCCCGGCATGCTGACCGATGACGAGTTCGTTGATGAGTTGGGCCGCGAGTTCCTGGGCGAACGCCATCGCAGAACAGACCTCGTGCGTTGGGATCGCTTTGGAGCCGAGTGGTGGGATAAGCCACAAGACTCCAAAGACATGACCATCTTCCCGATTCCAAACAGGGCGCTGAACGCCAATCCTCTGCTGCAACCGAACGCGGCAAATGAGTAAACGTTATTGATGTTCAAAAAGAGGCTGTCTTCAAAAGGGCAGCCTCTCTTTCTGATTTCTGATTTCAGATATTTCTGATTTCTTGTTCCTGATTGCGCAATCTAGTTCCAAGTTTCATGAATGAAAGACTCGCTATGAAAGGTACGCTTTGTTACCAGTTGCGCGTTACCTGTCTCACTCGTCTTGTTGCAGTTTCTGTTTAGATGTCAACACTCAGGTCGCATATAGGAATTTAACAATCAACGGCCAGAAGGCTCTGTGAGACCTGTGTGCTTTAAGCACAGCTACAATTCAGCCGTTCATCTGACGCGCGGTCGAAGTCCTGTTGAGGTCTTGTCGGAGACCATACCTGATTTCTGATTCAATATTCCGGAAAGTTTTGACCTAGTGCAACCGTCTCTGGAAGCCCTGGTCCCACAACGAACCCATGTAGATAACAGCCTAACGATCAAACCAGGAACTGGCAACCGCACCAGGACCTTGCTTTGTCCACCCGCCCACTTTGCTTCCCTAATCATCGGTTTCAAGGCTAAAATGTGTGACATTTTGACCCGTGTCCCAGTGCAACGTCCTGCCCCCAGGAGGCTGATTTGGCTCTGCCACGGAGGTTCGCCGTACCTATTAAAGGGCGGGTCAAATACGGGGCAGATACGGGATTGATACGGGACAGATACGGGAGAAAGAGAAGTTTCGGTTAGATAGAACTACATCGGCCATTGCATGCTGGCACCATATGGGCGCACCCATAAGGTTAACAAACCAGCGAACAACACTGACAAAAAGACTGACTATAGCACATCTTGACGAGTATTGAATTTTGGTGCGACGTGAAAATTCACGCCCCATCACGTCCACTTAGGTCGCAAGCCTGAACCAAATCTCCCATCTCTGGAAAACGACAAATGATTGAAATCAATTCCTCAAAATTCTCCGGGAACTCATTGGATCCGAAAATTTTATGATCGATAAGATCAGTTTTTAGAACCAGGGACCACTGTGCACCGTCGCAGACGTCGGTGCAATATTTATATTTCTACCCGCGAACTATCACCGAAATTTCGCTGATGAGGAAGCTCCACTCTTCCGGACGGAGGTACGTTTCTGTAACGCGACCCGAATCAGGGTAATCCACCCACGTTCGGAAAACGAGGTTCTTTCTGCGTTTGGATAGTTTGTTGAACCATAGCCCCCAATGGAGACTTCGAATCTGTCGATGCGCATGTCTCTGGCTTTTAGAATTCACCAAACGATTTGTCATCGAACAACGAATACATGAGGAATACGGTGCCGTCGTTTCTGCCTTCGAAGTTCATGACCATATATCCCACATTTACCCTACTATCCGAATACACCGCCACGACCTCCTGACCTTCAACGGAATATTCTTCGTATAGATAAGGGAAATCTTCGCTATTGACTCTAATGTATCGCTTGTCGAAGTCTGAAAGAAGTTGTTCAGGAGTCTGCCGCTTATCAACGAAGGCGATATAATGGCATTGCCGTCGAATACGAAGTAAGTAACTTCAAATTCTCGTGTAATACTGATGGATAGAAAGCAAAGTGAATCCCGCGCGTCTTTGTACTTCCGAAACGTTGCAAGCTCCGGGTCCTCCTTTACTATGGCGCGAATCGCTTTGGGCGGCTTGTTGAGATGATTATAAAAACGCTCGTGAAATGGAGTCTGAGCGTTTGCTGCAAAGGAGCAGACCATCAAAATGAATAGTACGTGTTTCATGTATAACAATCTTCCGCAAGTCTATACATAACGTCTGACGTCTGGTGTCAAAGTATAGCGGCATCACCATTTATTGTGGCTCGGTATAGCGAAGAAAGAAATAAGTGTTCTGTTTGTGTCAGCAGTCGCGCTCTTTTCGGGGAAGGTGGGAATCTACTTCAATTCAATAATCTGGCTTAATCTTAACTCTTGTAAAGCCAATTCTTGCAGGTTGGTATCAACTCCTCAGAATTTTTTCCATTTTTCGGCCCTTGGCAAGCTCGTCTACCAATTTGTCGAGGTACCGTATTTTTTGCGTCAAAGGGTTTTCGATTTCTTCAACGCGGTAGCCGCAGATCACCCCGGTAATAAGGTGCGCTTTTGAATTGAGTTTTGCGTTTTGAAAGAATGCATCAAACGTAGATTTTTTCTCGATGTGTTCCATCAGGTCTTTCGCATCGAATCCCGTAAGCCATTGAATTACCTGACCAAGTTCTTCCTTGCTGCGTCCTTTCTTCTGCACTTTTTCGATATACATGGGATACACCGAAGCGAAGGTGATTTTCGCAATTCGTTCGTCGTGTTTTGCAGTGCTCTTCATGGTGTGCAGTGTTAGT
>Ga0065721_10004140_pt1 | contig 39975 bp, 28 predicted proteins | sample Mesricmetagenome_FD_59108 | JGI IMG/M metagenome (GOLD analysis project Ga0065721, IMG submission 59108) | Mesophilic microbial community from rice straw/compost enrichment Sample: eDNA_1 v2 (version 2) | ecosystem: Engineered > Solid waste > Grass > Composting > Bioreactor | place: USA: Davis... | reverse complement strand
CGGATTTCGACGTTGGGCGTTGGGCGTTGAACATTGATCTCACCCTCGCCGCTCCATTCTGGGATTGACTAATGACCGGGGACGAATGACCAATGACCGGCCACAGTGAACGTCTCCGATCTTCGCGAAATTCTTCAATACGTCCCCCGGTTCCGGGAGCGGGTTTTTGTGGTGGCGATCGACGGGGAGGTCGCCGCCTCGGACAACTTTTCCAACATCCTCATCGACTTGGCCGTGCTGCGTTCACTCAGCATCAAGGTCGTCCTTGTGCACGGTGCGAGTCACCAGATCCAGCAACTGGCCCGCGAGCGCAATGTGGCCATTTCCAACTCCGACGGCACGGGGGTGACCGATGAGCGGACCCTCGATCTCAGCATCAATGCCGCCATCCGGCTCACCAACGAAATCATGGAGGGGCTGTCCGCCGTCGATCTGCGGGCGGCCTACGTGAACGCCATCATCGCGCATCCGGCCGGCATTCTGGGGGGTGTGGACTACCAGTATACCGGCCGCGTCGAGCGGGTGGATTCCAAGGCCCTGCGGCTGTTGCTCGACGAGGGCATTGTGCCCGTCATCCCGCCGCTGGGCTTCGACGGCGAGGGCCGCACGTATCGGGTCAATTCCGACGCGGCCGCCGTGGAGGTGGCCGAGGAGCTGTCGGCCGCCAAGATCATTTACCTCGCGCCCGGGCCTCCGGGACTGCCCCGGCAGCTCTCCGTGCCGGAGACGCAGGAGATTCTGAAGAAACGTCCCGCCGACCTCGCGCCCGGGGTCATTTCGAAACTCGGCTGCGCCGCCCGCGCCTGCGTGCAGGGCGTGCCGCGGGTGCACATCCTCGACGGCGGCGTCAACGAGGCCCTCCTCACCGAAATCTTCAGTCACGAAGGTTTCGGGGCGATGATTTATTCGAACGAATACCAGCAGATCCGGCGGATCTTCAAAAAGGATGTCCGGGCGGTGATGTCGCTCATCCGGCAGTCCGTCCAAAACGAGGAGCTCGTGCGCCGCACGCGGACGGAAATTCTCGAACGGCTGGAGGATTACTGGCTCCTGGAAATCGACCGGACCCCGATTGCCTGTGTCGCCCTGCATGTGTATCCCGAGGACTGCGCCGGCGAACTCGCCTGCCTGTATGTGAGCAAGGCCCACGAAAACCAGGGTCATGGCCGCAAGCTCATGGCCTTCGTGGAAAACCTCGCCCGGGAGAAGGGGCTCAAGCGGCTGTTTGCGCTCTCCACGCAGGCCTTCAACTACCTGCAGCAGAAGGGCGGATTCGTTGAGGCGCCGCCGGAGATCCTGCCGGCGGTCCGCCGCGTCAAATACGAAATCAGCGGCCGCAAGTCGAAGATCCTCCTCAAGACCCTCGCTCCATGAGCTGGACGGTGTGGGTCGACGGGGTGGTGATCCTGGCGTATTTCGTCGTCATTGTCGGCATCGGTCTGTATGCCGGGCGCAACAACAACACGCTCCAGGAATTTGCCCTCGGCGGACACAAGATTCCGTGGTGGGCCGTGCTGGCCTCGATCATTGCCGCGGAAACCAGCGCGGCCACCTTCCTGGGCACACCCGCCGAAGGTTACAAGACGCGCGGCTTCGCCTACGCCCAGCTCGCCATCGGCACGATCCTCGCCCGGGTGATCATCGCCTATCTTTTCATCGCGCCCTACTTTCATCACCGGGTCCAGAGCATCTACGAATTCCTCACGCTCCGGTTCGGTCCCCGGACGAAGGACATGGCCAGCGGCATCTTCCTCGTCGGCCGCGTGCTGGGCATCGGCGTGCGCCTTTATCTGGGCGGCGTCATCCTGGTGGTGATCTGGCGCTACCTTTTCCCGGACCTGCCGGTGACGATCGGGACGTATTTCTGGGGCATCGTCTTTGTCACCGTGATCACCACGGTCTACACCGCCGTGGGGGGCATCAAGGCGGTTGTCTGGACCGATCTGATCCAGGCCTGCCTGATGCTTGGAGCCGCGGGCTTTGCCGTTCTCACCATCTTCATCCACATCCCCGGCGGATGGGAGACCGTTTCCCAAAAGCTCGCCGGCCAGGACATGAGCATGTTCCAGACCGGATGGGACGCCGCCCTGCCGTTCGGCGAGGCGCTCAAGCAGATGCTGGAGAGCCCCTATACCATCCTCGCCGCCCTGCTGGGTTCGACCTTCCTGACCATGGCCACGCACGGCACGGACCAGGACATGGTGCAGCGCATGCTCACCGCGGAGAATCCGACCAAGTCCCGGTTGAGCCTGATTTTGAGCGGCTTCGCGGACATTCCCATCGTCCTCGCCTTCCTGGCGGTCGGCATTCTTCTCTGGGTCTATTACCAGATGAAACCCGACTCCACGCTGCCCGCGGCCACCAATGAAATCTTCGCCCATTACATCGTTCACGAGATGCCGGTGGGGATTCGCGGTCTGATCATCGCGGGCGTGTTCGCCACCATGATGGGATCCACCTCGGCGGCGCTCAACGCCCTGGCCACCGCCTTCATCCGCGATTTTTACCAGCCTTATCTGAACCGCTCCGCCTCCGACCGGCAGGCCGTCCGCGCCGCCCGCATCGCCACGGCGGTTTTTGGCGTCCTCATGATCCTCGTGGCCACGGCCGCCGCCTACACCGTGCTGAAAACCGACATCACCATCATTCCGCTGGCGCTCGGCGTGCTGGGTTACGGATACGGATCCCTTCTCGGGGTGTTCCTGCTGGGCGTCCTCACCAAACGGTGGGGGACCGACATCGGCAATGTCATCGCCATGTTGCTGGGCGTCGCCGCGGTGCTCATCCTGGGCAAGGTGGAGATTCCCTACTACACCGATCCCGGGACCGGGAAGGTTCTGAAGCTCGCCTTCGGTGGCTTCCTGCCGAAGGAGTGGCCCGCCATCGCGTGGCCGTACTATGTCTTCATCGGATGCTGCGCGACCTTCGGGTTTTCGCTGATTTTTTCCCTGCCGGGAATGCTGATCCGGAAACTCCAAACGCTCTTCGCGGGGAAGAGCAAGACGCCGTCTTGACCTGCGGCCGGGTCAAGAAAATTTGGCGCTTTGAGTGGAATTTTAGTTGGCCCCAAAACGCCCTTTTTTCTTGAGCGGGGATGGCGGCGATTCCTATTCTCGCGCCGCAAGCGGCACCCAAGGGTGAGGCTTGTGTGAATAACTTGTGAAGATGTCAGCGTCCCCAGATCACACCGGTTTCCTCCCCCCGGAAGCGCGAACCGGACCGAGGATTTTTTCCCGGAGGGACTCCCTAGGGTACGGAAGCAGCGATGCTTCCCGCAACGTCTTCACGACCAACCCATTTTGATGAAAAATTTCGAACACAAACCGGAAAAGGACTTGGCGCCCGCCGCCGGATTCGCTTTTCTGCCGCGCGCTCAAGCGGGGCTGAACCCAGTGTTTTCGCCCGCGCTGAACCGCTGGAAACACGTGCACAACTTTCTATGACATTGAATTGCAGACAAATCTGGTCCTCGTTGTCTGAAGTCATTCGTCAGCGCATCAGCGCGGATGGTTTCGAGCGATGGTTTCAGGGGGTATCGGTGGTCAGCGATGACGGGCTGAATCTCGTCCTGAGCGTGCCCAATCCGATCCATCAATTCTTCATCGAGAGCAACTACCTCCCGCTCGTGCAGGAGGCGGCGACCGAGGTGCTCGGCAGCTCGCGCAAGATTCAATTTGTCGCGGAGGGAGCCGAGGAAATTTCGAAACCGGCCGCGCCGCGCCGTCCGTCCATCCAGGTGACGGAGGAGCCGCGTCCGCCCCGCGAAAAGAACCTCTCGCCGGCCGCCGCCGCCGCGGCGACGGGAATGAATCCGCGCAACACCTTCGACACTTTTGTGGTTGGCTCGAACAACCAGTTCGCCCACGGCGCCGCCATGGCGGTGGCCAAGGCTCCGGCCAAGACCTACAATCCGTTTTTCGTCTACGGCGGCAGCGGACTGGGCAAAACGCACCTCCTGCAGGCCATCGGCCACTATGTCCTGGCCAACTCGAAGTCGGCGAAGGTGGTTTACCTTTCGAGCGAGCAGTTCACCAACGAGTTCATCGACGCCATCCAGCACGGCACGCTCGTCAAGTTCCGCAAGAAATACCGTTCCGCGGACGTGCTGATGATCGACGACATCCAGTTCCTTGCCGGCAAGGAGCGCTCGCAGGAAGAGTTTTTCCACACCTTCAACACCCTGCACGACGGCCACAAGCAGATCGTGCTTTCGAGCGACCGCCCGGCCAGCGAGATCGAGAAGCTGGAGCAGCGCCTTGTGTCCCGCTTCGAGTGGGGAATGACCGCCGAGCTGCAGCCCCCGGATGTCGAGACCCGCATCGCCATTCTCAAGAAGAAGGCCGAGACGCTCAACATCACGCTCGAGCCGTGGGTGATCGAATTCCTCGCCGAGAAGATCCGCAACAACGTGCGTCGCCTCGAGGGCGCGCTGATGCGGGTGGCGTCCTACAAATCTCTGAGCGATCGCGAGATCACGCGTGACGTCATTGAGAACCTCCTGCGCGACATCTTCCAGGAACAGGCCCGCCGGGCCGTCACCATCGAGCAGATCCAGCGCCGCGTGGCGGAGCACTTCGATGTGCGTCTGGCCGACATGACGAGCAAGCGCCGGCCGGCCAACATCGCCTTCCCGCGCCAGGTCGCCATGTATCTGGCCCGCGAGCTCACCAACTCGTCGCTCAGCGACATTGGCGACTCCTTCGGCGGCAAGGATCACGGCACCGTCATCCACGCCTGCAAGATCGTGAAGCGCCGGATCGAGGAGGACGAAAAAACGCGGAACATCATCCGCCTGCTCGACAGCCAGCTCCAACGCTGACGCTGATCGCCCGGCGGCGGAGAGGCCCGAATGAGATCATGGTGAAAAGGGGGGAGGGACTCGCGAAGGAAATGATTGCGACGTTCCCGCCCCCTTTTTTGCGTTCCGAAGCGGACGAAGACCGGGCTCCGGACGGTCCGTTTTTCCCTCACTTTCCTTGGCGTCGCATGAGCGCGAGTGTTGACTTCACGCCCGGCGGCCAATAAATCACTTGTTTTCCCATTTCAATATGAAGTTCGCTGTCACCAAAGAAGCTCTCCTGGACGGCTTGCAACGCATTCAAAATGTCGTCAGCACGCGCTCGACTCTGCCGGTGCTGACCAACGCCCTTCTCGAAACCACCGAGACCGGTTTGCGTCTCACCACCACGGACCTGGAAGTGGCGATCCGTTGCGAAATTGCCGCGCAGGTCGAGAAACCCGGCGCGACCACCCTGCCGGCCCGTCGTCTGGCCTCCATCGTCCGCGAACTTCCGGCGTCCGAAATCACGGTCGAGGCCGACGCCAAGAACGCCGCCACGCTGCGGTGCGGTTCCAGCTATTTCAAGATCTACGGTCTCTCCCGGGATGAGTTTCCGGCGTTCCCGTCCTTCAAGGATGCCAAGTCCTACACCCTGAAGCAGTCGGAGCTGAAGGACGGCCTGCGCAAGACCTCCTACGCGATCTCGGTGGACGAGACGCGCTACGTGCTCAACGGCATTCTGTTTTCGTTCAAGGACAACAAACTTACCCTCGTCGCCACCGACGGCCGCCGTCTGGCGCTCTTCGACTGCGACATCGAGTTTCCGCGCAGCCACGAGCGCGATTTCATTGTGCCGACCAAGGCGGTCACCGAACTGCAGCGCCTGCTGGCCGAAGACGGCGAGGTGCAGGTGTCCGTGGCGGAGAATCTGGTCTCCTTCGAACTCAACGGCGCGCAGCTCGTGTCCAAGCTCGTGGAAGGCAACTATCCCAATTACCGCCAGGTGATTCCCGGCGAGGCCAAGGAACGGATCACCATTGAGCGCGAGGCCTTTCTCAACAGCGTGAAGCGTGTCGCCCTCCTCAGCAGCGACAAGACCAGCTCGGTGCGTCTGAATTTCACCAAGAACAACCTCGACGTCACGGCCAACACGCCCGAGGTCGGTGAGGCCCGCGAAGCCCTCGCGGTCGCCTACCGCGGACGCGACATTTCCATCGCCTTCAATCCGGAGTTCCTGATGGACCCGCTCCGCAACCTCACCAACGATGAGGTGCATCTCGAGCTGATCGACGAAATGAGCCCCGGCGTGATCAAGATCAACACGCCCTTCCTCTACGTCATCATGCCGATGCGGGTGTCGGTCTGAGGTTTTCAGATCGGGAAGAAATCTCAAGTGCGCCGCGGTCCGAGTCCCCGCCTTTTCTGCAAAGCTTCAGACTTGATTCTCAAAACTCCCTGCCATGCACCTTTGGGGCATTGATCTCGGCGGCACAAAAATCGAGGGCGCCATCCTCGATCCGTCGAGGCCCGACCTAGCGGTGCACCGCCTCCGGCTGCCCACGGAGAGCGCCAGGGGATACGACCATGTCGTGAATCAGATCGAGGCCGTCGTGGAACGCCTCGAGGAGGTTTCCGGCGTCAAGCGGCCGGGGATGTTGGGCATCGGCACGCCCGGGACGACCGAGCCGTCGACCGGAACCCTGAAAAATTCCAACACCCGGTGCCTCAACGGCCGGCCGCTGCGTGCGAATCTGGCGGCCCGCCTCGGAATCGAGGTCCGCATGGCCAACGACGCCAATTGTTTTGCCCTTGCGGAAGCCACCCTCGGCGCCGCGCGGGGAAAGCCGGTCGTGATGGGATTGATTTTGGGCACCGGGGTGGGCGGTGGGGTGGTTGTCAACGGCCGGGTGCTCGAGGGCCTGCACGGTATCGCCGGGGAATGGGGCCACAATCCGCTGCCCGGCGAAACCACCCCCTGTTATTGCGGCCGGTCGGGTTGCAACGAAACGGTTTTTGCCGGCCCCTCGCTGGAGCGCTTTTACCGGGAACAGACCGGGGAGGACCTGCGCCTCCCGGAAATCGTCCGACGCGCCGGGACCGGTGAGGCGGCCGCCCGCGCGACCCTGGATCGGTTGCGCGAGAAATTCGGCCAAGCCATTGCGGTGGTGATCAACATCCTCGATCCCCACGCGGTGGTGATCGGCGGCGGAGTGGGAAACCTGGACCTCCTCTACACGGAAGCCACCCGCGAGGCCGTCCTGCGCCACACGTTCAACCGCGATTTGCACACGGAATTTCTCCGGCCCACGTTGGGCGACAGCGCCGGCGTGTTTGGCGCCGCCATGCTCTGTGCCGGGTGAAAACGCTCCGGGACGCCACGCCTTGCCATCGCCTGATTTTTTTCCCGCCGGCATGACCACCGCCCAACGCGCCCAGGCCCTCGCCGAAGCGGCGGCCCGCTTTCCGCTTCTCGGTCCGGTGTCCCCCGACGATTTGCTGGAGGTGGTCCGGCTGGAACTCGGACACCCCGAGATTCTCGACGGATTCCGGCCGTTCGGCGCCCATTTCAGCCGCGCCGAACCGCTTGGGACCATCCTGCACATCGTCAGCGGCAACACCCCGCACGCCGCACTCCAGAGCCTGCTGCGCGGACTGCTGCTCGGCGCGCGCAATTTGGTCAAACTGCCCTCGGCGGGGCTGCCCGAAGCGGACGTTTTCCTTTCCCACCTTCCGCCGGCGCTGCGCGGGTTGGTGTCCGTTTCCCACGAACTGCCGGACGCCTGGCTGCGGGAGGCGGCCGTGGTCGTGGTCTTTGGTTCCGACGAAACGGTGGAGCATTTCCGCGGGCGCATCCGGCCGGGAACCGTCTTCGAGCCGCACCCGCACCGCGTGAGCCTCGAAATGGTCTTTGCGCCCGCCCCGGACGATGTGGTGGACGCCATTGCGGCCGATGTCTCGCAGTTCGCCCAAAAGGGCTGCCTGTCTCCGCATGACATCTATGTGGCGGGGGATGCGCGGGGGTTTGCCGCCCGGCTGGCGGAGGCCATGCGGCGTTACGAGGAACGGGATCCGCGCGGACCCCTCACCACCATGGAGGCCGTGGAGATCGGCGACGTGCGCGCCAACTACCGCTTTCGGGCGGCCTCCGATGCGCGTGTCGCCCTCTGGGAAAGCGAGGGTTCCTCCGCCTGGACGGTCATTTACGAGGAGGATCCCTGGTTTGCCACGTCCTGCCTCAACCGGGTCGTTTATGTGAAACCGCTGCCGGACGATCCGGCCGCCGCCCTGGGTCCCGCCCTTTCCTGGGTGGCGGCGGTGGGCATCTGGCCCGCCTCTCCGGAGTACGCGGAAATCGCCGCCCGCCTGCGTCCCTCGCGGATCTGTCCCGCCGGCAGGATGCAGCTTCCCCCCCTGACCTGGCACCAGGAGGGACGGCAAACCCTGGCCCCCATGGCGCGATGGGTTGATTTCGAACCCAACTTCGGTTAGAAGCCTCGCTTCCCCTGTGGCTAAAGACGATTACATCACCGCTGAAGGAATTGTGGTCGACGTGCTTCCCGGAACCATGTTCCGCGTCAAGCTCGCCAACGGCCATGTCATGCTCGCCCATATTTCCGGCAAGATGCGCAAGAATTTCATCCGCATCGTGCCGGGTGACCGGGTGAGCGTGGAAATTTCGCCCTACGACCTCACGAAGGCGCGCATCGTTTTCCGCGAATCCGACAACCCGCCTCCCGCCCGACGCTGAATTTTCCATGTCCCGGCTGAAAGTTGAAACGCTGGCCGAGCTTTATCGCCGGGCGGCCGAACAGTTCGAAGACCGGCCGTCCTTCGCCACCAAGGATGCCGGCGGCACGTTTCAGGCCATTTCCTACCGGGAATTGTACGAACGCGGACTCGCCCTCGCCACCGCACTCATCGACCTCGGCCTGCGTCCGCGCGAGCATGTCGGCATCCTCGCCGACAACCGGCTCGAGTGGATCCTCTGCGACGCGGCCGTGCAGCTGTCCGGCTGCGCCGACGTGCCGCGGGGCACCGACATCACGGGCGACGAAATTGCCTACATTCTGAACCACGCGGACATCCGGTTTGTTTTCATCGAGAACAACGCGATGTATCAGAAGTTCGCGGCGGTTCGGTCCCGGATCCCGGGGGTGGAAACCGTGATCCTCATGGACCCCAAGGCGTCCGCCCCCGAAGGGGGGTTCAGGATGCAGGGTCTGATGGCCCGCGGCAAAGCCCTGCGCGACGCCGGCGACCGCCGGGCGGAGGAGCGTGCCGCCGGGGTGCGCGGCGACGATCTTTTCACCATCATCTACACCTCGGGCACCACCGGCACCCCCAAGGGGGTGCAGCTCACCCACGCCAACATGGCGTCCCAGATCCGGAACCTGCCCTTCGATCTGGTGCCCGGGGACCGCACCCTGTCCATCCTTCCGGTCTGGCACAGCTACGAGCGCGTTTTTGAGATGGTCGCCATCAGCATGGGGGCGTGTTGTTATTACACCAGCATCCGCCACATCGCCGATGACCTGAAGACGGTCAAACCCACCATGATGGCCTCCGCGCCGAGGCTCTGGGAAAATCTGTACCAGAAGCTGATGGAGCGCATTGAAAAGGCTCCGCCCATCCGGCGGAAACTTTTCCACCTTGCGCGGACCGCCACCTGCGCGGTGAAACGGGCCGAACGGTTTTTCAAGGGACAGGAACTGGACGTCACCGGACGCAGCCTGGGGGAAAATCTCGCGCTGGGCGTCAGGCATCTCATCCGCTGGGCCATCTATCTCTTCCCGCAGCGCATCCTCGACAAACTGGTCCTGGCCAAATTGCGTGAGGCGGTCGGCTGCGGGCATTTCCGCGGGACCATCTCCGGCGGCGGCGCCCTGCAGCCGCACGTGGACGAATTTTTCAACTACATCGGCATCCCGGTGCTGGAGGGCTACGGGCTCACGGAAACCTGCCCCGTGCTGGCTGTCCGAACCTGGGAAAACCTGGTCATCGGCACGGTGGGCCCGATCTACCCCGAGACCGAGGTCCGCATCATCGATCTCAACACGGGCGAGATTCTGTACCCGGACCATTCCCGTCGGGACAAGGGACGCGGTCGCCGCGGCGAGATCCACGTGCGCGGGCCGCAGGTCATGCGCGGATACTACAAGGATCCCGAAACCACCGCGCGGGTGCTGCGGGACGGTTGGTTCAACACGGGCGACATCGGCATGATCACCTTCAACGACTGCCTGAAGATTCTCGGCCGTTCGAAGGACACGATCGTCCTTCTCAACGGTGAAAATGTCGAGCCGACGCCCATCGAGAACCGGCTCGTGCATTCCCCGCTCATCGACCATTGCATGGTGGTGGGGCAGGACCAGAAATTTCTCGGCGCCCTCATCGTGCCGTCGCTGGAGGGATTTCGCGCCGCGGGGGTGCCCGCCGCCAACATGGCGGAACTGACCGGAAGCGCGAAGGTGCGCGAGCTGTTGGAGGCCGAAATCCGCCGCATCGTCAGCGCCGAAAACGGATTCAAATCCTTTGAACGCATCGGGGACTTCCGCCTCCTGCCCAAGGCGTTCGAGGTGGGTCGCGAGCTCACCGCCACCTTCAAGCTCAAGCGCCACGTCGTCACCGAGGAATACGCCGATCTGATCGCGGAGATGTATCCTCTGCCGGTGAAAAAATAATCCGCTTATGCAGGACGGCGGGATGTCCGCCCGGAGGCGGAAGCGATCGATTTACAGGACCACCGCCTCCCGCACCCGCCGTTGCCGGTAGATCATCGGCAGTTGGTCGCTCCAGTCGATCGCGTGCCGCTTTTGGGGATCCTTCAGGGCCTCGCGGGCCGCGGTCTGGAGGTCCGCCCAGCGGGGGACGCGGGGATCGGGGGCGTGGACGATGTGGCGCAGGAGGCTCTGCCATTCGAGGATGGCCCGCTCGATGTCGCCCACGCTGATGTTGTGGGGACGCAGGTCCCGCAATCCGTGGTGGGTGTAGTGTTCGATGGCCTCCCAGGTGGCCTCGCCGTATCCCTCGCACAACCCCGCCGAGAGGTATCCGGGGAAGTCGACATGACCGTAAGCCTCACGGGACACCATGGCGAGCCGGTCGCTGCCCCGTCCGTCGAGTTCCGCAAAACGCGGTCCGCCCCGCAGGTTGGCGAGATGACAGACCAGCAGTTCCACCGGGTAGTCCGGCTTTTCCAGGGCGGCCGCCACCACCAGGCCTTCGCCGGCTTGGAAACGGCTGAAAACCCGTCCGCGCGCGGTGGGTCGGCCTTCGGCGTCGACGAGCCCCAGGGTGCGCCAAGCCCGCGCCGCCGAACCCGCCGGAGGGTTCCAGGTGTCCCCGTTTTCCCGCGTGTAATGCACGTCCCGTTTCACGGCCACGCGCCGCCGCGGCGGGTCGAGCAACCAGCGGCCGTGACGGTCCTGCACGGCCGGAACCCGCAGGTCGTCGGCCGCCAGCTGCACTGCGGCGGCCCGGCCGCGGGGAACGATGCGCTCGGGCCTCAGCCCCTGAAAGGGAAGCAACGGTGCCGCGGCTTGCAAAAATTCCTCCGGGGTGAAGACCTCGTCGTGCCGCAAATGCAGCGCCTTCCGCACCCAGGCCGCGGGACGGATCCGGTCCCGGGAGGCCAGGGTGCCGATGGTGACCTCCTTCCCGTAGCGGAATCCCGCCGCATCGCGGATTCTGCCCAGCCGGCCGGGCCCAAGCGGACTCACCACCTCCGGGACGCGCAGGGCCGGAACCCAGCGGTCGTGTCGCCGGGCCCATGTGGCTGCCAGCGGTTGCTCCGCCCGCGCCGCCTCGTCCCCGGCCTGCCATTCATTGCGGCTGTTGAGGAGCTCCTCCCGCGTCGGTCCGTAGTGATTCGGGGCGACCGGTTCGTGGCCGGGGCGTTCGAATCCCAGCGGCACGCTCTGGCGGCTGAACAGCCGCCCGCAGGCCTCGCCGGCCCGGTCGATGCCATTGGCGCCCTCCGCCTCGGCGCGCTCGAGCACGCGCAGCAGCGTGGGCCAGTCGATTTGATTGATGCGCTGCAGGCGGCGCGGGGCGGCCTGGTGCAGACGGGCGCTTTGCGGAGTGACGAGGACAAAGCCGGTCTCGTCGAGTCCGCGCCGTCCCGCCCGTCCGAACATCTGGAGCAGTTCGTCGGGACGCAGTTCGCGGGTGAACGGACCGTCCTGGTAGGTCGTGCCGGCGACTAGGACCGAGCGTACGGAAAAATTGATCCCGGCCGCGAGTCCCGTGGTGGCGACAATCACATGCAGGTGGCCGTTTTTGGCGAGCGGTTCGATCCAGCCGGCCCGCGCGGCGTAGGGCAGGCCGCTGTGATGAAAGGCCACGCGCCGCCGCACCAGCTTGGCGAGATCCTTGCCGAGCAGCTTTTCCTGCAGGGGATCGAGGGAGATGGGCGTGTCCGGCTGCAGTCCGTCCGCAACCTTGCGGGCGATCTTTTCGGCCTCGGTTCGGCGCGGGGCGAAAATCAGGAGCGGGGACAGGCGGGCCGCCACGACGCCCGCGGCGAGGCGCTGCCAGAATCCCTCCACGCGCGGCACGCGGGGCAGGCGTTCGACGGGAAATTCATCGAGCGGCACGGGCCGTTCGGCGACCTCCACCAGTTCGACGGAACGACCCAGCCGTTGCATCCAGCGCGCGATGTCCCGCGGATTTTGCACGCTGCCGCTCAGCAGGAGAAGCCGGGTGGCCGCGGGAGCCAGCGCGATGGCCAGTTCGTAGTTGAGCCCGCGTTTTTCGTCCGCGATCATCTGGTATTCATCCAGGACAAGCATCCCGGGAGCCTGCCCGGAGAGCAGCCGTTCGCGCTGGGTCTCGAGCGTCGCCACCACGATCGGGGCGTTGACATTTTCCGCCACGTCCCCCGTGGCGATGCCGACATTCCATCCGCGGGCCCGCCATTCCGCCCATTTTTCGTTGGCCAGCGCCCGGGTCGGCACGGTGTACACCGCCTGTCCGCGCCGGTGCGGGGGGACGCCCTCGATGAACAGCTCGAAGATGCGTGTTTTCCCCGCCCCGGTCGGTGCGGCCACGATGACATCACGTCCGTCGCGCAACGCCTGCACGGCGTCCCGCTGCCACAAGTCCGGAATGTCGATGGCAGGAAGCAGGCCGCGCATGACCTCCATTCTACGCGAAACGGAGGAACTTGCCAGAACGCGTCCGTCCCGGAACCTCATTCAAAACGCACCGCCTGGGCGGGCCGCAGCGCCGCCGCCCGCCAGGCGGGAAGCAGCGCCGCGAGCACGACCGCGGGAATGAGCCAGAGCGGGGTGGTCAGCAGCGTTGAAACCGGGAAGGTCAGCTCGATGGTCCATCCGAAAAACGCCTTGTTGATGACCCCGGTGAGGATCACCGCAAGCGCGCTGCCGGAAACAAGTCCGCTCAGGCTGGCGGTGAGGCCGAGCAGTCCGGCCTCGGTGAGGAACAGCACCGCCACCTGAAACCGGGACGCGCCGAGAGCGCGGAGCACGCCGATTTCGCGCTCGCGCTCGATCACCAGCACGCTGAAGGAAAACAGAACCCCCGCCACGGCCACCACGATGGCGATGATCCGCAGGACGGAGGTGACCGCGAAGGTCTGGTCAAAAATCTCGAAGATCCGCGCGCGCAGTGAGGCGTTGTCATGGATGACAAACTGGCCGTCGCGTCCGAACCGGTCGCGGAAATCCTCCGCGAGGCGGTTGGGGTCGGCTCCCGGCGCGAGTTTCAGCCCCAGCGAATGGATGCGTTCGTCGCCGGGCCAGTGCCGGCGGAACAGCCCGCGGGTCATCATGACGGTGCCGCGGTCGCGCGTGAAATCGCGATACACGCCGCACACGGCAAAGCGGTGTTCCCCGGTCGGCGTGGGCAGCGTGATCCCGTCGCCGCCCCCCACGCCAAAGCGCGTTGAAAAACTTTCGGAAACCGCCACCGCCCGGCCGGAGGAAAACGCGGCCGCGGCCTCCGGAAGCGAGCCTTCCAGAAAAACCAGGTCGCCGCGCCCCCGGCCTTCGATGACGGCCAGCGTGGTGGCCGCATCCCGAAAACGCAGCGGCATTTCCCGGAAGGTGGCGACGTTTTGCACGTCGGTCCGCTCCGCCGCCCAGGCGGTCGCCTCTTCGGGCAGGAAACTTTGCGGTCCGACGATGTCGTTGGCCGCCGGAGCAATGTAGAGATCGGCAACGAGGGTGTGATGAATCCAGCGCTCCACGCTGGCGCGGAAGGAGTGGATCATCACCGTCACACTGATTGTCATGGCCACCGCCGCGGCCAGCGCGGCGACGGTCACCGCATTGCGGTGCAGGGAGCGGACCAGATGGTCGGAGGCCATTTTGAGAAATCCTCCGGCAGGACGGAAACAGGCCGCGACGGCGGCGGTGAGCCAGGGGACAAGCAGGGAAAATCCCGCCAGCACCGCCCCGGCGGCCACAAACCCCAGTTGCTTCGGCCCCCCGTGCAGAGTCCGGAAACTCAGTCCGACGGCGGCGGCAAGCAGAACGGTCGCAATCACCAATCCCCGCCACCGCAGGGGGGTGAAATGATCCGCGGCCGCGCCGGGATGCAGGATCCGGGCGGGTTCACATCGCGCGGCTTCCGAGGCGGGCCGCCAGGCGGCGATGAGGGCGGCCGCGAGGCCCACGCCGACCGCCAGCGTCACCTGGCCCGGATGGGTGACGAGGTGGTCGAGACGGATGACTTCGTAGAGCGAGGAAATGCTCGAAGCGAGGGCGGGGGAGGCGAGCCGGGCGAGGGCCGGGGCGCAGGCGACTCCCAACAGTGATCCCACCAGGGCGTCCGCGAGGGCGCCGCCCAGAAAAAGCGCCCGCACCTCCGTCCGGGTGGTGCCGCAGGCGCGCAGGATGGCGATCTCCGGCCGGCGGCGCACGACGGTCGCCCCCACGCTGTTGAAGATGAGAAACATTCCCACCACGAGCGACACCAGGCTCATGGCGGTGAGATTGAGCTGAAAGGCGCTCAGCATGGCGGCCATTTCGTCCTCGCGCGCGGAGGGCGGGGTCAGCGTCGCATCCGCCGGCAGAATGGGGCGCAGCCGTTCAATGACGGCCGCGGCCTCCGCCGGATCATCGAGCAGGACCTGGATGGCGGTCAGGCGGCCGGGCAGGCCGAGCAGTTCCTGCGCCCATCCGATGTCCATGGCCACAATACGTTTGTCCACGGCGGAAAGCAGGCCGTCGGGTTTCAACACGAAACGCGGGGTCAGTTCCGAGTCCTGTCCGTTGGCCAGCACGCGGACGCGCGGACCGAGGTCGTGCGCGGCCGGCTGGACGGCGATGGCGGTCGGATCACCAAGCCAGTGGTCGTAGGGGAAAAAATCGGATCCGGGTTGTTCGAGGGAAAACGCGAAAAACTCCGCGCCGGTGAACGGATCGATTCCCAGAATGCGCAGGTATTCGCCCGGTTGGTCCGGCCGGGTGACAATGCCCTCGACGAGCGGCGTGGCGGCGCGCACGCCGGGCGTCGCCCGCACCGCCGGAAAAACGCCGTCGGCCAGGTTGCCGCGGATTTCGAGATGCGTTTTGCCGGAGGTGAGACCGGCCGCGGACCGAAAACTTTCCAGCGCCGCCTGGTTGGCGATGCGGATGGCGAGAAACACGGCCACGCCAAGCGCGATGCTCAGGATGTTCAGTCCTGTGAGCAGCGGATGCCGCCAGGAGGGGCGGACGGTCTGACGCCAGAAAAGCGAAAGGAAACGGGGGGTCATGGAAGCATCCGGAAAGCCCTTGGCGGTGCGGGGGGCGGGGAGCGCGGACGGGTGCTCGGACCCCGACCGCCCCGCCGGTGCCGCGGTTTCACCCGGTCGTCCGTTCCGAGGCCTGCTGGAGCAGGCGCTGGAGCCGCTTGATGGCGGCTTCGTCGGTCACCTTTTTGCCCTCCTTCCCGGTGATGTAAAAACTGTCCATGGCCACCTCCATCTCGGTGGTGATCCGGGAAAGTTCGATGTTCACCCCGGCTTCGCCGAAGGCGCGCAGCAGGTCGTAGAGCAGACCCAGGCGGTCGGGCGTGACGATGTCGACCACCGTGAAGGTGGGATGGAGCGAATTCTCGATCGTGATCTTGGTGGGCAGATCGGCCTCCTGCGACAGGCGGTAGGACCGGAGGCGGGCCTCCTTTCCGATCAGCGGTGTGAAATCGTATTCCTCCACCGCGAGGGATTCGAAAAGCCGGTTTTCCATGCGGGCGATGTCCTTCGGATTGGTGACCGGCGAAAACTGGGTGCTGCAGACGCGGAAGATGTCCAGGGCGAGATTGTCGCCGCGCGTGAAAATGTCCGCGCTGAGAATGTTGATCTGGGCGGAGAGAAAGGCTCCGGCGATGCGTTCCAGCAGGCGGGGGCGGTCCCAGCCGCACACCCACACTTCGCTATGACCCTGCTCGGGTTTGGCAATCCACTTGAGCGACGGGGCGTAGGGCGGATTGATGCTGTCCGAAAGGTGGGCCTGGAGGAAGACGCGGAAGAGCCGCACATGACCGGCAATCTGCTCGCTGTCGAACATCTGGAAATACCGCTCCGGCATGTGCTGGAAATGCGCCTCGGTCTCGTCCGCAAAATCGCGCGGCAGTTTTTTGGCGACCTGCTCGAACAGTTCGTTGCGGTTTTTCTGCATCTTGGCGAGGGAGATCGGTCCCCCCTCGAGGTAGTCGCGGGTGCGGCGGTAAAGCGTCCAGACCAGCCCCTCCTTCCAGTCCGACCAGTTCTGGTCGCTCGTGCCCATGCCGTCGGCCAGGGTGAGCAGCATGAGGGCGTCGAGGTGCGAGGGATGGCTGACGATGCCGGCGAATTCCGCGATGGTCGCGGAGTCGTCCAGGTTGCGCTTCTGCGCGGTGGAGGACAGTTCGTAGTGCGAGTTCACCAGCATGATGAGCATGCGGCGGCGCTCGGAGGAGAGCTGGAGCCGGCGGGCGACCTTCTGCGCGAGGACGGCGCTGGCATCCTCGTGGTGGCGCTGGTTGGCGGCCTTTCCCGTGTCGTGCAGGAGCAGCGCCAGATAGAGCATGGCGGGATCCTCCAGTTTCTGAAACAGGGCCCGGTAGCCGCGGAAGCGCTCCTCGTTGACGAGAAGCAGGCTGTCGAGCTTCTCGATGCAGACGAGGGTGTGTTCATCGGCGGTGTAGCGGTGATAAAACTCATGCTGCACGAGGCAGGTGAGGGCGCCGAATTCCGGGATGTAGCGTCCGAGGAAACCCAGGTCGTGCATTTCGCGCAGGATGCGCCCCACCTCGCCCTTCCGCGAAAGGATGGCCAGGAAGGTTTCGCGGGCGATGCGGGCGTACTGGAAGGTGCGGTCCACCAGGCGAAGGTTGCGGCGGATGAGATCCCGCAGTTCCGGACTCAGTTCCAGCTGGCGGACCTGGGCGTGATGAAACGCCCGGATGAGCCGGTAGGGATCCTCCGTGAAAATGTCGCGCGACTCCGCGGAAAGCAGGCCGCCCTTTGTGGTGAAGCCGTCGAACTTCTCCACCTTCTGCCTGAGCAGTCCGATGAACCCGGTTTTCTCCGGGACGATCTTCATGCGGGCGATCGCCGACTGCGTGATGAGGTGCATGTCGCGCGTGAAGGTGTAATAATCGCGCATGAAGGCCTCGACGCGGCGGAGGATGTGGCGCTGGGGGTAGTTCAGGCTGGTGGCCACCCGCCCCTGCAACTGCAGGGTGAGGACATCCTGGGGACGCTGCGTGAGGTATTGCATCTCGGTGCGGATGCGCAGGAGGAAGTCGTAGGCCTTTTCCAGCGCCGTGCGTTCCGTGTCGCGGAGAAACCGCTTTTCCACCAGCTTGGCCGTGGTGTTGAGGCGGTCGAGGAAGGTGCCGACCCAAAGCAGGCTCTGATAGTCGCGCAGGCCGCCCATGCCGTTTTTGACATTGGGTTCCTGCATGAACACGCTGCCGCCGTACTTGGCTCGCATTTCGCCCTGGTTGGCCTGCCGCCAAGTGAGGTATTCGGCCGCCCGGTTGCGGACGCATTCCTGCTCGAAGCGTTCCTTGAATTCATTGTAGAGCTCGCGCGAACCGGTCAGGAAACGGCTCTCCAGCACGGCGGTCTTGGTCACCATGTCGCCGTTGGCCTGTTTGATGGCCTGCGGCAGAGAGCGTGTGGCGTGACCGACCTTGTAGCCGATGTCCCAGAGGGCGGTGAGGGTCTGGCGGATCACCTCCTCGGCCTGCTTGGACGGATGCGCCCGCGGGATGAGGAACATGATGTCGATGTCACTGCAGGGTGTCAGTTCGCGCCGGCCGTACCCGCCGGTGGCCAGGACCATGAGCGGTTCGGACAACCCCTTGGGGGCTACCTCGCGGGAGACGCCCTCGAAAAGCTCGCGGAAGAGAATGTCCACCAGATCGGCGCGCTGGCGGGCCACTTCGCGGCCCCCGCCGCCGGACTTGTGCCACATGCGGAGGCGGTGTTCTTCGATTTTGCGGAAACCCCGGAAGATCTCGATGTTCTCGGCGGTCTTTTTGCGGGCTTTTTCGTGAAGGGTGCGGGCGGCCTGTTCGAGGGCGCGTTCCTTGGGCGTGATCATGAAGAAAAAAGGGCGGCGTGCAACCGTCAGGGACGTTTTTCGGAGCGGTCGCGGATGACAATCTCCACCCGGCGGTTGATCTGTTGCTCCTCCACGGTGCCGGTGCCGGGAGCAATGAGGCGCGTCTTGCCGTAGCCTCGGGTTTCAATGCGTTCCGGGGGGATCTGCATTTCGTTGACGAGCCACTTCTTCACCTCGGCGGCGCGATTCTCGCTGAGGGTCATGTTGAATTCATCCGAACCGAAGGAATCCGTGTGTCCCTCGATGATGAAATCCGCCTGGGGATTGCGCCGGATGAGGAGGCCGAGCTTCTGCAGGCCCGCGACTGCGGCGGGTGTGAGCCGGTATTCGCCGTATTCAAACAACAGGTCGGTGGGCATCAGGATGGGCGCCGTTCCCGGACTGAGCGGCCCGGTCTGGGCCAGGAGTTCGTCCAGATTGCTGAAGCCGGGGGTGTCCCCGCCCCGCAGCTCGCCGGCCTTGGCGATGGCCCGGCCGGCAAGGGAATCCGGCGCCAGCAAATCGCCCGCGGGTTTGCTGCCGGCGTCGGGCCGGTCGCCCAGCAGCGCCTGGTGCAGCGCCTTCGGGTCCTCGAGGGCGCTCTGCGCCCCGGTGAGTTGCGCGGTCTGCATGGTCTTGTCGAAGGTGATCGACGAGGCGCTCGGCTTGTCGGACAGGAACGACTGGTCGATCTTCGGCGCGGCCGGCTCCCCCTTGGGGTCGGCCATCAGGTTTTCGAAGGCCATTTTTTCCTGGGGCAACTGGACGGCCTCGGGCGCCAGGGCCGGTTTCCGCTCGTCGGCGGGTTCCGGCTCCAGGAGCTTCTGGTCGATTTCCACGCGCTCGACATGAAAGGCGCGGGGCACGAGGCGTTCGTAGACCTTCTGGCTCGTGTCGGCCAGCGAGACGCTGCGCGCCCAGTAAAGAAACGCGGCGTGCAGAAGCAGCGAGATGATCAACGCCGGGAGCACCCAGCGCGAGAAACCGGAGGAGCTCACCTCATCGTCGTAATCGGCATCGATCATGGAACCCGGACTCTATCTCCTGCATGGGGTGAATTCAATGGGGAAGCCGGCGGAATCGGGGGTGTGAAGGGGGGCGGAGGTGCGGCGGCGGGAGGGTCCGGATTTTCGGCGCGAATCGGCATTTGAGAAATCCGGCGGTTTCCGTCAGGCTCCAACACCATGAAAATCACCGAGCACCTCGGCGGGCTCTGGAACAAGCTGTTTTCCCTGAAGGATTCGCCTCACGCCATCGCGGGCGGCGCGGCGATCGGGGTGTTCATCGGATTCACCCCGCTCTGGGGGGTGAAAACCCTGCTTTGTCTGGGACTGGCCTATGCCCTGCGCTGCAATCCGATTGCCGCCGTGATCGCGGTGTCCCTGCACGATGTCCTCACGCCGTTTGCCCCGATCTTCATGCGCTGGCAGTATGATCTGGGATTCTGGCTGCTCAGCCACCCGCATCATTTCCCTCCCAAGCTGGAGATGCTGCATGCCCATATCCATCCGGCGGAAATGCTCAAATGGACCACGTTTTTTCATGTCGGTCTTCCCTTGTTGCTGGGCTCCCTTCTGTTTGCGATCCCCGGGGCGGCGGTCGCCTATTTGGCCCTCCTGGGCGTTCTGAGGCGGCGTCAGGATTCGTGATTGTCGGCGGGGCCCCCTTCGGGCCAAACTGGGGCATGCTTGGACGGATCCGCGTGCTGTTGGTCGAAGACCATGCCCTGGTGCGGGAAGCCCTTTTTATGCGCCTTTCCGCCGAGCGGGACATTGAGATCATCGGCCAGGCGGCGAATCTTGCCGAGGCCGAGGCGGAGCTGGAAAGGCACCGGCCCGATGTCGTGTTGCTGGACTTCCTGCTCGGGGAGGGGGATCCGCTGCACATCCTTCCCTCCTGGAACGTACGGTTTCGCCCCCTCCGGGTGGTGATCCTGACCGCGTCGCACAATGGCGAAATCGCCCGGCGGGCCCTCCAGGCGGGCGCGGCGGGATTTGTGTGCAAGTCGGATTCGTTTGGCGATCTGCTGACCGTGGTGCGCAAGGCGGCCAAGGGGCGGGTGGCCCTCACCCCCACCGTTCAGGAAATCCTCGACAGCGTGCAGGATTCGGGCTTGAGCGATCGGGAACTGCAGGCTCTGCGCCTCATCGCCGCCGGCAAGGCGACCCGGGAAATCGCGGCCATCCTGGGAATCAGTGTGAAAACCGCCGAGCGGCATCGCGAGAACATCAAACAGAAACTCGGAGCCGAAACCAGCGCGGCGCTCATGCGCGAAGCCGTTCTGCGTTTTCCGGTGGAATAATCCGTCCGCACCTTTCGGGTCCGGACCGACCGCTTTACGGCGGGGAGAAATCACCCTTCCGGCGGAAATTCGCAGAGAACCCGCATGCCGCCGCCGGGGTTTCTTTTCACTTGGAAGGAACCGCCGATCTGGGAGGCCCGGTAGGCCATGGTGCGGAGTCCCAGACCTTCGCCGGTTTGGCCGGGCTCAAACCCGCTTCCGTTGTCCTCGATTTCCAGCACCCGGGGCGAGGAGCCGGCCTGCAGCGCCACCCGGATGCGGGAGGCGGAGCCGTGGCGGATGGCATTGGTCACCGCCTCCTGGACGATGTGGAAAAGATGGGAGGCGGTGTCGACTTCCAAGAGGGTGTCGGAGATGCCGGTCAGATCGAAGGTGACCCGGTCCTCGTGGCGCTTGGCGAGAGTGCGCACGGCGTGCAGAAAATTTCCGCCGGAGCCGGCACGCGGCGAATAGCTGTGCGCAAGGTCGCGGGCCGTTTGCTCCACACGGCCGGCCAGATCGGCGAGCCTCTGGGCGAGCACGGGACGGTCTCCGTCGGCAGACCGGGCGATCGATTCGGCCAGGAGCCGGAGCGCAAACAGGTCCTGGGCGAGATTGTCGTGAATTTCCCGGGCCAGCCGCTCACGTTCTTCATCGATCGCGCGGAGGATGTCCCGGGTCAATTCGGACGGAACCGGAGTCGCCGGGTCGCGCAGCGGGGATTCCATCATCGGCGAAGCTACCACATCCCCAGGTTCCTGAAAATGGGGGAAAACCCCATCGACGCCACCGGTGGGAGCCGGCATGGTGGACAGGGAGGGTGGAAATTGAACGCATTTGAGGAAACAGATTTTCTTCAGGTCCTGCGTCTGATGCGGGAGGCCTGTCTGTTGCCGGGGGGACACGAAGACAAGCGGCGCCACTTGGTGGCCGGCCTGCGCGACCTTCTGAATGCGGACGTGGCCGAATGGGTGGAATCGACGGGAAAGGACCGGGTGCCGCGCGCCATGGTGGAATTGCGGGTCCGGTGTCATCCCGTCGGCGAACTGCTTTTTTCGCGGCGTTCAGGTCCGCCCTTCACCGAGCGCGACGCCCGTCTGGCCCGCTGGATCGCCGGGGAGTTTCCCTGGCAGCCGGAGGAGACTTCCCATGTCCGTTCCGGATTCACCCGCCGGGAAAGGCTGGTCATCGATCTGCTCCTGCAAAGTCACAGCCGCAAGGAAATCGCCCAGCGCCTGGGTATCACGGTCAATACCGTCCAGGGGTACATCAAGGAAATCTACCGCCGGTTCGGCGTGCACTCCCACGCGGAACTGTTGCGGTATTATTTCCAGACCCGCGGCAGCAATGAACCGCGTCCGGAACCGTCCCTGAAACGCGTGGCCCGCGCCGTTTAGCGCCTTCGGAAAGCGCCTGCCGCCGGATGCGCAGCCCTGCGCGGAAGCAGACGGATTTTTGGGGACACCTCCCGGCGGGCGGAAAGGGGGCTTGGGATCATCCAAAGTCTTTGACGGAGGGGCGGACAGGGATAAGGTTGACGGCCAGAGTTTATGAACACGCCGCGCCCCCAGACGGTCCGAGGTGGACGCCGCAGGGTCTGGCTCCTTGGACTATGCGCGCTGGTGCATTCCTCCCTGTGGGGGGCGGGAAAGGCCGGAATCGGTTATTTTTCGCCGGAGGCGCGCCTCTGGCTCGACGAATCCCAGGTGATTCCCTTCCGGGTTGCCGCGCCGACGGAATCCGGGCGGGCCCTGGACACCGCGGTGGATCCGCCGGATGCGGCGGAAATTCTTCAACCGGCGGTGGTGCTCGGCAAGGAGACGCAGGGCTTTCTTCGCCTGCGGGCCCGCCGGACCGGCGCGGCCGAATTGATCGTTGACGGAGCCAGGCTTCCCTTGCGGATCGAACCGAATCCCTCCGCGGAGGTCATTGCCCCGCGTCCGACCCTGATTTGCCCGCCGGAGGGCGCCTGTGTTTACGGCACCTTTACGGCCGGGGTCGAGATCAACACCGTGTCGCCGGACGATGTGCCTTCCGAGCCGCGCCTCCTCCTGCCGGACGGCCGGGAGATTTCCCCCCGCTCGCAGACGATTTCCGGTCCGGGCTCGGTGAGATTGTATGCCTTCGACGTGAATGCCGACGAACTGCCGGCGGGCCCTCTCGCCCTGCGCCCCGTCGCGAAGGATGCGCACGGCCGCCGTCTGGCCGGGGATCGCGTGATGGTGAATGTCATTCGCCCCGACACCTCGGTGATGATTTCCGGGGCCTGCGTGGATCGGGTGAATGATCCGCGCCCGGCGCGCTTCGGCGAGAAGCCGCCGCCGGTCGCTCCTGCCGGGGGTACCCCGGAATACGTGGAAAATTTCAGGCCCGATCCGGCCTGGTGTGTGCAGGAAACCATCGACAAACCCGGGTGGTATCAACTGACCATGCGCGTGCGCGGACGGCCCGCTCTGGGATCGTTCCCTTCGGTGGGTGTCGTGCTGAACGACGACAATCAGGCGCTTTCCGGAAGCCGGCTGGTCGATCATGCCTGGCACCGGATTCCCATCGGAGTGCCCTTTCGCCTCGAGGCCGGAAAACAAAACATCACCGCGCGGTTTCTCAATGATTTTTCCCGGGGCAAGGGCAATGACCGGGACCTGTTCCTTGAACGCTACGAACTCGTGAGGGTGAGCGCGGACGAAGCCGCCCCGGCCGATTCCGACGGGGCCGGCATGATGATGGGCGGCGGCGCGGAGGTCATGATGATGGGCGCGTCCCGTTCCGGGCTTGTCGGCGATCCCTCGGCATTGCGCGTGGCCTTCGCCGAACGGTTGGAAGGACGCCTCGTCCAAGGGCCGCTTCAACTGAAGGTCGTCGCCCGCCGGGGCAACCGCGTGAAGGACGCGCCGCGTGTCGAATTGCTCGTCAATGGGGAAACCGTCGGACGCCAGCAGGGACGGGAACCGAATTTTTACGTGCCGGTTTCCGCCTTGCGGAAAGGAACAAACACCCTGCAGCTGCGGGCGCGCACGGACGCCGGCCATTTTGCCGAGAGTCCGGCCGAATCGGTTGTGCTTGATGCCGAGCCCGACACCCGTCCCGGCGGCCGCGTGCTGCGTTTCACGGTGGAGGACGACGCCTGGGATCCCGGGTTGGCGCAGAAACTGGAAAAGGACAGGCCGGTCGCGGCCTTTTATGTGAACGGGGACGCGATCCTGACCTTGCCGCACAATCTCGAGGGGGAGTTTGCCTTCGCCATCGAGGCGAGGGGGCAGGAGTTTCATGGGCCGCCCCTCATCGAAGCCTTTCTCCAGATCGAAGGGCGTCCGCTGGAAAAGATCGGCGAACTGCCCGTGAGGGAGGAACGCATTTACCGGTTCGGCCAGGTGCAGCTTCCGCGCGGACCCAAGCAGATTGTGGTGCGTTTTTCCAACGATGCGGCGGTGGCCGGCCAGGGGGACCGGAACTGGTGGTTGCGCGCGGCGCGCCTTGAGGAAAAAACGCCCTCCTCGGACGAGGCGCCGCAGATCACCGTGCTCCATCCGCGCCGCTCGCCGTTCCGGGTGGGCGAAGCGGATGCGGTGGTGGTCCGGGTTTATTCGCCCGCGGGAATTGCCTGGACCGACCTCGTCGTCGACGGCCAACCGCTGAACCTGCGCCAGTCCGAGGATTCCGGCCTGGGCCGGGTCGTGCTGCCGCTCTTGACCGCCGACCTCGCTCCGGGGGATCACACCCTGCAGGTGCGGGCGAGGGGCCGGAACGGACGGGAGACAACGTCCGCCGCCGTGGTCCTTCGTGTCGGAGCCGACGGGACGGACCGGCAGTTCGCCCGGGCGGTGCACCTGCTCAACCGCTTTGGGTATGGACCCGAACCCGAGGAACTCGCGGCCATCCTGATTCTCGGCGAAAAGGCCTGGCTGCAGGACCGCCTGGCCCGCCCCTGGAGCGATCCGGGCGAGGTGGCCGCCTGGCGGCGCGCCTGGACCGAATACCCGGATCCGGTCAACAAGGGCCAGGTCGTTCCCCGGTCCCTGGCTCATCTGCTGCGCTCTCCCAATCCCGTGCGCACGCGCTTTGTGCTCTGGGCGGAAAATCATTTTTCGACCTGGATCGACAAGGCCGACGCCCTGAACAAATGGACCGAGCACGTGCGTTTCCTCGAACTCGGAGTGGCGCCGTTCGGCACGCTGCTGAAGGCCTCCGCGTCGAGTCCGGCCATGCTGATTTATCTCGACCAGAACCGCAGTTTCGCCCGGAGGCTGAATGAAAACTACGCCCGCGAGGTCATGGAGCTTCACACCGTGGGGGTGGACGCCGGATACACCCAGCAGGATGTCACCGCCCTGGCGTCGGTTCTGACCGGCTGGACCATCAGCTCGGATGCCCCCCTGCGCGGACAGGCCCGGGATCTGGCGCGTTCCTTTCGGTTCGACCCCCTGCTCAATTCTCCGGCGGAAAAACGCGTCTTTGGCATGGAGTTTCCGAGGGCCGAGGATCCCGCCCTCCGTCAGGACCGCACCCTTGCGGCGCTGGAGATGCTGGCCGGCCACCCCGCGACCGCGCGGTTCATCAGCCGCAAGCTTGCCGAGCATTATGTCTCGGTTCCCGCGCCGGACTCCCTGGTGCAAAAACTGACCGACCGCTTCCTTGGCACCGGCGGGGACATGGCGGCCCTTCTGATGACCATTGCGGAGAGTCCGGAGTTCTGGGAGGCGGCGAACCGGCCGAAGATCGCCACGCCGCTGGACTACAGTCTGCGCCTCGCGCGGCTCTGCGGATCCGGCTCGGTCGGAACCGTGCGCGATTTCCTGCGCCGGAGCGGCATGGGACTTTTCGAGCGGGCCACTCCCGACGGATATCCGGAGGAGGATGCCGCCTATGTGGATTCCAACGCCCTCCTGCAGCGCTGGCGGTTTACCCTGGCCATGGGCGGTTCCCTGCGGAAGTTCCTGCCTTCCGGTTTTTCGGCCGGACAGAATTCCGGGGAGTCCGACTGGAGCCGGTCGCTCGATCTCGCCTCCCTCCGCCTCACCGGACACCTCCTTCCCGTCCGGTCCCGGGAGGCCGCCCTGCAGTATCTGAAACAGATTTCTCCACCCGAAAACGAGCGCGCCAAGGTCATAACCACGCTGGTCGCGCAACTTCCCACCGCCAGCCTTCGTTAACCATGAACGTCACCCGCCGTTATTTTCTCAAGTCGTCCGGCGCGCTTGCGCTTTATTGCGGATTTTCGCCGGTCCGCCTTCTTGCCGAAACCCAACCCAAGCCCGGCGTCGCAAAGGGCAAAACCCTGGTCGTGATTTTCCTGCGCGGCGGCATGGACGGGCTGAACTTCATCGTGCCCTACGGCGATCCCGCGTACGCCGGACTCCGGAAAAATCTGCGCATCGCCCCGCCCGGACAGCCCGAAGGCGCCCTGGATCTGGACGGCTTTTTCGGGCTCCATCCGCGCGCGGCCGCGCTGCAGCCGCTCTTTGCCTCGGGTCAGGCCCGCGCCCTCCACGCGGTCGGCTACGACTTCAACACGCGGTCGCATTTCGAGGAGCAGGACACCTGGGAGACCGGCGTGACGGGAAACACCGTGAATTCCGACGGATGGCTCAACCGCCATCTGGCCACCTCGGAGGGGCACGGTCCCGTGCGCGCCGTTTCGATCGGGGACAACCTTCCGCGCATCCTCCGCGGCAAAGCCCCGGCGGTCGCCCTCCATGGCATCGCCGATCTCAATTTCCCCAGCCTGGTCAAGGGCGACGAGGTCGCCATGCGCGCCGCGCTGGAACACGCCTATTGCACGCCCGCGCCGGACCACCGGGCCGCCGCGCGCGATCTGCTTGCGGACACCGCGCAGACCACCATCGAGGGCATCGACATCATCCGGAAAGCCGCCCACACCGCGTACCGGCCGGGGGCCGCCTATCCCCGGAACGAATTCTCCCGCCGGCTCGCGGAGGCCGCCCGACTGATCAAGTCCGACATCGGAGTCGAGGTCATTGAAATCGACTACGGCGGATGGGATACGCATCAGGCGCAGGGCGGGGTGATCGGCAGCTACGGCAACCTTGTCCAGAACCTCGCCGACGGACTGGCCGCGTTTCACCAAGACATGGGCGAGCGCATGAAGGACACCCTCGTTCTCACCATCAGCGACTTTGGACGCACCGCCGCCGAGAACGGCACGGGCGGAACCGATCACGGCTGGGCCAATTGCATGCTGGCCCTCGGCGCCGTCGCGGGGAAGGCGCGGCAGCCGGTCATCACGCGGTGGCCCGGCCTCGCGAAGGAACAGCTGCACCAAGGACGGGATCTGCTGCACACCACCGATTTTCGCGATGTGCTCGGCGAGGTCGTCGCGGAACATCTCGGCAACCGCGCGCTGAAAACCGTGCTTCCCAATCACCGGTTCAAACCGGTCGGACTCGTGTAGGATCTCCGGGCGAACGGCGTCCTTCGGCCGGGGACGTCCGCCCCGTTTCCGCGCGATCGCGCGGCGGCAATCCGCCTTGCGTCTTTGGCGGGATGTCTGCGATGCTGGGAGACTGCGTTTATCCATTATGTCCGTATTCGATCATCTCCACGTTTTCATCATGGCAGGTGGCAGTGGTGAACGCTTCTGGCCGCTCAGCCGCTCCAAGACCCCGAAGCACCTTCTGCGCCTGCTGAGCGACCGCACCCTCATCGAAATGACGGCCCGCCGCTTGGAAGGGCTGATTGCCTGGGAGCGGGTCTACGTCCTGACCAATGCCGCCCAGGCCGCCGCCGTGCGGGCCGAACTGCCGTTTGTTCCGGAAGGCAACATCATCGCCGAACCTGAAAAACGCGACACCGCCCCGGCCTGTGCGCTGGCCACGGGGCTGGCGCGTGCCCGGGATCCGCAGGCCATTTGCGCCCTGCTGCCCGCGGATGCGATGATCCACAACATTCCGATTTTCCAAAAACAACTCGCGACCGCCGCGCAAACCGCCGCCTCGCGCGACGCCCTGGTGGTTTTCGCCATCCCTCCCACCTTTCCCGCCACGGGCTTCGGCTACCTGCATTTGGGCGACGAGGACGGCGAAACCTGCCGCGTGCTGCGTTTTGTCGAAAAACCCGATCTGCCGACCGCCAATGCCTACCTGCGCAGCGGGCAGTACGCGTGGAATGCGGGCATGTTCCTCTGGCGCTCCGAGGTCTTCCAGCGCGAGGTGGAGCGACTCGTTCCGGCTCTGGGGAAATTCATCGAGGACTTTCCCGCCGGCGATCCCTCGGCCTACCTCGCGGAACGCTTCAGCGCGCTGCCGAAAATTTCCGTCGACTATGCCGTCATGGAAAAGGCCTCCGAAGTGCAGGCCGTCCGGGCGAAGTTCGACTGGGACGATGTCGGATCCTGGACGGCCCTGCCCGAACACCTCGGTCACGACGACGACGGCAACACCCTCCGCGGCGAGGTTGTTCAGCACGAATCGAGCAACAACGTCGCCGTGAGCAGCGGACGCCTCATCGCCCTCTGCGGTGTCGAGAACCTCGTCGTGGTCGAAACCCCCGACGCCATCCTCGTCTGCCACCGCGATGCCGTGCAGGACATCAAAAAACTTCAGCCCCTCCTGCCCAAGTCGGTGCAGTAGGGAAAGGCGGAACGGGCCCGGTGCCGCAGCCTCCCCCCCGACGCCGGCCGGCAGCCGGTGCCTTCCGGGAAACGTTTCGGTTTCCGATCGAAGGACGCAATTTTGCATTGCACCCGGCGAAAGTTGTGCAAAAGTATCCCTCCCTTTCTTGCCTCGTGGTGTAACGGTAGCACTGCAGATTCTGGATCTGTTTGTCATGGTTCGAATCCATGCGAGGCAGCCACTTTCCCGACCAGCAGCTCGGGTCGGCTCACCACCAAATCGATCGGGGCAAGGTGAGAAAAGTTGAACGTTTTGGGAAGAACGGACAGATTGCTGCGTTGTGAATTTCCTGTCCCGTCTGGCCATACCCGGCCTCATTCGCTACGTCGTGATGTTGAATGCGCTGGTTTACCTGCTCATTCTGCTGAAGCGTCCGATTGTGGAGTTGATTGCGCTGGACCCCGCGCTCGTGATGCAGGGGCAGGTGTGGCGGCTGGTGACGTGGATTTTCATTCCGACGACCACGAGCATGCTGTGGATCTTTTTTTACCTCGCCTTCACCTGGTGGGTGGGGGACATGCTGGAGGCGACCTGGGGGACGGCGCGACTCAATCTGTATTATTTTCTGGGCTGGGCCGGGTGCACCGCGGCGACGTTTTTCCTCGGTCCCAACTTCGGCAATCTGATTCTGAATTTTTCCCTCATCCTGGCCCTGGCCACGCTGGCCCCCGATTTGGAGATCCTGTTTTTCTTTTTCCCGATGAAGCTCAAATGGCTCGCCCTCCTGAGCCTGGTGTTTCCCTGGGGATTTCTGTTTGTGGGAGGCGGCGCGTCCACCCAGGCGGCCATCGGCCTGTGTCTGATCAACTATCTGTCCTTTTTCGGACCGCAGCTGTTCCGTCAGGCCCGCAACCGGCGGGAGGTGGAGATGCGCCGGGCACGGTTTGAATCCGCGAAACGGGAGGTTGCTCCCACTTTGCACCGCTGCGAAACCTGCGGGATCACGGAATCAAGCCATCCGGAGGCGGAGTTTCGGGTGGCCGATGACGGCCGCGAATATTGCGCGGCGCATCTGCCGAAGGGTTAGGAATCTGCAGGAAATGATCCGACGGGTTAGCGTCGGATCATCGCGGAAACTTCCTGCTGACTGGCCGGGGCGCGCAGGGTCGAGCCGGGCACCCATTCACCCGGAATGAGAATGCGGCGCGGCTGCGGAGGCAGGCCCAGTTCGTTGCGGCTGAGCGCGCCGATGAGAATGTCGACGGCGGCGGCGCCGATTTCCTGGTGCTGCTCGTCCACACCGGCCCAGTCCGAGACGTCGGACACCAAGTTGAGGTTGGCGAGTCCGATGTCCTCGGGCGCATGGAGCCCGAGTTCCTCGAGCCAGTCCCGCACGATGGGGTTGAGGCAGAGAATGGCGTCGGGTTTGTATTCCTCCATCCAGCGGTCGAAGGCCGGTGGACGGCCTTCCTTGAAGCGTTCCAGGAAAAGGATCGGAATGCGGTCGCTGGCCGGAAGGTGGCTTTGTTCGATCAAATAGCCCGCCTGGGCCAGTCCGTTGGCCTCCGCATCGATGTAGCGGCTGTAAACCAAGCCGATCCGCATGTAGCCCAGCTTGAGCACATTCTGGAAGGCAAGCCGCACGTTGAAGAAGAGGTCACGGTCGGCGATGGGGAACCGCTGCGGGTAAAACTGGGCATGCAACCCCTCGAGTCCGATCGGCGGACGCAGGTGGCCGCTGCCGATCAGGGAAACCACGCAGTTTTCCCACTCGGCGAGCAGATACTGGTAGTTGAGCATGAGCGGCATGATGATGCCGTAAATGCCCTTGCTCTTCAGGAGCTTCGAGGCGCGGGACACCTCCTCCTCGAAGGTGCTGCCATTGGCTGTCGACAGGGTGATTTCCTCCAGGCGGTACCCCATGTCCGCACAGCGCTGACGCGCACCGGCCAGATAACCCCGCAACCAGGGAAATTCATTCCACGAGGCCGGATTCGGATAGTCGTTCAGCCAGCCCATGGCGGCCTGCATCGTGGTCGGCCGGCTGGAACGCGCCTGGGCTTGATACATGGCCACCAAGGGATTGGGACGATAACCCTCCCTGCGCGCGATCTCCTGAATGCGATCACGCGTCGCCTTGGGAATGGTGGGATGATTGCGGAGCGCACGGGAGACAGTGGCTTTGTGAACGCCCGCCAGCTTCGCAATATGATCGAGAGATACGCGTTGTAGCTTCACTGACGCAACAGTTGCGTGGAATCCGGAAAATTGCAACTGAAAACCCGCACATTGGAAAAGGGCTTGGCGGATTTTCCCCGTCTGTTCAGCATCGCCCCACATGGCCAAACAAGAGGAAAATGTGCTCGTGGTGCGCCGCGCGCTTTTTGATGAACTCGGCGCCTTTCAGGGACTGAACGCCGAGACGGACCGGTACATCGACGCCTTTTTGAAGCGGGAGAACAATTATTTCCTGCCCCGCTCGAAGGCGGAGGATGATCCCACCCACAAACAGATCATTCCCTACGCGGTGTTCACTTGGAACGGCAAAATCCTGCACTACGTGCGAGGTGCGAAGTCGGGGGAAAAACGCCTGGTCGCAAAAGGGTCCATCGGCATCGGCGGACACATCAACGACGGGGACGAAAGCCTCTTTTCCTTTGACCGGGATGCCTACCGCGCCGCGGTGCATCGCGAGATCGAGGAGGAGCTGAAATTTGACGGCGGGTACGAGGACCGGGTGGCGGCGTTGATCAACGACGACTCCAATGAGGTGGGACGCGTCCATCTGGGCATCGTCCACATCGTCACCCTCGGGAATCCCGTGGTGACGCCCGGGGAAAAGGCCATCGCCGAACTCGCATTTCTCTCCGTGGACGAATTGCGGTCCCGCCGGGACACATTGGAAAGCTGGTCGCAAATTGTCCTCGACGCCTGGGAAACGCTCTGAGCGGACAGGCCGGCCGGGTCCGGGGACGGAGGATTGGGCGGATCATAGCTTGCCACCCGAAAAAGCCCTCCTGTAATTTCCCCCCGTGGACGCACGGCATTTCCTCAATCTCACCGTTCAACGAATCACCGGCCAGGACATCCGGCTCCTTGGCAACTGGGAGCCCGTGCCCTTTGGCAATGCCTACAGTTTTGAAATCGCGGCCGCCCTCCACGTGGACGAAAGGGAGCTTCTGCGCTGCCGGGACATTTCGGACATCCTCCATCTTCTGACCACGGTCGAATGCACGCCCTCCGGGGATGCCGGCCAGGGATCGCTTTTTTGACCGGAACGCGCCTCGCGCCGTCGGGGCTCAGCGTGCCAGACGGTAGGTCAGGTAACACTCGCCCTCACCGGGCTCCATCCGGACGAGGCGGGCCCGGACCGTCTGCGGGAGAAAATTTCCCGGCAATCCGGTGAGGGTGGGGGCTTTTGCCCCGCCAAACACCACCGGGGCCCAGGTGACGCGGAGTTCATCCACGGCACCGATTTCCAGCAGGGAGCGGAAAAGCGTCGGTCCCCCCTCGCAGACGAGGGTGCGGACACGATAATCCCTGTGCAGGATGTGCAGGGCGGCGGCGAGATCGACCGAGGGGGTGTCGAAAATCCAGAGATCGGCCAGGGGCGCCAGCCAGGCGCGGGTTTTCTGCGTCATCCGACGGGTGGAAAAAATCACCCGCGGGGCGCCGCCCTTTTCAAAAACGCGGGCGCCGGGATCGAAACGGCCGCGGTTGCTGACGATGACGCGAAGAGGCTCGGGAGGACGTCCGGCGTCCCGGCGTTGCGCGCGCAGGTCGAGGTCCGACAATCGCATGCTCATGGTGTCGGCGGAGACCGTGGCGGCGCCGACGAGAAGCGCGTCCCCGAGGGCCCGGATTTCCTGAAGCCGGCGCTTGTCCGCAGGCTGGGTGAACCCGCTGGGGGTGAACCGGCGCGTGGACACCTTTCCGTCCGCCGTGACGGCGAAATTGGCGATCACGCGGGGCCGTTTCACGCCTGATTCTCGATCGATTCCTCGACGGCTTCAACCTCCTCCTCCACTTCCTTGAGATGGAGTCCGCCGCTGGGACGGTAGAAAAGATAAACCACGCCGCCGATGAGCGCCCAAAAGACGGTCATCATGAAGCCGGTGATCGAGATCATCACGGCCAGACTCTCCGGCGTGCCGAAGAGGCTGTTGAACATGTCGTAAAACAGCTGCTCGCGCACCCCGACGCCCGATAGACTGATGGGCAGGGCGGCGATGGTGTTGACGATCGGCAGAACGGAAAAGATGTCCAGCACCCCCGTGGGCTGGGCAAACGCGCCGAAGGCGCGCGCGGCGAAATAAAACGCCAGGAAATTCAGCAAATGGGCGGGAATGCTCAGTCCGAAGGTCAGCGCCATCACGCGGGCATCGCGCGCGTAAATGGAAAACGCCGAGGCGAATTCCACGATCTTCGCATGCAGCGGCAGCCATTTGGGAAGTTTGTGCGCGAGATGGAAACGGTCCACGATGAAACCCACGAGGACCAGACCGACCATCGCTCCCATGATGAGGGCCAGCGAGCCAAGCAGCGCGGGTTTGGTCATGAGCGCATCAAACCGGAGAAAAACCAGCACCGCCGTGATGGCGACGAGCGCCAGCAGACCCATCATGCGGTCCACCAGCACGCTGAGGAACGCGGCGCTTTTCTTGGAGGCGGTTTCCCGCATGGCGTAAAAAATCTTCACGACATCCCCGCCCGTGGCGCCCAGCAGGAAGAGGTTGAAAAAGAGGCCGATCATGTACACCCGCAGTGTGCGGAACCAGCCCAGTGAAATCCCCTGCACTTTCATGAGGAGACGCCACCGCTCGGTCTGCAGCAGGCAGGCCACGCCCACCGAAAGCAGTCCGGGAATCAACCACAGGTAGTCGGCGCTCATCAGGGCGCGCATCATGTCGGTGCGTGTCTCGGGCTTGCGAAAGATCCACCAGAGAAGGAAGAGCGTGATGGCTGCCTGGATGACCGGAAGGAGGATGCGTTTCATGAACAGGAATTACTGATGAAATAAGTAATTGATTATTAACAAGTTGATGCGTGTGCCTGTTTGAAATCACCGAAAATCCCCGCCGCGATGGCGGGAGGCCCCTCCGTTCGGCATTTGAAGAAGATTCCGGATGTGGCGGTTCAGTTTCGGCATGAAGAATCCGGAATGTTCCACGGCATCGCGACCGTACGCCAGAAGATTCACACCGGTGGCCCGAACCGCCGGCCGGGAGCGGTCCGCAGGGCAGGGGGCAGGAGGGGATCCCGCGTGAGACCGCGCTCTGCCCGTTTGACTTGCCACCCGGTATGGTGCTCAACATGGAAGGCCGGTGCGGGTTCCGGGCGATGGACTCATTTCGGCCGCCTCAAACCTGTTGAAAACATGGGGTCTGTCGCGGTCAGGGGCATACCCCTTGCCAAGGCGGCCCCACTTTCCCGACCTGTTGGAGTCCGGGAAGAAGCACGGCTTCCGGGGCTTCATTGTCTTCCGCTCGCAGTCCCGTTGATGGGATGGGAACGAATTTCGGTCTTTGCAAAAACCAAAATCCACGGGACAGACGGGAGGGCAGAGCCAAAACAGGGGGAGCGGTTTGGAGAGTCAAGGGTTTCATGCGACGAAATGGCGGAGCGGTTGACTAATGGCTGACGGACGGGCGCTCTCCTAACGGAAAAATTCCAAAGAAGGTGGACATCGCTCATTGGTGGTGGGGCGGCACTGTGGGGCCTGGCAGGTCGGACCGAACCAAAGTTCTTCCTGGAAACAATGCATGTGACAAAGTGAACGAAAAAAGAAAGATAAGTTTATACAGCAAACCGGTTTGTTTTCGGATGCCTAATTAAATGTTGGTGCGTTGGTGTGGCGCTGATGGGAATCGCATTTGACCCGAACGGGTGAATAACGTCTCCCTTGCGAGGTTGGCCAAGAGGACGGACATGAGTGGTATCGCGGATAACCCCATCTTTTTTCCGCAGGGGAGTTTGGAGGATGGAAAAGAAGCGTGGGCATCGATGCGTGACCTGCGGACCAACCTTGGTCCGTGAATGGAAGTGCAGGGTATCGCGACCCTTTTTGCGGCGAATGGGCTCTCAATGGTTGTCCCCCATTTCCGGGCGCGAAAGTCTGGGGGGTCGACCTCTCCCGGAGGGAACAGGCCCAATTTCGGCGTGAGGACGGGAACGGGCATTCCGAAAATTCACGCCCGGTCTGGGGGGAGGGCAATCACGGAGGGTGTTCGGAGGATTTTTTTTGGTTTTTGTGAAACTGGTTGCAAATCTTAGGAGTGATGACGGCTGAGGTTTTTTTGCCGGTTGTCAATAAGTCCTCTTTGGCATTGGGGATTAGGATTGAAGAATCCTTGTTCGGGCTTTGGTAACAAAATAATGCGATAGGTTGTATTGTTGGCAGGCCCTGCGCGAGGCGGGTTGGCTGGTTGCTGCCCGGGGCGCAAGCGTATTGACAAATGCAATGGTTATAAGTCAAAAGGAAGGTGCTCTGTTATCTAAACCCGCCCCTCGAAGGAATTTGAGGGGAATATTGGTCAGACGTCCCATTCTCAACCCATCCTCGAGACTATTTACCCACCGCATCCAGGATCGCCCAAACTGATGAAGGGAGTGTTTTCATTCTCCCTGTAGCGCCGATGACCCAAAGCCGGAGCCGTCCAAAGAGCTCGGCACGAACGGATGTCGGTCCTGATGCGTTCGCTGAAAGCCACCATAATTCCCCGACCCCCAACCCAACCCCACCTTATTTTGTCATGAATACGCAACCAAATGTCATCACCTTGAGGAAATATCGCGGGAAGACGTACGCAGCGGCACTTTCGCTGGCCGTCCTGACTTTGTCGGCGCCGCTGCTGGTGGCACAATTTGATGACGCCTCGCAGTGGGACAATGCGGCGGGCGGAGAATTGACCGGTGACACCAATTGGATTGGTCCGGTGGTGAGCCCCACGCAGAGCGGGGTGTTTTGGTTGGACGCCGAATACACGGTGACGGTGACCTCCAACACCGCGGTGACCAGCCTCGGGGTGGGAGCCGGAAATGTGGAACTGGCGGTCGGGCCGGGCGTGACTCTGGATTTGCAAAACAACGCCTATCTTGTTGCAGGGCCGGGGGCGTCGCTGAATGTGACCGGCGGAGCGGGCAGTCTCGTCAACGGGTCTGTGATTGAGGCCTGGGGAAATGTCGGGGTGGCGACAAAGATGGTTCTGGACGGTGGTTCGGTGGACCATCCCGTTCGCGCGGGTCGCTATGCGCTGGTGGTCGGGGAAGGGGGAACACTCGATTTGAATGCGGGGGCCGACGTGACAGTGGTGAATCAGACGGGCGCCAACGGGGTGAAAACGCTGATCCGCGTGGGCGAAGGAACGGGGGAGGGAGGAGCTGCCACGATGAACATCAAGGAGGGTTCCTACCTCAAGGCGGGGGACCTTTATGGCACGCAAAGTTGGACGGGCTTTCATGTGGGGGACTTTGGGGCGACCGGCGTGGTGAATCACACCGGCGGAACGGTCGACCTTTTCGGAGGCCTGAACCTCGGCAATCAGGGCGGCGTCGGCACATACAATGTCTCCGGCGAGACCAGCGTGTTGAACATTTATCGTCCGGTGGCGGACAATGGAGCCATCATCATTGGGCGGGCCACCAACAACCAGGCTTCCGAAGGCATTTTGAATGTCTCGGACGGATTGGTGGTTCTGGGAGCCGAGGGAGGGGCCGCCGGCAGTGTGGGCATGGTGGTGGGCGGTCTGGCGGACAACGTGGCATCCTACGCAACCGCCAAGGGAACCGTGAATCAGACCGGCGGCGAGGTGCGTTTCCGGAACGGCTCGCTGAAATTTGGACGCGGCCAGGGAACCTACAATCTGAACGGAGGCACCCTTTCCATTGGCGGTGCCAACGGGATCTCGACGACCCCGAATGGAAATTACGCCTTCAATTTCGGCGGCGGCACGCTGCGTGTGATCAACAGCAATTTCACGACTTCGATCGATGCGACGCTCGTTACGGGCGTTTCCGCAATCGACACCAACGGACGCGTTGCGACGTGGTCGGGAGCATTGACCGGATCGGGAACGATGCACAAGGCCGGCGCCGGCACGTTGAATCTGAGCGGTGACAACGACCTTACGGGAGAATTCTACGTGGTGGCCGGAACCCTGGCCCAGACCGGAGGAAATTCCCAAATTCGATATCTGGCCGTCGGTTCAGGCTCCGGCGCCGACGGCGTTTTCACCATGTCGGACGGCAACCTCTTTTCTTCGGTGGCGATTCAGGTCGGGGATTGGGGCGGTATTGGGGAACTGAACCAGACGGGAGGCAACATCACGGTGGGAACGGAATCGGTGGGTGCCTCGCTGAACGTGGGCAATCAGGGCGGCTCCGGGGTGTATAACCTGTCCGGAGGCAGCTTCACCATTGTGACCGGATTTGCCAATCTGGGACGTTCGACCCAGGCGACTGCGGGAACCGGCACCCTGAACCTGAGCGGAAGCGGCACATTCACCGTCGGCGCCAACGGAGATTTGATTATCGGGGATCGCGACGGAAACGGCGAACATGGAGCCGGGTTTGTCAACCAGACCGGCGGTGTGTTGCGGGTCGAGACCGGCGGTGAACTTTGGGTGGGAGCTTATGGAGCCGGCACCTACAACTTCCATGGCGGCCTTCTTGAGGTGGGTGGATCGTCCCTGAGAGCCAACTACGGCAGCACGGAAGGCGGATACATCCTGAACCTGGGCAGCGGCACCCTGCGGGTCATCAACAGCAACCTGACCAGCGCGGTGAATGCGACCCTGGTGACCAGCAGCACCTGGACGGTGGATACGAATGGCTACAACGCGACGTGGAGCGGACAGCTGAGCGGCAACGGATCCATGCGCAAAACCGGGGACGGCAACCTGACCCTGACCGGCAACAACAGCTATACCGGCGCGTTGCTGGTGCAGCAGGGCAAGGTGATCGCCGCCCATGCGAAAGCCCTCGGCAATGCCGATGCGGTGGTTTACAACGGCAGCACCCTGGAGGTGGCCGATGGCATCCTCCTCGATCTCGGAGAAGACCACTCGGTGGTTCTCGCCGCGGACGGCCTCTCCACGTTTGTGAAGAACTATGGCAACGGGGAAAACTTCGCGAACTTTGGCTCGGTGATGAGCGGATCGTCGAACCTGACCGTGGCGCAATTGCTGAATGGCAACGCCTCCTCGACCGCCGTGGCGGCGATCGCCGCGTTTTCAATGAATTCCAGCGCCATCAATGATGAAATCCGCGTGAGCGACGTGCTGAAGCTGGAAGGTCTGGATGGGGAGACGTTTGTCCTCCAGATGAGTTACAGCTCCGCCATCGTCTCGGACGCCCATCTGCGCCTGGGCTGGTTCAACGGAACCAAATGGGTCAACGCGGCGGACGGCGCGTTTTACGAGGGCGCCTACGGCGTGGTTTACAGCGGACTCGATGTGGGAACCTACGGAATCGATACCGCGAACAACGTGGTGTGGGCCGTGTTGAACCACAACAGTGAGTTCGCGGTGATTCCGGAACCGTCCGTGTGCGTCCTCGTCGGAATGAGCCTTGCCGCGGTGCTCATCAGCCGCCGCCGGAGTGCGCGGGCCCAAGACCGGGAATGAATGACCGACTCCGTCCGGTCCGCAGAAGGGAGGGGCGGCGCCCGTCGAATACCCGGCGCCGATCCCAAGGGCGGACCGCCGTTCCGCCATCGCTTCGGAGGATGCTTTTCGGAATGGATGATTGGCACCAGCCTGGGATGAATGCGCATCTGTGTGCATTTGCTTCACTTAAAGCACGGGTGGGAATTGGGTTTCCAAAAAACACGCCGGCGCCGGCGTGAGGAGACACAGTCGGAAATCGAAAAGCGAGAGGACATCCCGGAAAGCGCGGATTGCCTCCTGACCGGATGGCTTGGTGCCGGATGCTCCGCGGAGATCTTTTTCAGCAGAGAAACTTTTCAAAAAAGTCGGCGATGGGCGACGGATCATCCAGTCCGTGCGGATGATGAAGCCCGCCGGGTTTGATGATCTCCGAATACGGCGCACGGGCCGCCTGCCAGGCGGCACGAACCGGCAGGGCATTTTCCGAGATGGGAACAACCTCATCGGCATCCCCATAGACCTGGAGGAGGGGAACCTGCCCTTTTGCGATCAGCCCCACGTTTTCGATGGGATTCCCCGAAAAGCCCGGGAGGTCGCCGTCATCGAGCCCATACATCGCCCGACACTTTTCCCAATCGCCCTCACTTCCCGGACCGATTCCTTTTCCCCCCGGCCAGCTCCTGAAATCGGCCACGGCGTTGTCCGCGTAAATGGCGGCGACCTTTCCGGGATTCGCCAGCGTCCAGTTGTAGGCGAAAAGTCCGCCCCGGCTCAAAGCGGCGAAGCCGACCCGCCGGTGAAAGCCAAAGTCCCGGGTGAGCATCTCATACAACGCATTTCCATGGGAAATCGCCTTGGGGCAGCCATAGTGGTCGATCACATCCAGATAAACCCAGTGGTATCCCCTCCGCACCATTTCCTCGTCGATGATCGGATAGGCGCCGAAAAATTCCGGCTTCCAGATCCAAAGCCGCCCCGGTTTGGGGTTGGGAGGAAGAATGATGCGGCACAACCGGCCGTCCACTTCTCCCTCGCGTGTGGAAAACCCGCTCCAGGATCCCGCCACACCCCAATTTTCAATTTGAAGACTCATTGTCTGATACCGGCCGGATCCCGCCCCGCCTACTTCACCCCCAGCAGCCCGATGGCGTTCATGGCAAATGCAAAAAACATCGCGCCGAGAAACGTGCAGACGGGCAGGGTGAGCAGCCAGGCAAGGAGGATGTTGCGGATGGTGTCCTTTTGCAGCCCCGACCGGTTGGCCGACATCGTTCCCGCGATGCCCGAGGAAAGCACGTGGGTTGTGCTGACGGGGAGTCCGAAATGGTCGGCCGCGAGAATCGTACCCATGGCCGTAAGTTGTGCCGCTCCTCCCTGCGCGTAGGTGAGGTGGGTCTTGCCGATCTTTTCGCCCACGGTTACGACCACCCGTTTCCAGCCGACCATGGTACCGAGGCCCAGCGCCACGGCCACTGCGACCTTGACCCAGGTGGGGATATGGTTGGTGAGTGTCTGACCGCCTTCGCGGAGTTCCCTGGATGCCGCAGCAAGGCGGGAATCCGCCACGGCCGGCTCGCGTTCCATCTTGTCGAGAGACTTCGAGAGCAGAAAAAGATCGGCCCGGATGCCCCCGCGTTCCTCGAAAGGCGCCGCTTCCAGGTTTGCCGCGCCCTTGAGACGGGAAATCAGATCGCCGCAGACCGAGGTCAAGGCGGCGTAGGTTCGGGCGGTAAGCGCTCCGTTGGCCTTGATGAACGAGGCGAGTTCGTTGTCCGCCTCCGTGTCGGTCAGGAGGATTCCCCGGGACTCCCGGGCGAAGGCGGTCTGGAGGGTTTCCGCCGCGGCGACGACCTTCTGCAGATCCGTCTGGCTGGCGTCCATCTTGAGGGCATAAACACCGGGCAGGATACCCACGAGGATGAGCATGATGAGCCCCATGCCCTTTTGACCGTCGTTCGATCCATGCGCAAAGGAAACGCCCGTACAGGTCAACAGCAACAGGCTTCGGATCCAAAAGGGAGGCGGAGTCTTTCCCTCCGGCGCCCGGTAGAGCGCGGGATTTTTGATGAGGGCCTTCGAGGCGAGCAAAAGCAGCGCGGCGACCACAAAACCAACCGCCGGGGATATCAACAACGCCAACCCGACGTCCTGGGCCTTGGACCAGTTCACCCCATCCGAAATCGAATGGGCGGGACTCAGGAGC
>Ga0065721_10004139_pt1 | contig 39987 bp, 38 predicted proteins | sample Mesricmetagenome_FD_59108 | JGI IMG/M metagenome (GOLD analysis project Ga0065721, IMG submission 59108) | Mesophilic microbial community from rice straw/compost enrichment Sample: eDNA_1 v2 (version 2) | ecosystem: Engineered > Solid waste > Grass > Composting > Bioreactor | place: USA: Davis... | reverse complement strand
CGTGAGCCGCCCACCGGCAGCATCTTGGGGAAGAAGCCGCCCTTGGCGCCGACGGGAACGATCACGGCGTTCTTGACCTGCTGTGCCTTCACGAGGCCGAGGATCTCGGTGCGGTAGTCTTCGCCGCGGTCCGACCAGCGCAGGCCGCCGCGCGCCACCTTGCCGAAGCGAAGATGCACGCCTTCGACCTCCGTGCCATAGACATAGATCTCGCGGAACGGCCGCGGTTCGGGCAGGCCGTCCAGCAGCTTCGGGTCGAGCTTGAAGGCCAGCATCCTGTTCGGCTGGCCGTTTTCGTCGTGCTGGAAGTAGTTGGTGCGCAGCGTGGCATCCACCGCATTGACGAAACGGCGCAGCGTGCGGTCCTCATCAAGGTTTGGCACCTGGCCGAGCGCTTCCTCGATCTCTGCGTGGCGTTCGGTCAGCTTCTTTGTGCGTGCCTTCTCGGCGGTCTTGGGGTCGAAGCCTTCGCGGAAGAGCTGGAAGATCGAGGCAGAGATGCCCGGGTACTTGTTGAGGACGTCCGCGATATAGGTCTGTGAATAAACGATGCCCGTCTGGCGAAGGTATCGCGAATAGGCGCGCAGCACCGTGATATCGCGGGCGGAAAGACCGGCGAGCAACACGAGCCGGTTGAGGCTGTCGTTATCGATGAGGCCGTTGAAGGCCGAGAGGAAGGCTTCCTCCAGCAAAGGCCCATCGCGCAGGAGATCGACGGCGCGCTCGTCCCCGAGCTGCAGCTCCATGTCATGCAGGACGACAAGCCGTGCCTCGGGCCCGACATGGATCTCGAAGGTCTGCTCGCTGACGACATGGAAACCGAGATTTTCGAGAAGCGGCACGCGGCGCGACAGCGACAGGTGGCGCTCGGCATGGAAGATCTTCAGCGAGATCGTATCAGCGGCATCGGTCGGACGACGGTAGAAATTGATGCGGATCGTTTCGCCATCCGCGCAGGCGGCGATATCCGGCAGGTCCTCGAAGGTTTCTTCCGGCGTAAAGGCTTCCTGGAAGGCGTTGGTCACGGAAAGGCGCGGGCCAGCGTCAGCAAGCGCTGCGAAGCGTTCCTCCCACGGCGTGGCGATCAGCCGGATCGCTTCCTCAAGCTTTGGCTGCGGGATGCGCGGTGTCTTGCCACCGCGCCGACCGATGATCATGTGGACGCGCGCGGCCGTGCCTTCCGGGAAGGCCGGGTAATAGGCTGAGACGTGACCATCGAAGACGTCGGCCAGATAGGTGCCGATCTTCTCGCGGACGATGGAATTGTAGTCCTCACGAGGGACATAAACGATAACCGACACAAAGCGGTCGAAATGGTCGATGCGTGGCAGGACGCGGACTCGCGGGCGCTCGCTCAATTCCATGATCTGCTCGCAGAAGCGGGCAAGCAGGTCGGTGTCGATCTGGAAGAGGTCGTCGCGCGGATAGGATTCCAGCGTGTTCTGCAGCATACGGCCGGAATGGCTGTCTGGGTCGAAGCCGAAATGGCTCTCGACACGGGAAACCTTGGCGCGCAGCAGCGGGATTTCGCGGACGGAATGGGTATAGGCCGTTGCCGTGAAGAGGCCGACAATCCGCAACTCGCCGACGACATTGCCTTTCTCGTCGAAGCGCTTGACGCCCACATAATCCATGTAGACGCGCCGGTGGACGACGGACTTGACGTTCGCCTTGGTAACGATGAGGAAATCCGGACCATCCAGGAATTCCAGGATTTCCGGCGTCGTTGTTACCTGATCCTTGCCGAGGCGCAAAACCAGGACATCCGGGTCGGAGAGGATGCCGAGGCCGCGGCCCTTGCCGCGCTCGACCGTGGCGTTGGCACCCTTGCCGGAATAGACATATTCCCGCATGCCGAGGAAGGTGAAGTTGTCGTCCCGCAGCCAGTCGAGGAAGGCGAGCGCCTCATCACGGTCAGTCTGGCGGCGGCCCTTGGCACCGGAAAGCTGCTTTTGTGCGCCGTCGAGAACCTCCAGCATGGAGGACCAGTCGGTGATCGACAGATGCACCTGATCGAGAATGTAGCGGATCCGCTCAACGAGATGGTTTGCCTGCTCCTCACCCAGAAGAGCGATGTGGATCTGGATCAGGCTGACATGATGGGCCGGATTGCTCGGCTTTTCCTTTGAGCGAAGCACCGGCTCCTTGCCGGGCTCAAGGGTGAGGATCGGGTGGACCGCCATCAGCAGGTCGCGGTGGCTCGCGGCGACTTCGCCCATCACGGAGTCGAACAGGAACGGCATGTTCCGGTCGACAACCGTCAGGATGGAGACCTGCTGGCCGTTCGGCTCGACACCTTCGACGGTTTCGACCGTCACGTCAGGATTGATACGACTCCAGGCCTGAAGCCTCTTGCCGGCATGCCTGGCAGCCAGCGCCAGCATTTCCGGCGGGTAGTTCTCCAGGTCATCCTCGCTGGCGCGACCGAACAGGATGACCGGGTCGAGGCTTGGCCCTTCATTACCCGCCAGAAGCTGGCGTGCCTTTTCGAGCTGCTTTTCCCGCTTCGGATTCTGTCTGGCCGCCACTTTTTCCTCCCGGTCGGTCTATCGTCGTATTGCTTTTGTGCAGTCTTGCTTATGCGGTGGCAAGGTGGCCGCTCTTGGGCGGAGCGCGAACCTTTGCTTCCCTCGTTGATGTCGTGTTGACATGCCGAGGCGAAAAACCGATCAACGACCCTACGTAGCTGACATTCCAGCCAAGCCGGAAGCGAAACACATGCAAGACAGCAGCAAGGCCGTCATCGTCATTTCCAGCCATGTTGTACGAGGCTCGGTGGGAAATCGCGCAGCCGTTTTCGCGCTGGAAACACTTGGTTTTCCTGTCTGGGCAATGCCGACCGTGGTTCTTCCGTGGCATCCCGGTCATGGACCTTCTACTCGGCTGACTTTCCCCGAATCAGATTTCGACAAGGCTATCGACGATCTCATTCGCGCGCCATGGCTGGGTGAGGTAAAGGCGGTGCTGACGGGCTATTTCGGCAATGCAGGCCAGCCGCGCGCGGTGGCGCGCCTGATCCGAGCGCTGAAGGAAAAGAATCCGGACCTGCTTTATGTTTGCGATCCCGTCATGGGCGACCTTGGCGGGCTCTACATTCCGCAGCCGACGGCCGAAGCCATTCGTGACGAGCTGATCCCGCTTGCAACGATTGCGACGCCCAATCGCTATGAGCTTGCCTGGCTCTTCGGCGCCCCGCTCGAAACCAATGCCGCAATCATGGATGCGGCCGTGGCGCTTGGCCCGCCTCGCATTCTCGTGACCTCGGCCGTGCCGATGATGGCGGGAGGCACGGGCAACCTCTACCTTACCGGAAAGCATGCGCTGCTCGCCGAGCACCGCCTGATCGACAATCCGCCGAACGGGCTCGGCGACCTGCTGGGCGCCTTGTTCACCGGCCGGATCCTCGCAGGCATGGACGAGGAGAGAGCGCTTCAGCTCTCGACGGCAAGCGTGTTCGAGATCCTGGCGCGCACGTCCAAGCGCGGTGGCGACGAACTGACGCTCGAAACCGACGCGAACAGCCTCTCCACGCCGATGGCGATGGTACAGATGCGCCGGCTCGTGCATCCGCTGCAAAGCAAGCGCCAGCGTTAGGTCACTGGCGCAGAATCACGGTTGATCTTCGACTGGCACCGTTGATCTTCGACTGGGTGAGGGATAAGCGTTTTAGCCATGACCGATTTTCCAAACAGGCTTCTTGCGGGTTACCGCAACTTCATGAGCGGTCGCTACACCGACGAGCGCGAACGCTACCGGCTCCTGGCTGAAAAGGGGCAGAAGCCCCACACGCTGCTGATTGCGTGTTGCGATTCACGCGCGGCGCCGGAAACCATCTTCGATTGCGGTCCGGGCGAGCTCTTCGTGGTCCGCAACGTCGCCAACATGGTGCCGCGCTACGAGCCGGACAGCCAGTTCCACGGCACGTCGGCGGCAATCGAATATGCCGTGCAGGTGCTGGAGATCGACAATATCGTGGTGATGGGCCATGGCCGCTGCGGCGGCATCCAGGCGGCGCTCGACCCGAACCTCGAGCCGCTTTCGCCCGGTGACTTCATCGGTCGCTGGATGTCGCTGGTGCGGCCGGCCGCCGAACAGATCCAGAGCAACAACCTGATGACGGCAAGCGAGCGGCAGACCGCGCTGGAGCGCGTCTCCATCCGCAACTCTATTGCCAACCTGAAGACGTTCCCGTTTGTCCGCAACGGGATCGAAACCGGCGCGCTTGACGTCCATGGCGCCTGGTTCGATATTTCGACCGGCGAACTTTGGGTAATGGACGAGCAAGGCGACTTCATGCGCCCCGAGCTTAACGGTGTAGACGTTCAGGCCGAGCAGACCTCGGCCTGAGACTTACAGTCTTTTCTGTTTACTTCCCGTCGATCTGCGCGCCGAGATAGGCGATGGCGCGCTGATAAACGCTTGCAGCGTTCCATCCCTGGATGGCGACGAAGTTCGGCTCGCCCGGCTGGTAACCAGCACCCGGACGCCAGCCATGGCCCTTCAGGAAGTTTGCCGTCGACGCCAGCGCGTCGGCGCGCGAGCGGACCATGTCGATATGGCCGTCGCCGTCGCCGTCAGCGCCGTAACGGATGACGTTGAGCGGCAGGAACTGCGTCTGGCCGATTTCACCATGGGCGGCGCCACGGGCATTTACGCTGAGATCGCCGCGGGCCACGAGCTGAAGTGCTGCGTAAAGCTGTTCGGTGAAATAGGCAGAGCGGCGGCAGTCATAAGCGAGCGTTGCAACAGCCGAGAGCGTGTGCTGGTCGCCCATGAAGTTGCCGAAGCCGGTTTCCATGCCCCAGATCGCCAGCAGCGGACCTGCCGGCACGCCATAACGGCGCTCGATCGACGCCAGCAACTGGGCCTGGTTCTTCTTCATGGTCTTGCCGCGCGAAACAATCGCCGCTCCGCCGCGCTTCTTCAGGAATTCCTCGAAGGAAAGCTTGAAGCTTTTCTGGCCGCGGTCAGCGCTGATCGTGGCGCGGTTGTAGGAAACGTTGGCGAAAGCACGTTCCACGACCGACGGGTTGATGCCGTTGGCGGGTGCCACGCGCTTGAATTCATCGACCCAGCGGGCAAAGCCGGAAGAGTCATTGCCGCATTGAAGGGCAGCCAGTGCTGGATCGGCGGTCATGAAGCCCGAAGCGATCAATCCTGCCAGCAATATCTTTTTCATGCTGTCAAACCCGTTTCTAATGCCGGGCCGCTCGGCCGGAAGCGCCCGGAATGTGTGCTGAAGGCGGCCTTATGACGGTGCAAACAAACAATCGCAAGCCTGAGGCTCATGAATAGTTCGTGAACCCGGTGCGATGACAAGTAAACCCCGCCATTTCTGGCGAGGTCTACTACTTCAACATGCTTAATAATCCGATACGCTCAGGCTGCGGCCTTGCGCGGCTTGATCAGCGCGCGGTTGACCAGCAGTTCGGCGATCTGGACGGCGTTGAGAGCCGCGCCCTTGCGCAGGTTGTCGGAGACGACCCACATGTTGAGGCCGTTCTCGACGGTTGCGTCTTCGCGGATACGCGAGATGTAGGTGGCGTCTTCGCCGGCGCATTCGACCGGGGTGATGTATCCGCCGTTCTCGTGCTTGTCGATGACAAGGCAGCCCGGTGCTTCGCGCAGGATCTCACGCGCCTGGTCCGCCGTGATCTCGTTTTCGAACTCGATGTTGACGGACTCGGAGTGGCCGATGAAGACCGGAACGCGCACGGCCGTGCAGGTGACCTTGATCTTGGGATCAAGCATCTTCTTGGTTTCGGCCAGGACCTTCCACTCTTCCTTCGTGTAGCCGTCTTCCATGAAGCTATCGATGTGCGGAATGACGTTGAAGGCGATGCGCTTGGTGAACTTCTTGGATTCGACCGGATCGGCGACGAAGACAGCGCGCGTCTGCGTGAAAAGCTCGTCCATGCCTTCCTTGCCGGCGCCGGAAACGGACTGGTAGGTTGAAACCACAACGCGCTTGATCTTCGCCACGTCGTGCAGCGGCTTCAGTGCCACGACGAGCTGGGCGGTCGAGCAGTTCGGGTTTGCAATGATGTTCTTCTTGGAGAAGGACGAGATCGCGTCNGCGTTNACTTCCGGAACGATGAGNGGCACCTCGGCGTCGTAACGCCAGGCGGACGAGTTGTCGATCACGACGCAGCCCTGNGCGCCGATCTTCGGCGACCACTTCTTGGACACATCGCCGCCAGCCGACATCAGGCAGATATCGGTATCGGAGAAATCGTAGTTCTCCAGGTTGGNNACCTTCAGCGTCTTGTCGCCNAAGGAAACTTCCGTGCCCTGGCTGCGGGCGGAAGCCAAAGCCACGACTTCATCGGCCGGGAAGCCGCGCTCGGAGAGGATGGTCAGCATTTCCCTGCCGACATTGCCGGTTGCTCCGGCGACTGCGATCTTGAAACCCATTATCTTGCTCTCTTTTCTGTCTCTCCTCGATCTGGTGAGGGGGAAGCCGCACCTTTAGCCGGCGCGGAGTTCCTGGTCCCCGGCCTTGCCGGGGAGAGAGCGGCGGGCCAGAGACGTCAGACGGTTTTCGTCGTCGTTTTGGCCTTGGTTTTGGAGAAAGCGGCAAAACATGCCCGTTGACCGGCCTGGAAGGCCGGCGATGCGAAAGCAGCGATGTGGTGCTCGCGGACGCGCATGGGTGTTTTCCCGTTCGCGAAGCTGTTTAGAAGATTTTTGGCGCGAGTCAAGGGAAGCATGGGCAGGAGGATCGTCACCCGCGCGGGTTGGACTGCGCAGGTCAGGTCTACCCGAGTTGCGTCACAACGGCTTCAGGCCGGCTGGCGGCGTGACGTCGACGGGTGTTGTTGGCTTGGGAGGCACGCCGCGGGGCGGCAGCGGCAGGGCCGTCCAGTTGGGCCGCAGCCCGAACGGGATCGGACGACGCAGCACAGGCCAACCGTCTGTCGCCTGGCGGAACAGGAGGCCGTGGCGGGCAAACATGATGGCGACAAGCAGCGAACACCAGGCGCCGAAGGTGAGGCCTGCCACCACGTCGCTCGGGTAGTGCATGGCCACCAGCACACGCGACAAACCAAGCCACAGCGCCGAGATCACGAACAGGACCCGGTAGCGCGGTGCGAGAAGCGCAAGCACCATGAGAATGGCGCCGACCGTCGTCGCATGACCGGACGGGAAGCTTTCAAATCGCGAGTTATGCGCGAAGGGCTGGAAACCGAAGGCACCCCATTCGGCAAACATGCCTGGCCGGGCTCGGCCGATCGCCCGTTTCAGCACGTTTGCAGCCAGTCCCGACAGAGAGACCGAGATCAACATGAAGGCGGCAATGTGCGTGACATACATGGCCTGGACGCGGGCCTTGCATGTCGGCGCCAGACGCGTCACGGCCCAGGCTTCAAAGAACAGCAAGGCGCTTGCGAGCAGGACCCAGCCGGAATTGCCGAATTCGGTGACGATACGGCCGATGCGCCTGAGGATATAAGGGGTGTGCGGCGCGTAGGATCCGACCGGTGTATCAAGGATCAGGAAGGCGATGAGGATCAAGTTGATCGTCACCAAAGCAAAAGACCACAGGCGCGGTAAAGGTGGCGCCGACCGGTAACGGTCGCGCCGTAGTCTCAGCTTGCCGATCGTGCGCTTCATCGACCTCTTCCAAAGGCAGGATTTCGCTCCTGCTTCTCCCATAGAATCTGAAACTTGGGTAGAGGTTGTGACCGTAGCAGGGGGCTAAGGCCTCCCGCGTGGGGAGGCCCTGATTCAAATGTCAGGCAGAGAGGCTTGCGAATTCCTTGAGGATCGCGTCGCCCATCTCGGTCGTGCCGACCTGGCGGGCGCCTTCGGCCATGATGTCGCTCGTGCGGATGCCCTGGTCGAGCACGTTGGCCATCGCCTTTTCGAGGTTGTCGGCTTCCTTCACCATGTTGAAGGAATAACGCAGGCACATGGCAAACGAGGCGATCATGGCGATCGGGTTGGCAATGCCCTTGCCGGCGATATCCGGCGCCGACCCGTGCACCGGCTCGTAGAGCGCCTTGCGCTTGCCGGTCTTGGCGTCCGGTGCGCCGAGCGAGGCCGACGGCAGCATGCCGAGCGAGCCGGTGAGCATGGCCGCGACGTCAGACAACATGTCGCCGAACAGGTTATCGGTGACGATCACGTCGAACTGCTTGGGCGCACGGACAAGCTGCATACCGCCGGCATCGGCCAGCATGTGCTCAAGCTTGACGTCGGAGTAGGAGCGCTTGTGGGTTTCCGTGACCACCTGGTTCCAGAGCACGCCCGACTTCATGACGTTGCGCTTTTCCATGGAGCAGACGGCGTTCTTGCGGGTGCGGGCCAGTTCGAAGGCAACGCCGGCGATGCGCTCGATTTCGTAGGTGTCGTAGACCTGGGTGTCGATGCCGCGCTTCTGGCCGTTGCCGAGATCGATGATCTCCTTCGGTTCGCCAAAATAGACGCCGCCGGTGAGTTCGCGGACGATCAGGATGTCGAGGCCTTCGACGAGTTCCGGCTTCAGCGAGGAAGCCGATGCCAGTGCCGGGTAGCAGATCGCCGGGCGAAGGTTGGCGAAGAGCTCCATGTCCTTGCGAAGTCGCAGGAGGCCGGCTTCCGGGCGCACTTCATAAGGAACGTGATCCCATTTCGGGCCGCCGACCGCGCCAAACAGGACGGCGTCTGCTGCCATGGCCTTGGCCATGTCCTCTTCCGAGATCGCGGCGCCATGGGCGTCATAGGCGCTACCGCCGACGAGGCCTTCATCGAGTGCGAAATCGGCACCCATCGCGTCGTTCATGTGGGCGATGATCTTGCGGACTTCGCCCATGGCCTCGAGGCCGATGCCATCACCGGGGAGGAGGAAGAGGTTCTTTGCCATGTATATCCCTTTTCACGAGCAGGCTCTTGATCCTCCCGCCGCGGGACATCCGCGTCTGGCATACCTCGTCCGAGCCTGCCGCGCAGGACGAGGCTTTTGATGGTTCAGGAAGCGCCGGCGCCGATGCGGGCCGTCACCTCGATTTCGATCTTCATGTCCGGCGTGGTCAGTCCGCACACGACCATTGTCGCGGCGGGGCGGATGTCGGCAAATGTTTCGCCAAGAACCGCAACCACGGCATCGTAATCGGCCATGTCGACGAGGTAATACCGCACCCGCACAACATCCTGCAGGCCGCTGCCCGCTTCCTTCAATGCCTTTTCGATGGTGCCGAGCGCATTGCGGGTCTGGGCTGCAACATCATCCGGCATCTGCATCGTGGCATAATCGTAGCCGGTCGTGCCCGAGACATAGACCATGTCCCGGTCGACGACGGCACGCGAATAACCGATCCGCGCTTCAAAGGGCGATCCGGATGAGATGCGCTGGACCATGACGGGCTCCGGTCAGAGCCAGGGGCGCTGGGCGCTGGTCTTGTTTTCGAAGCTGCTGATGGCGCTGTCGCTCTTCAGCGTGGAGGCGATGTCGTCCAGGCCTTCGAGCAGGATGTGGCGGCGGCCGGGGTCGATGTCGAAATGGATCGAGCCACCGTCGGGACCGGTGATTTCCTGGGCTTCGAGGTCAACCGTCAGAATGGCGTTGGCGCCACGCTCGGCATCGTCCATGAGCTTCTCCAGGTCTTCCGGAGAGACGACGATCGGCAGGATGCCGTTCTTGAAGCAGTTGTTGTAGAAGATGTCCGCAAAGCTGGTGGAGATGACGCAGCGGATGCCGAAGTCGAGAAGCGCCCAGGGCGCGTGCTCGCGCGACGAGCCGCAGCCGAAATTATCGCCGGCGACCAGAATTTTGGCGTTGCGATAAGCGGGCTTGTTGAGAACGAAATCCGGATTTTCCGTGCCGTCGTCGTTGTAACGGGCTTCGGAGAAAAGACCCTTGCCAAGACCAGTGCGCTTGATGGTCTTGAGGTAATCCTTCGGAATGATCATGTCCGTGTCAATATTGATGACCGGAAGCGGCGCGGCTACGCCGGTGAGCTTTGTAAACTTTTCCATGATCGGCCTCCACATGGGGATGATGTGGAAGCTGCCTTAAAGCAAAAGTCCGGGAATTTGAAGGACTGTTTGGGGACAACCGGTACGCCGGAGGCCTGCGACCGGTTGCGCCATCGGCCTTGATTAAAGGTCGATGATTGTCCCGCGGCCGTCATTCCAGACGCGCATCTGGTCCTGCTTGGCCTTTGCCTTCACCGGAACCGGCTTGAGGCGCATCGAAACCGCACGACCGATCGACAGGATTGCGAGCGTACCCGCAAACGCGACAGTCAGCGATGCCGTCAGGAGAGCCGCCATGGCAAGCACTGCGATGGCCGATACGATGACAAGGAATGCGCGGATGTTTTGCATGGACGATACCTTTCTCACCTGAGAATGTGGGCCCTGCGAGCCTTGCTTGCAAGGGCTTTGATAGCGCGCGGTATTGCCGCAGATCGAAAAGATTGGCAGAAAGCGGCATGCCCGCTTCAACCCAGAACAAACCTGCCTTGTCTCGCCTTCGGCGCTCGATCCTGAGCGTTCCTGCGGCAAACGCGAGGGCTTTGGAGAAAGTTCCTGGNCTCGACAGCGANGGTTTCATCTTCGATCTNGAGGATTCCGTGGCTCCGGAGAAGAAANCGGAAGCCCGCGATCACCTTCGCGTGTTTTTTGAACGGCAAGATGTGAAGGGTCGTGAGACGGTCATTCGCATCAATCCGCTCGACACNGACTGGGGCCATGCGGACATGGAACTGGTCATTGAGGCTTCGCCCGATGCNGTTCTCATTCCCAAGGTCGAGCGCGTGGCGCAGATCCAGGAAGTTGCCGATCTCCTGTCAGAAGCGGGGGCGCCCGACGACCTCGCCATCTGGGCGATGATCGAGACGCCGAGAGGCGTCATCAATGCCCCGACGCTTGCCGGGGTGGANGAGCGGNTCAAATGTTTCGTGGTCGGGCTCAACGACCTGCGCAAGGCAACCGGNGTGCTGCCGCAGNCGGGCCGNGCTTATCTCGTGCCCTGGCTGATGCAGATCGTTCTTGCCGGACGCGCCTATGGCATCGACGTGATCGACAGCGTCTTCAACGACTTCAAGGATATGGCAGGTTTCGAAGCCGAATGCGCGCAAGGCCGCGCCATGGGGTTTTCCGGAAAGATGCTGATCCACCCGAACCAGATCGAAGCCGCTAACGCCCATTTCGGTCCGGATCCGGATGCGGTCCGGGAGGCTGAGGCGATCATTGCCGCCTTTGCTCTTCCCGAGGCGCAAGGCCTCAATGTCATCAACCTTGATGGCAAGATGGTCGAGCGGCTTCACCTGGAAGAGGCCCATAAGCTCCTGGACCTCGCGCATATCATCGCAGAACGAAAGAAAACCTCATGAAGCTCTACCGCTTTCTCACCGGCGCAGACGACTCCGCTTTTTGCCACAAGGTCTCATTGGCCCTTTCCAAGGGCTGGGAACTGCATGGCTCGCCGACCTATGCCTTCAACGCCACCACCGGCGAGATGCAGTGTGGCCAAGCCGTTACCAAGACCGTGCATGGCAAGGAATACGACCCGAGCATGAAGCTTGGCGAGCAATAAGCGCCTTCTGAAGGTCAGCGCTGGGCAGCATCCTCGGCGCTAGCTTCTATCCGCTCCATGTCATCATCGCTCAAGCCGAAATGGTGGCCGATCTCGTGGATCAGGACATGGGTGATGATGTCGCCAAGCGTCTCATCGTTTTCGGCCCAGTAGTCGAGGATGGGTCGGCGATAAAGCCGGATGCGGTTCGGCAGCTCGCCGGTTTCCATGGAAAACCGCTCCGAGATGCCGCGCCCTTCAAACAGGCCGAGAAGATCGAACGGCGTTTCAAGCGCCATGTCCTCGAAGACCTCGTCATCGGGAAAATCTTCGATCTCGATCGTCAGGTTGGTTGTAAGTGCCCGGAATTCCTCAGGAAGATTGCCATAGGCTTCTATCGCCAGCGACTCAAACGTGCTGATCGTCGGCGCGTGCCGATCCTGCCAATCTTCGGTCTGGTTTATGCGGGCCATGGGCTCTCCTTCTTGTCAGGCCGATATAGTGTCTTCCCGAATTTTTTTCGAGAGAAGAATCATCGGCATAGCGTGCAGGAATAGATTCCTTTCCGATTCCGCTGTTGACTCTTTTTGAGCCCTCTGGAATCCATAAGAACATAAAGTGAACATGATGAATGGAGCTGACGCCATGGCCGCCAACGCCACGGCGCAGGAGACTATTTTTGCCCTGCGCGAACAGATCGCCAAGATGGAAGGAAAACCGCTTCCGGCGCTGGCTGCAGCGCAGCAGGCAGAGATTGCCGTTCAACCGGAAAAGCAGAAAGCAAAGGGCGAAAAGCGCATTCCGTTCAGCATTCCGATTCTGGATGATGCCATGGAAGGCGGCATTCCGTTGAACGGGGTCACCGAAATCCGCACCCGGCTGATGGGCGATGCCGGTGCCGTCAACGGTTTCACGCTGGCGCTTGCCGCTTACGTGAAGGCGCGGGAGCTTGCCGATGCTCCGGTTCTGTGGATCGGCGACGTCGTGTCGACGCTGGAAGCGGGGGCTCCTTATGCGCCCGGCATCAGCCGGTTCGGCCTGCAGCCTAAGGACATGCTCTATGCCTCGCCCCGCAAGCTGGAAGATGCCCTGTGGCTCGCTGAAACGGCGGTTGGCAGCGGAGCGCTCGCTGCAACCATCCTCGAACTTCGCGGCAACCTGAAACATTTCGGGCTGACCGAAAGCCGCAGGCTCAGCCTGCGCGCCAGGGCCGTGGGACGGCCCCTTTTTCTGATGCGACATGCAGGCGAAGAAGAAGCAAGCAGTGCTTCCTTCCGCTTTCTTGTCGAGCCAGCGCCGGCTTCCGAGCGGCGCCTGACGGATGGATCACTGCTTGGCGGCAGCGTGGGCCATCCGGTTTTCCGACTCACCTTGGAGAAGAGCCGCAATCCGGCTCCGCTCTCCGTTCTTCTGGAGTGGAACCCCAATGACCGTCAATTTTTCCTTGGCCGACAGGCAGGAGAAACCTTTACCCATCGCAACGCACCAGCGCATCCTGGCGCTCGTTTTCCCGCATCTGCCGACCGACAGGGTCGCCCGCCGGCTGTGGGGCATATCGTGGCGTTTGAAAGGGCGTCCTGATCATCCACCTGTGTTGTGCGCCGGGCGGCGCGACAATGCGCAGCGGCTGACGGCGCTCGATGAGGTGAGCGAAAGCCTTGGGCTAAAGCTCGGCCAGGGGCTCGCGGAAGCGCGCGCCATGTTCCCGCAGATCGATGTGGTGGATGAGGACGAGGCAGCGGACCGGGCCCTGCTCGAGGCCATTGCCGACTGGTGCGACCGCTACACACCACTTGTGTCGCTCGACGGGCCGAGCGGGCTCTTTCTCGACATTACCGGCTGCGCGCATCTTTTCGGCGGCGAGGAGGTGATGCTCAAGGACATTCTCGGGCGGCTCTTCCAGATCGGTTTTGATGTCAAAGGCGCCATTTCTTCTTCTCCGGCACTCTCCTGGGCAGCCTGTCGTTTCGGCGACGGTGGCATTATCCCGCAGGGCGTGGCGGATGAGGTGCTTGCTCCGCTGCCGGTCGAGGCGTTGCGCATCGATCAAGGTGTCGCCGCCTCGTTGCGCAAGGTCGGCTTGAAGCGGATCGGCGATCTCCTCCACATGCCGCGGGCTCCGCTCGCCCGCCGTTTCGGCATGCAGCTTCTGCTTCGCCTCGACCAGGCGCGCGGTGCCAACGAAGAAGCCATTTCGCCCCGACGACCCGTTGCCGCCTTATCGGCTGAACGCAAGCTGGCCGAGCCGATTGCAGCCGAAGACGATATTCTGGAACTCACCGGCCAAGTGGCGATCTCCCTGAAATCCGGCCTTGAGGCGCGCGGCGCCGGGGGGCGGCTGTTCGAGCTTGTGCTTTTCCGGATCGACGGGCGGGTGTTCAGGATCGCTGCCGGTGCATCGCAGCCGCTGCGCGATCCCCAACGCATCTCGAAACTGTTTTGCGAGCGCCTCACCGCCGTTCATGATGATCTCGATGCCGGGTATGGTTTCGAGCTCCTGCGCCTCAACGTGCTGCAGCATGAAGCTTTCCAGAATGCACAAGGGAACTTCACGGGCAACAATAATGGCGACGTTCCACTTGCCGATTTCGTTGACCGTGTTTCGGCCAGGCTTGGTGCGGACTGCCTGCAAGTCGCCCGGCTGAAGCATAGCCATGTGCCGGAACGGGCAGAGGTTTTTATTCCTGCCATTGCGACATGGTCGCCCGAAGACCGGGCCGAGGAGCTTCTTGCCTTCTTCCCGAATGCCGACCGGCCCCTGCGGCTTTTCCGCCATCCGGAGCCCGTTGAAGCGATCGCCGCCACCGTGCCGGACGGACCGCCGCAACGGTTTCGCTGGCGGCGCATCCTGCACCAGGTCGTGAGAGCCGAGGGTCCTGAGCGGATCTCGCCGGAATGGTGGCTAGACCCGGACAATGCGCAGGAGAGGGATTATTTCCGGTTGGAAAGCGATGCCGGTCGCCGCTTCTGGGTGTTCCGGCGTGGCCATTATCTTCCCGGCAGCGCGCCCACCTGGCATGTCCACGGGATCTTCGCATGAGACAGGCGCCGCCATTCTTCGAGATCGGCGCCAAGACCAACTTTTCCTTTCTGGAAGGGGTGGCCCGGCCCGAGGAAATGGTGGTGGCGGCGAGCATCTTTGGCCTGTCCGGGCTTGGCATTGCCGACCGCAATTCCGTGGCGGGCGTGGTGCGCGCCCATAGCCACGCCAAGGAAATGCGGGAGATGTTCGACCGCCAGCAGACGCAGGGCAAGAAGAAAGACGAGCCGGATGCCCCCAAGCCTTGTGCCCTTCATCCTGGCGCCCGTCTGGTTTTTTCCGACGGCACGCCGGAGGTCCTCGCTTATCCGCAGAACCGGAAGGGCTGGGCCAATCTGTGCCGGCTGCTGAGCCGCGGGAACCTGCGCACCGAAAAGGGCTCCTGCATTCTGGAGGAATGGGATTTTCTGGAATGGTGCGACGAGATGATGCTCGCCGTGGTTCCTGATTACCGGCGCGCCGAAGACAAGGATTACATGCTGGACCTCGGCCGCAGGCTGAAGGACTACCGCAAGCGGTTCGGGCGGCGGATCTACCTGGCGCTGACTCCGACCTATGATGGGCGCGATGCCTTTGTTTTCGCAACCTTCGCCCAACTTGCTCAGGGAAGCGACTTGCCGCTTCTGGCAACCAACCTGCCCGCGTTCCACCTTCCGGCGCGCCGGTCCCTGTCGGATGTCGTCACGGCGATCCGGGAACACGTGACAATCCGGGAGGCCGGTTTCCGGTTTGCGCCGAATGGTGAACGCTACATCAAGCCGCCCAGTGAGATGGCACGGCTTTTTCACGCTTATCCCGAGGCTGTTTCCAACACGCAGGCGTTCTGCAGGAGCCTGCAATTTTCGCTCGATGAACTCAGCCACAATTATCCGGATGAAAGCATTCCGGGTGAAACCATGGCCGAAACGCTGGAGCGGCTGACATGGAAAGGCGCTCACCGGCGGTATCCCGAGGGTATTCCTCAAAAGGTCAGCGAGCAGATCCATGAGGAACTCGCCCTCATTCAAAAGATGGGATACGAGCCCTACTTCCTCACCGTGCGCCACATCGTCTGGCACGCCCGGCATGTCCTGGGGATCCTGTGCCAGGGGCGCGGATCCGCGGCTAACTCCACCGTCTGTTATTGCCTGGAGATCACCGAGGTGGACCCGATGTCCACCACCTTGCTGTTTGCCCGCTTCATTTCGACCGAGCGCAACGAGCCGCCGGATATCGACGTGGATTTCGAGCACGCACGCCGGGAAGACATCATCCAGTATATCTACAAGCATTACGGCTATCGGCATGCGGGCCTCACCGCCGCGATCACCAGCTACCGCACCCGTATGGCAGGGCGCGAGGTGGCAAAGGCTTTCGGGCTTTCGGAGGATGTGCAGGCTGCCCTTTCCAGCACCGTGTGGGGGTGGTCGGAAGACGGGATCTCGGAGCGGGAGGCCAAGGTCGCAGGGCTCGATATCAACGACCGGACCACGCGGCAGGTGATCGCACATGCCAAGGAATTGATGGGCTTTCCGCGCCATCTCACCCAGCATGTCGGCGGTTTCCTGATCACCCGCGACCGGCTCGACGAGGTCGTGCCGATCATGAAGACGGCGATGCCCGGCCGCTACATGATCGAGTGGGACAAGGATGACCTTGATACGTTGAAGCTCCTGAAGATCGACGTGCTGGCGCTCGGCATGCTGACCTGCCTCAAGAAGTGCCTGGACCTGATGGAAAGCCATTATGGGGAGCAGAAGACGTTGAACTGGTTCAGCAAGAACGACAAGGATCAGAATGTCTATGACATGATCTGCCGGGCCGACACGATCGGTGTCTTCCAGATCGAAAGCCGGGCGCAGATGAGCATGCTGCCGCGGCTTCGGCCGCGCAAGTTCTATGATCTGGTGATCGAGGTTGCGATCGTCCGGCCGGGCCCGATCCAGGGCAATATGGTGCATCCCTACCTGAAGCGGCGGGACATGCAGAACCGGGGAGAAGAGATCCCGTATGAAAGGCCTGAGCTGAAGGAGGTGCTGGTCCGCACGCTCGGTGTTCCGCTGTTCCAGGAGCAGGCAATGCAGATCGCCATCACGGCCGCTGGTTTCGAACCGGCCAAGGCGGACAGGTTGCGCCGCTCGATGGCAACCTTCAAGCGGTCTGGCCGCATCGAGGAGTTCAGAAACGACTTCATCAACGGGATGCTCAAGAACGAATATTCGCAGGAGTTTGCGGAAAGCTGCTTCAGCCAGATCGAGGGATTTGCCGAATATGGCTTTCCCGAAAGCCATGCAGCATCCTTTGCGCTGCTGGTTTACGCCTCGTCCTGGATCAAGACCTATTACCCGGATGTCTTCTGCGCGGCGATCCTGAACTCCCAGCCCATGGGTTTTTATGCGCCGGCGCAGCTTATTCGCGATGCCGCAGAACACGGGGTGAAGATCCTGCCCGTGGACGTGAACCGGTCGGATTGGGACTGTACGCTCGTGGAAAGCGGCTTTGACAAGAAGGCCATCAACCGGCGTCACCAGTCGATGCGCGATGTCATCAAGACACGGTATGCGGTGCGGCTTGGGCTCCGGTATGTCAAAGGCCTGCCCGAGAGGGAGGTGGTGGAAAAGCTGATCGCCAATCGCGGATCGGGCTACACCTCCATCCACGATGTCTGGCTCCGCTCTGGCCTCGAAAAGGCCGATATTACGCGGCTGGCCGATGCGGATGCTTTTGGCAGCCTGGGCCTGCGGCGGCGCGAGGCGCTTTGGGCCGTCCAGGGGCTCGATAAGGGCAAGGTTCGCGACCGTCTTCCTCTTCTGGATGCGCCCGACAATGCCGACCTGCGGCCGGAGCCGGAACTCGACCTTCCGCAAATGCTGCCGGGCGAGGAGGTGATCGAGGATTACCGTTATCTAAAGCTTTCGCTGAAGGGGCATCCGGTCGCCTTCCTGCGCGATGACTTCAAGCGGATGGGCATCACCCGCAGCGTCGATCTCCTGTCGATCCCAAACAACCGCCAAGTGACGATCGGCGGCATCGTGCTGGTGCGCCAGCGGCCGGGCTCGGCCAAGGGGGTGATCTTCATGACACTCGAGGATGAGACAGGAGTGGCAAATGCGATCGTCTGGCCCAAGGTGTTTGAGCAATACCGGCCGGTCGTCATGGGCGCGCGCATGGTGAAGATCACCGGCAAGCTGCAAAGCGTGCACGGCGTCATCCACACGGTGGTGGAGCATATCGAAGACATCACGCCAATGCTCGGGCTGCTGCAGAAGGAGGCGCGCCGGTTTGCGGCGTCAGTTCGCTCTGATGAAACGCTCAACTCTGGTTGCGGCAGCTACAGGGGCCGAGGGAAAACCGGCAGCGGAAACAGCCGGCAGTCGGTCGACCAGGGCCAGTTGTTCTCAGCCGAGGCCGGCAGCGTGATGCCGAAGGGGCGAAATTTCCATTGAGGGTGTGGCCATAACCTTCGTGACAGGAGGCGCCCACGGCCATCAGATGGCCTTGTTCTGCAGCATTATCGCCGGCGTGCCGGGTGGCTGGTCCGCTGCCGGACATTCCCCCTGGAGTTCTCCCTGGAGCTCGCGTTGTTTTTTCTTGACATCTAATATCCTCTTTCGCAAATAAAGAGGACGCCACTGGTCAGGTTTAGCAGGTCGATCGAGAATGCTGGTTTGCAGTTGCAATTACATTACCGATAAAGACATCAAAGACACGATTGTCCAACTCCTAGACGAAGACTGTTGGCAGTTGATCGTTCCGGCAAAAGTTTATCACGCCATGTCCAAACGCGGTCGCTGCTGCGGCTGCTTCCCCAACGTGGTGGACCTGATCATCCGCACGACCGAAGAATATCATGCCATGCGGCACTCGACGGAAGCCGAGCTGACCGTATATATGTCCCGCCTGAGACAATTCCACGAAGAGAACAGGAGAGCGGACATTGAAAGGCGACTTAAAGGTCATCGAGCGGCTTAACGAGGCCCTCTTTCTCGAACTCGGCGCAGTCAACCAGTACTGGCTGCACTATCGCCTTCTCAACGACTGGGGCTTCACCAAGCTCGCGAAGAAGGAGCGTGCCGAATCCATCGAGGAAATGCAGCATGCGGATCGCCTGATCGACCGCATCATCTTCCTCGAAGGTCACCCCAATCTCCAGACGGTTGCGCCGCTGCGCATCGGCCAGAACGTCAAGGAAGTTCTGGAAGCCGATCTTGCCGGCGAATATGACGCACGCAATGCCTACAAGGCATCCCGCGACGTCTGTCACGCCGCCGGCGACTATGTCTCCATGAAACTCTTCGAAGAACTGCTGATGGACGAAGAAGGTCATATCGACTTCCTCGAAACCCAGCTCGACCTGCTCGCCAAGATCGGTGAAGAGAAGTACGGCCTGCTCAACGCAGAATCGGCTGAAAGCGCCGAGTAATTCAAAACCTACAGTGGCCCCACTTGTTCGGGTGCCACTGGTCCTGGGCCTGATGCGGCGACAGTGAGAAGTCGCCGCGTTGGCCGCTCAGGCGATCGGCTTCGCCAGATGCGCAAACTCTGCGACGACTTGGTCGTAGACCGCCCGCTTGAAGGGCACGATCAGGCCGGGAAGCTCCCCGATCGACTTCCACTCCCAGGCATCAAATTCCGGCTGGTGACCGCCAGGCGGCGGATTGATGGCGATTTCGCTCTCGTCGCCTTCGAAGCGGAACGCAAACCACCACTGGGTCTGGCCGCGGTATTTTCCCTTAAGCCCGATGCCGATCAGATGCGCCGGCAGGTCATAGTTGATCCAGTCGCGCGACTGGCCCAGCAGCGTCACCGACTTCATGCCGGTTTCTTCGTAGAGTTCGCGATAGGCAGCGGGTAGGGGATCTTCGCCCTTGTCGATGCCGCCCTGCGGCATCTGCCAGAGCTGTGGAGATCCATCATATTCGGAATTGCCTTCGGCGATGCGGCGGCCGGCCCACACAAGGCCTTGCCGGTTCAGCACCATGACGCCAACGCAAGGGCGGTAGGGCAGGTCTTCGGCGCGCATCGGGCTTTTTGCAGTTTCTGTCATGGTTATCCGATCAGGGTGCGACACTCTCGGAGGCAAGCGTCGAGACGCCAACGATCTCGATGCCGCGCTGGCTTGCTTCCTCGCTCCACTTCCTTATCGCGGCGACGCTTTCGTTGAAAGCCGAAGCGACACCAATCGCGCTGCCCTTACGTGCTGCGATACGCTCCAGCTCATCGAGCTTCTTGAGGATGGCGTCCGTCTGCAACTGGCCGTCGAGCGTCAGGTCAGCAAAGGCGTGCGGAAGCTGGATCGTTTTCGATATGACCTCGGCGCGCGATTGGGCCGAGGTGCCGTCATCGAGGAACAGCAGGCCACGCTTTTCAATGTCGCGCAACACAGGCTCCAATGCATCGGGGTCCGACAGGAAGCGGGCGCCGAGATAGTTCATGATGCCGGTATAGTTGGTGATCCGGCCCATGGCGCTATGGAGGCGGTTGAGGTTCTCCTTGGCCGAGCTCTTCACCAGCAGCGTATCGGGACCGGGGTCGTTCGCCGGATAATCGAAGGGCTCCAGCGGCAGTTGCACCAGGATCTCGTGGCCGCTGCGCCGCGCCTCCTGCATCCAGCGCTGCAGGCTGTTGCCGCTTGCTGCAAAGGCCAGCGTTACGCCTGCCGGCAGTTCCTTAATTGCGTGCTGGGTACCCGTCTGGCTGAGCCCAAGACCGCTGACAACGATGGCGATGCGGGTGCCGCGCGCACCGGACCATGGTCGGGCATATTGGTCCATTGGACGCAGCCCATCAGGCCCGATGATCGGTAGCCGCCCGTGCGGTGAATCTTCGAGGAGAGCTTCGTTGGGCTGGGCTGCAACGCGTGGATCCTGCCCGACGCGCTGGGCATTGATGAGCACTGGCCCGCTGCCGTCGCGCGCCCGCGGCGAGTACTTCGTGACGACTGACCCGTCGTCCGTCGTCGTCCGCTCGATCGTTGCACCGGAATTGGGATTGGAGAGCGGCATGCCCGCCGGTTGCTGGTTGGCGGCGCGATCCGTGTTCGCAGTTGTTGTCGCAGCTTCCGGCTTCGCGCTGGATGCTTCGTTTGAAGCAACCTGCTTCAGCGCCTCGTCGCCTTGCATGGCGTAGAGCGACAGGCCGAGCACGGCCGCGACAGCAATAATGGAAAAAAGACGTGCGGAAGAAAGGATGCGGCGTTTCGGCCGTGCAGGCGGCCGGTCCTGCCCAAGCGGTGCGTGGAAATCAGTTCCCAAGTTCAGTCCCGCATCAGCTTTGCGCAAAGCAGATGCGGCCAGCGTTCCGAAGTGGGACGCTGGCCGCGTGAAGGTGGATTACTTCTTGATGTTGGCGGCAGCCTTTTCCGGGTTCGGCGGGAAAGCCGGATCCGTCTTGTCGCCGCGCAGCAGGTCCATCGCGTAGTTGAGCTGGATGTCGTCCTTGGTTTCCGGCGGGACGTAAGCAACCGAGCCTGAACCTTCTTCGGTTTCGGCGGCACCCTGGATGTGACCACGCAGGCTGGATTCACCTTCAGCACGCACGCGGCCCTGCAGTTCCGGCGGCAGCGGCTGCTCGACCTTGATGTCCGGGTTGATGCCCGTGCCCTGGATCGACTTGCCCGACGGCGTGTAATAGAGCGCCGTCGTCAGGCGCAGCGCACCGGCGTCACCGAGCGGGATGATGGTCTGGACCGAACCCTTGCCGAAGGAACGCGTGCCGAGAACAGTGGCGCGACGCAGGTCCTGCAGCGCACCGGCGACGATTTCCGAAGCGGAAGCTGAACCGCCATTGACGAGCACGATTACCGGCTTGCCGTCGGTCAGGTCGCCCGGGCCGGCGTTGAAGCGGCGGGTTTCTTCCGCGTTGCGACCGCGGGTGGAAACCACTTCGCCGCGCTCCAAGAAGGCGTCGGAGACGTTGATTGCCTGATCCAGAAGACCGCCTGGGTTGAGGCGCAGGTCAAGCACGTAGCCCTTCAACTGGTCAGCCGGAACTTCTGCCTTGATCTTCTTGATCGCCTTTTCGAGGTCGTCATAGGTCTTCTCGCTGAAGGAGATGACGCGCAGGTAGCCGATATTGCCACCTTCAACGCGCGACTTGACCGCACGAACGGCGATGATGTCGCGAACAACGGTGATGTCGAGCGGCTTGTCGGCGCCCTGGCGGATGACCGTCAGCTTGATCGGCGTATTGACCGCGCCGCGCATCTTTTCGACGGCTTCTTCGAGCTTCAGGCCACGGACGGGCTTGCCGTCGATTTCCGAGATGAAGTCGCCTGCCAGGATGCCGGCCTTGGAAGCAGGCGTATCGTCGATCGGCGTGATAACCTTGACGAGCTCGTTTTCCATGGTGACTTCAATGCCGAGACCGCCGAACTCGCCGCGGGTCTGCGTGCGCATGTCCTCGGCATCCTTGGCATTCATGTAGCTCGAATGCGGATCAAGCGAGGTCAGCATGCCGTTGATGGCGTTCTCGACCAGCTTCTGCTCATCCGGCGGCGTCACGTACTGGGCACGTACGCGTTCGAACACATCACCGAAGATGGACAGTTCCTTGTATGTGGACGGGCCGGCGGCTTGCGCTGGCATGCCGGCGGAATAAATCACGCTCATCGCAGTTGCGCCCATCAGCGCGCCAACGATCACAAGAGAAGCCCTACGAATCATTTCGTGCCCTTCCAGTTTCCTTCGCGGCCCACCACGGCTTAGAATCAACCGGAGTGCCGTCTTTTCGAAATTCAATGTAAAGCGTTGGACGATCTGTTTCCAGCGCCAATGCCATTGCACTTGCCACTCTTTTCTCACCCATCACGGCAATGGGTTCGCCTGCAAATACGAACTTTCCCTGCCGCGCATTCACTTGGTCCATGCCGGTGAGAACGAGATGATATCCGTCTCCGGCATTGAGGATGATGGTTTGACCGTAGCTACGAAAAGCACCGGCGAACACGACCAGGCCATCCGCTGGCGCGGTTACGACCGCACCTGGATTGGAAGCAACCGTCATGCCCCTTGCCGTGTGACCCGTCCCATCGGCATCACCGAACCAACGCAATACTTCTCCCGCCACAGGAAGCTCCAGCTTCTGCTTGAGGCTTGAAAACGCATATGCGGGCGCAATGCGGTTTTTGTCAGGCACGCCGCTTTCGGCCAGTTGTCGGGCTTTTTCGCGCTCCGCCTCCGACATCAGACGTTGCCGTTCTTCTTCCGCCCGCGCCTGGTCGATCGCTTCCCGCACGGAGGCGATCTCGCTTTCGAGCGACTGGATCAGCCCGTCGAGCGTGTTGGCGCGGCCTGCGAGTTCTTCCGAGCGGCGACGTTCGGCGTCGAGCTCGGCGACGCTCTGCTGGTTCAGCTTGTCGTTTTCGGCGAGCAGCAGATCCATTCGCCGCTCTTCCTCAAGGCTGGCGCTGATCGTTTCGGAAACGGCCTTTTTCTCTACCTCTGCCTGCGCCTGCAGCGCCACCAGTTCGCGCAGGTCCGCGACCAGCTTTTCGGCTTCGCCCCGCATGCCCGGCACGACGGCGCCCAGCAGGATGGCGCTTCGGACGGATGCGAGCGCATCATCGGGCGTGACGAGGAGGGCAGGCGGCGGGTTTCGGCCCATGCGCTGAAGCGCGCCCAGCACTTCAGCAAGGACCGCGCGACGGTTGCGCAGGGAAGCGTGGATCTTGTCCTGCTCGACCTTGAGATCGGTGATGCGCTTTTCGCTCGCAGAGATCTTCTCTTCGAACTCCTTGCGGCGCGCGGCGGATGCGATCAGGGCCTGGCGGATGTCGGCACTGTTCTTGCGCGTGTCGGCGATGCTGCGTTCGATCGCTGCCATCTTCTCAAGCGACAGCTTCATCGTCTTGGTGAGCACTTCCAGCTCACCGCGCGTCTCGTTGCGGCGGCGCTGAAGATCGGCAGTGGGGTCTACGGCCTGTTCGGAGGGGGAGGCGTCAATTGTTTGCGCTGCGGCCTGCGGAACGGACAACGGAGGACAGAGCAGCGACAGGCCAAGCCCCGCCGCCAACAGCAGAGCCCTTCGGTGCGATCGCGTCTGGTGCCTCATTTGAACCCCGAATTCTCGCCGGATCAGGAAAAGCNTAAGCTGGATCCTGNTGCGAGGCCACAAACAACATCGTGTTTGATGNTAAACAAAGTCTATACGCGATGGTACGGATGGCCGGAAAGAATGGTCACAGCNCGATAAAGCTGCTCNGCGATCAGGATCCGCACCAGTTGATGCGGCCANGTCATCGCGCCGAGGTTCAGAACGACGTCNGCCTTGCTGCGCAGATCAGGGTCGAGCCCGTCCGCGCCGCCGATCGCGAGCATCAGGTCGCGNTTTCCGTCGTCCCGGTAGCGACCGATCAGGTTGGCGAAGCCTTCGCTGTCGAAGGTCTTGCCCCGTTCATCCAGAAGCACAAGCACCGCCCCATCGGGCAGGGCCTTTTCCAGCATGCCTGCTTCTTCGCGTTTTCGGGTGTCGCTGTTTGAGGCGCGGCTTTCCTGGACTTCAACGAGCTTTGCAAGCTCCAGCCCAATCGCCGGACCAGCTTTTGCAAAACGATCGAGGTAACGGGACGCAAGATCCTTCTCCGGTCCGGTTTTGAGCCGTCCCACGGCAAAAAGGCTGATGCGCATATCCCAGAACCCGTGATTTTTGCCGCCGGAATCAACTCTGCACCGAACGGTGGCCCGGCGCGTATTCAATCTAGCAGCGGCACTGGTTCAGGCTACGCCCGAACCTTTCAGTGCAACGATGTGCCTTCCTCGACTTCCGGAGCGGCCCACATCTTTTCGATGTTGTAGAACTCGCGAACTTCGGGGCGGAACACATGGATAATGATATCGCCCGTGTCAATCAGGACCCAGTCGCCTGCTTCCTGGCCTTCGACGCGTGCGCCGCCCAGTCCCTCGTCCTTCAGGTCGGAGATCAGGTGTTCGCAGATGGCCATGACATGGCGGCTCGATCGCCCGGAGACAACGAACATGTAGTCTCCCAGCGCCGACTTACCGGCAATGTTGATGGTGACGATATCTTCGGCTTTGGAGTCCTCAAGGCTTGAGAGGACCAGTTCTAGAGCACGGGCGGCAGCATCGGCGCCACGTTCCAGGCTCTGTGGGAGGACGGAGGCCGTCTTTCCCTTGGCGTGTACTGTTGTCAGGGTTGTTCCTTTCTTCCGTAACAGCACTTGAAGCGGTCCCGGGCAAAACACTCGGCCGCTAATTTAAGGTGGCATCGAACCGTCGATCTTTCAAGGGATCTGAAAGGCGGTGAGGTCATCGAATCTGGCTTTCGTCCGCTGGCGTACACGCGGCTCATCGGGTGCGCGAAGCGGCAGCACGAAGCGCGGTTGAGCTCAGGCTGGAGCGCGGGCCGTGCAGGAAGGTCCATGCGGGGGCCGGGCGTTTCCAGAGCGTTGCGGCATCGTCTTCGTCAATTCGCGCGTAGTCAAAGGTGCGGGCCATTTTGGACGACAGGAATGACAGCGTCGACCCCGGCCGGTCGATGACGGCGATCGGGAAGGTGCAGGCGATGCGGCGCCACTTCTGCCACAGGTGGAAAGTCTTCAGGCTGTCGGCACCCATGATCCAGACGAAGTGAACCTGCGGATTGCGAGCCTTGACGTAGGCCAGCGTATCGGCGGTGTAGGCGCCGCCGAGCGTTTCCTCGAAGGCAGTGACCTTGATGCGGGGATCGTGGTTCAGCTTTTCGCTCATGGCGATCCGGTCGCTGAGCGAGGCAAGTTCCGACCTGCTCTTCAGCGGATTACCCGGGGTCACCATCCACCACATCTGGTCGAGTTGAAGCCTTCGCAGCGCGATCTCGCTCACCAGTTGGTGGCCGGCATGCGGCGGGTTGAAGGATCCGCCGAAAAGGCCAACCGCCATGCCGCGCTCCACATGCGGCATCATCAGATACTTGCGCTCGACCCTCTCCCCCGCCACGTGATCAGGGTCGTGTCTGACCGGTGCCATGGACGCGGTATTTGAACGACGTCAACTGCTCGACGCCGACCGGTCCACGCGCATGCATCTTGCCGGTCGAGATGCCGATCTCGCCGCCCATGCCGAATTCACCGCCATCGGCGAATTGCGTCGAGGCATTGTGCAGCAGGATCGCCGAATCAAGCTCGTTGAAGAACCGCGCAACAACCGCCGGATCCTCGGCGATCACCGCTTCCGTATGGTTGGACGAATAGGTGCTTATATGGCGGATCGCGCCGCCGATGCCATCGACAATCGCAACCGAGATGACGGCATCCAGATATTCGGTGCGCCAATCCTCTTCCGTCGCCGGTTTGAAACCCGCAAACACCTTCAGCACGGCGGCCGATGCCCGGATTTCGCACCCGGCTTCGGTGAGTGCTTCAAGGATCGGCATCAGATGCGTGCCGATTGCAGCACTGTCGACCAACAGGGTCTCGGCTGCGCCGCAAACGCCGGTGCGGCGCATCTTGGCGTTGACGACGATGGACTTGGCCATTTCAAGATCGGCCGACGCATCGACATAGATGTGGCACAGGCCTTCGAGATGGGCGAAGACCGGGACCCGCGCCTCGTTCTGGACGCGTGCAACAAGGCTTTTTCCGCCGCGCGGCACGATGACATCGATCGCACCATCAAGGCCCGACAACATGGCGCCAACAGCGGCACGGTCAGTGGTGGGCACAATCTGGATCGCATGCTCCGGCAGGCCGGCAGCTTTCAGGCCAGCGACGAGGCAGGCGTGGATTGCCTTGGAGGAACGGGCGGAGTCAGAGCCGCCGCGCAAGATGACGGCATTGCCAGCCTTGAGGCACAGCGCGCCAGCATCGGCCGTCACATTGGGACGGCTCTCGTAGATCACGCCGATCACGCCAAGCGGGGTGCGCACGCGCTCGATATGCAGGCCATTTGGACGGTCCCAGGCGGCAATGACTTCTCCGACCGGATCCTTGAACTCTGCAATCTCGCGGAGCGCCTGCGCCATGCCGGCAATGCCCTTCTCTGTGAGCGTCAGGCGATCGATGAAGGACGGCAGCAGGTCCTTGCCTTCGACCTCCTTGAGGTCCGCGGCATTGGCCACGAGAATATCGGCCTCAGCGGCGATGATGGCATCGGCCATCGCATGCAGGGCCTTGTTCTTCGCTTGCGTGGAGGCTGTAGCGAGCGAGCGCCCAGCCTGCCTGGCGTTGCGACCGATCTCGGCCATGATCGCGGAGACGTCATCCACCTGGGTGACCTTATCAAGCATGTGCCGCATCCTTGTTCATCTCATCCGTCGCAGCATGTTCGTGCAGGGTGCCAGTCACCACCAGGTCGTCGCGATGCACCATGGCGGAACGGCCCGGATAACCGAGAATGGCTTCGATTTCAGCCGACTTGCGGCCGATGATCTGGCGCGCCTCGTCGGCATCGTAACCGGCAAGGCCGCGGGCGATCTCGCGTCCATCGGTTCCGATGATGGCGACCGTATCGCCGCGGTGGAAGCTGCCTTCGATCTGCCGCACGCCCGCCGGCAACAGGCTCTTGCCGCTACCGAGCGCGCGCTTGGCGCCGTCATCGATGTGGAGTTCGCCCGCCGGCAGAAGTTGCCCGGCAATCCAGGTCTTGCGAGCCGTCACTGGAGAGCCGGAGGCTGCAAACCACGAGGAGCGGGCGCCCTGTTCGATGGCGCGCAGCGGATGTTCCGTTTTGCCCGACGCGATGATCATCGCGCAGCCAGCGCCGGTTGCGATCTTGCCAGCATCGATCTTGGTTCGCATCCCGCCGCGCGACAGTTCGGATGCCGCGCCGCCCGCCATTGCTTCGATCTCCGGCGTGATGGCCGGAATGACTTCCAGGAATTCAGCGTCCGGATCAAGATGCGGCGGTGCCGTATAAAGCCCATCAATGTCGGACAGCAGGATCAGCAGGTCCGCACTGGTCATGGTGGCGACGCGAGCCGCCAGACGGTCGTTGTCGCCATACCGGATTTCTGTCGTCGCGACCGTATCGTTCTCGTTGATGATCGGCACGGCCCCGATCTTGAGCAACTGGTTGATCGTGGCGCGCGCATTCAGATAACGCCGGCGTTCTTCGGTGTCGCCGAGTGTCAGCAGGATCTGGCCAGCCACGATGCCGTCCCGCGACAGGCTTTCGGACCAGGCGCGTGCAAGGGCGATCTGGCCAACCGCGGCAGCAGCCTGGCTTTCCTCGAGCTTCAGGGCGCCCGACGGAAGATCAAGCACCGTGCGACCCATGGCGATGGCGCCCGAGGAGACGACCAGCACGTCGATGCCCCGCGCCTTCAGGGCCGCAATATCTGCGCAGACCGCGTCCAGCCACTGCGATTTGAGGCCGGCCTTGCGATCGACAAGCAGGGCGGAGCCGATCTTGATCACCACCCGACGGTGGCTCGTGATCGGCTTGCGGTCGGCAGTCATTCCTCGTCTTCCTCTTCGAATTCCTGGATCGGCGTCGAACGATCGGGAAGTGCCGTTTCCCCGGTGCCGCTCGTTTCCACGATCACATCGCGAAGCGCACGCAGGACCTCCGTCATGCCCTTGCCGCTGACAGCCGAAATCAAGAACGGGGTCTGGCCAGATGCCTTTTCAAGCTCCTTGGCCTTCTTCTTCAGTTCCTTTTCATCGAGCACGTCGATCTGCGACAGCGCAACAACGACCGGCTTGTCGATCAAGCCACCACCATAGGCTTCAAGCTCGGTGTTCACCGTCTTGTAGGCTTGTCCGACCTTCTCCTCGACTGCGGAAACCAGATGCAGCAGCACGCGGGTGCGTTCCACATGGCCGAGGAACCGGTCACCGATGCCGACCCCTTCATGCGCGCCTTCAATGAGACCCGGAATATCAGCCAGCACAAATTCGCGCCCGTCGATGGTCGCGACGCCAAGGTTCGGATGCAGCGTCGTGAAGGGGTAGTTGGCGATCTTCGGCCGGGCGCGGGTGACGCTCGCCAGGAAAGTCGACTTGCCGGCATTCGGCAAACCAACGAGGCCTGCATCGGCAATCAGCTTCAGCCGCAGCCAGATCGTCTTTTCTTCACCTTCGAGACCGGGATTGGCCCAATTGGGCGCCTGGTTGGTGGCGCTCTTGAAATGCGTGTTGCCAAAGCCGCCGTTGCCGCCCTTGGCAAGCCGGAACTTCTGGCCTTCCTTTGTGAGGTCAACGATCAGCGTTTCGTTGTCTTCCTCGAAGATCTGCGTACCGACCGGCACCTTCAGAGTCACGTCGCCGCCGTTTGCGCCGGTGCGGTTGCGGCCCATGCCGTGCGTGCCCGTCTGCGCCTTGAAATGCTGCTGGAAGCGGAAGTCGATCAGCGTGTTCAATCCGTTGACCGCGACCACCCAGACATCGCCGCCGCGTCCGCCGTCGCCGCCGTCCGGGCCTCCGAATTCAACGAACTTTTCTCGCCGGAACGAGACTGCACCTGCGCCGCCGTCGCCGGAGCGTATGTAGACTTTTGCCTCGTCGAGAAATTTCATCTTGCTGCCGTCAATCTTGTGTTCGCCCGGTCACCTGACCTTTTGATGAGGGGCATGTTGTCAAAGTCGATATCGCCGGTAAGGGCGCAGGTCAAAGATTATCATGATGTGCGCCAGCTATAAGCGCCACTAGGGCATCGGCAGGGACAATGGTCGCGATGCCGGACGAATAGCTGCGTCTTGATGAGGAACCGGCGGCTTGCCCGCCGGTTCCGTTGGATGTCACGGGCGGATTGCCGCGGTGGGGCGGAAATCTTCCGGCACGAGCAAGGTTTCCACGTGGGGCACCATTCGATTGCGCGCCAGGCTGAACACCTGGTTCGCATCAACAATGCGGAAGCCCAGCTTCTTCTGGATGTTCAGCGAAGCAAGGTTATCCGCGAATGCGCCCGAGGAGATCGTTGCATCCGGCAGGTACCGGAAGAACTGCTCGAGAGTCGCCGCCACGGCTTCCGTCATGTAACCGCGGTCCCAGTGGTTGCGGTTCAGCCAGTAACCCAGCCGCCACGTGTTCGACCCGAACCTGGTCGGCCGGCTTTCCAGGCTGACCAAGCCGATATGTCTGTCATCACCGGCGGTGATGGCGAGCATCCAGTCCGGCAGGGCGCCTGAAGCATGCGAGACCAGCCAGTCCAGCGCATCCTGCCGGTGGTAGGGCTGCCGAATGCGGGCCAGCATCCGGGCGACCTTGAAGTCGCTGAGAGAATCGGCGATCGCGGTCGCATCCTCCAACCGGTGCGGCCTGAGCATCAATCGTTCGCTGGTGATGACCGGGCAGGGCGCGGGCAAAACAACCGAAGGCGTTGCTTGAAGCAGGGCGGCATTCATCGCATTTCTCCCCAGCTTCTCAACGACATCCAGGTCTTGCGGTCCAGCCGGTACCATTCCACCGCGACCATGGCGCCGACGGCCAGGCAATCGATCATGCCGGTGCCCTGAAACTGGAAGCCGCATTTCTGGATGACCCGCCGGGAGGCGATGTTGGTCACCCGGCACCGCGCGTCGATATAGTCGACGTGATTGCGGGTGCGGAAGGCCATGTCGACCAGTGCATGAGCGGCTTCCGTGGCATAACCGCGGTTCCAGTAAGGTTCGCCCAGCCAGTAGCCGAGCTCGAGGGTGCGCTCATCCTCCTGCGGCTCCAGCGCGCAGCAACCGATGAAGGCACCATTTTCCGCCAGGGTGATGGCGTAGACGCATTTGCCGATCTCGCCGGTCTTCGTGCGTCGCACGAAATCGGCTGCGTCCTTAGCCGTATAGGGATGCGGCATGCGCGATACCATGATCGCAATGTTCGCATTGTTGGCGAGATGGGCAAGTGCGTCGATGTCTTCTTCATGGGGCGCGCGGAGCACCAGGCTCTGCGACAGTAAGACAGGGCAATCGCTTCTCGACAAGGTTTCCAGCCCGCCGGGCCGCAACCGTTCTTCCGGCGGCCGGGATTGGCTCGCCCTCAGTAATTCGCCTTGCATGGTTCAGTCCTCCTGTTGGCAAAGGAAAAGGGAAGATGGTGGTGTCCCATCTTCCCTTTTTTCTGACTGAACCTTGAGTGTTCAGCCGGGTCGATGTGACACCGGCTGCTTAAGAACGCTCACCGGTTATTCTGCTGCTTCGGCTTTCGGCATTACGGACACGTACACTCGGCCATTGGCCTTCGTACGGTAGTTCACATTACCGGCCGTCAGCGCGAAAATGGTGTGGTCCTTGCCGAGGCCGACATTGGCGCCCGGATGCCACTGCGTGCCGCGCTGGCGCACGATGATGTTGCCTGCGATGACGGCTTCGCCGCCGAACTTCTTTACGCCAAGGCGCTTGGACTGTGAGTCGCGACCGTTGCGCGACGAACCGCCAGCTTTTTTATGTGCCATTGGAGTGCTCCTTTAACCTTCGAAACCCTTGAAATTAAGCCAGGATGTCCGTGATGCGGACAACCGTGTGGTGCTGGCGATGGCCGCGAATCCGCTTGGAATTCTGGCGGCGACGCTTCTTGAAGGACAGGACCTTCTTGCCGCGGTTATGCTCGACCACTTCGGCCTTGACCGTCGCACCGGAAACGAAAGGTGCGCCAATCTTGGCATCGGCGCCCACGCCGACTACGAGGATTTCGTTGAATTCAACGACGGAACCAGCTTCGGCTTCCAGCTTTTCGATGGTAAGCACGTCGTTGGCTGCCACGCGGTACTGCTTACCGCCGGTCTTGATGACTGCGAACATTTTTTATCCTTTCATGTTCGTTCCGGCTCTGCCTTTGGCAAGGCGGCCGTCTTTTTATCAGTCGGACTTGAGCAGGGTTTTCGAAGAACAATCTTCGGGGATATCTGCCGGTGAACTGCGCAACGGCCTGAAGCCAAAGCGCAAGCAGAGGGAACGGAATCTCTTCTACTCCCACTTGCCTGTCCCGATACGCGACGAACAAACAGCTGTCAAGATAAATGGATGCAGATGAGTGAGATTGGCCTCTTGCCAGCACCACCAATCGTCGCTATGAGACAGCCCGCGCCACAGAGCGCCGACCAGAATCGACCGGAGAGGTGGCTGAGTGGTCGAAAGCACCGCACTCGAAATGCGGCATACGGGCAACCGTATCGTGGGTTCGAATCCCACCCTCTCCGCCATCGTGAACCTTCGACCGCAAGGCTTTACCGGCAGCCGCGGTTACTTTCCGATTCCGTCGCCAGTCTCTGGATTGGTTTGGGCCACACCAGCGGCACTGCGGCTTGGCATCAGCCAATATTGCTCGATGGTCCACAAGGCGCCGGACGTCACATCGCGAATGTTGTCGATGGTCCTTTGATAGTCTTCGGAACCGAAATTGGACCATCCTATCCGCGATTGTTTTCGCCAGAACCATGCTCGCCCGCCGACGTTTCTGACGGCGAGGTTGCCAAGCAGAAAGCGATCTATCGGCGGATGAAGAGCATTTGCCTTCTCCTGCATGCTGGCGTCGCGCAAAGGCTCTGGCCCGCATAGGAATAGGCACTTCAAGTATACGTTTATGAGTTTAGCTGCGACGCCATTGGTAAACCTCTCTGGCGTGGTGTCCAGGATACAGCCGGCCGCCTTGCAGACTGCCTCTCTTAGCTCTCTATGAGTTCCATCAGAATCATCAGCTATTGGAACATCTTGCCAGGCCATCAGCTTTGATAGACCCGAGCGCTCGATGATCAGGACGCCTTGATCTCTGGTGAAACGGCAGTTTGGCGACGACCGCGCAGCCGTGACTGCAGCCCAAGCCGCAAACCGCCGCCTATGGTCATCGAAACCATACTTATCAAATTTTTCCTCCACTATATGGCGCTTCCCAACCGCCGCTGTCGATAGCGGAGTCTTTACATGCACTTAACCAGATCCTCCACAAGAGGTTGAATCTTCTTGACTTTTCCGGTGAGTTCATTATATTTAGTGCAAATGGATTGGGGTTCGTTCCTGGTCGGCGTCATGGCCTCGGTTTACCGGGGCCTTTCGCTTTTCATGGGAAGACCTTGAGGCCGAACGACTGACTACGGCCGATTGGCCCTTTCCAAAACTTCCGGCTTATTACATCGAATGCCCGGTTGGGCTGGTCGCCTTTGAGGATGCGGAGGCCTATTGGTCTGGCGATCAAATCAGCGATTTGAAGCCCAGTGGAATTTGCTAATTTCGATGCGAACACAATATCAAAGCATGGCATTTTAGCTTCTTCTCTGCCGCCCTGGAGGTAGTGATCGCCGGCTGCTATTCGCCTGAACTCAAGTTCGAGCGCGGCATCCTCTTTTCCTCGTCCAGCTTTCTCACGAGGGCTGCGAGATTCACAGACGATATGACATTGCTGATCATGGTTTTCGTTGTGCTTGATAAAGGCGTGGGCCATTTCCATGCAAAACAGAAGCCCAAGCTGATAGGGGTTCTCTGGGCGTGCATATCTCCGTTTTAGCCTATCCTTGCGTATCACCGACGATATCACGGTCATGGGCATCTGCTCGATGACGTCTGTGAGATCGTTCATGAAACGGTCTCTCAACTTGTCATACTGAAGAAAATGAAAAGGGCCGCGTCGTTTCACAATATCTGCTTCGTGCATCACAGCAGTATCATGCCCGAACCAACGAAATTTGAAATCCTGCATAGCCGGCACGGCCACTCGAACGTAGTCAGATTTCTTGAAGACGCAAAAAGCTAACGAGAAGATCGGATAGTTTTCATCGATTGAGGTCATGCTGTGGTCGCCGCTCTCGTCCACATACACAATGTAATCGCCGAACTGCACTGGCGTCCCTTCGAATCAACTTCAACATCATTTTAATAACACGCTGCCGGTTGTAGAGTCTTCGGCCCAACCATCGCGCGCCTGCCATGCCGAGGCAATCACTGACCCCCGCAGCGGGGTCTTCGATAATGGTTAGCCATGATGGCAACGACATCGGCTACCGTAGGTATTATTCCTTAAGTTGCGCTCAGCTTCCGGTTAGCCTGGAGTTGCTCAGAGCGTGTTAACTTGGGTGTGGCAATCCTTCCGAGATCGCAGGAGGAGCCATTGTTTAAGATCGACAAAAGTGACAACCGGATTGAGAGGCTTGCACCAAGATCTTTCTTAGAACTTGGTTTTAAGGAGCGTCAGCATCTCCAGGAGTGGATCGCCAATAAGCCTGACGCCCTTGGGGAGGATTTGCTCATCATTCAAAAAGAGTTTGCAGGCTTCTCAGACACGTCCGAACGCCTCGACCTTCTCGCGATCGATAAGCAGGGATCATTGGTAATCATCGAGAACAAGCTCGATGACACCGGACGCGATGTAACCTGGCAGGCGTTGAAATACGCATCCTACTGCGCACGTCTGACGAAGGACGACATCAAAAACGTCTATCAGTCCTACCTGGATCGTCACGCTGCCGGCTTGAGTGCGGAAGAGCAACTGTGCAGTTTTCTTGAAGAAGATGAGTATCAGGACGTTGCATTAAATAAGGGCGTCACGCAGCGGATCATGCTCGTCGCAGCGAATTTCCGTAAAGAAGTCACGTCAACCGTCCTATGGTTATCGAGCTTTAAACTGAGGATACAGTGTTTCAAGGTGACGCCTTTCGCTCAGGGAGATGATCTATTTCTAACTGTTGAGCAGATTATTCCAACCAAAGATGCGGAAGACTTCATGATCGGGCTAGCGGCGAAAGCCCAGGACGAGGTGAATGAATTGGAGGCAGAGAAAACGCGCTATGTCTTGCGCCGTGAGTTCTGGTCCAAGCTGCTTTCGGCGATGAATAGTCGGAGTCAGCTTTTTAGAAGCATCTCGCCGGGGCCGAAGACGTGGATCAGCGTAGGATCAGGTGTAAGCGGCATCATCTTTTCGTTCGTGATCGCAAGGGGAAGTGCGCGAGTTGAAGTCTATATCAACACGGCTCGTGCCGATCTTAATCACCAGCTTCTTGAGCAACTTCGTGCGCGCAGAGACCACTTCGAGACGAGGTTTGGCGGTAGCCTGACCTGGGACGACATGGAAGGCAGTAAGCCATGTAGGATCCTCTGCGAGACGCCCGGAAACTACTTCGACAAGAGCGAGTGGTCAGGTATGATTGACTTCATGGTTGATGCGATGATTCGGCTGCATGAATGTTTCCGAGATGAGATACCAATCGCAGTCAATAGCCTGAGATGATCTCCAAGCTTGGTCTGGTCATTCTTTCATGCCGTTCTAGCCTCATGCGCTTAAGGCGACATCGCTCAAACCCCTTGCTTCCTCCCATGTCTACGTTTCAGATTAGCAACATAGGCCTCGTGAGGCGCGGTGTCACCGAAGTCAGCCACATGACATGCTAACGCGCCGCATTCGGTGAGATGCCGAGCCGCGTGCTTCTAAGCGCGCATTATTCAGCGTGAAGTCGATCATCGAGCGTAGGAGAATCGTTGCAGCCAGAGGCTGTCTCAGCTAGGGCTTCAGCAGCCGTCGTCAGCAGCCGTCGTCAGCAGCCGTCGTCAGCAGCCGTCGTCAGCAGCCGTCGTCAGCAGCCGTCGTCAGCAGTTCGTATAGATCACCATTTAATTCGATTTTGCGCCTCAGTATTAGCTTGGAAGCTTCACTCAGTGCTGGCCAAGAGAGGAAGAAGCTGAGCGCCTGGTGGACGTTCTGAACATCTTGGCATGGGCGAACGCTTGCTCCTCGACCTCCAGATCGTCAAAGCCCAGGATCTTCCGGTTCTTCTCTGCGAGCTATTCGTCGGTTCGTTCCGGCCAAGCTACAAAGAGTGCCTTGAGGCTCTTCTCGGACAGGACCTCGGCATCTATTTTAGCGGCCATGGCATCACGCCAGCGTCTCACAAGCTTGATGGAAGCTCTGGATCAAGGAGCCGCTACCATCGGCAGAGCAGGCCGGTTCAGATAAGTGCCTAGCGGGTTAGCTCTGCATGCTTTTAACCACGGAGGCAATAACGTCGAGAAAGCGCTGCATTTCTTCCGGTTCATTAAGCGCTTCGATGGGGATGCGAACGTCCCCGCGTAGCGACGACAGTGTAAATTGCAGTCCTGCCTCCCGAAACGCATCCACCAATGCTTGACGAGCATCATCACTCTCAAATTTGGGTGAGCTGGAGAGATATGAGAGGGATGTATAAACCTTGCCTGCTGCCGTGACAAAAAGAGGATAGCGAGCTGAGCCATTCTCCAGGAGCTTCCAGCCTAGCGAGGGCGACTGAGCGTTAGTTACAAATGGCGCCAAATCCATCTGCTCTGCCCAGCTATAGATGCGCCGAGCTATCTTCGTCGCTTCTTCACCCTGACGCTCAATGAAGGTGGCGAACCATTCTTCTTCGCTCTGAGGGGTTTTGCTTCGACCAGCAGCCACCTTCTGCTCATCATTTTGCGATTGCCCCAAAATGCTCGTAGCGAGAACCTGACCGCTCGAGCCAACGTGCTGGCGCACTTCAACAGCGTAAACCTCCGCGGTGCGAAGCTGCTTTGCTAGAAACTCCACGATTCGAAGGAGTTCTGGAGGCATCTCGTCCACCAAAAAGATCAATCGGATACGACCACTTCGGAGATTGTGCTCCACCGTGGTCCAGAACGCTTCCTCGTCCAGTTCCTGACCGAGCTTGATGCGAAGCGCCTCCGAAGCATCTTCGCTTACTGCCGCGTGAGTAGTGGCGAATGCTTGGCGCAACTCACTAATGGACCAGTAGGCAGGGCCGTTCGCAGCATAGTCGAACATCTGACCAACGACTTCACGTCGGCTTCTGGTGTCTCGGCTACGCTTTACCTCGACGAGTGTCGGGATCGCATCTTGATCGACGTAAAGATGGTCAAGTGACCATCGCCGGTCGAGGAGGGCGCCATCGGGGACTGCTACCTCGCGCTGAACAAGAGCCCACCTTCGAGGTTCCTGACCCCGGTAGTCTCCTCCGAGGATTTCAGGGTGTTCAGCGAGAAGACGTTGTATGTGGTCCTCATTGTCGTATGCCTGAGGCTTCATCTCACTTAGAGATCCGTCTGCCGATATGTGAAACAAGTATGAGTGCTGCATCAGTCCCAGTCGCTATGCCGCTGTGCCAAGAGTGGTTTTAGCCCGCGATGGACGAACACCGCGATTGGCTTCAATGACGTCCGCTACTTCCCGCTGGTGATAGAAGCTATGGAGATCTCTCAGTGAAAGAAGGAACCGCCTCACGTGGGGTTCAAGAAGCTGAAAGTCTTGAGTAGCATCTATAACGCCGACTGCGATCTCAACTCCTGCATATCCCTTCGCTCGCGTTGTGCGCCAGCCTTCAGGTAGCAGGGCATTGAGCGCTCGCTCGGCGCCAATTGGATCTCGGGTTTCAACACGGAGTTCCACAGTCCCCATTTTCATCTTCATGACCAGAGAGTCTCCTCGTGCAGGCAGGGCATGGGGAAGATGAATGATGGAAGAGTCGTAACCAGCCTGCTCAAGCCAAGCCATACGCAGCTCTGGAAACTCACCGGCGGCTATTTGATAAACCGACTGATGGAAGTTGGTCATCCGACTGTCTAGCCGTTTGACGTAGCCTGTTCGGGCATCGCGTATGGCCTCGCTGAGCACATGGATCTTAAAAGCGTTCTGGTCTGGATCCTCCTTCGTCAACCAAGCGATGAGCCACTCGTAGGTTAGAAATCCATCTACGACGACCGAGTCCTCAGGAGGAATGTAAGCGCGATATGCTTCGGGAGAGAAGACTGCGACGAAGTAGCGGTCCCACAAGTTTCTGCTGCGCCCGTCTTCACCCCGGCGCCGATAGCGCCCGAGTTGATCGGGCATGAGAACTGCTCGCACCTTGTTTTCTATGAGTAGACCAACTTTCTCACTACCGACGTCGAGAACCGCCTCGACGTCAGTTTCTCCCAAAGACGTCTCGTGCACACTTCTCCGGATGCTCGTGGTGCGGCTGGAAGCCGGTAGGCCCAGATGCGCGCACAGATCAGCAACGAGTTTCGGCTTTGTTCCTAGCAACTCACAAAGCAGCAAGTCAGTCATGACTTCTTCGATGCGACGAAGCGTCCGGCTAGTTTCAAAGATGTTCGGGGTCACAACTAAAGTCCAGAAGATGATTTGCACTGATTTATCTCAGCGTGACCGAGGATTCGATCAGGTGCAAGCGAAATAACATCAGATTCGTGGCTTCAAGCGAAGGCGATATACTGTCGGATTTCTACCCCCGAGATTTTGAGGGCTCTCGCCGCGGGCATCTGAATAAACCATGATCATAACTGTCTAAGCACCAAGGCCGCGCCATCGCCACCGAATCGCTCGCATGTCCCAAAAAAGGCGCCATCAGTGGTTCAAGCTTATGATCTTGGCGGGAGCGAACGTCTCGAGCTTCTTCAGTCCCGATACCATGCCCTTGCCAAACCTGGGCGTGCCGACTGCTCCCTTGAGCCAGCATTCCTTCTTCGGCTTCACGTAGGTGAACGCCACACAGCGCTTGTCATCGATGCAAGCGAGCCGGCAGTCGAGCGGTGTCTTCGCGGCTTGCTCTGGTCTGCGTGACAGGTCTCCACCTGGAAGATCAACATCATCATATAGCGCCGACTGCGGATCGATCGCATCCCCGCCCCATTCATTCGCCTATGGAGACTTGGAACCGGTCCGGGGGAGGCGGGTTTACGAAACACCGGAAGCCCGTGTTGCGCCTTCAAGAAGGTTGGTGCGTGATCGGGGAAGCTGTAGGTGCGAGCCTGTTCGTATCATTGGCAGCGAACGGAATGGCGGGGACCTCGTCAAGCGCTTTTCTCCAGTCCTTCGACATCGCTTTAGCGAAGGGTGTCAGGATGAAGTCGCTGATCCTCCTGCGATCGCTAACTGAAAACAGAGGGATTGCATACATCCAGGCGATTTCTTGCAAGCTTTCTGTGGAAACGAGTCCCTCCTCGCCGGTCCAAATCAGGAGCTTGTTGTCTGCAAGGCAAACGGTCTCGTCGGCGAAGGGAAGAAACTCAGACTCCCCGAAATGCCCGCCCCAACTATCTCCCACCGGCGCCCATGTCACAATCAAGACAGGGAAGCCAACGTCGGAGGCAATCCAGCCAGCGTGTCCAAGATCAACAGCTAGCGCAAGCTCGCCAGCAGCCTTTGGCTTTGTGCGCTTGTGTATAGCCTGTCGTCTTGCTGGGAAAGTCCAGTGCCAGCCATCGATGATCCAGCCACTACTCGATTCACCAAAAAGATCTAGGTCCGCTTCGCTTTCATCGCCGGAAAACTCCAGACCATTCGGCCAGATATTGTCGAGGAGTAGTGACGAAATCTCTGACTTCAGTTCTTCGATTTCATTTCCAAGGGCGCGCATGACGCTCACGGCTGCAAGTGCATTTCTTCCCTGATCGCTCATCGTAACGCCTCACTTCTGGAAAAACATAGGAGTGGAGGCTTTCACAACCCTTTCTGGAAGCTGCCACCACGGCTGTGCAGAATGAAAAAGGGGACCGGGTTCGAGGGGCGCTACTTGCTCCTTCTTCGACCAGCCCTTGAACAGCTTCTGTCCTGAGTGCTGCAGAACCGCTGCTATGTCCGAGGCCAAGTTGTTCGTCTCCGTCGTCCCAAGTGCAAGGTTCCGATGGACCAAGCGTGCGGCAATATCGGCCCATGTCACCAGTATCCGCTGCCTCCTTATTTCAAGCGGGGCACCTTCTAACGCCAAGTATGCGATCCTCTTCCTATGTTCCAGTAGGAGAAGATGGAAAACACTGCCACTGGCAGGGACGCCGAAAATTCGCCATTGGTCGTCAAGTTGCGCAGCAGTAAGACGGTTTGCACCCCATTTAGCCTCCACGATTATAGTGATCGGTTCAATGTTTCGGGACTGAAGAACAACTTTGGCGTCGGGCTCACGGCATTCTTCCTTCGGCCATAATTTGATCTCGGATACGACATGCTGCGAAGAGATGACCTCACCTAGCGCCCAGCGGAGAAAAATAGTTGCTTTCTCTGGCGGTAGGTAGCGAAGCCCGCCGAACAGGCAGTCCGTAAGGATGTCCTCGCGGGGGACGCGCTGACCGTTCTTGAGGAAAAAATTACGAGCTTTGTCTTTGATTGTCGCCTGAAGCATCCACGTTCCGGTGCCTGTTCTGTTTGAGTTTAACCACGTGCATCAGCAAAACGGTGTAGTTCGGCTGCAACTCCTCGTAAGTCACTATCTTGTCAAACTGTTCCGAAGACTGTCGTCTCGACCAAGCCATACGGTGCTAAAAAAAATGACCTGCTCCCCTGATTGTCCGCGTTTAAAAGTTAGCTCTGTTCATATTTTGGTCCTCTCTGGGCCAGGTTGCAAACTCGTAAGGGGTTAAGCCGTCGAGGCTGGTATGCGGGCGGTTCAGGTTATAGTCGTTTCTCAGTCTTCGATAATCTCCCTGGTGTGGCGGTAGCTGGTGAAGAGATGCTCGTTGAGGCATTCATCGCGCAGCCGACCATTGAAGTGTGTTTAAGCATGGAATGTTGACCCCACTGGCGGGGTGATACTTATCCAATTTTGACCCCTCCCTATTTTCATCGGACCATCCGGCTTTTCAGCGGATGGAGTGGGGAGTTGAAGAGTGTGGATACGAT